>Ga0179593_1512376_pt1 | contig 15157 bp, 12 predicted proteins | sample CZODoug2_1_08_16_FD_185931 | JGI IMG/M metagenome (GOLD analysis project Ga0179593, IMG submission 185931) | Vadose zone soil fungal communities from Angelo Coast Range Reserve, California, USA - CZODoug2_1_08_16fungal (PacBio error correction) | ecosystem: Environmental > Terrestrial > Soil >... | reverse complement strand
CCCCAACTTCCGTACCTATACGCTGGTTTTTAAGGTCTGCGGTCAAAGGCGTTTTTAGTTCCCCTGTTCCTTAGTGCTTCGATGAGGACCGTGTTTTTGTCTCAGAGTCACACGCATTTGCGTTGAAATTCTCGTCTCCCGGAGATCAGGCGCCATTCCGAATTATCTGGTGCTCTCTGCCCCGGCCCTTCTAAACTTAGCTTTGCCACCAGTTAGTCCCTGACTGCCTCGTCCCACGCGCTGGCGACGTAAGCAGAAGTGCGAAAGATTAATTCCACGAACTCCTTTTATCTATTTTTGCAATACATTCTCCTAACGAACGGACGCCCTTCGTGTTTTAGAGGCCATCGGATTCCGATTTTCTCTCACTCTCTGAAGAGATCGTTGATCATATGCGCGGTGTCTTCCTGGCCCGCGAGAAGATGATCGTACTTTACCTCCCCTTTTTTTGTAGCGACAGTCTTTCGTGTGCCTTGCTTAGGTTTCCATCCCGCATCGCGCGCACGGTGGTACACCATCGTCCTCGTTAGATATCCCTTATGCCGCGGGAGGATTATCTCTTTCCGCGGTCTTTTTTTTTTTAACATGCATTATCCGATCACCTTGAGCAAAGGTTTCCCAGCCTGTGGTCCTTCTCCCTCCTGTCCTTTCTCTTAGAAGGCCTCGCCGAAAAGTTTGGAGCTGCTTTACCTAAGGCCCATTCCCGACGTAGAAAGGCTAGAACCCCTAGCAAGCTTCTTGCGTTTCGTTTCTTGATTTGGAACTGTTTTTTCTTATTTAGCCAACTTCCCGTTCGACCTTCCCCAATAGACCTCTCCCTTTCCCTTGTGAAAGAACAAGGTAATGAAAGACATTTTTTCAATAACGTACCTTTTTTTCTTTTTCTTGTGGCCCCCCCCAATTTATCATACCCCATTTTATTCACTACGTGGTGAGGGGGTCCCCCCATACGTCATTTTCGCTCTTCCCTTTCCTCCTTGACGACCAAGTCTGGCTTTTTGACAGCCTGGCGCTTTCTTCCCTCTCTCACCGTTTTTTCCGGCGGATAGTCGACCAATTTTCCCTTTGTTCTCCACCAAGGAATAGACTAACCCTCTTTGAAAAGGGCCTACTCGGGGTTGTGTCTTAGCGGGACTGTTTCTGGTCTTTTACACAACCGTCCATTTCTAGTCATCGTACGGTCGGCCTTTTCCTCTCCCCTTCCCCCTTCTAAAATTTTCCGATTGGTGTCCCCCAGGAAGGCTCGACTCATCGGCTTACGCATCCGACTTGAGATAGCTGATTCCTTTTTTTCTCCTCCAGCCCTCTCCGCCAGTCTTTTCTTCCCCCCATGAGCCGGTTGTTCTCATGTGTTCACCCCATTCCTCCCCCTTTAACGCCCTGCTTCCCCCTCAAACACGCGTCCCCCAGAAATTTCCCCCTCCCCTCACACCCTTTTTATCGCTCGGCTAATCGCCGGCGGGCATCCACCCCCCTCGACACTGTAGGAATAGAACCCGATTTTCCTTACGGCTACCTTATTTTTTCTGGTTTCTTCCTTTACATTGGATTTGCTTTGGGCTATTTTTCTCCTTTAGCCTTTTGCCCCGCCCCACTCTCGCATCCTATTGTACAGGGCAAAATTTCCCTTCGACCCCCCCCTTCCCCCTTTTTTGATAGAGACTTCCTCCCGAATTTAGTTTCAGTTTTTTTCTGTGTGAAACGTCTTGACAACATCCGGCTCCTTCCCGTCTTGCCCAGACGTGAAGGTTAAACTGTGCACGGTGTTTTTCCCTCCTTGGAAGGCCTGGTCCTCAGGCGTCGGCAAGCAATTTTTTTTTTCCCTGCTCGTGTCCCTCTTTTTTAGAGTTTTCTGGGCCGTGGATGTGCACAGCTCTGTGTTTCCATACATGACCGGGCGCACGTTCCGATCCCTGAAGCCCCCAACCATGTCCTTTCTACCGTGGAGTTGTTTTAGTTTGGAACAGTTCGTCCTACGATCGAACCCCTGTAACTTCCAATGCCCAGCCTTCCCCGTCCCACCTGCCTCTTCCGGTCGAACCCTCCTCCCTTCCCCCTATTTCGCCTCTAGAAGAATCTCCTTTTGAAATATCCCTTTATTTCCCATGTCTCCCTGCGAAACTGGATCCCCCCTTCCGGGTATTCCTGACTCTTCTATCCAAAAAAAAGTCTCCCCTCCGGTCTTTCACAACTTAGAGTATTAACGTTCTTTATTTTCTAAACTCCCCGACCGCATTCCATTGTTGCTTTCGTCCCCCAAGTCCCTGTTAGATAACCCCCCCTTTTCCTCCCCCCCGGCAATGCGATCGAAAAACTGACCCTCTTCCTGCACGTCTCTCGGGCGTACTGTGCTTGAGGGACCCAGCTTCGAGTCGTAGTGAACGGGTCAAGTTTCTCCTCCTTTCCACCGTCCACTTGAATGCTGGGTTCTCCTATGCTGTTATTTCTAGGAAACCTTTTCACTCTTTTCCTTCCCATCATCTCCTTCTGTGAAATCTCATCCTGTTGTGTGAGACGATTATTGTCGTCAATCTCTTGAAGGCTTTCCTCGAGATAGACGCGTTCCCCCCCCCCCTTTATTCTCCATGCTCCTTTTTATTCAGTAGGAATAAGTTCACCCCTTTCCTCCTTTCAGGCTTAACGGATCCACCCCCCTTTTATCCCCGCATTCTAAAGGGAAAGGGGGGTGTTGTTTGGTGTAGCGTGATCAGTCCCACCGGTCTTTGTTCATCGATACTTGGGTTCCATTATTCTTAGACTGTTACTTTCCCCGGAATTCTTTGATCCTTTCTCGTCTTTTAGAACTAGCCTTTCAGGTCCTAAGTTTGTGCTGACTCCCTTTTCAGGGTTTTTTGAGTTGATCGTTCTCTAGAGATATGAGAGACACAGGGTGTAAAGTCCCCAGTTGATCTTAGCTCTTATGGTTAAAACCCAGATCTTGTATCGTCGTCTGAGTACTTTCTTTTTTGCTGTGTCTAGGTTGTCGCCTTGTTACCTTTTCTGATCGTAAGCCCCGGAAGGCTTCGCAGGTCCTTCTACCCTGGCTCTTGTGGCCTTGGACTAGATGTTCCACACCCTTGCCGCCGCGTGCTCTTAATTGGCTTTTGTTCCTTATCGGTCCCTTTCTCCCTGTGGGTACGTGATCCTGGGAGCCTCCCTAGCTTTTCCCCCTGCCAAGTAAAAGGCACGATACGCGTTTTACCGAGCGGTAAGTTTCCCTTTTTTTTAAAATGACTTGCCCGTCCTTGTTCGACCACTGTCAAGTTTAACCTTTGTTGTCCGCATGCTTTAACGGTCGCCGGAGTTACCCAGCGGTCCACCTCCCCCCAGATAACTAGATTTTCCTAGCATTATTCCCCTCGACTTTTGTACAATTTGATCACTTGTGCGTACTCCCTATTTCCCTCTCTTGTGCTGTATGTGTCTTTTCGTTCAGCCCCCACCTTCACTCGCGATTGCGGACCCTCCTCAATTCACCCCCTCGTCGGTTTGACCACACATCCCTCTCCCAGAGGGGTCTTTTTCTTTCCTCGGCACTTTGCTGCGCACCCTGTAGACCACTCCTGCGATCTACCCCATGGTCATGGTCCGAGGTAATTCGAATTGTCGATTTTCTTTTTAAACATTCTCCTTTTTGAATTGTGTATTTTTTTTCCCAATGACCATTCTCCGGCTATGGGGGCGATTCCTCATTCCCCTTTGTACGTCACCCGGAGCCACTGCATTCTGCTTCTGCCCCGACCGCCTCCTGAGCCCTAGCCTCTTTGTTAGTGTAACATGCCCCATTTAAATTTCTACTTAAGGTAGCTCGTACAGGCGAAACAATTTTAAATCTACACTTGGATGTCCTTTTCCCCTTCGGCACAATCTCCTGTCCCGTGAGATCACAGACTTACCTTTTTCTCCCCTTTGTAACTTAAGCTTCTAGAGGATTGTGCGCGCCAGAACGGAAAAGGCTTTTCTCTTCAGTGAGTTTCTTTCCCCTCATAATCCGCCCGTCTCGGCTGCGCAGCCCGGCCGTTCCCCCCTTTCCTTTTCTCAACAGAATCATGACCCTTTTAACGGTGCACGCAGAAGCTGACTTTTTTCTTTTTTTTTAGGACCCTACCTTTTTTCTTACTTTTATCCCGGGATTGGCGCAAACTAGGGCTCCCTTTCCCTTGTCCGTCATTCCTTCCACGAAAGTGAGCTGTCGATCATGACCTGTTAAAGTTATTTCAGAACCCCCTTGAATGCCTTTCCTCCTCATGAGCCTCTTCCTAGACCCGGTGTGGGGGTCTCTTTCTAGAGCTGTTTAGCTTTGGCACGAATTCCGTCGTCTTCTCAGAAGATACAGCTCCTGTCCCGGCGCGAGGAGGTATTTTCGTTACCCGCCGCGCTTGTGACTAGAAGATGCTTACCCTTTGCACGTAAATGGAAGGGGACAAGATTACAAGTCTATTGATTGTTCTCCGTCCCCCCCCTTCATACTCACACTTCGCTTCCCAGAATCCCTCTTCCGTGGTATGGGAACTGATCAGGCGGTTTTCGGACTGATAGGACAATATGGTCGTTTCCCTCTTTTTTTTATCCCCCCTACCCTCACTTACGCCGCGACCTTGCTGCGGTCGTCGACCAACCGGCTGGTCGGTTTTAATCGAATGTTAGGGGCCATTGTATAAGAGACCCCCTCTCTTCATCTCTCTTTTCCTCTTCGATCCGCCTTATAACTCTGTTTCTCGAAAAAAACTGAAAGTATTTGACTTCCTCGGTTTTCCCTTTGTATGAGTCGCCTTCTTCTTTTTATTGATTTTCCCCCTTCTTAGTAGGCCGACTCCCTCTCTCCCGTATGCTAGTTCGTAAGATTTCATTTTTTTGCCTTCTGAATCTTTCCCTTCAGCTCTTGAATCAGCCCCGATCCAGATCGACGGGATGAGCCCTCCTTCCTCTTACTCCCCCGCCACCATTGTCAAGAGCCCCTTTTCAGCTACTTCCAATACTCCTCCGTTCCACGCCTCGAAATTCTTTTTTTCCCACCAAGCAATGCTCCCGAAATTGCCCAGTTACCCTTGAAGATCTTCATCCTCCCCTTTTTTTTTCAGAGAATCTCCCTTGGTACCCCCGTGGGGGCAGGCCTGCTCCTTCTGGGTTGTTCTTTATTTGGCGACTTTTTTTGACTGGGTTTCCTTTGCACTTTCTATTCTCCCTCATAGGCTGTTCCGGTTGCGTTTCGACGGTTGACTGGGCTACCCTTCCATCTACCCATTTTCCTTCTCTGGAATCGGCTTCTGAAGGAGATCGAGTAACCCTTCAATATTAGAATTCCCCCCTCTTAGGTCTACTCTCGGCAGAGATGTCGGCTTCCCCGCTACCTTCGGCCGAAAAATCCCTTTCACACGACCAGACCTCTCTCCCCCCCCTGTTCTAATATTAACGCCCTGTCCCGCCCGATCGTTTTTTTTTCGATGCCCTAGATGGACTTCAGAGCTCTGCTCTACGATATCGAGTCTCCCTCTTGGATCCTTCCCGAGGACGATCTGACTACCCTCGGTGTTCAGAAGAGCCCCTTTGCGACCAGGGCGTCGTCGATTTCACTCTTTGATTTCTGCCCCTTTTCATCCCCCCCCCCCCCCGCCGAGCTCCCGCCCCCCGAAATCTTCATGCCTCGAGTGATATCCCCTGGCACTCGTCCGTCCGGGGCTCGGATTGATTCAAGCGTTGTTGTCGATTTTCGGTTTCCTTATTCCGCAATCAATGACTCTGTCATATGTCACAGCACTCCCATTCGCAAAACTCATCGTTGACGTCCTCCCCCCCCTTTATCTCGTGTCGAAGGCATCGACTCCGCCATTTTTTCGATGGTGAGTGGATTCCCCCGACACTCCCTCTACGAACGACCTTTAAACTACCTTTTAACTTAAATATAAGCTCCTCCGGCCATTACTAGAGGATCTCTAGGAACCGTTATTCAGTCGATTGAGTATATGTGGAAAATCCTTTCCGACATTTTCACTCTTCTCTACTTCCGTTTCGAGACGACCGTTACGACTTGCAACACCACTAGTCTTGTGCCTCCAGAAAGGGCTCGCCAATTTATCAACTTTGATTATGAGTGACGAGGGGTTCCCTCCAACCATCCTTTAATTTTCGATGCTGATTGCAGCCTTTTTGCGGACCATTTGTACTGGATGAATGTTCAGGGTCAGCCATCGGGCCCCTGTCTGAATCTCGTTTACCGAACTTTTCCTGCGCTGATTTCAGAGTTCTGACCCTTCCGATCCGCCGTTTCCGTGCTGTCTGCAACACCCCCAAAGAATCGACTAACAGCTCAGGCGTGTGGCAGAACCTTTTATTTTTGTCTAGAGAGGGATTCTTCCTCTTTGCCAGGGGACAAAACCGGTTACCCCTACTTTTTTCTTTCCCCGGGACTTTCCTAAGGTACTCTGAAGGGAAAATCGACAATGGATGGAGATGAATTGTACCCACCCCACATTTGAATTTAGTCTCCCTTTTCAAGCCTTGCCGCCCAAGTCTTCTCAACGGCAGTTACCGCCGATTTTACGTACGCGCTTTTGTTTCCCACTCCCCCCAATACCTGCTTTTCTGGGCATTTTCCCCCCGCTCAAAAGACATAGAATCCACCAAACGCGTCCCCCCTGTCCTTCCCCCACTTTTTGAGGTGACCTTTTCATTCGAGTCCCTCGCTACTGCGTGCCCCCCCTTCAGAACAGTATAACGTACCCAAAGATAGCTTGGCTTAGTATGGATTATACCTGCGGTTGTCTGCCGTTTCCCCAGGCTAGGGAGTAGGTTTTGCCGTTTTGTTTTCATTTTATATGGAAGATGAAATCCTTTTGAACCCGCCCCCCAATCGCGTCCACATGCGAAGAGTACGTTCCCCCGGTGAAACTACCTGCTTTGTTGCGCCATCAAGAGTCGACCTTTTTTGTTGTATTCTTTTGGGATGTTGCACAGCTGCGGCTAACACTATCCTTTTACATGACTTAGGAACCTCCGTTCACGGGGCCCCTTTTTTTTTTCAAGACAAGTCCTGTTTCTTTAATCAGGCGGGTAGAAGAACAGGGGAAGCTTTACCCGCATTGGCTTTGAAGTTTTACCTAGCCTGTCCACCTTCACCTTTTAACGGCCTTCTCCCCTTTCTCCTACTTTAATACAAAATGACTGGAGTACCGAGGAGGCGTGTTGAAGTCCTCTTCCGGCCCCCCCCCCCATCCTTTCCTTCTTCCCTTTTTACTCTGACCGCCATTTTCTTCGATCCTCCGCCGTCCGGCTCCCCTTGCGGTTACCAACTTTCACTCCACCACCATCGCGCTCCGCCTGATTACGAACGATCATTTGATTTCCCTTCTGACCTCCTCAAGCCTTAATTCGACCTCTTTCCGAAGATGTCTATGACTCACCTTTCCCTGCTCCACCCTCCCAGGTCGTCGGCCCCCAGCGACGCTATTTTCCTACCACTTCTACCGCAGAAAAAGGGATGTTTGCCCTCTTCACCTCTCTCTCCCTTCAACCTGGTCTCCCCGTTTACCGGCAGAAGATCTTATAACCCGACACCCCCCCACGTCCAAGTCTCTTTGGTGCGCGTGTTGATGCGGGAAAAAATCCGTACGTCGGATTTTCTTTGTTCAGTTTTCCAGGTTGAGAAGAAGTTCTTACTGTCCCCCCAAGTGCATGATCGCCTATGTGGGGTCGCCTGATTTTTTATCCTCTTACCCTCCTTTTTCAATTTTCCCCGATGGTGTTCCCTTTCTCTCGTTTTCTCTTTTTTCCCCGTTGTTTGTGTGAGATCGTTATTGCCCCTTGTTTTCATTGAACGGCCCGTTTCCTCGGAAATGCATCTTCTCCACCCACCATTTGCGATCCTCCGCTTGGATCAGTTTTTCAAGAACTTCTTTTCCCCCCCCCGGGCCCCGACTCCCCCCTGGATTCCCCGCATCCCACTGCCGCATCTCCTTGAACGGGGGTGTTTTTTTTTTTATTTCTATCTTCTTTTTTTAACGTGCCCCCAGTTGCTCTCTTGTTATGGTTGCACGCCGGAGATTTGCTGCCCTTTCCCCTTTTCTACACTCCGTTTCAGAGAGAAGTTTTCTCCCACTAGGTGTTTCTGCCGTTTATCCCCTTTGCGTAACTCTAGTCTTCTCCTTTTTTTCGAACGCCCAATTAGGCTATCACTGGACACGTGTTTCTTGCCGGGTACGGTTTCTCTCCCTCTTTCTTTTTGTGACTATTTGTGTTCAGGCCCAATCTTCTTCTAATACGGGATTGTCGCCGGTAAGTAACTTCTGTTCCGTCTGTATTTTCTATTACCCAACGTCGGTGCGCCAGGCATTGTGTTGTACCCCTGTCTCCTTCGTTTTCTCCTCCCTTGGTCTTTGAAGGTTTTTGATCCCTGGAGAGCCTCATCTAACTGTTCACCGCTCACCGATCCCCTGTGGTACCTGAGCTGGCCGCACGGTGACGTCTTTTCCGTCCCCTTTGACTATTCTTCCCCCAGGCCTTTGTCCCCCCCTTCTTTTAAGGCGTTCCTCTGCCGGATCGGTGGTGGCGTAGACCTTTTCCTCATCCCACTCGCCCACCTCTTCCGCGATCAAACCTGCATTGTGTCCCGAAATGCTCAAATTGTTAACCTTGCTTCCGAGCTTTTGACTGACTAGCCCTTTTCCGCCACAACTCCCCGACTGCGGACATCGACTCACCCCGCGCCTTTCTTCCTCCCATAACTCTAAGTAGTAAAAAAGATCTTGATTCCTCCTTGCTCCTCCTTTGCTGCTCCTTCTTCTGAAATGCCTTTTCTCAACTGAATTCCCTTCTTGTTTAGAATTGGTCTTTTCTTTTTTAAGGCGAATTGGGGGAATGTTTTCTAGCGTTTCCCCTCCCCCCCTCCCCCCATTTCCCTGCCTTCATTGGTGCTTTAATCTTTAGGTACGTCAAATACGGCTCACGCAAGGAATACTGTCGCCCCTTGACGGAAGTTTCCGCGAGCCTTCTTTTCTGCCTGGCCTTCCACCCCCTTTTCGATTCTCGTTATCTCCCCGCGACGTACCGTGAAACTCAACCCGGTCTGTCAGTTCCCCACAGGTCCCCGACATCAGTTCCTTGATCACCCTCACCAAGGTTCTTTCCAGGAGGGGCTTAGTTTTCTCCAGCACGAAACGGCGGGGCTAGGTCTGAGGTTTTTTTTTCCGTTCATTTTCACCCCCTCAGCCGCGTAAGCTTATTTGATTCCCGCCTCTCTCACCCTGTCTTTAAAATTACTCCCTTCCCCAATTGTTTCTCACCCCGGATTGAAATCGTGGCCAGCTCTCCCTTTTTCCTTTTTTCTCCCCTCGGACGTTTCCTAATATTGCTTTTTCCAGCTCCAAGTGATGTTTCCCCGATGGAGCGTGCAGTTTGGTTCTTCCTCAACTCCTGATCTTATGCTTCTCAAGGGAAGGTGAGCAAATATATAAATTTTCCCTTTTCCTCCTTCATGCTTCTCCATACTAGAGAAACGATCTGCACCCGAGGCTCTTGAGATGAGACCTTCTTTTCATCGTCTTTCCCCTCCCGTCCCCCACAAGATGTCTTCTCCCTCCAAACTTAAGGCTCCTGCTTCCTTATCCGTATCTCGAGGTTCCTGTGCTTAAAGATGTTACTTCCCCCCACAATGGAAGGGGTTTCCCCTTTGTACAGTCCAGCTGATGGTTCCTCCTCAAACAGCTACACCGCGTTTTTCATTCATCCGCTCACCCTCTCGTCAAGCTAAGGGAACGTGCAGGCCAGGAGATGAATATTCGTTGTCTTAAGATCGCTTCCCTAACCCCGCATCACTGATCGTTCCTCTTTCCCCCTCTGTCTTCGGCGGCGAACCCTTCGACCTCGCATTGTCTGCCAGTCTCCGAGCAGAAACTCTATATCTCGCGCAGCGTCTCTCCCATTTCGGGCTCGGAAAAAGGTTTCTTCCCCCCTTCTTCCTTTTAGCCTTTGTAGAGCTTATCCAGGTTTTTGAGGATCTGGGCCGATCGCTGGTTTCCAGTAGCCCAGATTAGTCCTTTTCAGAACTTATATGAGTTTTGAATTAAAGGGTCGCCTATATGGCCTCCTTCCCCTCCCTCTCCATCTCCTAAGTGGCGCACTTCGATTCGAAGTCGACCGCTTCCAGCCCCATATTTAGCCGCCGAATCTCGCTGGTCTACTTACCGGTGCACCCGTCAACCGCCCCCCCACCTCCTTTCCTCCCGTCCCCTCCCATTCCCAAGTATAGTGGACACGACTGAATACTTTTTTCTTCTCCTTGAGAGAGATATTTACAGTTTCTTTACCTACTTTCGGGTCATGCCGGTTTTCATGGCTTCGTGTAGTAGGTTGGCGGTGAAGGGGGATGTCCCGTTTTCCTCCTCCTCCTTTCCGCCCTTAATTTTTTGTCAGCTGTTCCCGACAGTTCGCCTGTGCTCATCGCACACAGTCGCCTCTCTTCTTTCCATCGCGGCTTGCTTTCTGCGATTCGGCACCTTAAATCCTCTTGAAAAATCTCTTCTTCCTTACAGTCTCCGGCATCGCGTTTTGCAGTCAGGCGACTGCGAACATCCAATACCGTTTCCTTCTTTCCTTCTCACTCTTACGCACCTTTCTATGAAAGCAGATGAGGCTCCCTCCCTCCCTTGCTATCTTTCGCTCTTCGCTTATGGGCCCGCACAACGGTCACCCAAGACGGTTAGTTGCCGCCCTTTTCTTATTTTCGGCGCCGAGGTGGACCGGGGATCCATCTCTGCGCTGCCAATTTTTCAGGTCATCTCTCCTCTCGCGATCTAAACGGCTACTCTTTTTTTTTCCTCTGGCGAGGATTACCACTCGGTTTGCCGGATTCGGGTTGGTGGCAGGCGAAAATATTCCTCTTTCCCAATCGTGTACGTGATAATAGTGGATCGTCAACAGCGGTTAGTCCCTTCCTTTCGATGCCGGACCTGTGGTGGAGATACTTTATCGGTCATTATAAAAGAAGAATCCCTTCACTATAGACCCCCCGCCAAGTAACCTCTTCACAAGGTCGCTGTATAGAACGTTCCCCTATTCTCCCCCCTTTCTCCCTCTTTTTTCTATATTTGACACCTTCCCTGTTCTCCTGTACCTCTCTCAGATAAGATTCATTAAGACCCACCCTCAGTCCAGAAATAGTGCCCCCCCCCTCACGGCTAGCAAGAGAATATATTCTGTCACCTTCTTTTTATGTGGACCTCAACAATCAGGCGTCCTTCTGAGCAGCCGGTTTCGCCCTTCAGTGGGTCCCATTCCTGTTCGTTAGCAAAGCCCTTTCTCTTCTTTCCTTAGATAGGCCGGTCTAGTTCGCTGTGATTAGATGGTCAGTCCTTCCCCTCCATTCACGTGCTGGCGCCCACCCAAGCCTCGAATAACTTTTAAAACGTGGGGAATCTTGTTTTATCTCGCTTTCAAGTGGTCTGGCAACCTTTTCGACCTTCGGAGTTCACGAAGGTTTCTTTTCGCATTCCTTTGACTCCCGATTTTCTGGGACACTACTTTTAGTTTGATGAATTATAAAACGTAGAGAGCTGAACTCCCCCCCCTTCTTCCTACCTGAGCCCTCGCGATCATGGTCTCCCCCCCTCCCTCTTTTCTAGGCGGCTGCTTCTTAACCCAATAGCCGTGTTCACCCGTCGACTAAACCAATTCCCTCCCTTAGTGTTCCCAAATGGAATGGGTGACCTCATCCGAATTCATTTCGAGCGTTCCTCCTCCCCCTTCGGGCCCGCTTCTTCTTAATCCTACAAGATGTGGAAAGCGGCTTTGTCCCTGTGTCGGACCCTGGTAAGTCTTTTGCTAGTTTTTCCACGAATCTCTTGCTCCGGTTGGCCGTCCGACCTTTACCTCTCCTCCTTCTACCACCAATTAGACCCCCGAATATCTGCGATGACTTCCCCAGTTTCTTTAATTTAGACCACGACTTTTTTCTTAGAGAGCCCCAGCCTTTAGGGTTGAAGTCCACGCTGAGGCGCCCAAGTGACATTCTTTTCCCTCCTCTTCCCATCTAAGGGTTTCAAGGTTTGGTTGGTTCAAGACCATCATGGTCAACTGGTCATGCAGGAGAATTGTGATTCCCTCCCGTTTTCCCCATCCCCGTGGAATCCGGCTCCCCACCACTTCCGGCTTTGCAAGCTCATCCTTTTCCTCACCCTTCCACGTTCCGGTCGTGCGCCCGGCTCCTTATTTGAAGGACCAAACCCTTCCCTGTTTCAAAGTGGGGTTACCATCGCGCCTGCCAAATCCTGTACTAGTGGAACTGCCCGATTCCTCCCTTGATTTTTTCCTATTAGAAGTTCCTGCCGGTAGGGGGGGTTTGCACCCTCTTCACCCCCTCCGAGTCGACGAAACTTTCTCTTTAAACTTTTATTTCTGAAGACCCCTAGTGCCCTGTACTTCTTCCAGGATCCGATGTCTATTAGCCCCGTCTCCCTCGCACCCTCCAAGGTCGTCCCTTCGCCGTAACTGGCTACACGCTCGACGCGCAATTTCATTTCCCCTTCGTGCCTCCATTCGATGGAAACTGATCGATCCAATACTTGCAAGCGACAGAATACAACGACAAAGTTCTTCTTTTCCTTCGTGTGTGCGTCTGGACCAAACTCGGGCGAGGGATTTCCCAGGGGTGTTCCGTGGCTTCCGTCTTCCCCCCCCCTCAATGGGGGATGAGCGGATGCCCATTTGTTGGGTCCGAGGGCGTAATCGTAAGAATTCACCTTTCTTTCCCCCGACAGACTCTGGCAATCTTTGTCGTTGAAGTCTTTTTTAGTCCATCCTTTTTTTCCTTTTCCTCTCTCCCAGCACTACCCTTTTCCCAGTTAAGCCCTGTGGGGACAATCACTTCGTTTCCCGTATCACCACGTACAGCCCGCCTTCCTCCCCCCCCCTACTCCCCTTTAGAATGAAAGGGTGTTTTTGTAGTTCTCTCTCTTCTTTCTTGATAGATCAATGGAAATTTTCTTCTTTCTTGTACGTCCTTCCTGCTTCTTGACGAGAGTTGTTTCTACCTTTTTTTTGTGGCGACACCCTTGCGGGTTTCTCCCGTTGATAGTTGCTTTCCTCTCTTTCTTCTCTCCGTCTCGGCAATTTGGCGTTTGCTATAAGGAAATAAGAATTCTTTCGGCGTCTTCGCGATGGTGTCTAATGTGGTCGACTGCGGACCTTGGAGGCTTGTAGAATCTGTTCCTTTTCCTTTTTCCTTTCGTCATTCGGTGGTGGGCTTACGTAGAGACGCGATCCCCAGCAAGCAGTTATTCATTTTGTGTCCTCCTTTTTCTTGCTAGAACGGCCTAAGGTTTCGGAGTCGCCATGGAATTCCCCTGACCCCTATCCCGGCATTCTTTGTGTAACTATGCTTTATCTTTCTTTCCGTCTTCAGGCCAGTCCAATTAAGGGACCTTTTTTCTAGGACCCCCCCCCCTGAAAGGTGTGAACCCCTGCGTTCTTCTCGCGTTCGTCGCTCTATCTGTTCTCTCCCCCTTCAGTTTTCCCACCTCCAGATTCAAATCTGCCTATTCTTGATCGCGATCAAAACCCATCTTGGTCGGAAATATAACTTTTTGTCTTACCCTCTCTTGACTCCCCTTTGGTGATTCATGATTGCTTCTTCAAAGTCACGGCCTGAAGACCTCATAGTTTGAACCCCCTATTCCATGTCCATCCGACCACATACATGACTTAGTTACATCTTTTTCTATTCCTGCATTGAAGCGAAATGATGAAGAATGCCCCATTTCCTCCCTCTCTGAAAATATCTTTTGCTTTCCCCCCTCTTTTGGTAGACCCTATGTTTTTCACTGCTTCCCCTGGCATTGTTGCTCCAGCCCCTTCTATCAATTCTCGTTGCCCCGGTGGAGCCAGCGCAGCCGCACGTAACATAGGCGGAGCAGTCCTTATACTCCTCCGTGATATCTCCTCTGTCGCGCATTACTGCGACATGTCTCCTCCACCGATTATCTATGGATGCTTAACGTGCGACCTTCTTTTCCCCCCGAACCGGTTGAAGGGGGAAACGACAACCCACTCAGTCATTCTTTTCTATGATCCCCCAGATAAAGGTCGGGAAAAGGTCCTTAATTCGTAGTAGAGTCTGTTTGGCATCACCCCTTCAGGAGTCTAGTCAGTCTGGGATTTTACTAAAGCGCGTCTTTCTCGGGTACGTATCCACGGCAGCTAGAAAGGGATGAGTCCCTCCTTACTTTAGCTGGCATTCGCGAATGATGGTCTACCAATCGTCATTACGCACCCTCTTCTTTTGCGGCGCGTGATGGCGCAAACACTCTTGTTTCAATTCGTCCCTGCGGTCTTCCTTACACCCCCTCCTTCATTTCCCCTCCTGTAGGTTTCTCAAATTCGCCCAAACGGAATAGACGGTTGTAAACCTCCGACTTCTCCCCTCTCTCCTGAGTTCTGGATGGGAAGAGTGGCTCTTTGTCGGTCTCAGTTCCTTTGCCCGATTCGCGTAATAGACCCCTTCCCTTTAGACTGGCTCGGAGGTGGATCTTTCCCGATGAGGCCTTGCGCAGAAATTGATTTTTTCCCCTCTTTCCCCTCCTCTCTTGATTTTGCGCCGGACCCCCCACGATAGGCACATTTGGCGTTGCAGACCAGCTTCCCCCTTTTAACCCAGGTCTTTGGCTTCCGTACGATAGGGATTTGATTGTTTTTCCCCCTTTGGCGCAGCATTTTACAACGGCTTCACTATTCGAACTACTTTGAGTCTGATTTCTTCCCCCCAGGTTCGGTAGTCTACCCGAATAGTAGCTGGCAATGGATCAGTTGAGCCCTCTCCTGATATTTTTGTCTCGCTGCGCCATCCTCTCCATCGAGGGAATAGACCCCCTTTCAACTCTCTCGAATTTCGAGTCTTTTCGGCTTTATCAGGGAATGGTACTTCTTTTCGTCCCTTCTGCCTTAGAAAGAGCGAAGGCGCTAGTCGGCCCTATCATCTGGTGGCAGTGATCCTTTTTTTTTTTCACCTCTCGACGTATGAGATTCACTTCGCACTGAGATGTCGACGGTCCTTTTCCGCAAGCAAATTCAACCGCCGATTATCGCTAAAAGTAAAGACATTCCCTCCCAGTTCCACAGCCATCCGTTCAGCACGTTGTAAAGAATGCCCTCTACTTTGCCCCCCCTCTTT
>Ga0179593_1494067_pt1 | contig 15157 bp, 24 predicted proteins | sample CZODoug2_1_08_16_FD_185931 | JGI IMG/M metagenome (GOLD analysis project Ga0179593, IMG submission 185931) | Vadose zone soil fungal communities from Angelo Coast Range Reserve, California, USA - CZODoug2_1_08_16fungal (PacBio error correction) | ecosystem: Environmental > Terrestrial > Soil >... | reverse complement strand
TTCTTCTTCTCTCCCGCTGCTGCAGCAGCATTCCAGATGATCTACCCACACGACCGTACCCCCGACGCTTTCCTTCTTCCTCTCGACCTGGGCTCGTGCGCGGTTTAAAGAACTTCTCTCCACCTACCGTACTTTCATGCTTCTTCCTCCTCGCCAGGCCTGCAAACTCATCTGCAGCCCTTGCGTTTCCGGCATAGTATTTGCGCGTTCATGATGGCATGACGCACGTCTACTTCGGATAAATGAGTGTTATGCTCACAGAACAGGGCTCTGACTTCAACAAGCTCCCGTACGTTTACATTTTTCAATCAGAGGATTTCCCTCCCTTTCCGGTTTTACCCCCTTCTCTCCTGAACTCCACGCACTCAAACGAAGCGGTTCTTCAGTAGTGTGGGCGTTTTTTTCAGCTCAAGGAGATGCTTCTTCCTTTGCTGAGGAGTTCAAGGTCGGGCGGTTTTGCGTTACGGTAAGACTCCCCCCCCCCCCGCGCCACATCTTTCTAGTCTGATTGTCCCCTACATTTTTCTTCCATCATTACCTCACCCCTTTCCAATTGCCCTTGCTTTTTCACTGAGTTGGACGTTTGCTCTGTACGCGCTTAAAAAATTCGGTGTTGGTTCCTATTGCGCCCATCCTCTGCTTTAGGTCTGCTTCTTCTCTTGCTCCGTCTTTGTCAGGTTCTCTTTCCATCCTTCTCTGCGTTAGGATCATGAGCTCGCCTTTTGTCTCGGTCTGCTTCACATTTGTCCCATATTCCCATTCTTTTTTGGCGCTCTCCCAAACCGAGCGCTTTCGTCGACGCGTAAAGCCCCGCGCCCGCCCCCCGCTTCCTCCCCGCAGTCTGCTTCAACTAGTAGTGCAGGATAAATTCTCGTTCCTCCATGCTATCCTTCTGATTTAGTTTATAACGCGCGGTTGGACAACTTTCCTCTCATTTATCTCGTTCGGTTTCATTGACGCCGACTAGGTGAAGGTCCCTTTTACAGTTTTGCTCGATCATTTTGCTTTGCCATGTAGATGATGGCGGTTTTGTTCGAGCGCAAGAAGTGCGGGATGCAAGAGCAGTTTTTAGTCTGTCCCCCGATTGCGCTCGCCACCTATCGAACGCCTTCTCTTTCCCATTCGGTATCCCTTTTTTGGCCTCTCGACCACAAAAAGCAGCTTAGGCCTTCCCTTTGTTTTTTTTTCCTCTTCCCTCCCCACTTCGCTTTTTCCCTTATCCGCCCGTAGGGATCTATGTTTGTACTGTCTTGAGCGACGTATTATCCTTTTTGTGGCAAAGTTTATTCCTATTTGGTCCCTCTTTTCTTTCCCATCCAAGTAATTATCCTAGTGCCTTTCCTGCACTTGACGCCCGCCGCGAGCGGTCTCCCTCTCTAATATTCAAATTCACTTTGTCGAAGACGCGATGGCTCGCCCTCCCTTTGCAAGTCGTATAACCTGTCTCCGATCTTTCGCGGGCTATCCTTCTGCGTACCTCGACTTAAAGTCTTTCTATTAGGGACCATCTGTCTTTGCTCGCCTTTTTTCTCTTTTGCGGTCTGTCCACTGTGCCTTTGTGGCTTTTTGTTCCCTGTGAAGCTTTCTTATCCAAGGACCTCCAGTTCTCCCCCTAGCGTTTCTCAGATGCGTTTGATGCTCTCCTTCCTCTTTTTATAGGCTGCCGTGGTCTTGGCTTCATTTGGTAGTGCCAGAGTTATTCTTCAACTTCCTTTGCATTGTTCCAGCTTTCGACGCTTGACGGTAACGTAGAGTCAGTAGCGTATGCTTGAGCTTCAGTCCTACGCGTATTTCCTTCCCGTCCGTATACTAAAAGCCAAAGTTTGCTGCTCACGGTTCAAGGTGCTGGGTAGTTCGCCTTGCATTTGGGGGTTTTGGAGTTTGTCGAGTCGCGACTTGAGTTACTACAGCAGCCTTGCATTCGGTCGGGTATTTTTCCCCCCCTCTCTTCCCCTCTCCAATCCGTCGTCTTTTGAGTCTTCCTCCAAGCCTCATGCTTGTATCACCCTCTCGGCTCGGAATTGTGTTATGTTATGATAACCCTTTAGCGACTCGGCATATTGCGATGGTATGTGGTCGCTTCTCCATTCCTTCTCTGGGTGATCCTCCCCCATCTTTTTGTAAATGGTCTTGGGCGTCGTTTTTCCCAAAATGACTTGCATCAGCCCCGTAAGATGGATTTGCGATAATGGTAAGCCGTCCTGCGGAAGGTCTTCCAGCTTGAGTTTCAATTTGGGGGCCCCCCCGGTGTTTCTTATATGGAGCTTCTTAGATCCTACTCTCCCTGGACCAGAACTTCCTTCACTGTTCTGAATTTTCCGACCAGCCCCCATGTGTGATTCCCGGCTCGTTTCCGCCAGGTAGGCGTTCTCGAAACAAAGTTGTTTGGCACGTAGAGCTTGCCGGCTTTCGAGTGGATCTTTTTTCTTTTCTCTTTCCCCCACAAATTCTCTTTTCAGGGTTTCCAGGGTTAGATTCTATCTGTACTTTTTCTTCGACGACAAACTTTCTTCTTGATTTATCATCCTCCCACAGTTGCTGCTTCTTTTGGCACCTCATTTTCGCGATTGTTCTTATGTTCCCAACGTTCCATGCCCCCAACGTACTCCTGTCCCCGCATAGGAGCCAGGCAAATCCAGGCGAGACACGGACGTGCACCTTTTTAGAGCACTGGTTGTACAGTTCGACACCGTCTTTCGTCCCACCCACTGACCATGAGAATGAGCTTGCTCTGACGTAGACTTCTTTTCGGCTTTTTGAAAAAGTTTGAAGGATACCGGAATTATCCCACCCTCATTTCAGGTCCCTTTTTCACAATCACGGATTCCCCGACTCCTCGAGCTTTCTTTGGCTTTATGGATGGGTTAGTCGAGATCCCTTTTTCTCTCTTCTGATTTGATTTATTTTTGTGGGATAGAATTCCCCTTGGGTTGATCAGTTTCGCCATTCCATATTCACTTGTTCCCCCCTCTCTCTTTCTTTCTTTCCCTCTGCCGATGGGACTTCTTGCGGGCCCTGGACGAGTCATTTTTTTTCCCCAAAGACATTATTCACCACAATTCAATAGTGCTACGTTCCCCATGTTTTTAAACGTGTATGTCGATCAGGACATCCGATATGTCCCGGAACCTTTACCCGGGGGGCTAGTCGCGCGCAGCTCGAGGCGATCAGCCCTTCCTCTGGTTCGAGGGCCCTTTTTTCACGTTTTAAGTTCCGCTATTCCTATTCACTTCGTTTCCTTTCGGATGTACTCGCGTTTTGGTCGTTCATCGAACCAGGTGGGATTACGAAAATTCGTTGTTTTTTCACCCTTTCGGAAGGCCTTCACACACGATTCTGCACGGACTCCGCTTTTTCCGCACCATTTGATTGCATAACCTTTCAGTGCCGGTGTTAAGATGATTTAACTTTTACGGCTTCTTCCAGGTTGGCTTCGGTTTGTCACTTGGACTGTTTGTTGCTTTTTTTTAGGCCTCTTTAGTCCCCCATGCAGACGCCGTTTGTTGTTCACCCGCCTCCAATCTTTATTTTCCTAGTTCGTACGACCTCTAGCCTAGCCCTTCCTTTACATGATTCCCCCTTTTGCTCTCTTTCTTTACGGGAATCTCATGTTTTTGGTGCAGTATTTAGGTTTTATTTTTTTTTTGTTCACTTGAACGCGAATGTTCTATCTTTTCATCCTAGTTGTCTGTGATACCATTCTCGTTGCTCTTTAACAGAAATATCTGACCTTACAATTCCCCCCTCTTGAGCATGCGTCTCCTTACCCCCCTATCTGAATTGCCTTCCTGTATCTTCCTTTCTTCCTCCCGTCGTCTAAATCGAAAGACGAATTCTGTTTCCCCCCAAGGCCTTTTTTGGCCGTTTGATACAGGTGCTTCCTGTCCTCCCCTAACACAAGCTGCAGAACGCGGAAGCCCTTGAAGAAAGCACCCCCCGGGCACGGGCCATCTCCCCCCTGCCCCCCACTTTTTCCCTCCAATGTTCCTTCTGCCCCAAGAGGCTGGAGTTGCAGGATTTTTTCCTGCCTTCATAATTGACATCACTCCCAGCAAGGGAGACTTTTCGCACCTGGTTCGATCCGACCAGGGCGCGAGTATCTTCCCGTTGCCGGGAAGTTAAAATGTCCCCCTCTCCATTCAAATTTTTTCCGGGCCCTCGAAATCTGATCTTCCCTTCGCTTTTTTTTTCCTTTTTTTCGCGTTCCCCTTTTTTCAATTCCGGGTCTTAGATAGTGCTTTGTCGGCTCCTTTTTGTGCCCGCGAGCGTGACTTTCCAGTATTCATATTGAATTTGCTGAATAAGTTCGTCTCCCCTTTACTCTTTCTCCGTCCCTCCGCTGTCCTCGGGGTCCGGCAGATCCTGCCCCCCAGGCCGATTGTCACCGTTTGAATAATTTGGTCCACTGATAACTTTGAAATCCGATGTCTTTGTTATCACCCGGAAGTGCGATGCATCTACCCCCACATCATTCTCCGATAAAACTCCTGCCCCCCCGATGCTTGCTAAACATCAGACGCTCCCCCCGAGATTCTCTGGAATCGGTGCACGTTCTTCGAAACCTTTCTCCGTTACTTCAAGAGTTTTGGATGTATTTTCCTTCGCTTGTAATTGAAAGTACTGATCGCTGTTCGATCCGAATCAGGCGCTTTCCTTGTTGAGAAGAACGTTTTTTACCCTGTGCAACCAGTTGCTTCCTTCCCGTTCGAACCCCTTGTCCGTTTACGGGTTCATCCATGTCTTCTTCATCTATAGGCCCCCTTCCTTTTTTCTTTTTGCGTGTCCTTACAAACCTAGCGAAATTAGGTGCCCCCCATCAGCGCTAAAAGCTGTTTTGCCTTTTTCTCCAGTATGCGTACCTCTTTTCGTCCTCCCCGCGTACATCTCTTCTCAGCCCCCTTCTACTCCAATGCGCCGCTTGTGTCCGATAAATAACACCTTGCTCCTTCGCCGCAAGCGCTACCGGACCCCCCCAACCCACCCTATGTTCGAGCATCTTAACGGCTGCCCCGCCCGTATCCCACATTTTTTTCTGGTCACGGAGCCAATGGCAACTTTCAGTCCCGGTTTGCCGGGCTCTATCTAGATTACGATAAATTGCTCGCCCCAACGGGATCTCCGCTGGATACCCGGGCCGGTCTTAACCGTCGCGGCCCCCTCCATCTTTCTTCTTGCCTTTCGTTTTTCTGCCTCCCCTTTCCCTGAAAACCTCTCTCTTAGTAGCTCCACCATCTCCCTTTTTCCGAACTCGACACCCTTTTTTTTTCCTTTCACTGTCGATGGCCCCGTATATTCCTAACCGAACATTTCCTTCGAGCGCGATGGACCATCTGTCTGGCCTTTCAGGTTCCTCACGTGGCGTTCATGTTTTACGACTGGACCGCTTCGACGAATTCTCCGCTCTGGCATTATGCGCATAGCTTTAGTGAACCTCCTCTCCGGATGTACATGAGGATGATAGACGCTCCTCCCATCCCTTGTCCCTTCTTTTCCACTTTTTTCTGCGTCTTTCTGACTATCCCCTTAAGCGTATGTTTCACTGAATCCTTCTCCACTTATCTATAATTCCTTCGACTTGACCCCTTTCAAAGAGTTGCTCGTCGCATCTGGACAAACCGCCCCTTCCAAGAGTTTTTGAAACTCGCATCTCGGTCCCCTGCCCCAAGCCACGCGCCGCGTCGGAAAACTCTCTTCTCATACCCAGGCCCGCAGCTCCGAACTCATAGAGAAGCGTATCTTCTTCCCCTCTTCCTCTACGCCCACCAAATTAAGCAGGTCATCTCAGAATTACAGGAACTCGCCCAAAACTCATCGACTCTTCCCAGATTCCGCCTTTTAAACCTGACCTTTCATTTCTTTCTTTCCGAAGCAGCAGCCACTGGTGAATTCTGTCTACGCCGTCCTATTTCGGAGGCCCAGTTATTGCGACCATCGCGTCCTTCGGACACCACCAGTTCCTTTCTGACGCAGCCTTTCTCCCCCGGTCTCGCTGGTGCGGCTTCCACGTGGCCCTGAAAGTCCATGCTGAAACTACTGATGGTCACTAACTCCGTGAACGCGGCCCCGAGTTCCAAAATTGGTCCACCCCCGTCGCTTTTCCTCTTTTTCTTCTTTCCTAACCCCTAACTAGGTCGCGGGCGTTCCTTTCGCCCTCGAGAAATTATTCCATGCAAACCGATTTCGCAGCATACTTTGTCCTTTTGTTTTAGGCTGCGCGTTTTTCAAGAGAATCTGCTTCTCGGGTGTCATGGCAGTCTCGTTCTCGTGCTCACATGCTCTTCATCAAGCCCACTTCTGGCGGGCCTCGGCCCAACACCAGTCGGACATCCGCGTTTCCAGTTTTTCGTGCCCTGCGACCCTCCAGTTAGTCTTTTCGGTCGCACGACTATTACTTTCCTCTGAAAAGTTGTACCACCCCCCCCCTTGTTTTTCCCCTCATCGGATAGCGGTCTAGATTTATTTTCCTTTCCCTACGATTTTTTCCTCTCTGGCGTATTCGGGCCGTGGACGCAGGTCTGCTGTGAAGCTTTCAGTACTGTGCCCAGAGCGCGGTTTGTCAGTCGCGCCGTCCGCTGGTCCTCTCCCCTCCTGTTTTCCTCTCACTCTGCCCCACGCGACTTTCATGAATCCGATGTCTTTTTCTCACTCTGATGGAAGTCTCGCGAACCTGGTTGAACAAGGATCGCCGACGAAGGGCGACTTCTCTGCACCGAACACTCCCCCGCTTTTTGTAAGCGCGGACTCGAAGCCCACGTTTTTTTTCTTAACCAGTTTCCCCCCCCCTCCATTTCCCCCTTTTAACTTCTTCAGGAGTGTGGTCCCTGTGTTCTTTTACAACTCGTCTAATTTTTTTCTTTGTTCTCGGTGTTGTGAGTATTCCCTTGACTTCCTTTCCCCGCACCGCCTTTACCTCGTCAGCCCCATGCCTGCTGCATTCTCCTTTAGGGTATCAGAAAACTAGCTTTTTTCCCTTCTGACTCGATTACTATCGTTTTCTTGGTTTCTTTCGATTTTTGTGTATAACGGTCCTTCCGTGTGCAAGTCCCGGACTTATTCCTTTCAACGTAAGGGCTATTTGTTGTCATTCTAGCCGGTTCTTTTCTCTCTCCTTGGTTACTTCTGCTTCCTTCGACTTTGTCTTTCCTTTGCTCAGGTTTCGATTTTCGCCGAATACAGATGCTTCCGCAGCGCGAATGGCTTTCTGGTTCTTTCGGGACTGCGGTACAGTTCGAGGTGGAGGCGACGTATTGCCCCGTCCCCTTCGCCCTTTCTAGATTCATGACTTTCGAAGCCACCAGTTTTCCTTCGGTTCGGTTTCACTTCTCCTCTTGTGCCCCTTCTTGCTGCCGCCTGTCTGGTTGTTTTCTCTTTTTTTTTTTTCTTTCCGGATAGATTCAATCTTCTTTTTCCTTCCCTTTTTCCCGTTTGGGTCTTTTTTTGAGAGCTTTCCTTATATAAGAATTGCTCCGCAGAGGGCAAGCTTATCTTTGCCAAAGAACCTACCGTACCTTTTTTTTCTTCTACTCTTTCCTCTCGAACTGTTCATAAGATTGACTCTTTTTCAAAGACTCCGACACCTCTACCCACCCCGGACAGTTCTTTTCTACGACGCCAATCCGCCCCACTTTTTCATTCGGCGCTTCTTTTCCGGCATCTTTCTCTTTTTGTCTCTTTCGCAACTTCTCTCCCTTTCTCCGTCGATAGCTGAAAACCTGCCTTGATCCATATCAATGAATTCCTCTAATTCAAAAGATCTTTCTTTTCCAGTTAAATTCTTCATGCCGACGTGTGCGTGACCCCTCTCCGAAAGTCCTTCCCTCCCCGCACCCGAAGCCTTTTGCTCGAGTTCAGTTCCTTCCATGTCTTTGTGTTTTAGAGATTCTCAAGGAGCATTGGCTTCATTGTCGATGCGGATTCCAGTCGGGCGGTCTGTGTTTCGTTCACGGTCCTCCTCCCCAAACACAACGAGCCCCAAACCTCCTCTTTTCCTCTTCTCTAGTTTTCCCCCGCAGTTCCTTCCCCCTCATTTTTCATCAAAATTGGACATTTCCTTTTTCATCGTTCCGGTTTCCAACGTTTTGTTGTCAGATCCTCTTTCACCCACTATGGAGTTGCTTCATTCATTGAGGCAATTTTTCTTCTTCGGTCGCGCTCTCTTCTCGTTCGTGCATTCGATATCCATCTGCGTGCGCTTATCGTATTCATGCGCTTCGCTTTTGGCTCTTCTGCTGCGGAAAAGGAGTCTTTCCTTCAAATTCTTACGGCGCGACTGACACCCCTGCCGCTCTTGGCTTCCTGCGCTTCCCTCCGCTTTTCCGCCCTGTTTTTCTCCCCCCTCCGCGATAGTCTCGTATTTTCCCCCAACGGATACTCTTACCTTGATCCCGTCTCCTACTGCGCTTTTAAACTTGCGCTAAGTTTTTTGCCTTGTGCGAAACGAAGGCCTTTCCTTGTTACCCCTTTTTTCCCATTGAGATCCATTCTTCGCGTTTGATGTCGAATACTTTGTGTTGGGCTTCTTTGAGCATGCACCGCAGGGCGGGAGGAGCATTTCTGCAGCGCATAAAGATTTCCCGTTTCCTCCCCCCACGAGGGCTCCGCCTCTCGCTGACAAGTCTTCTCCTGAACCCAAAAAAGCAGCCCAGTATTGCTGTCGTCACTCGGTTGCTTTTGAAGATGTAGACATTTCGCCCGCGGTTTCCCCAAGTGCACGCCCCTTCCCCCTTTGATCGTATTTACTTTATTGATCATGAGCGGCCTTAGTCAGAAATCGACGTTGTTTCCCCCCCCAATTTTTCCTTTCCGGCTTCCGCTTTTTTAGGTTCAAGCAAGATTTGTTCTTGTCGTTGAACCTTTTCAATTTTGACGCCGGCAGCGTCTTTCTCCCCTGCGTCGATCATTAAATCCAATTGTTTCGAGACTCCCTATGTTTCTCCCCTTTTTTTCCTTCTTCTACTCTGCTACGCCCCCGTAAGCTGGCTTCGGGAGAAAACTATTAACTGATATTGAATCGGTCTTCTATTTTTTAATCTGTTAGTCTCCTCTTCTGATCTTACCCTGATGCGGATCTTCACTATTGGATTTGCGTGTTGATTTGTTTTTGTTTTGTATGTCCGGACGCGTTCTTTATCCCGTCCTCCCAGCGGCTCGATGCTTCTGATTGCTTCCCCTTTTCGTATGTCTCCGATTGCCTCTCTCTGTCTTGGTATGGGCTTTTCAGATCCTTTTTCGTAGTTTCCTCTTTAAGAAATTGCTTTGCTGTTTCCCTCTTTTTTTCTCCTCTGCGCTTGACTGTCAGTCGCGTCAAGCTAGTATCGTTTGAATCGTTCGTAGATCTTCACATTAGGTTTCTTTGGTCGGTAAGTTTCACTACTACAGCCAGGTGAGTTCCTTTCCAGTTTTCCATTTGCTTGTCTCTCGTTCGAGCCATCCGCGTTTTGTTCCTTTCGTCTCCAGGATTTTGCGTTCGATGCGCAATCTGCCACTGCCGTCTCAATTCGTCGTTTCCCTGCTGGGTCCAGTCGTCAAGATTGACATGTCCATCCGCGGCCACGTGTTGCTGCACTCCCAATTCCTCCTCAGGTTCTCCCCCTCTCGCTCTGCCTTCGTGTTCGTCGTTTTCTTATAAAGGTCCGACGGCAATCGGCATAGGTCTCGCGTTTTGGTCGAGTTCGCCTGTCTATTGGGTTGGTGGATTTAACCCATCTCTTTTTCCATTTCATTGGTTTCGGTTCAAAAAACTGTACATTCCTTCCGCCCTCCTCTTTCTTTTCCCCTCTTGGGTCAATCTCCTTTGCCTGGTATCCCGCGGAGATGCCTTTGGTGCGCTCGATCTTTAGCTTACCTCTATCTTGACTCAGACCCATTCCTCCCGGTGTCCTTGTCCGTGCCATTGGCTCTCCAGAACTGTGTGATTCCGGCTTTCTCCTCCCGTTCTTCTTTTCCCTCCCCCTTTCTTTTTTGGCCGTCTCTTCCTTCTCCTGCTAGTGTTGATTCCTTATTCTCTAAAAACAAATGGCGCGGCAGGGCCTACGTGACCTTGTTTTTCTAGCGGATCTGTCCGCTTTTCTTTCGATCCCAACGATAATGGTGCATCTGGTCACTTCCCCAGTTTTTTTTTTTTTTCTTTCTTTTCAATTCGCTCTTTTTTTAGTACACCAATTCTCCCCCAACCCGAAGAATGCGCCTCATGCAAGGCAAACTCATTTTCTTTTGAGCCCAGACCCGGACAGTTGTTGAACTGGGCCTTTGCGCAACTCTTTTGCCCGTTTCGGACACCAGTTTCCGCCCCCCCCTGTCCCCTGCCTCGTAGGATCCGACTCTCTCTCAAGTGTTTGATTTGCCCATCAGTGAACCGCACCTGCCGCTTTTTTCCCACCTATTGCATTCCGGATCCATTTGCGTGAATTCCTTATTCCCCTTCTCCCTAGATCTTCCTTTTCGCTTCTTGATGTTTTCGCATCCTTCTCCTTATTTTTTTTATGATGTCTTTTTCTCTTCTCGCTTTCTTGCTGCCCTCTCAAATAGGTAGTGCTTTCGTTACATTTCGAAAGGGAACATGATCACTTGGACAACAGGACTGCTTTCCCTTTGTCGATGGACAGGTCCTTGAGGTTCCTTCGACGAGTCAACCGTTTTTCAATAACGCCATCATCAAACTTCATTTGTTCAAATTTCCCCCCATCCGTAGCGGACCGTGTCTGTAAGATAATGACCTCCCTCTTTTCTGGCACCCGGTATTCCAATGAGGGGGTCAGTTTTTCTTGAGTCCTGAGCTCCTTCGGACCGACGCATCGATGTTCGCGGGCCCGGTCGATCCTGTTTTTGATTGTCCTGCGGGCTTTGACCTTCCTTCCCTGCAGGATGTCATTCTCTTTGTGATCGTAAACCATTTTGGCTTACCCCAAATTCTCCTCTGGCGGCTGCGGATTTGATGTTCAGTGAGGAAGGTTCAAACGTTTATCTTCCACGCATCCGCTTTGCCCCCCTTCCACACACATTGGAGTGCATCTTCCTGTGGATTTCGTTTTTCCCCTTGTTTTGTGCCACCGGTCTCCTCCATGTTTCGCCTTCTCAGATTGAAATTTGGTAGATTTTTTTTACGACACCTTTTTTTCCGTAACGTGCCGCCCCCCCCTGTTGTTTTCACAGCGCACTTCGTCTGTGCGAGTTACGACGTGACCTATAGCATTACCGCTACATGCAGAGGCAACGGCTTGTGTTGTCCGGGAAGTCTTTCCATGCTTATTGTCAATGCGTTCACCCGTGTTGTGAACATTCTCCTCTGAATTGTTCTCTCCTTTTTTTTCTCCTCCTCGTTTTGTTGTTTATCTCGACACCCCCCTATTTGTTATTTCCCCATTCAACTTCTCCCCTTACACTGCCCCTATGCTAGCATGGGGTCTTCCCTGGACCCCGTCTCCTAATTGAATATGGTTTAGCGGCCGCGCTATCGTCGTCTTCACCCCTAGCGCCGATTCTGCTTTTTTTTTTACAAAGGCGCGCCCAGTGGGCGTTCCCCAAATTTTCTTCCGCCCCGTCTTCTTCCCCAGTCAAGCGGAAGAATGAGCCTTTCCCTCCTCCTTCCGGACTCTTCTACCCCGTCCCTCCCCCTTAAGTGCAATCAGGGTGGTTCTGGCAAAGAGGGCGTTCCTGGTCTTGGTCTTCTCATGTAAGTTCATAATAAGCTCCAGGAGGGAGCCTTCGTTAATCACCGTCGATCCCGACCTAGCTCTTTTCATGCCCCATTTCTTTCTTTTTCCCTTTTTTTCCGCGACCTCCCCCGTGATCGGACGGTCCCTGAAATCTGTCGAGTCGGGTTCCCTCGCTCTGACTCGAGTGACTGTACCATCCCCGGTTTTGAAATTCCGGGTTCCCCAGATAGGGTTCCGGATCTTTCCCGTCCTTTTCCGCATCGCTTTACAGTTTTCCCGCCCCCTATTGCCCTATTACTTTCGCCTTCAGTGTGACTTTCCTTTCTCGTCTTCCTCCATAAAGTCCTGTCCATTGCTCTTCCAGCCGCCTGCATTCGAACCACTAAGCGTTGCTTTCGCACCTATCTGCCATCGACGAATGTTGCGATCCGTCCTCGGCCAAGAGCGATTGCATCAGAGACTCCCCTTAATCGCTCCCCTCCCGTTGAGATGCTCCCGACCCCCTCCCATCAGCCTCGCAACAGTGCGCTCCTCTGGTGGACGTTGTGATCGAAAAATGGATTTCCTGACTAGGTTGATAGATTAACCGGCTTCATGTTCTTCGCTTGTTACCTGACCACTTCCCCCTTTTCTTTTGCGTCTCTCCGGAATCAGCGCTGGCCTTTTGCTGCAGAAGGTTGGCGCCCCTTGTACACGTTGCTCTGACTTTCAAAACAACAAGTTTCCTTGGTAGGCTCAGCCTGTCTTTGTTTGCGCAGCGCAAGTAGTCAGGTGGGTTGCGCCGTTTTAACCCCTAGAGAAAGTAGGTGCCAAAGCCTCATAAAAGATGTTGAAGTTGATCCAGTTGTAACATTTATCCGACCTTCCGATCCTTTTCTCAGCCCAGTTCTCCACTGCGCCTCTCCCTTTTGTGTTTACTCAATACAATGATACAGTGCTCTCGGTTTCGGCCCTCTCTACCCTTCCACTTGTTCGCTACGCCGACTGGCTGATCAGCCTTCTCACAAAATTGGTTGTCGGGAGCCCCTGGAACGGGTCCCAAGTTATTTGTCATTTTTTTCTAAGTTCCGTATTTCGAGTCTTCTCTCTTTAGTTCTTCATTTCGCTACAAAGGCCCTCCGCTTTCTCTTCCTTCGGATTCCAGCGGCCCAATCCCTCTTCGATGAGTGTAAGTCAGTTTTGACTTTCCCCTGCCACCCCCCCCCCCCCCCCCCCCCCCCCCCCCCCCCCCCCTGTCCCCAAGAGATGTCTTTCCTTCCCTGACGTCCGAAAACTTCCCCCCCCTCTTCTCCCCTTGTTTTTCCGTACCCTTTCTAGCCACTCGCAAACGAATTCCGCGTTCGTGCGGGCTACACGCTTTTTTTCCTTCTTCTTGGTTGGTCCTTCAACTTGCCTCTTCTTCTTTTTTTCCGGACGGGACCCGCTTGACGTCCGCTTCCCCTTGTTTTTCGTATGCATCGCCGCTCGCCTAAAATCCTGCTACAGAGCCACCTGCTACGGCTCGACGTTCCATTTAGGCCCGGAAACCCGGGTGGGGGAGACTCTTCTCCCTACGAGTGATGTCTTTCATTCTCCCTCCTTTTCTTCCTCGACGTTTGCCGTCAAGCTCATTTGCCCTTTTACCCTTCAAATTTCCTTTCTCGCGGGCCCTCTGACCACATTTTTTCAAGACCAATACCACGTTTTCGTAGCGTAGGGCATCACCCCACCTTGACGCAGCGCGAACGCTACGATCGATGGAAGTCTTTATACACTCTTACGACCACCCTGACCAAACCTCCCTCGTTTCGTTTTCGCATCGGCCTTCGCCAAATCGAGCGCTCAGATTACGAAGATTAAAATACCTTTCACTCTCTTTTTCGAGTCTACTAATTTCTTATTCATCTTACTCCTTCTCCAACCGTTGCTGACCATCGCGTCCTTTGAACTTGAATTTCTGATCTCTCTTTGTCTTCCCATCGCGCTGTTCGCGTCACCGTGCATTTCTTTAATATTGAATCCAGCATGGTCCCGAAAGCGGTCCCGCAGCTTCTGTTAAAAAATTGGCCACCCCAGTCGATGGTCCGTTCACCTCCTCTTCAGTCTCAACTACCAGATCGTTTTTTCTCAGAAGTGTCTTACTTTTGAAGGACCCCCCCACCCACCCACCACAAACCAACCCCCCCCCCCCAAACCAACCCCCCCCCCCCCAACCCCCCCACAACCCCCCCCCCCCCCCCCACCCCCCCCCCCCCCCACCCACCCCCCCCCATCGTTGCTTACCTTGAATTACCGCCAAACCTCGTAAGCAGCCCCAAACCCCCTTTCTTTCTTTTCAGTCTGACGCAGTTTTCCCCAAGAGTCCATCCCCGGCTTTCTCTTCGGTTTTATTATGTTATGCGCTGTAACGACCCTCTTTTGAATCACGAACTTCTTGTTTTCTCCCTCTCCCCCCCCCCCTTTCTTGGTCACACCCCAAAATTTTTTTTTTTTTCCCTCTCTACTCCTTTCTTTTCGGACCCTTGTAAAATTCCCGGCACCGTCTTTTCTTCGTGTCGCACGCCGATCCTTCATCCTACAATTTTTTCTTTTTTTTGCCGGGTGATGGGTTCGAGTCTCTTTGGGAAACTACGTCTTGATCTTTTTCCTTTGCGAGCGGGCTGGGCCGCGTTTCTGGAAGGCAGACGTCCAGAGCTGCCGGTTTTCCTTTCCCGCCGCCGACGAATGTTTTCGCCCTCGTTTCTACGTCAGCAAATCCTCATCGCCTCGAGAAGCGCAAGACTCTTTTGATCGACTGCACCTCCCTTTCTCCCCTCGTTTTTTCAGACCTCAGCTGACGCTGTCCAATATGACACTCAACGCCAGAATTTGTATGCGCGGTCCGAGCTCCCCGTTTTTGGTTCCATATATTTTTTTCCACGTAAGGGCCCATTTACCAGGTTTTGCTCCTTTTGTTCCTACCCTTCTGGGAACACTAGAGACTATTTCTCTCTCTTTGTTTTCTTGGGGGTTGCGTCTTACCGGTACATGCTTACACGACGACCTACCTCCGTCCTCACCTTGACGCCTCCAGTTTCCTAGCCTAGAAAGCCCCCTCCACTTAAATCTTCTACCTTCCTCGGATCACGCTTAGTTTTTTTGTCCTCAGTCTTCGCGAGTGGCTACCGGAAGCCCTTTCGGCACCTGTCCCGTCTTATTGAACTGGAACAAAGTAAGGGATTTGTTTTCGTAATAGCCGTTTTTCTTTTTATATCAATCTTCTCGTCTCTTTTTAGTTGGGATCCTTCCTGCTTCTGTTTGCGAGTCCCTGCGCCCTCAATACGATGCCGTCCACGCGCTGCCGCATGCTTTTTGCGGTCTGGTTTTCTCAGAATTGCCCGGTACGTGAGCGGTGTCCGGTGTCTTGACACGGCATGAGCCCCGTGTCTCTCGGTAGGCTTCGAAGAACAGGTACGCGTTTTCGGTGGTCCCCTGTCTTACTTTTATTGCCCTATTGACTGTACCGGTTCTATATCGATTGACCC
>Ga0179593_1339757_pt1 | contig 15157 bp, 22 predicted proteins | sample CZODoug2_1_08_16_FD_185931 | JGI IMG/M metagenome (GOLD analysis project Ga0179593, IMG submission 185931) | Vadose zone soil fungal communities from Angelo Coast Range Reserve, California, USA - CZODoug2_1_08_16fungal (PacBio error correction) | ecosystem: Environmental > Terrestrial > Soil >... | reverse complement strand
CCGTAGGGCTCTCCGGATTCGAATTCATTTCCCCGTCCTTTTTTTTTCCCTTTTATTTTCATAGAGGGTCAGCCGAACGCAGGAGTTTCACGCGATAGCACGACTGACGTTTGTCCTCTTTCGTATCTGCCAGTTTTTTTTTTGACGCTCGCATGGCCGGACCGTGGTGTTTCCGTAAGTTCCCCGAATGTGACGGAAGTACAGTGCCTTGGTTTAATTTTTTCTACTTTCTCGCTGTATACCAGCCAGCCTGCCGCGGTCGAGTTTCGGCGTTTCATTTTCGTGTGATAACGGTCTTTGACAATTGTGCTAGGAATGTGGTTCTTGAATTTGTCATGATGAATCTGTATTGGACTTTTCCGGTAAAGAGAAGATGAACTTCTTCGACCTTGTTTTTTTCTGGTCAACAGCTGGATCGGAGTGTCGCTGGAGCTGCGGAACTTTTGACAGGCGAGGCGACTTCCTTCTTTTTGGGATAATTTGTGTGATACCTCTTTTTTTTCGTTCTTCGACCGCCCCAGCGACGTAAAACTCCTCCTACATAGCGCTGTCCCCCTCGCGTATGTTGCGGCTCTTGTACCGTACGTGCCACAGACCGGCCCCCGACCCTGTTCTTTTTGAGATTCTATTAGCTGCCCCCAACTTGGAAGGCCGGTCAATGTGTTTTTTAACATATTGGCCCTCCCTTCGTTCACATTTTACAAAAGGTAACGTTCTTCGGACTATCTCTCCCTTTATGCTTCAAGGGCGCGGTGTGACGGAACTCCCCGACTCCTTCTGCATCTCCTCTCGATTTGGGTCTCATGATTACATGGTAAAATTCCTTTTTTTGCGGCCCACTGCAGGTTTTTCTGATATCTTCGGGTCTTGGTGTCTTCCCGGCACCGGTTGGGGCAAGAATGCTGTGCCGATCTTTGATGAGCACGCTTTTGCCTCGATTGTGTAGTGAGTGCCGTTGCCGGGGTGTCCTAAACGTTTTGCGTAAATTCCGAGGCACGGTGTGACCCGATGGTCTTTGTGCATCCGTTCCTAACCTTTCCAAGTCCTTGTTCATCCCCTCTCATTTTGGTTTCTCTTCCGAGTTTTAGCGTTATCTTGTATGCCCCGAACCTCATTTGCACGCACGATCCTTTCCTCGATCCCCGCCGCCCGGTTTCTCCCCGGCCCCCACTACTACCGTAAAGTCTTGCTCATCAAGGACTAGTCCATTTCCCCTAAAGACTGTTTCTTCAAACCCCTCCCATCTCAACTCCCTGTGCATGCCCCCAACTTTAATTTCCGCCCCTTCCTTCTTCTCCCTAAAATCTCCTCCCTCGCAGCGATTTCGTGCCAAGAGCCCTTTGTATTGAGCTTTCGATCTTCCTGAAGTCCCATTTTTGTACCCATTTCACGAGCCCTATGTTTGAAAAGAACACCTTCTCCCGGCCCCCCTGTATTTAGGTTTTCAGGGCTGAGTGCAATTTGCCGAAGGGGTACTTTGTCCCTTTTTGGCCCTCCCATATTTTGTTTTCTTCGACCTTTAAATAAGCTTTTCTGGTTTAATCTCCTTTCGTCTTTGATTTAAGAGTTGGGGAGTGTCGCTTATGACCTTTCGGACAACCCTGTAAACAACGTTTAACGTTTCTCGGACCTTCGCCTTGCGCTCCTGTTGCGCCAGGTCTAGGCTTTCACCATCCAATACCCGTCCGGGTAGCCTAATGATCTGTACCTCACGACCTCGCCTGTCAGGACGCTTGAGACCCTCGACCTCACGATTCTGTTTCACCATGGTTCTCGCCTTTAGATCAAAAGTTTGTTTGCGGCGTATGCCCTCAGATCTTTCGCCATGCGATTACCCTTTGTCGCTAGTCCTCCTGAACCTCACCCAGCGTCCCGTTTTCCCTTCAGCTTTCTGGTTACCCAGTTCTTCGAGCAGGACTCCAAGGCCCACCCGTCTGAGTGAGTCGAAGGGCGTTCACCGCATGTGGGAGGGGACCTTCCCCCCCTTTCTCTGACGTCCATTTCTTTTCCGCTTTCAAAGAAAAAGCTCCGACTGTTTTCAAGACGGCTCTCCTTCTTTACGACCGACTTACAACATCGGATGAGCCCTTTGAATCCGCCATAGTCACTTTCGCATCCTTAAGCATTAGCCCCAAAATTTCGGAAAGTCCCTCGCTTTTTCGATTCTGTCATACTACAACTGGATGATTTCCACCTTGGCCGACTTTTACCGTCCGGTCGAAGCCTTCCAATCCAGGCACCAGGTACGAGCTTCCCTCCTCCCATCCATTGTCTACCCTACAAGCAGTTCGATTTTTTCAGAACCCCATACTGACTACTCAAAGAAAGCCCGAGCCCCTCAAGGGTTATTTTACCCGCGCCTTATTCCTCTGTTCTCAAGGATTACGGCCGCAGGTGTTCCGGATTCCGATTCCGCCCTTCTACCCCCGGGTAATGGGCACAGCCCTTCCCGCACTCATTTCCACTCTCCCCTCTTCTCCCGCGTTTCCTTTTCCACCTTAGACCCACTTCTTTTCTGGGTTCCCCGGCACGCGCCTCGACCCTTGTACCCACTTTCCCCCGACGGATTTCCTCGGTGGCTTCGTGTTTACTCTCCTCCGGTTGGCGCACCTCGACGAGGGCGGTTTTTGAATTTTCTGAAGATCTGATATGCAGGCCCAATGGCGAAGTCCGCAACCATGTTTCCCTTCCTCAAAATTCCACTTTGATTTTCCGCTGGTTTGTAGGATTTATACCACATGCGACTCCCTGGTTTAGATCATTGCGCCCTCCCGCGTTCTCTCCCCCAACCCCGGGCTGATTCTCTCATGAATATCCCCCGAAAACCACCCCTGAGAGCGACTTATGCCCGTTTTGAGACTTTCGAATAGCCATTACCGTTTGCGCACCCATCCTCCCCCACACGAACTGTAACGTTTTTCAAGGGCGTATTTTTTCGCAGATCCCAATCAATTGGTCCGAATTTGGGGTGAACTTTTCACCATCATCCCCCCTGTCCTTTTTTCTTCTTGCAGTATGGTGGACTAAAAGAACCCACGTTCCCCCCCACCCCTGGTATTAGTCCCCTTCACCAGCGCGCGTCCCTTTGACAGTAACGGCTGCGGGTGACGACTTCTTTTTTCCTCCTCTCATGAGGACATTACGATCTCCCTTCCTCCCGGTGTGTTGTGATCTCGATCCTTTCTCGGCTTCTTCGATTCGACGCTTTTGTTTTCCGAAGGGTACTCAACGAGGGCGGCCCCTTTCCCTTTCCTGTACCGCGCGCGTGCGACCTCTTCTCCCGCCACCCGGTTTGGGCGACAGACCCTTTTGTTTCGAATACAGATCTTAAGAACGCCCTTTCCTCCCGCTCTGATTGCCGGGCATCGGACTTGATGAGACTCTGGGTACGGCCTCCGTTCTTCCTCAAGGCTGGCGGTGGGTTTTTTTTTTCCCGTTTTGCTGCACAGGTAAAGGGGCTCTGAGGATTCCCCCGTGTCCCTCTTCTTGGCCTCGTTGCGTCGCAGTGTTGTGGATTTCGTCTTTAGACGGCGGGTGCGACTCGAGCGCGCATTGGGCTGTCGACACCCGATGACGCGCGATATTCTCCTTGCAACCTCTGCCCAGGGATTGTTTCTGGAATATTAAGACTGTTTTGCCGGGCCCCTTTCTTCTCCTTGCCCGCCTTTATTTCTTTAATCCAGGACCAGTTAAAGAGTAAAGACAATTCTTTTTGGCTGCAAGATAGAAACCCGTGAGTTTCTGGTCCACAATCTAAACTGCCCACTCCATGGGTTTTCCCCAGTCAGTAAAATTCCAGAATAGGGATAACACCACGCGCCCGCCTTATCTATTTTGTGGTCTGCCGCTTTTCTAGTTTGAATGAGGCGTGAATTTTAAATCTTTTTTTCTGTGTGGGAACTTGACGACCTATTGGTGGGTACCAACGTGGGTTCTTAGGGGGGCTTCACCTTCTCCCCAGTTAGCGTTTCCGCCGTGGGTAAACACCTTCCTGGTCGAGGCGTTTGTTTTATTGGGATGCTTGCTCTTGTGGCGTTGTAGAGGATTAGCATCGCCCCCGTTTAGGTTCCCCCTGGTGGGTGGTGCAGCTCGTCCTGGCTTTCCTCTTCCTTTTGAAACGTTCTTTTTTTGTGTGAACTTGTGTTCCCCGAACTGCCCGGCCCCCAGTGGCATCCTCAGTTGTATCTATACATCGCACGCGATCTCTTTTTGTTGGTTACTATTTGAAGTTATAAAAGACTTCCTATGCCTCAGGCATGAGTCTTCCCCCTGCTCACTTCTCTCTTGTCTCCTTGCCTTCGGTCGTCCCCCCTGATGAGAGTGCCCTACGGGTTACTTTTCGATTCATCCTTTTTTACAAGCTGTTCTATGGAGTCTTGAGGGAATTTCCCCCTCCCGACCCCTACTTCTGTTCACTGCCGCTGCTGCACCTCCGAATTGTCGGTCGGTTCGTCATAGCGTTTTTTTGTGATCTCCAGAAATCCTTACCTTACCCTTTTATTTTTTCGGTCCTGACTTCCCTCTTTTTATCTTTCCCGGCTCGGCTGCTTCCCCTGAGGCCTTGAAATACGGACCACTTGAAGCGGAACCTCTCGTGTTCCGCGCGGCTTTTTATGGAATTGTCTTTCATTCTACGTCGTTTCTCCGGTCGCTTTGCTCAACTTCATGACTCAGTGGACCCTTTGCTTGTCTTTGGCGGTCAATTTCCCTTTTTGTCTTTTGTTTTCTTGTGTTCCCCATCTGATGTCCGGGTCGGGCGGACTGCTCCACTCGAATTTTTCGGCCCCCACTTTCTGCCCATTTTTGGATACAGTGTGCTGCCGCCCTGCTTTTTAAGGCAGCCCATTTCCCCCCCTTTTTCCTGAACTTTTTTCCCATATTTTTAGCTTCCCCCTTGCCTTCTTCACAACTCGTACAGGGCCAAAATGACCCTGGCCAAAATTTACCCGGTCCCTTTTTTTTCCTCTCCCCCCCCCCTCCCTTATGCCAATTCCCCCTTTTTACAACTCTGTCCCCCCCCTTTTATCTGGTTTCCTCCGTGGAGCTTAGAGTGCAACAGTACAAACTTAGCAAGTATGGAAACTCCAAAAAGTGTGCTTCCTGGGCATTTTCTATGGTATGGGTTTGCATAAATAAACGATTGCCTTTTTCAATCTACATTTATCTATGTCTTTTACGAATTTTCCATTTTTTTTTTTTTGACCATTTAGACCCCTTTTTTTCCCTTTCGCTTTATCTTCGGTTTGTGTAGTACGAATACATTATGGAGTTGTCTTTTCCCCCTACTTTCTCTTTTACGCCTATGGAGGCCAATGTTTGCATCGGTGTCTTGTCAGTGAGGTTGGCTAGGCTGATAGGCGGTGAGTAAGAATACCCCCCCGTTTGCTTCCCTCTTTTTTGGGTCATGACTTGATAACCTTCTCAGTCCTTGTCTTCTTTTCACAGTTCTTTTTTAGGGACCTTTTGACTATTTGCCCCTTCCACCCGTTGCGCCGATTCGTTGACTAAGATCCTCTCGCGGTCTCACCCCGGACCGCCAAACACACTTTTTTTGTGTGCTCAATGGACCCCCGCGCACCTTCCTTTGCATAGACCATCCCTCCCTGTAGTCACTCCCTTAACCCCCACCTATACCCCCCCCCCTGGTTTGCCAATTTTCCTTATGCTCTTCTGTCTCGATTCCCTAGAACATCGAATCCCGTTCGCGGCTCCCAGCCTCCCCCTTTCAATCCTTTAACTTTTTTCTGCGCATTTTCTTCCCCTCCAGGGCTCTTTGGTACTCCTCGGCTATCCCTTTGACACACATTCCGGACCTCGCCACCCGTGATTTTCCTTCCCCTTTTTCTCCCTCTTGTTTTTTTGTTTCCAAATTCTCCTTTTGTTGTGGACTTCGGAATTTTTCCCTTTGTGGTTTCATACTCCGCTTGGTTAGTTCTATAGTTGTGTTTCTTTGCTCCCGTAGCTCCCGGTCGCCTTCGCAAGCGTCCTCAGCACACCCGTCTCCCGCCGTCTTTCCTTTGCTCGACATTTATTGTTCCTTCGACGCGCTACGGCATAGAATCTTGTCGTCACGTCCTTTCATCTCCGTTTACCCTCACGCCAAGCCCTGCCCCTTTTTTCCGTAACGCCGCGTCTAATTCAAAAGACGGCAGCTTTCTCCCCTCCCTTTTTTGACACACAGATCGCCGTGTGTTCTTGATGGTGTGCGTGATCGGCGCCGCCGATTCCCCTTTTTCTCATTTTTCCTTCCTCAATCACTTCCTGACCCCATTAGTAGCCTTTTTCTTCCCGTTCGTTACAACCGCCTCCTATCCGTTCCGTCAACAGACCCCCGTTCTCTTTTCTCGTCTCCTTTCTTTTTCATTGTCCTTGCGTTTTTCCCCTCCCTCATGACGCCCTTTATCCCCTGCTTGTTTAGAAAGCTGATTGAATCGTCAAGCCGTGGGATCGACCGTACTTCCCCTCTTCTGTTCCACTCTTTCCCCTTGCCCGGCCTCCTTCACCAGGAGACGTGTGTCTGTGATCATGATGTCGCGCTATTATCAGTTCACCCGATCTACGATAAAAAGGTTCCTCTCCTTCGTTTTCACTCGAACCCCAACTGTCTTCATTTTTTTGCCCTTTTGTACAGGAGTTTTAACCCCTCCTTCTCTGCACTATAATGCCTAGCCTGATCTCCCTCCCTTTGTTCCCTACCTATTTTCCCCCCCTATTCCGACTTTACCCGACCCCATGACCCCCATTTAATTCCCCCAAAGAAATCTTCTTTCCCCTCTGAAAGGTTATAGTCCAAATAATCCCTGTTATTATTCTTTTTATTCCGCGTACCTCCAGAGTTTTACTTCTCCTTTTTCTCTTCCTTGCCCCACCCACCTAGTTGCTTTGGCCCAAATCCCAGCCATTTTTACAATCTTCTCACACCGGTTCCAACAGCTAGTTCGTGTTGTTTCTCCGTCCAAGTTGACTATTCTTTCTCTTGTGCGTTCTCACCTCCCCGAATTTTTTGCCCGCTTTGGTGTACCTCCTCCGGGGCTAGTCCTTCTCAGATGGATGGGTTGATTTACCATTTATTAAGATCTTACAGCGCTATCCCTGTCTTTCCCTTTTCTAACGTCCGGCCCGTTATCTTACATCACATTTATTTTTTTTATTTTGCAGTTTTTTTAAGCACTCTATTAGGAGTTCGAAAGCAGCACCAATGCGAGCTTTGTAGTCTCCCCCAAGAGGTCTTTAGTCACTTTCCCCTCAAAATTCCATGCGATTGACCCCCCCCATTTTTGCTCCAGGCTCCAGAACGATGGGTACAGGCAAGGACCGCAACTCCCATACCAGTTTTCTCACGATCCCTCCCTCTGTCTTTTTATCCTTTTTTTTAACCCCCCCCCCCCCCCCCTCGAGTGGGTTCCCATGAAAACCCTCGCTGATACCTTCGTTTCTATGTGACGTCATTCTTCCCGACTTTTCGTTCCCCCCCCCTTTCTTTGCTGAGTGTTGAAGAACCAGTTGGACCTGAAGTTCCCATTTCTGGGAACTCTTGACTACCTTTTTCTCTTTTCCCCGTCCTCCTTTTCCTTCTCCTCTCGATTTCAGATCTCTCTTTTCCCATACTGTTTTTGACTCTTGATTCCGGTTTGGCATGAAGCTACTGAATCTTTATCCTTAAACGCGCAGGTCTTTCCCCCTTTTGGGTCTTTAATTCCAGCCAGTCGATGGTTACAGCCCTCTGCCCTCCCTACACCTTTTTGTTTCTTTTTCAGGTTTTGCTTCGAACCCTTAAGATCCGGAATTCCTTTACGTGCCACGGTGTGCGTTTCTGGTCAGGCGCCCCCCACCCTTTCCCTGGTGATTCTGGTTCCCCCCGGCGACCGCTGTGACTTTCCTTCTTGCGCCACGTTATTTGCTGTTTGAGCAGTGTTTATTTTCATGTCGTGTCGACTGAGGCCTTTCATGCGACCGTTGCTCGGGCGCCTAGGTGGCCCTTCGTTCCTTTTCCCTTTCGCCGCCGCTTTGTCGACTCCCTGTCGGCGTTTTTTTTGGTGCCCGGCTTTTTTTAACCCTCGTACTTTCGTAGCGCTTTCCCTTTTTTCCCCAGCAGCCACCCCCGACAAATTCATTTTTTTTCGGGAATTTATGCCCCTGTTTTCTTTTCCTGGCATCCGACGGGAGTATTGAAGATCTGAAAGTGACCAGAACCCTCTGAGTTTTTGATCCTCCTCGACCCCCCCTTCTTCTTCCCCTCCTCACCCCGCTTTTTGGTTGATGAAGTCCACTTGCTCCCCTCTCACATTTGCCCGTGAGGAATCAACACCAGCGTGGATCTGTTGATCTTTCACTCTTTGCTCCCCCTCTTTTTTTTAAACTTCTGGCTGTTATTGTGGCACTCACCTCTTTTTTTTTTTTGGCCCCTAATCGCCTCTATCGTTACACTCTTTGCTTGTCCGTGACTCCGGCCGACTACAGGTTCTCCTCTCACTAAGGGTTCACCTTTCAAACCTTTTGCCGGTAGTTGTCATTTCGTGAGGGTTGATTTATTTTCCTTTGGGGTTAGCTGCCCATGCATAGAAATACCTTTGCTTGCGGATTGAACAATGTCTTTTACGGCCCTCCCTTTACTTTCTTTGAAGCGATTCTCTTGGTCACCAAGCTTTTCCCCCATTTTTTTGGAAAACTCGGTCCAACCATTTGCCTCCCTCCATTTCGTTAGATGTGACGCTGATAGTCCCCTTCTTCAGTGCCCGATTAAGGTGGCCTCCTTTTTAGGAGAAGGAATTCTTCGTTTTCTCAACCTTCCCCCTCTGGTGCTTCATCCAGTTTTTTGCTTTTTCGTAGACCGGGTTCGTTCTGGCTAGATTGTCGTCTGGGAGATCCCGATTAGTTTAATCATTTCGCTTTTTTTTAACAATATTTATACCTTTCCTTCTTCGCTTGCCCGTTTCCCCCACGAACCGGACCTGTCCTGCATAGCCCGCTGCCTTCTGTAGGTGACTTTAATGCGTCATTCTCCCCGTTGTTTTTCCGCCTCACCTCCCTCCTTTTCAAACCGCTGCCCTCGTTGCGTCTTCATACAGCTGTCGGAAAAAGCCTGTTTGTCATCGTTCTTTGAAAGCTTCCTTCCTCTCCCCCCTTTCCTCTTCCCCCTGCTTGACGATTGTTCGGGGAGTTTTTTTTAGAAGCGAACCTTGTTATTCCTTCCTTTCGGGCTTTTTTTTCAAGCCTCCCCCCTTTGTCGGCTTGTCTTTTTGCGTCCCGGCCCTTTTTAGACTTTTTCAAGATGAAGATGAACCCTTTCTCCCCCTTCCGTTGATGTTGTGAAATTTTTTTCGTCAGAGGTCGCACTTTTTTTTGTCCACCCAAACCATGCTGATGTCCCCTTTCTTCCCCTCGCTGTCTCCTCACAGGTGTGTGTACGCCGCTTTGCCGACATTGCCCCAATTTTCCCAGGTTGTTTTCCCCCCCACAGTACCTCTCTTTCCCCCTTCTTTTTCGTTCCCCATGTTAAAGTTACACTTTAAAGCCAAAAGTACGGGCCAAACCTCCCCCCCTTTCACCTTTTTTCGCCGCCCCTATCGATTCGGGCCAGGCAATAATTTGTCCCGGTTCTGGTTGTTCTTTAAACATTTTGGGCGCGTTTGGTGCAAGTTACCAAAGGGCTGCGACCGAGCCCAGTGACGGGGTTTCTTTGATTTTTCTCCCCCCCCTCATCCCCCCTGCCTTCGTTTTTCTGCCCCCTTATCCGTGGTTTTTTTCCAGAATCCCCCCTTTGGTAAATTCATTTGTTTTCCGGCAGTAATGATAGGCCGTTTTGTTTTCCCCCGGTTTCCCTTCTGGATTTCCTTCCCCAAGCATTGCGCCTCCGACTATGAGATCTTTTGCCCTACATATAGTGCGGTGCCGGGCTGGGTTTCCCTGCTTCGTCAAGGAACCCTTTAACCCCTGGTGCTTGACCTCGGTTTTTCATGCTTATAAATTCCATCTTCTTTTTTTTAATTTTTGTTTTTGATACTATATTCCTGTTATACAGTAGAACCTCCTTTCTCTTTTTCCCTACCTCCCCCCGCCCCGTCTCGCGTCTGTCATCTGCCCGCATCCCCACACCCCTTCGGCCTCAACCTTTTTGGAACCCACAAATTCTTACTAGACCAGAATGTAATGAAGCGTTCACACCGCTCCTCTCCCTTTTTCCTTTTGCTCCCTTCCCTTTCTACCATGTATTCTCCTCCCCCTTTCCATCTGATACCTGCTGTTCCCCTTCCCCTCAAAGCGAGTTCTGCTCTCCACCAAGCAAACGTAACTGTTTGCAGCCCTTTTCGATTTACTTTCGTCCGTCACGGCCCCGTTTTTCACCTTGGCACCCCTCTTCCGCGCCCTCTTTGAAAATAAAAAAAAAACAACCCCACAACACACACCCCCCCCCCCACCCCCCCCCACACAACCAACAACCAACACCCAAACACCCCCCCCCCCCCCCCCCCCCCCCCACCCACCCCCCCCATCACCGGAGCAACCTAAACCGTCGTGAGGCCATTTAATCTTTAAGAGGGGATTTCTCCTTAAAAAATTCCCTCCTTTTAACTTTTGGCGTCTTTTTTCCTGGCCCAATTAGTTTTGTCAGATCTTTATGTTTCCCTTATATATCTACTTAGGTTGCTTTGATAAGCTCTGGGTCAAGTTCGCCCTCCTCCCTCGTCGCCTCCCCCACTGCAGTCGTTCATTGGGTAAAGTTTGACTTTTCTTCTGATTGCGCCTTTCCTTGAAATATTCGATCGTTTTTTTTACCAAATACCGAAGCCGCCCCCTACCTGAATTCATTATTCCTCCTTTAAGCCACCGACCCCTAACGTCCCCTTCTTTCCTTCCCTTCAGCCTTGTTTAGACCCTAGAAGCTCTAAGATCCCTTACCTTCAGTGTTCTCAACCTTTCTCCCTCTAAAGCCTCTTTCCCTCCGATGCAAGGGATTGCTGGTGTAGCTGGATACAGCAGGTCTCCTCACATTAAACTTATTTTTTAACACCCCCTCCCCCCTCGCTTCCTGCCCTCACCCTGACGTTCCCCCCCTTTTCCCGACAGTTTTGATTGTTTTTTTTAGCCTTCCTTCCAAGCCAAATGCCTCTCTTCTAACCCCCTCACTGACACGTCTTTTCTATTCCCCCCTTTCCGTCACCCCCTGCCTTTTTTTCTTCGTTCTGGGTTGCCTCTTATATGCCAGTCCCTTATAATTTTCAGAAAAGCTGGTTTTTCTTCGACACGTGCTTCCTCCCCCCCCTCGCTCATTCCAATTTGGAGAAGATACAACTCTGCACGTCCGTGACTACTTGTGAATTCCTCCTACTGGTCCTCCTTCCTCCCTCAGTCCTCTTTTCGATTTTCACGAGCGGCCCCAAGGGCCCCTGAGTCGCTTCCTCTTCGTTACCACGAAATGGAGGATGTCCCTTGGACTTTCCCCCCCTTTTCTCCCGCTCACGGTCCAAATCCTTTTTCCCACCCTCGCGGCCCTCCAAGACTTGCGCCCCCACTTGTATAGAAGCAATTGCCTGTCCTATCTTTCCGTACCGCCCCCATCGACCTTCCTATCCTATTCCGACAGTCTCATTTCCCTTTCCAGGTTTATTTCCGCCATCTGAAGTAGACGCTATGTTTATTTCGATTCGTGTTTCGGACCATCTCTTTAGTGCCCCCCCTCCAAAAGTCTTTTCCTTGGGCGAACCCCCCCCCCCCCATTGCCTCCTTTAAAAACTAACTCGGCGCCCGCGGTTCTAGTCCCCTGCTCGTCCATCCCCCTTTCTGGAGTGGGTATCCCGGCAGTGTTACCTTCGTTTAGAAGGTTGCTACCTTTTTTTTCTTTCCTTTTGTACCCCTACGGATTTTTTCGTTGGATGGTGGTACTCTGACCTGGGTCCCTTCAGCTGAAATCTCCTTTTTTTTATGTGGTTTTGATATTAGTGAAGTCTTTCCTTTGCTACGCCCGTCGTTCCCTGATCTCAACGTCCCTAACAATTTTTTTTCTTCCCTATTCCGAACCTTTTATGTGTTTCTTTTTTGTTGGCATCTGGTCCGGAAGCCCCCTCGGAGATAGGTGTAGAGCAGCGTGCCGTCTCCTCTTGCGTCGCCCCCTGGTCTAGTGCAGAAACTGAAACATCCCCCCCCTGGATCCGCTCCCACGGTCGATGAGCCTTCCCCTTTACTGACGAGGGTAAGTTGTCGAACGCTCAAGCACCGCTTTCGAGATCCTTGCTTAAAGCTGTTCCTCTCCCAGCTCCCCTGGTCCTCCTTTGGGTTGTTCAATTCCTCCAATTTTTTCGTGATTGAACGTTAGTTTCCTATTTAAACGAATACTCCCCCCAACGCAACCCTGAACACACTGTATTCCCGTTGTGGGTTTGTTGGTGGGTTTTGGTGTTTTTTTTTTTGGTGTTTTGTTTTTTTTTTTTTTTTGGTGTGTTTTTTTCTTTTTTTTTTTTTTTTTTTTTTTTTTTTTGTTTTTTTTTTTTTTTTTGTTTTGGTTTTGGGTTGTTTTGTTTTTTTTTTTTTTCCTTTTTTGTGTTTTATCTCTTTTTTATGTGACCCCATTTGGTACCCTTCAGTCCCTTCTTTGCCCCGTGACGACCTTCAGTCACGCTCTCTATGAAGTCTAGATAACCCCCCCCCTCTTTCCTCTTTTCTTAAAGTTGTGTTGAGATTCTATTAGGTTTTCCTTTCCACTTTCAGTCTTCTAAGATTGGGATGGAACAACCGTGAAAGAATCATGTTTGTCCAATTTGGGACAGCAGGTCCTTTTTAAATCCTCTTTGGTGCCCCATACCCCACGTCCAGCCATACCAGAGTGTGCTTACGGTTGAGTTATTGATATTTTTTCTTTTTACCGATAGGACCCCTTTTACGGTACGCCATTTTGTTCGTTTGATTGTTTCCCTGTCACAAAAAACTACAGTTTTTTATGATATCTTCTCCAAGCTGTTGCAGTATTTATTTGAAACAGGTTTTTCATTTTTATTCAGCAGTTTTTCTCCACTTTTTACCTTTGCTATTCGTCGTCCCCCAAGCGAAGTGGACAGATTGACGCAGGTTATTTCTTTCATCCAGACTCATTTTTCCCTCAGACAAGTCCTCTTCGGGCCTGGCATTTATCCTCCACCAAATAAGGTGACGAGATATAATCGATTTCCGGCCCCAGGGTATTTCCAAGAATCAACTATTTTATTATCTATTTAAGAACTATGTTTGCCGTGTCAGTTGGGTAAATTTTAATTGCCACCTACTTCTCTCCCTAGCTTGCAGCCTGCACTTTCAACCCTCTCTCGTCTATTTTTCCGACGGTCTACCCCGAGTTCGTCTTCCCCTCCGCCCTGCGGACCCCCAACCTTTCCCTTCGGTGGTAACTTTACATCCCCTGTTTCCCTCACAGATGACCTACTTATGTGCCCTGCGGATAACACCTTTCTCCCCTTCGTGCTCGCTTTTCCCCTGGAAATTGTTGCTCTTCCTTCTGTTGGAAAATGCGGAGGGATTTGGTTCGGGGTTTGTCCATACTCTTTTGGCTTTCTTTGGCACTTTCACGCGAAGGCGCCTGCCCACTCTGGTTTTTTCTTTTACGGAGCAAGAACCTGTAGCGCGTCCTCACGAAGAGGGGCTTGCTACTAACAATTTCCCCGTGAGCGGAGGGCTCGGTCTTAGGGCGATTTCAGATGTCTTGTCCGGTGGTATATCGCGGTTCAGAGACTGTTCGGTCTTTTTAGTCTACAGATGTCTGTCTTCTCTGATCGAAGGGATGGCCATTTTGAGGAGTGGTCCCATTTGTCTTGCGGGACGACAAAGGCCCCCCTGCAGGTCATCCAGACGTTGTCGTCGGCCGCGTCTCGCACGCGATACCATTGGGTGTCGTCGATTTTAATAGTATAGCGCTGACTTCCCTTTGCGCGCTGCTTACCCCCATTTCGATTTGAGGACAACCTGCTCACGCGTACCTGCTGTGGATCGCGCCGTAGGATTTTGGACGTTGTGTGAGTCTCTTTGCATTTGGGAGCTCCGGATTCTCATTCCCTTCTCTTTACCCCTATACTGCGTTTTTGTTTCTTCCCCCCTCACGAACCCCGAATTCTGGTTTAGTTTCTTTTTTAGCAACCTTCTCCTTTTCTTTGAAGTGCTAAGATGAAATTTGATGTTGATCTTAACTCCAAAGCCTGTTTCTTTGAACCGCGTAAGCATTGTTTTTCAGGAAGTCCCTCTGGCTGTCCCTCTTCTTCAAGGTGCATCTTGCTGCCTTACCCCCTCTCCCCCCTCTGACATGACCAGCAAGCATGACAGCGGGGTATGGTCTTTTCGCGGCGGAAGGTGTTCTGAACGGTTCGCCTGTGTGCTCTTTTCTGATCATAGTGAGGTCGTATTTTTTCTCGTCCTGACGACTTGCCCTTTGCCCCCTTTTGCTGTAACCGTTTTTTCTTATTGAACTAGTATCCCTTCTTCTTAGATTGTTTGAAAGCCCTGTATCCTTTGCGCGGAACATGGCGCACTCTAGTAGCACCTTCAACTGCCGGCAAATTTTTTTCGAATCCCCGTTTTTGTCCTGGACTGCCCCCTTTGAGGGCCACCTTTGCAAAATATTCTCGAAACTCCCCCTGAAGCTAAAATAGAGTTATAGCCGCCTCGCCTCCCCCCCACAATTAGTTACAGCCGGCCCACCCTACGTCCACATCCCCCCCATTCGGAACGTTTCTGAAGCTGAGATGCAACTGGACGGCATTTTTATGGTGGCGGTTCTTGTTTCTTTTCACCCATAGTGGCGCCGGCCTCTGTTGTCAAGTTACCCCAAAAGGAGCCTTGTTTCCGGCTCTCTCTAAATTCCTTCCTTACGTTGTTAGTTTTCGGCTGGTTCGCCTTCACTAACGCTTTCCATTTATCCTCTAATTTGAGTTTCTCAGAATTATGGTTCCTTTTTTTAAATTTCATTGCGCACCCCCGTCAGGAGGGTTAGATGATCTTCGGTTTGCCGGAGCTTCCTAAATTGAGGGGTATATGCAACAGATTTTAGAGCAGTCTTGCTTAGACACGCTTTTGCTTACACCATATTGGTTTTCGTTTTGATTCCCCTTGTTTGGCGACCCCGAGCGTATCGTACGTTTAGAGGAATCGGAGCACGGTGTAAACTGATTGATGGGATACA
>Ga0179593_1782325_pt1 | contig 15158 bp, 14 predicted proteins | sample CZODoug2_1_08_16_FD_185931 | JGI IMG/M metagenome (GOLD analysis project Ga0179593, IMG submission 185931) | Vadose zone soil fungal communities from Angelo Coast Range Reserve, California, USA - CZODoug2_1_08_16fungal (PacBio error correction) | ecosystem: Environmental > Terrestrial > Soil >... | reverse complement strand
GGTTTTTCCCCTATATTTCCTTGAGGAAGCCCTTTTCACCTCTTTTTTTTTTTTCGCCTATTCTCCTTAGGTATTAAACCCCCCGAATGGTGAGGTCGAGGGAGAAGACGAGTTCCCCTAGACGATCTGGATCTTCCCAAACCTCCACGCCTCATGATATCTTTTTGAGTTCCCGACGTGTTTTTCCCCCCATAGGTCCTCTGTCGTCCACTTTGAAGAGTCCTATGGAATATACCTTGATCATTTTCGTTTGTCTGGAGTCTGGTCTTTTTTTTTTTTTGTGCTCAACGACTACTATAGACTACATTTATACTACACCTATCCTTGGTGTCTCAGTGGTCTAGCGCCTAATGGCATCAAGAGGGAATTTCCACAATATCAGGGATTTAAAACAAAAAACCCCTCGCTCAATCTTGGAGAGACCTTTCATTGAATCTTTCCGGCTTAAGGTCGCCACGACCCTCGCGTTTATGAGGGCTCTTCGCCTTCTAAATTCGAACTTATTGGGGAGCTAAGTAGAGATTGGGACCACAACCTTTTTCCCCCCACCAAACTTCCCTTCTTCCTTAAAAAGGGATCGCTTTCTTCGACTCCTTTGAGATCTATAGTTGTGACACGCGTTGGAATAGATAGGGTTATTATTTCGCACGCGACTCATCTTCCCTTTTAGCCTCAATTTATTCTCACTGACCTCCCTCTATAGATTCTGGCCACCACTTTAAGACGTCGTTGTCCTTTTACTCCTTTCAGCTCCTTTCAGTTCTTTTTCTCCTCTTTCACTCAGTAACGCTAAGCGATTCAAGCAAATCTCGACTTCCCTACGAGTACTCCTGTCCAGAATGTTTTACTTAGACTCATCAGGTCCTTTAACTTGCGCCTGAAAAGATATGGCTGTCCCCGGGCGGAAAGGGAATTGCGCCCCCTCAAATACCCCAAGTCTTTCCTTCCCGTAAGTTTAAATGAATTTAAAAGTTTCCGGCTATTACCCCCTTTCCAGCCCAGTAGGACTTGTTATTTTTCGAAGGGGTAGAGGGGGGGGCGAAGCTTCCAGGTGAAGCATGTAATCCCCCCCCCCCCCCCGTAAAATTGGAGGTTTACCATAAAATTTTCCAATTTTTAACTCCCATGCCTCGGGAGGTTTTGGGCTTTACTTTCCAGGTGCAGAATAACGCTTCTTTACCTCCTCCCCCCAAACTTTCAACTGCCCCCCTACTTCGTACGAACCTAATGAAGCGCAGCTCGCGCTATCCTTCACTTTCCTTCATGTAACATCTGGAGAAAACCGGATCTCCTCCCCTTTCTTCTCTAACCATTTTCATCCTTCCAATTTTCTATAGCAGAAGAGTTCGTATGCGAAAGATACCCCTTGCGCGTTTTTCTCGAGTGGGGCCCGGTCGAGCTCACTCCTATCTCCTCTAAGTTTTCCTTTTTTTTCCCCAAGAAAGCTTCCACTCAAACAAAAGAGTTTTTTTTTGCGCCCCCTCCATAGAGTTTCCCAGGCTTTTCTAATTTTTCTTTCTCCCCCATTTGTTTAGTCAGTCCCTCGGACCTCCTGCATCCCCCGCTTTCGTCTGCCATGATACCTTCTCCTTGACTTGGATCTTTTGAGCTTAGACCCTCTGGGCACTCCCGAGAGGGCGCCCTTCCTACGCCTGGAAGATGCGGCTTCTCCTCCCCCCACGGAAAGTTTTATAATTTCTTACGGAGATTTTGGCATAGGATCACCTCCCTGTCCCCTTTGGCATTTTCTTTTCTTGACGTTGTTTGGAGTTCTAAACCGGATCACATCCTTCGTACGCTTCCTCGTTTTCTCCTTTGAATGCGAACATCCGCCCCCGAGCCATTTACTTTCTTTGTGGTTCTTTCGGTCTCCGTGATATATATCCACTATCCCCTCCCGTTTATTTTCTATGCGCGATTGCGAAGACCGTCACAACGCCCCCTACCCTTTCGCTGATCCCCGGGTTTTTGAAAGCCAAAGTGGAAGCCAATGCGTCAGGATGGATCACGGGTCTCCCTCCCACCGCCATACAAGTTCCCCCCTTCCCCCCTTTTCCCCGATGAATGGGCGCTCAAGATAACCCTCAGTAAGGCTTCTCCCAGGAGATTCCCTTAAGCCATGATGAAGGAGAGCCTCTCTTCCTCTTTTGATAGCACGGGTTCCCCCCCTTTCTTCATTGGCCCAAGTAGACTCACTCCTCCATCCCCCCGAATTTCAGGTACGCCCCCAGTCCCCCTTCCAAACCCAATCTCCAGACTGGGAACCAGCCCTCTCGTTTCTTTCTAATCTCAAGATTGCGATGTCTTGTGGCGCACTCCCCCCGTCTCCTAGTATTGACGCAAGTAATCCTCCCGACCAGGGTCTGGAGGACTTTCAGAACTGTCGCATCCAATGTCTTAGATGAATTTGTGGTGTTTTTCCATCCAAATGCCTTGTTCTCCTCAGCCTCTCCCATGTTGAACTAACATGAGGACCCGGAACTTTCCGTCCTCCGGAAGCGCGTGAGAGGAGTAATTACGTTAAGGAGTTGACTTTCCCGTTTGGGATCATAGTCCCGTTTGCTGAAAGAATGTGGGCGAACAGTCCCGCGTAAACGACCCAGAAGCCAAGAGAGTCAAAACCCAGTTGGTACACCCCCTGGCGCCCCCTCAACGAAGCAGCAAGTACTGGGGCGAAAGGGAGATTTTTCGACCTAGAAAGCAGTGGATTCCGAGAACAAGATCCAAAAGAGCACTATTAGAGCAGACCGCTCCCTTCACTCTTGGTAAAGAGCCCGACGCTTCGTAAGCTCTGACATGGATTTTCCCCCCGAATGGAAAGGTTTCCTGATTGCCCTCTGGGATATACAGTTTCCGACTCTCCACTCGAGGCTCCCTTTGAGTCTCCTCCAAGGATTATAACAGTAGCAACATCGTTAGAACACCTTTTTTTTATTGAGTAGCTCGGTTTCCCACACCTGTATCTAAAATGATGAGAAGCACTTGCACCCTTTTCAATATCGTGTGATGAACTCCTCCCTTAGCCCCTTTTGGCCTATGCGCTTGTAGAGGACTCCTCTTCCTCCCCTTCTACCTTGTGAGAACAGGCGGCCCGCCCTTTCTTTTGACTCCCTTCTTCCCATTCTTCCCAACGATTTTGGCGCGTCCCAAAATGAGGTCTAGTCCCTTTTTCCTTCTGAGCACATTTTTTTTCCCCTGCCGTAAGGCTTTTTAATTCATCACGTTGTGGCACGTTTTTAGATCCCTTGATCCCAAACTCGTACTCCTCGGACCCTTATGACCCTTTTACTGTTAGATAGTCAGACATATTATTTTCCAAAATCACGCCGGAGCCGAAATTACTCGTCCTTCCCCCGGTGGGGAGGCAAGCGGCCCCGGAGTTGGTGGTGGAGGCGGAATACCTCCTGCACTTCTCCACCAACTTGCGAGGCTTTGTCAGTGTAAGTAGTAGGTGTCCTTTCTTTTCTCTAAGTCCCCCTCCTGAAATCCCCCTTCCTCTACCCCCACCCCCCATCCCCTGTCTTCAACTGATAATTTAAGGCTCTTCGTCGACCCTTTGCCCCTAGGTAGTCGCAACCTCCCTATTCTTACTTTTCGGCTTTTGTCCAAAGTTGCTCTACTAAGATATACCTCTCTAGTCTTCTTACGAAAGACCCCCTGGGTTTGAGGAAGACATTGAACCCTGACCCTCCCGGGGGTTCCTCCTGATTTCCCTGATTGTCTCCCGGAAAAAAAATATTAATTGATCTATCCTCCTTGGGGGGGGTTAGGATTGGTTTTTTTTTTTTCTTCTACGGGAGTCCGCTTTTGAGTGGGCTCTTCGCGTTCTTCCAATACCAACCTTCATGTTCTTTTTTCGCGTCCTTTCTATCCTATCCTGCCGATAATTGGACGACCGCCGGTCATCGATGCCGTCTCAGTTTTCTGACAGTTTGCCCCCTCCTGATTTTTCCCCTCTCCGGAGCATTGATGGAAGACAGTGATGGTAGTTTTTTCGCCTCATGATTTATGCTTATCCCCTCAATTCTGTCCTTCTTTGAAACTCCTACACACCTTTCCTTTTTTTAGGTGCCATCTTTTTCTTGTTGGTGAGATTCCTTTCTCCCCAAAGATTCGGTTTCTCCATTCCAATGGATACCCCCCCCCCCCTTTCAGTGACGCCTCCCCTCTGAGCATGGCTGAAACGGGAAGTTTCCCCCCCCCCCCCTGACCTTTAGGCCCTTTTTTTAAAGATTTCCCTGCAAGACTCCTGGTTGTTACGTATGCTTTTATCTACCCCCCCCTCTGCTTTTATGTTGGACTTCCGATGAAAAGTTCAAAAAAGTTGTCAATTTCCCCTCAACTTCGGTCCCCCCCGAGTCCCGGAAGACCGCTGACAGAGTCCCTTGTGTCTGGCCCTCGATAGTTCAAGGCTGGACTCTCTTTTTTTAGCGCTTGATTCCGGAATCACTGCGCCCTCCCCCGATCCCCGTCCAAGTTTTTCCCATGATATTCCCGCGAGCTCGCTTTTTTCCCCCCCCCCTCGATCCTTTCCCTCATTTTTTTAGGGCCTCCAGAAGTCAATTTAAGGTGCTGCTTAGTCCTTTGTCCCTCTAAGGACTCAGCCCTCGCCCCGCAACTTGAGGCGGACCCCCATCTTCTTTCAAACCTGGAAGTCCCTTGGTCTTACCTTGAGTTTAGAGGCCTGACAATTCGGTCCCTAGTTCTTCCTGCCCCCGATCGGGCGTCACCGGCCCCTATTGGCCATGCAAGGACCCACTGTTCCTCCGCCGTTTCCATCCGAGAAACACTTTTCTGCGGCTTCCACATACAGTCCTACACCAAGACAATGACGGTATGTTGAGATCCCCTTTGTCGCGGTCTTTTGGTATAGAAGACCGAGTTCGGAATTTCCGTGCCTTTTCGAGACGCCCCAAGTCCCAGGAGGTTCGAAACCTCCCAACCCCCGTGGTCCCCTAAGTATTACGGCGGATCGCTTATTTCGCTCCCTCCCGGCCTGGTTACCTCATAAAGTTTTTTCCCCCCCAAGTCCTCTCTCAAACCATGAAAATTTTTTCCAAACACTCTAGTCCTTACCTAACTCTATTAAGAATGACGCCCCTGGCCTCCTACTTCCAACTAGGGCAGCCCTGCTGATAAACCCGAGGAATTGACCCCACCCACATTGAAGATATCCCCCCCCCAGGTAGACCCCCTCATTTCTGGGGTTTTTTTCTTAGCCCTCCCCCATTGAGATGAACTAATTGAAGTGACTACGATCTCCCTTCCTATACTCCCTGGAGGGGGATCCCCCCCCCCGCCCCCCCCCTGCACCCTTTATGAGTTAGAAGACTACTCGTGGGCGAAACTTCCCCTCCTTTGGTCAAATGGTTGGTTTATTGATGGCCTTCACGTCAGACTTTCGGCTGCTGTGCATCCTTTTCCTGTCCTCCTTCTGGACGTTCGCCCTCTGAGCCTTCTCTACAGAAGATCCTTCCGCCCAGAGTCCCGTTTACCGTGAACGAGGGAGATCGCCCTCCCTTACTTTTCTACTAATTTCAAGGAGTCCGTGCTCCCCGACAGCTCCTGTCAGATTCTTAATTGGATTTCCCGTTGGCGTTTGGCGGTTGGGAGTCCCGCCATATCCATCCTTCGTGACTATATTCTTTCCCCTGGGTCTCTCGGTCCCCACCTTGAGCTCCTCCTATCCCTAAGAGAGATCCTTTGTTTTACTGAGAGCTTTTTATAGATCTACTTTCCAATCCTCCTTTTTGTTGATCTCCTAACGACCTCCTCCGCCCGCCCCCCCCCACGCAAACCTAGCTCCCTACTTTCCCTGCCCTTTCTGAGCAGTCCCCCCCCCCCCCTTGTCCGAACTGCGATGCGATATGGATACGGGTGGCTCCCCACCCCCTATTCCCCTGCGAAATATACTCCCCAAGATTGTCGGATTGGTAGAATCTGCACGCTCCCTTCTGGAGCCCAAGTTGAAGGGGACCCTCGAGCTACAGGCCAACAGAGTAAAAGGAACCGGCCGATTATTAGCGGCGGCCTGCCTTAGACTTTCCTGCTCCGTTACCCCCGAAAGCAGCGATCTTTCCGCACATCCCCTTCTCTCCCTTTGGGACCAAAGGCAGACAATGAAACAGAAATGCCCCAGCCTCTAACGTGGTCCTCCAGCCAGTCAAACACATTGAGCAAAGGGTCCTCAGCCTTCCAGCCGAGAGTTGTTCCGACGAAATACTGATGCTTGTTTACTCCCGATGGCCATCCCACGTCCTTCGATATCTTTGCTGGCTCCCGAAGCACGGCATCTCCTCCCGCTCAGAAAATGATTTTCCCCCTGCTTTAACTTATTAGTCTCGATATACTTCCCCCAATTGTAGAGCTTCCATGGGTTGTTGGAGACACATCTGAAGCTTTTAGCTTTTTCAGCTGTAGAAATATTTAACTAGACATATTTCACCTTAAACAGGGGAAGCTGTTTATCGGTCCTCAAGCAGATTTTTTCAGTTTTCTTGGTGTTTCTTGACTTTATAGAAAGCTTGCGCGGTGTTTCCTTGCTTTTTCCTAAATCCCATTCCTCCCTGTCGTCCACGATTTGGTCACTTCTGTCCTCCTCTTTGTGAAATTCCCTTGGCTGCAAAAATGCCAACTCGCGGCTTGCCCGGTCCCCCCAAGAGCCTCTTCGCTCCGTACTGAGGTGATATTTTCTTGTTACACCCTACCGCAGCCCTGTCCATTTCCCCCTTTTGCAGACCCGACGTTTTTTTCTTGTTTTTTCCCCCCTCCGGTCTTCGTTGTTTTCTTCTGCTGCTCTTTTGCGAGGTCTTTATGTCGTGCCTCGAAACTTTGCACCTGCTTCCCCCTCGTTTTATGACCATGTTTTTCAGCAGATTTTGGATCCCCCTGCTGACGTCACTTTCCTTTAGACCCCAACTTCTTCCCATCCCTTGAGCTGAAGGAAGAGGGTAGGGATGAAATTCTTCTTTTTCTTCAGAGGGTACTACGAGATCCCTCGGAAGCTTGACTTGGGGCCGTTTGAAGGCTTTCGTCTTCTGCCTTACGCCCTATAAAGGAGAAGGATACTCCCCCAGCTAAGTTTTGCCTTGCCCAGATTAGAGCCCTGAGGTATCTCCTCCCTCCCAAGTTCTCTCCCCTTCCGGTGCCTTCTCGGCCGAAGGCTTTTTAAACCGTTTGTTCTTTGAGACTGCCTTCTCCACCCTACCCCTTCTCGCTTCTGAACGTACGTCCTCCCGCCCCCCGTCTAACCCTTTTCCATCTGGATTTACGCCGAATCCTTGCGAAGGACCGGGTCCGCGTTTTTGAGATGGGGGTGGGGTGGGGAGCAGTTTGAACTTAATTCAAGCTTAAGGCACAGTTTCCCTATTTTTTGTCCGCAGTAGCAGGTTTACATCTGTGTCATTTCGTCCTAGTTCAGGTCCTCCTGAAAACTTCCAGTATTGTTATGATCACCTACAAGAACTCTATTAATCCGCATAAATGGCTTGTAATCGATAGGCCCGGAAAGGTTTCCCTGAAAGAACTGCTTCCTCCCTAAGCATCCCCGGCCTAGGACACACTCCTCGGACCTTTTCTCTCAGTGTTTAGGCGAAAGGATAAGATCCCTCCCCGTACAGTGACCCAGTGACCCTCTTCTCCACTCTGATGGCCCCCCTCCCTCTAATAACCGTATCATCCCAACCATCTGTAATAATCATCCGTTTTTTTTTTTCCGACCTTCCCAGAGGTGGGTTCTCCCAGGTCTCCTCCCGGCTTTCCATAGAGGATGGAGCCCTTGTCGTTTCAAAAACCCCGTGAGGTTTTTGGACGGCGCCGAGGAGCGCGTCGGACGTACTTTTTCCCCTCCCTCCGCCCATCGAGGAGAATGAGGAGGTCAAGCCTTGGCAGTCACCTCTGTTTTCTCTTCAGAGAGGGCTTTCCTCCAGGTGTACTTGGTCGGACGGGGAGACTAGAAAAGACGGCTTCTTTTTTCTCTTCTTCAGCTCTTTTTTCTAAATCCACCCCACCGGGACTGACCCTTCCCGGGAGGAAATAGAGCCTTTGGGAGCTCGCCTTTTTCCTTTCTTAATGTTTAACCTCCCTGTCCCAACCCCAACAAAAATATCCGGATCGCGTCCCTCCGAAAGGGCCTGAACCTTTCTTTGATGTCCAATACTCAGCTTTTTTTTAAGGTCTTACGAGACCCGTTAAGTAACCCAGTGTAAGCCTTTATCTCTTTCACCTGAACAAGGGAACCTCCAATACAAGTCATTGGGAATAGTAAGCTCAAAGGGCGGCCGCCCTTTTCCTTATGCCTCTCTGTGGAGGATCTCTTTCAATTATCTGGCCTATTATAGGGTTCTATCCGCCCGAGCTCGAGGCACCTTCCTTTTTTCGAATCCCTAAGTCAGGACGTACCGGCAACTGATTACTTCTTCTTAGTCTTCCAAAATCAGTCCTGATTCATCAAAATGATTTATGACTTAATCTTCAAGTTCCCACAGTTTCTCGAATTTTGTTGTGATCCTGCAGCCCTGAAGAGAACATCAAAGAGAGATGACCCTTTACGGGGGTTGAACTGGAAGAGCCGGTTTCCCCCTTCCAGAACTTTTCCCCCTATTCGTGGGTCTCCTTCCACAGATAGGGATGGCCACCGCCTTAAGCCTTCTGCCAGGCACTCCCACCATTCGTTTTTTCCCGATCCGCCGATTGCTTCCACATTCTGGCAGGTCCCAATAAGATCGTTACCCTCAAGAACCTTCCTTTATCCCCGTCTTTCTTATGTTGCAGCTGAATCACCGTCCCCGCCTCTTTAGAACAGAGTGCGAACCAGCCATCTGAGGTTTTCCAGAAAAATTTGCCCAAGGAGCCTCTAGGCTTCTTGAGTAGAATAGCCCGTCCCCACAAAACCCCACCCTCCTTTCAACGTTAAGATCTTTTTCCCCCCCCCCCTGAAAAATTCCTAATTAGTAGACCCTAGCCCCAGCTCCCTCACCAGACTCTGTATTTCATATATCGGCCCTTTCTTTTTTGATACTCTCCGAAAAAGAGGCTTGAGATTCTCCCCCCCCCCACCCTTGAACTTACCACTAGTATATCTTTCGATTATTGATCAAGATTCAAAATTGGAGTCGTAGAGCTTTCATTGAATTTTAACAGTCTGACTCCCCGGTGGAGTTTCCCCAAAGCGAAGAACCTCTATGAGTCCCTTTCTCCATATCTGATTCCTTATTAGTTAACGCTTTAAATTTTTTGTCTTCCCCCCCGAGAGTCACTTCCACTGTTTTACCCCTGCTGGATGTGGCCATTTGACAAGCCTGGATTTCCTTCGCTTCTCCTTTCCCCCTTTTTGCCCCGATCAGGCGCGAAGATCAATCGGCGGGCCTTTCATTTTTTTGGCCTGCCCCCGTCTGAAAAGTTTTTTACGCGGAAAATCGGGCTTCGTTCCCGCGGTACGTCCTATGTCTCTTCTTTTCCCCGCTTTCTTTTGGATTGGTTTTTCTGGAAACACAGGAGAATCCCTAGTCCTCATTTCCTGCAAACTTGTTCATTTCAATGACGGAAGCGAGTCTGAAGCACGTTGTTCTGCTGAGCCTTCGGCTCTTCTTTTTCTCCGCTTGTGAGAGAGATCACCGATCCTCTCCGCCGATTAAAACCCCCCAAGTTTCCGATAGAGATAGTTCCTGGGCTCCAGGGGGTAGATCACATTGCTTCGTCAGAGAAGTTGGATTGGGACTACTCCCCTCCTTAACCTCTTAAAAGGGAAAAATCCCCTTGAAAATCCCCTTCAGCGGTCGATAATATTTTCTCCTCAGTATCCCGAACCCTTCCTGTACGGCGTGAATCTTGACCCTCCCTCTTATCATCTTGACTTTTCGAATTCCACTAGCTGAGCTTGAAGAACTTTGGGAGTGATCCCGTCCCGGAGTTTTTTCCCCCCCAAAGTACGAAATTAAAGTCCTGTCTTATTCAATTCCCGGCCCTAGACCCAAAAAAAATGACCAGACCTAACTGACCCCTCCCCAGCTCTGATGTATTTTTTCTTCCTTTCACCTATGCTTTCTTTGACGCTTTTAGGTGGAGAACCCCTCCCCCTCAGCTTGTTTCCGCCTTGCAATTCGCGCTGCCGCCCTGTTTGATCGGCCTTTCCGTTCGTCCCTGATTATTCGAACATTGTAGCTTTTCTATTTATTTTACGGACGAACCTACTATTTGGTCGGAGTCCCTCCCCCCCCTGGGATAGCATCTCCTCACCCCCCCGCATTCTTACCCATTCCCCTAGAGATGATTATAGTTCTCTTTTAGGTTGGGTTTTTTCGAGCTGACGTTGACCCTTTCTTGATCGGTTTTTTTTCCCCCCCTTTTTTCTTTCAACTCTCCACTCGACCTCTAATGCGTGAAACAGAATTTGGTTCCCAAAGGTTTTGTGGTCTTTCTTTTGCGGGAACATCTTTGGCGAATGAGGCGACTCATTTCTCAGAATCCCCGAGATCTCGTCCCAAGTTCTGGGAGTGATGTAGATGTGATTTTTCAACCTTGCAGTCCTGAAAGGTTCTACTTCCTAGGTAGTCAAATACTTGAAAGTTTCTGAGAGAAACTTCAAGTCGCCCCTTTCCTTTTGCCGAACATCCTTTAGTCCCCGATTCCTCGGAGAAAGGATTGTAGGGCCCCCACCCTTTACCTCAAGGAAATTCACAACTGTCTAAAAGGGTTTATTTGGACTCTCTGATGCCCTTAAGAAATTTCTCTTATAGCTTTTTCCGTCCCTTTCCTCCTTCATAAAGGATCGGATGAAATCGCGCCTCTGGTTGGCCACCCGCCCGAGTGATCCTTTCCTCCCAGTCCTGCAGTATGAATTTCTGGCAGGAAAAGGGGATGAAGGCTCGCGACGCCAACCTCCGAGGAAACCATTCTGAACCCCCCCCTTTTTTAGCCGCGTTGCGTTTCTTTCCCCAGGACCCCCCCAGTTCTCCCTTACTCGGCCGGACTCCTTTGAATTGGATCAACGTTTTCCCCTCTTCCGTTTCCTGCACCATGTTTTCGAGAGTATCAAATTTCTTAAGTCTTTCTCGAGCCCCCGTCCCCCCCTGCGGCATCGGTACTACATTAATCACGTTTTACTTCCCCCCCCCTGCGAATTTTTAGATCCTTGGGTGTGGATGTGATCCAGGCGGAGACTGTCACTCTAACGATTTGCCTGAAATCAAAGACGATACAAAAGTAGCCTGGAACCCCCCCCCCCCCACCCCCACCCTGCATCCCTTGTCTCGTCCCCTTTCTTGGGCGCCCGTAGGACAGTAAGGTCCCTACCCCCCCCCCCCCCCCCCTTTTTTCTCCCCCCCCCCCCGCACCCAAACTTCCCACATCGCACCCATCCAATGATCTGCCATCAGGATATTCTTTCGCCTCGATCTCCCAACCGTCTTAATCGATGAGTCTTTTCAACTTGATAATAGATTTCCAGATATAATCTCCCTGAGCATCCTCCATAACTTAGGGTTGTATCGCAAGTCCAAGGGAGCCAATCTCTTCAGCTTCCAACACCTATTCGCAGATTTTCTCTCTATTTAATAACCCTTGTTTGTATTCTATGATCCCGCGCTTTTGGTTCAGAATAAGGAGGGCCCATTTCTCCCCCTCGTTCCCTTTTGATTAAGATTTAACTGCCCCGCCCCTACTCAGGTAGTTCGGAACGGCGGACGAAAGCGGAGACCATCCCTCCCCCCCTTGCCTTTGAGATTGATTTGACGAAAGGATGGCTCCCCTCCCCCTGCTCCCCCTTACCACGAGGAGCGCAATTTTCTACAATGCTTTTTGTTGCAAGAGAACCTACGGGATTTTCTGCGTCTTTACCTCGCTGATACTTCCCAACTTTCACCTCCCCGAAACTGCCCTCGCAGTTGTTGAGAGATCCTGAATGGCATTTCCCAGAGGGTCTTTTTCGAATCTTATCACCCTCGTTCCCATTTAACCGTCAGTGCAGAGTAAGTGATTACATAGTACCGATTCCCGTCTTTTATGTCCCGAATTTCCAATCTAGAAGATTCGCAGTATGGTGGATCCCCTTTTTTTTCGAGACAATGCCCCCCCCCGGATTTTCCCCCCCTTAAAGAATCCCCCGTGGCTTTCCTTCCCTGCCTGAGAGTATGACGGCAGGGGAGAGATGCTTTGTGAAAGATTAATCGAGCTTTAGCGCCTTCCTTAGCGGCAGGACTCCCTTTTCGCGACCAAGATTTCCTCCCGAGAAAGCTTTATCTTCCTCTCTTTAACCCCCCCCGAAGACTTCTCACCGCCTGCAATTCCTTTTCTCAAGGAGGTGCTGACACTCCCTAGTGGGTACCCCTTCTCAGTGCAAATCGGTGTCCCCCTTTGTTTTCCCCTTAAGCCTGCGCGTTTGCGCCGAAATAAGGGAGAGTCCGCCGCTTTCTGCCCCGCCCTGACCTCCAGGATTTTCAGATCCGCAATTGGCCACCATTCCGATAAAGCTCTGCCCTGTCCTCCCTCTTCTGACTTATCCCCTCCCACTCCAGACAAATGTTTGAGGCAGCGAGACCCTTTTGTTGCTCGTCCCCCTTTTTAGAATATGTTTTTTTTTTTACATTGCCAATAGGAGAGTTCATAACAGTTTGACCCTTCTTTTTCAGTAATTGAGCGACTTCGTAGGACACAAAGGGGCTCCCCGTTAAGCTAGCTGACCCCACATCAACGACCTACTAGCAGACCAAGAGGCCTCCCCGTAGAGTCCCCCCGTCTGTTCCCTCTTGCTTTTCCCCGCCCTTGACTTGGAGATTTAGACTTTTTCATCATATATGTAGGCATATCCGCTCTAAGATGGTCTCGGCTCCCTCTCCCCCCCTTTTGGCAGGACTCTCCACGTCTCTTCCCCGTTCCATAACTAAGTAGGAAAGCTATGGTTTTCTCACCTCCCCAGTTCCATCGGTGATTAAGCAGAATCGAGACCTGGAGCTTCTTCGTGCTTCTCCCTTTTTTCCTTGATTCCCTTTTTGTTGGAGTCTTTAGTCCTTACAACTTGATATAGATAGGAGGCCCTTTCTTCATTTATGTTTGCTTTTTTTTTTGATTCCTCTCTTCTCCCATCTTCTGCTGGCTTTGCCGCTTCCCCGGCGTGCCAGCCTTCATCAGCTGTCGAATCTGGATCCTCCCCTTCCTTCCATGAACGTGCGACTTGCCGTGTCGCGGCCATCTTTCTCCCTCCGGCAGCTTTTTTGTTTCTTTTTGTTTGGTGGATTTTCCCCGGATACCATTCGCTGACGCAGCTGCCACGTTTTTTTTTTTTAATCTGCCAGTTCCACCGCTTTTCTCGTTGTTTGAACGGGAGCGCGGCTCTTGATCTATATTTTCATCCTCCTTTGTTTTTGTTTTCGATCTCCCCGTGAGAAGACCCTTCACACCCCCCCCCTTCACTACCCCTTAGGATATCAGACTCTTTCCTCCACAACCCTTTGTTTCTGAATCTTCTTAGTTCATGGTCGAACCCCCCCTAAGTCCCCCCAACTGTCCTGGACTGACGGTCGCTCCCTATTTAAGATGGAAAGTAGAACTTTTCCTGTTTGGATTTCCAGCCACAGCCCCCCCGATTCACGTACCGCGCTTTTTCCGTTTTCAATTCGTAGTGGCATCGTCAAGGCATTTCATCCCCTTGCGACGGACCCTCGGTTTAAAAAAGGTCCTCGACCAAACGAATACTCCCCCTCTGACCCTTAACGTGCTTGGAAGGTTTCAGACGCCCCCAAAAGTGTAGCCCCTTTTTTCGAATTTGGAGAAGATGACCGAGAGAGGCGGTACTAAGGCTACAGTCGGGCGATCTTTCTCCCCCTTGTTTTAGCAAAAAATCAAAAGTCGAGGCGCCCTAGTTTAGTCTCCACTTGGAAAGCGTATTTTTTCAGGAGGGGAGAGCCCCCCGAAGCTACTTCCTTTTCTTCATCTCTTGGAGTTCCCTGGGGAGACATAGCAATGCTCGATCCTCGGTGTAAGTTTGAGGCACGCAAATTATGCTTCGGTTGGTAGGATTCTCGCCCCCAGGAGGTATGGGTTTTTTTAAATGTTAGTAGAAAGATTGCGGTTTCATGCCCTTTGCCTTCATCCATCGGACCACTGGCAAACTGTTGGCTGGACCGTGAGATTGCCGGTTTCATGCATCGGGCGAGGCTTTGATGGTGACAGAAAAAATCTAATAGGGCCCTCAGCTTTCAGGGTTATCCTGAGTCCCTCTTTTTATTAACTACTTGTATTGACTTTTTTGAAGAGGAAGGGATCGGACCGTATTTCATCTTTTCCCCCTTGATTTTTCCCCTCCCGGGATCTGGGAAAAGCTCGGGGCAGTTCGACGCTAGGAGAGGTGACCTCGCCTTCCAGAATCTTACCCTTATTCTTCGGAAGTGACCCCGTATCAGCTGATGGATATGTTTGTTGCGTGTCGTGCCCAATGAGACAGTCCCCCCCTGCCCTGACTTTTTTTAATAAAGATTTCTTCAATCCTGGAAGGTGTGTTGCAGATAAGAGCTATATGAAATTCCTTTATTTGAAGTAGGCCTAACAGGATTTTCCGATTAGTGTTCGAATTAGCGCGTCCTGACCCTCCAGAGAAACCATCTGCCCTGCGCACTGCGTCCGGACCAAGGAGGCTCCCAAGGTGGAACTTTTAGGCCGGATTCCTCCCCTTGTGGCCCTTTCCTCGTTGAACCCCATAGCGCAAGCGGATATCAAATTTTGAACGTCTTTCTTGCGTCCTTGCTACTCCCCCGAAATCTTTGACAAATACGAGGACGCGCAACTGACCCCGTTTTCCTTCGTCCATAATGTTTCATCGACGGGGGTGGTTGAAAGGAGTGATTTATCCCCTCTCCTTGCCCCCCCCCGAGTATCCGATGTTATCCCGGTTCAGTAGTAATTGTAAGTTTCTTTTTAGCCTAGGATCCCTCCCAGTAGTATCATCACCGAAACACCTCACCTACTGATCACTTTTTCTCTCTCATACCCCCCTTGTCGAAGCAGTTTCCCTTCTCCCCCTACTAGATAAGGTCGGTAGTAAAAGTGATCACCTCGATCATAGCCCCCTAGTCTTACCACGCCCCCTTGGGTTTTCTCCCCTGCCGCCCTCAACGTCAAGAATTCGAGGTTGAAACGTTTAGGCCCCCTCTTCGCTCCCCCCACCA
>Ga0179593_1649579_pt1 | contig 15158 bp, 17 predicted proteins | sample CZODoug2_1_08_16_FD_185931 | JGI IMG/M metagenome (GOLD analysis project Ga0179593, IMG submission 185931) | Vadose zone soil fungal communities from Angelo Coast Range Reserve, California, USA - CZODoug2_1_08_16fungal (PacBio error correction) | ecosystem: Environmental > Terrestrial > Soil >... | reverse complement strand
TTTTCTGGATCCCTGGATCCTTCCTGTATTAATAAAAGTTATTGTTCGTCCCCCTTTTCCGGCCCTCCCCTTTCCCCCCCCCTGATTACCCCTGGTCCCTGAAAGGAACCAATTGGGTTTTTATCTCTTTTTCAGAGAAATTGCTTCCTCTGCGAGGTCTCTCCCCCTGTAAAAGAAGGGTGTTCTTCCCTCTTTTTTTTTCTTTGTTCTCGACTATCTTTCTTTTTTTCCTAGTGACTTTTTTTTCTATAATTTGACCCTTTTCCTGGCGATATGGATTTTCTCTTCTTTTTTTTTTATCACCATTTTTTTTATAATACGCGTTTTGTCCAGTGGTTGGAGACTACTACCCCCCCCCCAAACAAACAAAAAAAACCCCCCCCCCCTTTCCCCCCCCAAAAAATTCGGTCTCCGAAGGGCGTTTTTTTGCGAACCTCTTTCTCTCTCTTTTTTAATAGTATTAAAAAGCCCCCCCCCTTTTCCCCCCTCAATAAAATTTTTCGTTTTTTCCGGTTCGGGGCGGTTTGGGTTCTTTCTCTTCTTGACTTCCCCTTTTTGCCGTTTTGGGTGGCCCGGGGTATTATCCTCGCTTTCCGGAGTCCGGGCCACTCCAAAGCAACTCAGGAAATTTAGCCCCCCCTTTTTCCCCTCTCTTATCGAGAGAAGAGGATCTTTTCTTTTCTCAAACCCGTTTCTTGAGTTTTTCAAATGACAAAAAAGTCCCCCCTTTCCCCGCGCTCTCTCCCACAAAATTGGTGGGGCGTTTTTTTGTGAATGTGAATTTTTTTGGGTTCCCAACCTTTTCTTATTAATTTGATTTAGCCTTTCAATTCCGGTTTGAGATATGCCAGGAAGGATTAGCCCCTTTTCTCTTTTTCCCCCCTTTCGCCTTTCAAGGGTTGTTGTACCAAACGGGGCCCCCCCCCACTTTTTCAGTCGCTTCTTTCTTTCTTTCGCAGTTTTGTTGAGGCTTCTTTTTTGTCTGGAATTCCTTTTTTTTTTTTTCAAAAAGTCGTTTCCCCCTTTTTTTTCTTTCTGGCCTTACTTTTGCGACCGGTCCCCCCCAAGAAAGGGCTCCTTCAAATAAATCGGGAGCTCCTTCCCCTTTCCTTTAAGGGGTTAGTATTGAAAACGTTTCTTTTTTTTTCTTTTTTTCTCCGGCACTCGAATGGATTCTGAAGGCCAAGGCCCTTTTTCCCCCCCCTTTCCTTTGAGGAGGATTCCTTCTCCTTCGGTGACGGCTTTTTTACATTCATGGGGCCCCTTTCCCCACAAAGAATGGGAAGTTGTCCCTCTTTTCCTCGTTTTATACTTTCTACGCAAGAAAAAGGCACCCCTCCCCTTTTTTCCCCCCCCTTTCCTTTCCAAGAGAGAATCTCTCCTTTTTTTTCCTGGAGGGTGTTTCTTTTTTCCCCCCCCTGGGAAACCCCATTTCTTTTATTCTTTTTTTGTGCGGCGGCGTCGTTTTTTCTTTCCCCCTCTCTCAGAAATGTGAAGACACACCCCCCTTTCTCCCCGAGAGAGGGGGAAGGCCGTCTCTTCCCTTTCGCAAGACCTCAAAAAGCAGGAGGTCGCGCTTTTTTTCAGGATTCTCAGATAGGCAGACCGGCGGCCCGCGCCGAAGAGAAAGGGCTCCCTTTTTCTCCGAGGGCTTAAGGCCCAAGTTGGACGAGATCCCCCTTTTCCCGGCAGTAGCCAAAAACCCCCCTTTTTTTTGACCGACGAAACTGGGCCCTCTTTCACATTCCCGAGTCACGCACCAAGGTTTCCCCTCCTTCGGGAACGTTTGGCGGTCAAATAGTTCTTCTTGGGGAAAAAGAGTTTTTTTCTTTTCTCTCCCCCCCCCCCCTTTCTCAAAGTTTGCTTTCCGGGGGGATACCCCCCCTTCTCCCTTTTCTTTCCAGGGAAAAAATACCACTTCCCTACCTCGTTTACGAGTTCGTTTTACCTTTTTTTTGCGCCGGAAACAAACGTCATTCTCCCTTTCCTTTCTCAATAGGAGACCCCCCCTTTCCCCTTTTCCCGCATGCTGATCCTTTTTACTGACCCCTCCGAAAACGACTTTTTTCCTCCCCCCTTCCTCCCCTTTTTCCTCAATAAGTGGTGTTGTTTTCTTCTCTATTTCTCTTCTTTTTTTTCGGATCTTTCCCCCCCCTTTCTGTGGAGAGATTGGACTATTTTTCCCTTTTTTTTTGATTCAGCAGGGACTTTCCAATGCGCTGGAGGCTTCTTCGGCGAATTGTGCCTGAAGATTTGCCCTGACCCCTTCTAGTGCATCTATATCTTCCACTCCTTTTAATTAAGTGTTTTAGGATCCTCCCTTTCTCCTTCCCTTACCACCTTCGATTTTTTTTAGGCTTTTTCTTTCTTTTTCCCCTTGCTCAGTCCGGTTGTCCTTGCAAAAGGCGATTATTATTTATTGCCCCCCCCCTCCCTCTTTCCCCTGTGAAGAAAAGATGTGCGTCCCCTTTTTTTCCGATCGTTATCGCATTGTTGGCTTGATCTCGGGAATGTAGTTGTAGTATTTCCATCTCCCCCCCTTTCCCAAGGATTGGTGGGTTTGTTTGGGGGGAGACTATTTTTTTTCGCCCCCCCCCTAAAAAGTTCCATCTGAAGAAGACCTCTCAAAACCCATGCCGCTTCTCTTTTCTTAGGGCTTTTTTTTTCCCCCTCTTTCCCCTGCGACCACCCCCCCCTTCTTGCCGCCGCACGACGCTTCTTTCCCCCTTTCTCTTAAATGGGACTGCCCGCCGTCCCTCCACCTGCGGCTCGCGCTCTGGTGACTCTTCTGCAAAAACATCCAGGCGGGTCTTTTTTTTCCTTTTTTTTTTCTCCTTCCGAGGAAGATTGGATCTTGATTGAAATCTTTTCCCCCCCGAGATTTTGCAGCTCCCCTCTTCTGTTTTCCCTCCCATCAGAAAAGCGTCCGAACCCCCCCTGAAGATTGGCTGGATTGGCCTTTTCCTCCCCTTAGGGTAACTTCCTTTTGGCGCAGCCCGGCCTGCCCTGTGAAGGGCTTGGACTTCAGTCACCATCCCCTTCTTTGGCGAAACGGGGCCTTTTTCCATCCGTAACCCTTACGGGCCAACGTTGATTTCCCACAGGTATTCAGAACAGGTCTTCTTTTTCCCTTTTTTTCCCCCTTCGGCCCTGGAAAACCGGCCCCTGTCCACCGGCCTTCTTTCACGGAATTCGAATTCCCCTTTCCCCCCTTCTTCCGGGAAGAGGGTACCCCCCTTTCTTCTTTCTGTTTCCAAGTTTGGCTAAACCAATTTAGTTTTTTTTTTTTTTCGGATGAGAGGAGAAGACTGGCCGCTCTTCCCCCCGGAGAGAAAGTTTTTTTTTCCCCCCAACGCTATCAGGGCCCTTTCTTCCACAGGACCCCTGGAAATACTCCCCCCCTGTCTCCAACGGGCCCCCCATAAGCCCTTTCCTGGCCCCTCTCGGTTATACTCCAATTCCCCTCTCTCTCGTTGTCGGAGAGAACATTGGCCTCCCCTTTTTTTTTTTTCTTTTTTTCTTCCCTTCTTTTCCCTTTTGGCGAGTATAATAACGGCGTCAACACCCTTTTTTTTTCTCCCTCTCGATACCGCCCCACCCCTCCTCAACATTTTCTCTTTTTCTGCTTCTTTAATAAGATTAAGACGATTTTTCCCTCCCCAAACGCTCTCGATTTTGTTTTCTTTGTAGTTTTTCGTTAAAAGTCGCCAACGTGTCCACCCAAACCCCCCCCCATGTGCTCAGTGGGCCGGAGCCCCCCTTTTTCCCTCCCCCCTTTCCCTTCCCTTTCTCTCTCGCCCACGACGAGGGAGAGACGCGATCTTTTTTTTTTTTTTAGAACGGGGCCGACGGGACATTATCATTTTTTTTTTTTCTCCGAAGGGCAGATATTGGGGAGATCCCCTCTCTTCCCTTTTTCCCCCCCCCCCCTTCCTTTCGCGTATTTAAGAAAAAGGGAAGAAGATTAGGCCCTCTTCTTTTTCCCTCACTTGGAGAGGAAGACAGTTTAAACGTTGTTTTTTCTCTCCCTTTCTAGAGAGGGGGAGAGAATCCGTCGTTTTCCTTTCTTCTCGATCATTTTTTCTGACCAAAAAAAGTTCCCCACCTTTTTTATTAAAGGACAGTGATCTCGTGTCAATGGCCAATTAACTTGGTTATTCCCACCTTTTTTCCTGGTGGAATTGGTGTGGGGTCTCATCTCCTCCCCCCCCCTGATCGGCCAAGTCTCTTCCTAAGAAAAAGGTCGTCGTCGTCCTTTTTTTTCCCTTTGCGTCTCGCCTTTCGTAGGGCGAGGCTCTCCTTCCCCTTTTCTTTCCTGCGCGGGATTCTGGGCGTCTTTTTTGCTCCGGCCACTGATTTGCACTTTCCCTTCTTTTTGTCAGCTTTTTTTTTTCTTTTCCCTTCCGGAAAAATAAAACAAAAAAAACCCACTACTAACAAACAACGACTTTTCCTTTTTTTTTTGGAGAAATATGAGATTTCTTTTCTCCCCTCCTCCTTGCTCCAGGCAGCCTTATTGAATGTCCGGGGGCGTTTAGAGATGAGACTTTCTTCCCCCCTTTTTTTTTCCCGGGACGTTATTATAATCGTGCCCTTTCTTCCGGCCCTCCCTCTCCCGCCCCCTTCTCTCCAATGTGCTCTTAAGACAACCCCCTCCTGCTATCGGATATTAAGGCTTTTCCTCCTCTCAAACCTTAGCCTCGGGGAAGCCCAAAAGAAAAGATATCTTTAAGGGGTCTCTGGCTTTTCTTTCCGTTTTGAGGCAACCAGGGGTCCCCCTTTTTTTTTCTATGACCTTAGAGTAATTAGGAGCATTTCATATCCCCCTTTTTTCTTTTTCTTTGCCAGGGAACCCCTGACCCTTGAGAATACCCTTTTCCTGAACAGGGGGCGCTGGGAAAAAACTGGGGGACACCCCTCTCAGATGGGGGAACCTTTCCGATGGACAACTCTTTCTCTGGAGTTTTTCTCCAGGGTGCTTCTTGTTTTTTTTTTTCCTTTTCCTTTTTTCCCAAGTCGTTGATTTTCCTCCCCCCCGGCCGCTTTGAGACTGTTTCAAAAGAGACTTTCCCTTACTTCTTTTCTTCGGAAGTCTCTTTGAAGGCCAGAGTTAGTATCCCCCTTTTTTTTCCCCTGACTTTTTTCTTTGTCCTTGATTTGACCACCTTTTTCCCCTTTTTTAACCTTATTGGCCTTCCTTCCTTTTCCCCCTTCCCCTGGACCATAGGTGAAGGCCGTTTTTTTTTCCCCGGCCAGGAATAGCTTTTTCCCCAAGTGGTTATGGGGCCCTCTCTTCTTCTTTCTACGCACTCCAACGGACCTCTGGCAACTGGCAGTTTGCAAAGTTTTCCCCCTCTGGGATAGTAAAAAAGACTTTTTGATGGTTTTTTCTCCCCCCCCCCGCTGCAGCAGGGCCATTGAGGCGGCCCCGTTATTTTTGTGGCTTTTTTCGATGAGTGAAAGATCCCCCACCTCAAAAAAGGGAAGGACCCTCCTCTTTTTCTTTTTGGCAGGGAGGGAGACCTCCTCTGCTGGTAGAAGGGTTTCCTCTTTTCCTGACTTCTCTTATCCCTCTGCGCCAGGAGACAGGATGCCCCTTTCCTCTTTTTTTTTCTTTTTCTGCAAGGAGCCCCCTCCTTTAGTGATAGTTCCCCTGCACCAAAAACAATTTTGACGGACGGACTGGCCATTTCATCCCCCCCCTCCATTCCCGAGATCACGACCCTTTCCCCCCTATTCCTTCCCGTTTTTTCCATCGTGTGCCCTGGGTCGTTTTTTCAAATCTCAAGCGCTTTTTTCTTCCCCCCCGGATGCGGGAAGCCCCCAGCCCCTCCCTTCGACGGTTCGTGTCCTTTTATTTTCCCCTCGGCGAGACCCCTTTCTCCCTTTTCTTTTTTCCTCGATACGCCATCGGCGCCCCCCTTCACCCGATGCTGATCCTCAATGCCCCCTCCCCCCCAGAAAAATTTCCACAGCCATGGCCATTCTATCGTTTCCTCCCATCTTTTTTTTTTTTAAGAGATCTTTTTTTTCTTTGCGAGATGGCTCTCCTCTTTGCGGATCAGAATTGAGCCGGAGTCCTTTTGTGGGGAAGATTTTCCTTTTTCTCCCCCTTCTACCTCTTCATTGCCGGGTGTTAGGAGACTCCCAACACGAAATCGTCTTTTTTTTTTTTTTTTTTTTTGACTGCGAAGTAAGTGGTAGTCCCCTCCCCCCCTCAACAGCGCTTTTTTTTACAGCCGAGGGGCCCAGGGTTTGGGTTCATCCCCCCTCCCCTCCCATTTTCTTGTCCGATAGTGATAGAATTGGGCTTTCTGAATGTCGTCTCTTTTTCCAGTCGTCACGTTCACCCATCTTTTTTTTCTTTTTGCGCCTTGCCTCTGCGATTCCCCCCCTCTTTTTGGATCTAGTACCTCCCTTTCCCCTTCTTTATCACACTGAAGGCCGGGCTCTTTCTCTTCCTTTCCGCCAGTAGACTTTAGACTCCCCCCCCTCCCCCCCTTCTTTTCTTGACGACCCCACTGGCTTTTCCTCTTTGTTCGTCCTTGGTGCGGAATGGCTCTCCTTTTCCTTTTCGAGCCTCGAAGAAGCTTCCCCCCCCCTCCTTTCTTCTCTCTTTCTGGGTTGAAAACCATGGCCTTTGGAGGCGCACAACATCCAGTGTTTCCCCTATCACGAGGACTTCTTCTTTTTTTCTCGTTCCCTTTTCCGAACTCTTTTTCTCTCCCTCAAAAAACGCGGCCAGACTTTTTTGCCCCCCTTTCAGCTTATGGAGTGAATTTTTTTCCCCCCTTCCCCCTTTCACCGAGGGTATGAGCCCTTTTCTCATTCAATAGGGGTGACTGCTCTCAGCCAAGGCGGCTTTTTTTTTTTTTTCCCTTGCAGCCGGGACCTTTTTTTTTTTTTTTTTCCAAACGAGCTCCTCTTTTTTTCTGTTATTTTCCCCCGAAAAGGAGAGTGAAGTCTCCTTTTCCACTCGATCAAACGACGGGGGGTCCACGCTTTTTGGCTCAAGACAGGAGACTCACCCCCTCCTTTCCCGTGAAAAATGAAAAGCTCTTACAACCACAGGGGCAGTTTGGTTCTTTTCCTTCTCTCGTGAAAATCCCCCTGGTCTGGCAGATCCCCGCTCCCTCTCAGAAATGACTTTTCCCCTTTCCGTTGAAAACTCCCTAGGGGGACCCCCCCCAATTTTTTAATAGGAAAAAATCCTTCCGCCAAAGCCCCCTCTTTCCAAACAATTACGCACGATCCCTTTTTTTTTCCTTCCAAAACGGCTAGGTTTCCCAATTCCTCTAATCTTATCGCCTCGTTTTTCGGGATTTTCTTCCATTGTCCCCTTGTTTGCTTGAAACGGCCGTCTTTCCTTTTTTTCGGCGATTTTCCCTAACGTCCTTTCCCCAAAAAGGCATTTCTTTTTTTTTCCTCGGGATTATTCCTTTATACCGCCCCCTCAAAAAGGGCCATCCGGGCTTCTTTCTCCGGAGTAATCCCTCTCAATATTTCGACCCCCCCCCAAACCCCCCCACACAAAAAAACCCCCCCTTTGTAGTAGGTTTTGTGTTGTTCCTTTTTTTTTAGGGGGGGAGTAAAATTCCTTCCCCCCCTTGAAAAAACCCATTATTCAAAATCCCCCCTCTTGCTTTTTCCTCGCCAGGCACGACCTCGAATCGCAAGCCGCCCCCTCTTAGCATAGACAAGACCCCCTCTTCCTAGGAGAGCCCCGGGCGAGACATTCTTCTTGTACCTTTTTCCCGGAGAAGAAGTTGCCGCCCCCCTTTTTTTTTGTGAGCATTAGATTGGCTTCCCCATTCCTTGCGCGGAATTTATACCAAGGTTAATCTCGGCTCCTTTCCCCCCTACCCTCCCAATGGAGAGGAAAAAGGAGGAAGTTTTTCCCCTCCCCTTTCCCTTTCTCTCTTGGAAGAAGAAGGAAGTTGTTGTTTTTCGATTTTCTCCCTCCCCCCATTTAAGACTGTATGACCCAGGTCGGGCCCTCTAAAGCTATTTCCTTTGTGTTCCCTCCCTACGCGCCCAAAGGCCCCTCTTTTTCAGCGAATTGATACTCACCCTTTTTTCCGATCTTTCTTCTTCCCCTTCACAAGAAAGCCCCCGGGTCCTCGCGTCTCGTCGTGGGGAGTCTTTCTTTCCCCCGGCGCGTTTTATGGTGGCTCCGTGCCAAACGATGCTTCGTCCTAATACGCGTTTTTCATGTTGGCGACTCCCCACAAACAAAAAAAAATACTACAAACATTTGCGAGCGGGTTTTTGCTCCCTCCCCTCTTTTCCTTCTTTTCATTAAAATCTTATTAAAAGCCCCTCCTCCCTTTTGCTCACATGCTGGGAGGGACTTGCCGGTTTTTCGGTGGTTTGGGGTTTCCTTTTTTTTCCCCAAGCCCCTCTCTTTTTTCCCCCGGGGTGTTTTATTCCCTTTTCGGTTAGGAGAAGCGCCAACCTTTTCCCCCCCTGTTTCAAGCAACTCCCTTCAATACTTCCCCCTGTGCTCATAAACCCCCTCCTTTTTTTCTCTCCCTTCTTCAGATTATGAGAGGGATTTTTATCTTTGTTTGCAGACCCCAGTCCAATCGTTGCTTTTTCCTTTCTTCTTCCTTTTGGCGGACAAGTATCTTGGGTTTTCTTTTCTAGGCAAATTATGTTCCTTTTTTCTTCTCTCTCTCCAGGAAGGCTTATGGCACTCTCCTCCCTCCCTTAAAGGGTGTTAAACCCCCCCCAATCCATTCTCCTTCCTCTGAACCGTTCTTTTCTTTTCCTTGTGATGTGTGTATTGGATCCCCCTTTTCCCCCCCCCCCCTTTTTCTTTGATAGAGTTTCAGGGCCTCCCCCCCGCGGCCTGTTTCGGGAATAAACTGGTTTTCCCCCTCTCAGTTGGGAAGGAAAGGTTTTTTTTTCCTCCTTCTCGGGACAGAGTAATGATTATGAACTCCCCCCTAATGAATGCGGAAGGATGAGGCCCCGTTCCTTTCCCCTTCTGTTGAAGGAAGGGGAAAATTTCATTCCCCCTCCCCCCCCTCCCCTCACTTCTTCCGTTTTGAAAAAGTTGGTTTTTCTGGGCCTTTTTTTTTTTTCTCCTCCCTCCAAACGGAATATAAGGGGGAACTTTCCCCCTTTTTTCCCCCTTTTTCTTTTTCCCCCTCACTCTTTTCCGCTGGCTGTTGTGCGCCAAGCTTTCCCGTCCCCCATGGTGTTCAACCCATGAGGGCCTTCCCCCTCTGTTGCGGGCGTTCGTCGTCTTTTTCGCCGATCATTTCCATTCCTCCCAGGGAAGGAACATCTCCTTTTTTTCGTGCCGGAGGGAGAATTTCTTTCCAAGGATGCTGGTCGCAGGGTCCCTGTCATTTCTTGCGGCACGCCGCGCAGCGCCCCTTTTTTTTTTATCTCTTTCTTCGGCAAAGGGACTATCTTTTTCGTGCTCGGCATCGGTCGCCACCAACCACCCTGGTCTTTCCCTCCACTGGGCCCTCCTACACGGACCCTTCTTCCCCCTCCCCAGGCGCTCCTTTTTCCGGATGGGAGGCGCCTTTCCCTGGGAAAATAAGGCCTTTCCTCCCTCAAATCGAAAGAACCCCCAAAAACAACCTTCTCCTTGGCATGGGGCGTTATAAACTTCTTCCCCCCCCTCCAGATTCCGTTCGTGTTCCGCTTCAATTCGGCGCCGTTTTCAACCCCCCCCCCCTTTTCTTTTTGCCGAGTCCTGCTCGCCCTTCGGGGCGCCCAACACCGCCCCCCCCTGCTTATTCCGCAAGACTGCCCTAGCCCTCGTCACCAACGAAATGGCCAATCTCTTCCCCCTCCCCCTTTTTTTTTTTTTTTTTTTCGAGGAGATGGCCATTCGGTGCGATCTGTTCCTGCGGTCCGGGAGCTGGGGGCGTGTGGTCCTGATTTGTCTCCCCCCTCTGTCGCGGAACGAGGAATGGGCCGTTTTTTCCCCCCCTTTTTTTTCCTCTGTACCCCACGAAATAGTAGGATTTCTTCCTGCCGCGCAGTTACGTTGGTAGCCTGCCCCACCCCCAGATTGAGATTTGGAGACCCCCTCCCCCCCTTTCCTTCAACTATTGCCTGATCGTGATCGCCTTGTGGGGTGATTGACTTTTTTCTGCCAGGGGTCGTACTCACCCTCCCTTTTTTTTTTTTTTCGACTATGACGAGCAAGGACCTTTTTCTTGCCGAAGCCCTCGATCACATGAAGGTCCTCTGCCCCTGTTTTTCCCCCTCTTCGACTAGAATGCAACAGGCTCCCTCTCCCCCTTCTTCCGCCCTGGCACGAAGATAGGGTCGTCCCTTTTTTTTTCATGGATCGTCTAATCGGCAATCGACGCCAGTTTTGTCCCCTTTTTTTCTTTTTCTTCCTGCGATATGGGTTGACACTTTCCCCCCCCTTTTTTTTTGCTCCCCCACACATTACAGGAGGTAAGGTACGAGCCGATCTTTTTGGGCTCTGGAAGTTGAAGGGACCTGTCTTTTTTTCGTGCGTAGAAATAAGAAACCTCTTCCCCTCCCCCTTTTCCCCCTTCAGCTGAGGCGTGGCAGTGATGGTCCCCTTCTTTTTTTGGCCGCAGCACGGGCGGAATTCCCCTATTCTTCCTCCCCCCCTTTGCCTTCAGAAGCAACTTTTTTTTTTGTCGGCCGCAGCCGGGTCCCCTTCCGGCCCAAACGGGCGCTTGGCTTCTTTTCTTTTTTCCTCAAACAAGGCGATTTCTTCTCCCTCTTTTTCCCCTCGATCAAAAGGGGACTTGGGGACCCCCAGGCCCCTCAGATCCAGAAATTTTTCCCCTATCACCCTTTTTCCCATCCTAGGGGGGGAAGGGCATCTTTTTTCCTTTCCCTCTTGTTCCCGTTTTGTACACCCACATTTTCTTCCTTTTCCCTGCCGTCCTGGCAGATGCTCCGAATGAAAGCTCTGCCTATCCCCCCCCCCTTTCCCCTTTTCTCCCCCAAAGGATAATGTCCCCCCTCCCCCCCCCTTTTTTTCCCCCCCCCCCCCTTACGCACGATTTGGACTGGGTTTTTTTTTCTAATACAATCTCTAATCTTTATCCGGCTTCTTTCGTTTTTTCTTCTTTTCTCCCCCAACTTGGCTAAAATTCTGAGTGCTTTCCCCCCCCCTTTTCCCCGTTTCTGCTCTTATAAATAACGTCGTAAACAACACTTCTTCCTCATCGATAACCGCCCGGTCCAGCCATTTTCCCCCATGTGATCCGGCTTTTTCTTCCTGGTCCGACTCTCAATATTTCGCCCAACCGGCTCTCCGATTTTGTTTGTAGTTAGTTTTTTTTTAAAGTTAGCCAACTTTCCCCCCCCCCTCCGTATTATCAAATGTGATCATTTTTTCCCCTTTTTTCTTTCCCCTTTTCCAAAAGAAATAGCCCCCCCCCCCCTTCTTTTTTCAATGATAGACTCGCCCGGGAACTATTTCCTCTTTCCCTCTGGAGGAGCGTTCTTTCCCCTCCCTCCTTTTGACATGGCTAAAGTCTTCTTCTTGGGTGAGGTGAGCAATCGCTGCTCACCCCCCCCCTTCCTGAGGAGTAATTATTCCCCCTCCCCCCTTCTTAGCTTAGGCCGAAAGTTGGACGTCCCCCCCATACAGTCATAAATTTTTGGTCATACAAGTGACCCCTTACTTCCTCCCCTCCCCGTTGTTCGGGGGGGGGTGGAAGTCCTTGGACGGGACCGATGGAAAGGGATCCTTTCCCCCCCCCAAAAGTTTATAATCCCCCTTCTTCAATAGCCAGTCTTTTTTTTTTTTTTTTTTTTTTTTCCTTTGCAACTGGCGGGCCAATAAAAGGTTCTTTAAAATACGAGCAAAGGAATTTTTGTTGGGTCTCCCCCTCGAATTGCTCCTCACCCCACTTTTTTTTTTTCTTCCCCCACGTCTGTCCTGTAGCCCTCCCCCCCCTGAAAGGTTCGTCGGCCCGTTCCTCTTCGCGTCCGCCCTCGTCTTTCTTGGAGTATTAATTGACTTTTGGCGGGGCGACCCTTCTGGCGAGGGTGCTCCGGCCCCCCCCCCTGATCCCTTTTAATACGCGTTTTGTCGGCCGTGGCGGGACTTACGGCCCCCCCAAAACAAACAAAACCCAACCCCCAAATAATAAAAAACAAATCCTTTTTCTGCGTGTTTTTTTTTTTTGCGAAATGAAAATATTGTCCTTTTTCTGTTCATTCGGCTGAATCGTGATGAAAAGACTTTTCTGGGAATCACATGCCTTTTGATTTTTTTTTGGGTTATATTCTAGATTTCCCCTTAGCGGTTCCTTTTTTTCCTGACGTTATTATAAATCGCCCCTTTTTCGGCCTCGTTTCAAGAAATTCCCGACTTTTTTTTCTCCCCTTTTGGCTCTACGACAACGGATCCCTTTCATGATTTATATAAAACGACCTTACCCCCACTCCACTTTTCCCCCCCCCCTTACCCACCCGTTACTCCGCCCTGCGGTTCACGGTATCGGCCCCCATACGACCCACGTTTTCTTTGGCCCCCCTTGCTTATCGGTTTCTCCCCCAAACCCCCCTGCATCCTCCAACCCCTTAACCCCCCTACTCTTTTCCCCCATCCAGCTTCTGCCGAATCCCCCAACGCGCACTTTCCCCTTGAAGCCCCCCTCTCCCACAATCTATTCCTTTCCGCCTTTCACCCGGTAATCGGGAGGCATTCAAATGTTTGTATTGACGTTTTGGGCGTTCCTATTCCCTTTGCTTTTAGAGGCAATTGGAGCTTTCCCTTTTTCCTTTCCCGGCGTATGCAAAGAAGCATTCCGGTTCCCCCTAACTTTTTGTGTAACCAACCCCCCTTCTCGGTAAGTCGCTGGCCCGTCTCTTTTTTTGAGGCGATGTATGGATCCTAGTTGCCGGTTTTCCCAACTCCTTGATTCGAGTTTTCAAGGGGGGCCGCCTTTTTCCCCTTGAAAAAGGCGTACTGTTCACTCCCCCTTTTCGCGAGCACGTTTTTTTCCTTTGTTCGTAGACAAGGGCTGGCGGTCCCTTTCCGGAAGCAATGGCTTCTTAAGGTCCCCCCTTCCTTAACCTATGCCCGGCAGGCAGGACCTCTCCCCGGGGACGGGTGTCAAATTTTCTTCACGCCAGGCCCCCCCCCCCCCCCAGCTTTTTTTTTCGGTTCTGGGGGGACGCGTTTTTTTTTCTTTCTTTTCCCCTCCAACGGAATTAGGCCCTGAAACCTAGACCCTGCTCGCCTCGGCATCGTTACCGGACCCTTTCGCCAAGCTGCGCAGGGCCATTGTCCCCCCCCCCTTCGCAGGAGCGCTGTTGAGGGCATTTCCCTCGAGGCCGCTTCTCCCCTTTCCCCCACAGGAACGACCCGATCAGTTTGCAGGAAGGTGCCGAAGTGGGGGTTAGGCCAGATGCTGGGTCAAAGGTGAAGTCCCCCCCCAGTCTACTTCTTTTTTTTCCCTGCCGAGCAAGAAGAAAGGGATCGAAGTTGATCGGGAGGGCCCCTTCGGAAATCCTCTTTTCGTGGATCGGCATCTTCCTCCCCCCCCCCCCCCCGATGGTGGGGAAGGGACGGACTGTTCCACTACCCATTACAACGGGACATTTCCATCCCCCTTCCCCAGGAGGTCTCCCCCCGATCGGTGGCCCTATCCTCCTCCTTTCTCAACATAGTGCTGCCCCTGTTGTCCCATGGTGTTCTCCCCTCCTCGCTGGGGGGGCCTGGGGCGTGTCTACCTCTGAAGGGACAAACCCCCTTCCCCCTTAAATCGGACGCAGTTTCGATGTTCGTGTTCCCCGCTTCCCCGGAAAACACGGCCATTGGGCCTCTTTTGGTTATAGGATACGCTGTAGCCCGGTCCCACCCCACAGCCCAGATCCCTCGGGAATAGCTTGTCCGTCCATCCCCCTTCCCTCCTCCGTTTCTTAGAAACCTTCGCCCTCTTTCTCTTTTACTCCTTCCTCCCTTTGTTGCTATATCCTTTTTCTTCTTGTGCGAGAATTGGATAGGCGTTCTTGCGGATTCATGCTTTAAGGGAGGATGGGGCTGTCCCTTCCCCTACTCAGAGTAGGAGAACTCTGTCCTTCCCCCCCCCTTTTTCCCTTCGAAGATTGAAGTCGGACCCCACGAACTCGTCAGAGGTTACTTGCTGTTCCCTGAGAAGTTAACGTTTTTCTACTCCCCCTTTTTCCCCCCAGAGATTGAGATTTGATTTTTTTCACAACAGCCGATGGGCCCAGTTCCCCACGATGTGCCCGTCCCCTCCCTTTCCTCTCTTGATAAGGACTTTGCTTGATCTCGGGGAACTGTTCGTTGTTCTCTTCGTAAGTAACCAAGCTGGTTGTTGGTTTTCTATTTTCCTTCTTCCCTGTAAAAAGGGGGCGTGGATTCGGTTCCTTGCCGAAGGACCTCGATAACCTGTCCTACCTTCGAAGGAGTGGAAGAACGTCTCTCCCCCTCACCGGAGACCCCAGGGTCTTTGCCCGAACCCACTGCGTTCTTTTTTTTCAGGAATTTTCCTCTTGGTAGTAATTGGTGCTGGAATGGACCGGTCGTCTCATTAGGCTCTCCCCCCCCCCCCAGGAGGCTCTTCTTTCCCCTGGACCGGCGCAGGGCTGGGCTCCCAACAACCCGGGCGTTCCCGGTACGAGCAGAGGCCTATCTTCTTTCATGGGGACAGATCTTTCTTGCGTCGACATCAGGAAAACCTCGGCCCAGCCACCAACTTGGTAAACGGTCAGCTTTTCCTTTAATGATGGTCACGTGTCCCCCTTCCCCTTTCCTTGCCGCAGCAGGGGCCGCATTTTTATGTGAAGGAATTGCCTTCATTCCCCCTCTGCGGGGAACAACTTTTCCCTTTTCCCCCTCCCCTGGGGAAGGACTCACATTCCGGCCAACTGGCTTTCTCAAAGGTATTCCTCCCCTCCCCTCCTTTTTTTCCGTCGCAACAGCGGGGCCCCCCTGGAAAAACAATAGCCAACGACCTTTCAAACCGGCCACATCTTATCCCCCCCCCTGAAGTAAAAAGGACCCTTCCTTTCACTGGGAAGCTGACCTTAAATTATGGTTCCCGTTTTCCCCCCCAAAACCCCTTTAGGCGGGGACCGATGCTAGTTTCCATATCCCTTTTCTTTTCTCGTCTTCCGAATGCTTCAAGCCTTTAATTGCCTCTAAAATTCCCCTTGCCCCCCCCTTT
>Ga0179593_1516493_pt1 | contig 15158 bp, 20 predicted proteins | sample CZODoug2_1_08_16_FD_185931 | JGI IMG/M metagenome (GOLD analysis project Ga0179593, IMG submission 185931) | Vadose zone soil fungal communities from Angelo Coast Range Reserve, California, USA - CZODoug2_1_08_16fungal (PacBio error correction) | ecosystem: Environmental > Terrestrial > Soil >... | reverse complement strand
CTTCTCCTTCATGGAAGAATAGCAGTACCCCTTTTCCCTCCTGTTTTTCTGTTGTAGGATACGTATGACGTTACGCTCTTTTGTCATTGGGCGGCTTCCCCCAAACTGCCTTCTTTCCTCGGAAGGGCCCCACACTTTCCCCCTCCCGCCGAAGCAAGGACTCCCTTCCCCAATGGTAGCTTTCAACGACGAGGACAACTCTTTTTTAGTTCTTAGTCTAAGGACCTCTCCCCAAAATTCCATTTTTTTTTTCCCCCTCTTGATTTTAGTCCTTTCCTCGGAATGCGATGATTTAGTACGTATCCATGAAGTCACTTTTTTCGTCCGTCCACCCGCAAGGGCAACTTTCCGAAGTCTTCAGTCATTCTTTTTTTCAGACGCCTGGCCCCCGTCTCCGAAATGCGGCTCCTTTCCACCTTTGGTTTCCCGTGGAAACACCGCACGGCCCCGTCATTCTACTGCCAGGAACTCTCCCGCGGCCTTTTTTCCACGGGCCTAAACGGGCCCCTCCATTTCCTTTTTACAGCGGATCGCTTAAGACTATGCGTAGCTAATACACCACTCCCCCGCTTCGTCACACGGCTCGCCTTCCTGTTGGCGCTTCCCTTGAGGACTCTTTTTTTTTTTTATCGCTCGTCAAGAGCACGGCCCCCCTTGCTTTTTTTTTTTTTGGTTTTTTTGTGGGGGGGTGTGGGGATACTCTTTTTGGGAGACCCCCGTGAATTTTCCCCCATAATCTTTTCCGTTCTGTTTGACGGTACCTTTTCATCGGTTCCGTCGTTCCTGACAAAGAACACGCCGTCCTAAGGGCCTTTTTATGACTTAATGTTTTTTTTAAAGGACTCCCCCCCCCTCCTGTCACGGTTTCTCCCTCCTTTTTTGAAGGGCGGAGGGCAATCCCCCCCCTTTTTTTCTGAACAATAAATCCAAGCAACGTCTTCCCCCTTCCCCCTTCCTCGCTACATTAGGATTAGAAGGATATTTCCACTCATGAAGTTGTTTTCTCTCTAGATCTCTCTTCTCTTCCAGGAGTACTAGTGTCTATTTCCTTTTTGGTCTGTAACTTTGGTATGGAGTTCGTAGTTCGACACACCGGGAGTATGTTTTTCATAAGACCTTCGCCCTAGATTTGATAGACCTTTCTTCTTCTTCTGAATTCTTTCCCATCTCCCTTAATAAGAACCTTGCCTCTGTTGTCTGGTTGGAGTTCTTTTCGCTTTCCCTCCGGATTAATGTTACCCCCCCTGTCTCCCGGAAGACCGATTTACCCCTCTAAACGACTTTTTTTTTCCCCCTGATTCTTCCCCTCTCATTCGGCAAATCACAGCACCTTTCCGTTTTTCTAGCCGATCGTAACATGAGAGAAGAAACGCATTAGTCCCCCCCCGGCGGTAAAGAGACAGAGTCTCTGTTTCCTTTTTACGGAAGAATTTTTTGCGGTGGTCCTCTTCCCTAGTCGCTTTTCCTCTCCCCCGTCTTTGTCCAAAAAATTCTTATTTCGTTTCCGGCCTTTTTCGCCGTGGATGCCCCTTTCGAGAGAGCCGCGGTAGCGTCTTTTTCTTTTCCTTTATCTCGCGAGCCGCTTTTTGTTTCTGCAGCGGACCTTACTTTCCCGTCTGAAGCCGAGTCCCTCGTTCCTTCCCCCCGGGTTTTCGCAAATGACTTTCGCCACCTGATGCTTGATAATTAGGTCAATTCCCGCCTTTCCCCTTGATTTTGATTTCCCCCCTGCTATTTTCATGAGATATTTAAGATCATATTCTTTTATACCAATCCCTCTTGATTTTCAAAAATGCCCCCCGTTGGTCATTTCGATCCTGCATATACCTTATTTTTCCCTGCTGGTATCTGTTGAAATCTCCCAGGGAGAATTTTTTATGTTTTTTTTTCTTTCCCAGTTTTTTCCTTTTCCTTTACTACCTTTCAGTTTGCTCACTTCCCACCTTGATGACAACCATCGCTTCCTTTTGATAGGTGACACAGATAGACCCCTTTTCCCTCATTTTTCCAGAGTCCCTCCTTTGCCGCCGAGAATTTTCCTTCCTGCCAGAAATTATTCTTTTTTGATTCTTGCTGGCAAAGTACCCTCTCCCGACATACGAGTTCCCCCTTTAGGCCTTGAGTTAGTCCCTGTAGATGAAGAATAGATACCCCGTTTATTCTACATCGGGGGAAACGAATTTTGGCCTGAACCTTCCCCCTTTCTCTAAATTTTTTTTTCCCCCCTAGCCGCGACGCCTTTTTTTTCCCTTCCGACTAGACTCGATTCCTTTTTCATCTGTAGAATGAAGTAACCAACTGAGAAGTTTTCCCATTTCTTTGTCCCCAGTGTTCCAGGCGTTTTCTCAATTCTTTTATAGGCTGCTTCCCCAAAAATTTTCCCCTCCTTCCCTCTTCTTCGAGAGCGTTCTCTCCCCCCCTTTTGGATGCAGAGATATAACCGACTCTTTCCACTTCCTGTTTTTTAGGATCGGTGCGCCTGATCCCCCCTCTTTTCTGAGAAAATACTATTTTCCTCCAACACCAACAGCTTTCTTCTTTTAGTGTACTATAGCCCCCCCCACTGGCAGAGGTTCTTACTTTTCCTCTTTCCCCCCTCGTCGTCTTTAATGCATGTGATTATTCGTCGACGACCCTCATTTGTCTTCCATTGAGATGAAACATTACTGTCCCTTGGATCCTCCGACGATTTTGCTCTCTTTTCCTCCTCCTTCCTTTTTTTTTTGAATCGGGCGGGCAATTTGCGATTACCTTTTCTTGGACCCGCATGTAGAAAACATTATGTGAAATCGTTCAGAGCCTCATCCAATGCACTGAAAGTTTCGTTCTACAATACCCCCCCCCTTTTCGTGCTATTGTGTCATCTTTCTCTCCCCCCCTCCACCACCTCCATCCACACCTTAATATTCTTCTCTGTGGTGTTTTTTAGTCTGAGTCGTTCCTCTCTCTCATTGTGAAGTTTGCTCCTTATTTCGACTCTTTCTTTCTGATTCTACCAATGAGAGAGAACTCTCTCGGAATCCCCTTCTCTTCCCTTGTTTCCCCTGTTTTTTCTTTTTTTTTTACCGCCATCTTTGCTTTTGACAAATTACCTTTTTCTCTTTTTTCCCGTCATTTATTCTTACAGATCCCCCCCCCCCCCCCCCCAAAGTTATCGATTCGTCGACGGCGAAGCCATCCCCGTCGTCTGGCCGCGGGAATTTCACTAGCTATTTTGTCGCTTTCGGTTTCAAGATGCTTTTCCCTCCCCTCTTTCTTCTCTCTTTTCTTCACGATGATTCCTCCTGGCAGCCCTATTTCTCCACCTTTGCGAACGGATCGTTTTTCCTCCTCAACCATCTTAAGGCCCTTCCAAATCACTTGCAGGGCTCTCTCTTTCCGGACATGGACTCCCCCTTTCCAAAGACTAGGGGATTTACTTCTTTTTTTTTTTCCCCATCTTCCGATCAGCTTCTCTGGTTTCCCTACCGAGGCTTTTTCATCAAACTGATATCGGAGCTGAGTAGTCCCTCATTCCCCTCCAAGGGCGTGATCTGTTTCCTTTTTCCTCTGGACCGTTGAAAAGGTAAGGAGAGTTCTCCAACTGGTTGCCTCCGAGCCTCAGAATCGTGCGGCCTTTCTCTTCTGGGGGCTTTTTCTTCGAACCTTGAAGAACTTGCGTTTTTTCTTCCGGAAACAGCAATCTCTATACTCTTGTCACTGTTCGCAGAGGCAGGCCCCCCTTCAGCAGACAGCTTCCCCCCGACATCAGGAGACTTTTCTTTCTTCCTTAAGGTACGCATGCCTTCCAACCGCACGGCACCTTTTTGTATTTTTTTCCCGCCCCACTCTTTTCCCCCGCGGCTCTGCGCGGCCTTTTCCTCCTGGCGTACCGACACGAGATAAAACCGGCTCCCTCCTCTCAGGAATAAATTTTTTTCCAGACGGGGCTTACTTCTGCCGTAGTCTCCTCCCCCCAACCGCGGTACTGTTCTCTTCTTACGCCCACGACCAGCATGGGAGTCTTTCGGGTACTCACGCAGATCCCACGTAGGACTATGCCTTTCCGTTCTCCGCTCTTTTCAACCGGCACCTTTTGATTTTCCTCATGGGTTTCCCCGTTTCGTCGGAGGGAGACATTCCCTACATCTGAAGAGATTTTTCTATCTCCATCATTACGTTTTACGGTACTTGCACGTCGTCCTCGACCCCCCCTCCGCAGCGCGAATGCATTTCTCTTAATGCGAGGGCTTCGTAAAAGTTCCTTCCCCAAAAACGCTCCTTATAATTTGATGTTTTTTCTATGTTCCTTCCCCCCCATCCCGGTTTGTCTTATATCCAAAGCAAACGCCCCCCCTCCCCCACTTTACTCGACCGCCATTTCCCCTGAGGATTCGCATTTTTCCTTTGGTTGAGCGTTTTTAGATTTTTCTAATTTTCCCTTCTTGGCTTCAGTGTACTTCTTGTCTAGCGAGGAATGTGATTCTTCCCTTGGCTGGATTTAGTCTTCTCCCCACCGGGTTTTCTTGCCCCCCTTCCCAAAAACCCTCTAAATTGTCTTGGAGGCGCGTTTTTTCAGGCATTTAAGAAGCCCTGCATAATCTCCTTCGCGGCTTCTTCTTTTTCGGACGACGATTTTTTCCTTCCTGGTACGTAAAAACAGGTTAGCCTCCTAAGACCGATCTCCCCCATTCTTTTTCCTCTTTTTTTCGGATGTTCTCCCTTTTTCAAGTCTGATTAACAATGAGGCCCCCTCCCCCCTTTCCCGGTTATTCCTTAAGACAAGAAGTCCCCCATTTTTACCTTGATAACATATCCTGCGCCTTTTGCTTCTTCGAAGCAGTTGCGAACTCCCTCTTTGGAGAATGGTGGATTCTTCCCCGGCATAGTCGTTTCTTTGTCAAAACCCCTCTTCCCTAAGATTCTCCTTTTCCCCTTTCTTATATAGGCGTTTCGTGTTGAGTCCGTGGAGAAAAATGTTCTTTTCTCGAGATCCGACTTGCGATATTCCTCTGAAGGTCTTTTTCGGCAGCAGAACTCCTCAGCCTTCCCACGCTTGAACTTTTTTTCATATTTTTTTTTGTGAATTCTCTCCTGTTTCCCCTTGCCTCCTTCGGCAGGGAGTATTCTCCTTCACCCCTTTTCCTCCACCCCGCGACACCAGTTCTTACTTATCCCTTTCCTCTCCAACCAGTCTCTGCTTCCGTCGCCTTTTCCTAAAAAAATCAAGACCTTTTTTTTGGCAACCGGTTTCGAGGCGATTCTTAAATCCTTCCTTTTTCCTCGTCGTTGAATCTCCTCTTGAGTTCCTTTTCCTTTCTTTCCTCCTGAGAAACTGTTTTTTCTTTCTCTTCTTCTTGATTTGATAAGGTCAGAAAAACTTCCCTCCCTGGGATGAAACCCCCTTTAGGCCCTACCTGACCTCCCAAGCATTAGTCCTTCGAGGCGTCATGCCTGCCTTCTTTTTTTCCTGCCGACGACTCCCCTTCTTCTGATGGCTTTTTATCCTTTCAAGTCTCCCCCTTTTTTCTTCTTTTTCGTCAGGAGAAGCATCGTTCTCTTTTTGGGGGTTGGGGGGGTTTCCCGGGACACCCTTTTTTCCGGATACCGTGCTTTCCCCTTTTTCACGAATATTGGTCTTTTTTTTGCAAAGCCTTTCCCTTTTGAATGCATCCTCCACGAATTCGGGGTCAATTCGCTTCTGACTCTTTGACCTTTGTTTTGCTACTGTAGAATAAAGGCCTTTTATCCTCTCCTCGTCATCAAACAAGGTATTTTCCAGGCGTGGCCTTGAGCTACTTTCAGCAACCCCCCCCCCCTTTGCCTTCCTGATACATATGTTCCTCGATCTTCTTCTGTTCTTCTTGGCCGAATTAATTCGAATAAGGAGCACCTTTCCCCCCACTTTTGCCCTATTTTTGGAGGATCTTTCTATCAGAAGATACTACTTTCCCCTCCCCTGCCCCCCCCCCTCTCTCTTTTTCACGGAATATTTCGTGATGAATTTCCCCCCCCTCCTGGCACTGGAGTTTCAAGATATTGTAAGACGACCTTTTTCTCTCAGTTCTTTCCTTCAATGGGTTATTCGCTCCCCCCGGTATTTCCCTGTCCAAATATGCAAGGCCCCTCCATCTCTTTTTCCTCCTCATCCGTTTTTGTTTCTTTTCCGTTTATCTGTCGTTTCCCCATTGCCCCGATACCATTAATGCCACTGTTTCTTTCCCTCCTCCTGGAAGAAACTTCCTGAATAATCATTTTGTTGATAAAATTCCTCCCCTCCGGCAGGAGGGCTATTTTTCTTTTCTTTCCAAATTCACGAAATATTCCTTTTTTCCCCCTCTAGCTGTTTTGTTTTTTCTTGTCTCTTTAATGGGAAATTAGTTAGCCGAGTCGGTCCGCCCCCGAAAACTTTCCTCCTCCTATCTCTGCATCCCAATCTTTCTCCAATTTTCGCTCCTCCTTCTATGTAGACCTCTGCTTGTGTTTTTTGCTTTGGGTTCCCTGCTATCAATCAATTGAGTAACCCCGTTTCCCACTCCCTTGAACATTTTGTTCTACGCTTCTCTTTCTCAGCCCCCCCCCCCCCCTTTCCTCGAATCGAGGCGAGTCGACGTTCTTTCATCTGCTTCCGCATTTCAACAATTAGAGCTTTTCTTTTTTTCTTGGCATGGCCACGACTCCCGCTCTGTTCCGCACTTCGCGCTTATGCTTCCTCCTGGACGACCCGCTTTATACTTTGGGACATCCCTTCTTGTCCTCAACCTAAGCCATAGGTAATGTTCCATTCCACAACTCTATAGTTCTTTCATTGCCGATGAGATTTTATTGATTCAGGACCCCTTTTGTCTTGTCGATATGTGTCGGATTCCTGTCTTAGTAGGACGCGCTGGTTGTATCCCTCTTTCTTCCCTTTTGGCCATTATACACACTCTTGACATATCGGAGCTTTCAGGAAGTCTTCTCCCTTCCTGGCCTCCCGGTCTTTCCCTGTAGATTTCAACTGTCCCTTCCCCCCCCTTTCCGGCTCTCCTCATCGCATCCTTTTCCTTTTTTGAAACTTGTTAGCTCCTTGCTCTCGGGGGTGACCTTACCCCTCATGAAGAAAATTATTGGGCGTCCCTTAAAAGCACCCCTTCTATACTCCTTTCTCCCTTCGAACTTCCCTAGTCAGGCACCTTTCTTTTTCTTATATGACCCGACATTCTCCTTCACGTTCAGGTCGATGCCGACCCACCGCCCCCCTCCCTCGCGATTTCCTCCCCCACCCCCCCTCTCCCCCTCTTGCAATGAACATGGGCCATCTTTTCCCCCTAAAGCCGACTTCCGGGGCATCTCGAAGCTTTCTACGTCTCCCTTTCGAATATGCCGTAGCTACTTCCACACCACGAGGCCTTTTCACTCTTCGACGAAACTTCCCGCATGGTTCTCCCCCCTTCTATGGTATCCCGTTTTTCCCCCCATTGAGACTATTTTTGGAGGATTCATGGTATCCCCCGGAAGTAAACTTCTTTTCCTTCCTTTTCTCTTTCAGTGGCTTCCTCGGGCCACATCCGCACTAACATTTTTTCTCCTAGGGTATACCCCCTCGTCTTCCTCCGCTTGCTCCCGGCTTTCCCTTTTTCGAAAAAGAACACGCTTCCTGCTTCCCGTATTTTTATGTCTTACTTTTCCTTTTTGCGTAACTTAGGCAACTCTCGACCAACTACCTTTGATGTTTTGGACGTTCTTTCCCCACCCCTCCGTAGGAAACGACGAACCCTCCCCCGATTAAAACTCTTACTCTCCCCTAGACACTACTATATACCCCCCTTTTTTTTTGATCTCTCTATCTTTCATACTAAGGGTACCTTCCTTATGAGTTCATCGTATGGACTTGGATTTTTGTTCCTCCAAACCGGGATCTTTTCCACCGCCCCCCATGAGTCTCCCTTTCGCGGAGGCGGTTTTGTGCCTTCCCCCCCACCCCTCCAATCAATAATTAATAATACCTCCTTCGAGGATTTTCCTTTGTAGATTGATTCCCTTTTAAAACCGTTTAAAGGAAGACCGCTTCTTGACCTCTCTTCACGATTGTTAGTGGCGGATTTCCCTTTTGACGAAGAAACTTCCCCTTAGGGCAACCCTTTGACTTTTTTCCTATCGATAACATGACCCCAACGCCGTATCCATTTTCAACTTTTTTCTTTATACCATAGCCCGCCAATGTCAGACGTTTCCGGCAGATTTTTTTTATAACGGCAGTCGAATCATCTCTACCGGTATTTGTCCCCCTTTCTTGAGAGTTTTTTTTTTAGGGCCGTTCGGTTCCGCAGTGTTTCCCTTGTTCAGTGAAGCGAGCTCCTCCCCTTTGTCTTTCTGGCCGTAGGCTTCTCCAAGTCTGAAGTGAGTACCTTAACAGAATTTCCCTTCCCCCTCCCTTCGGGTCATATACTGTCTGCCTTCCCTGCCTCTTTCTTCGCATGACTTTTAGAATTGATGCTTTTTCGCTACTTCGGTTTTTTGCAGGACTCCTTTCCTCGTATTTCGTTCCCCAGAAGAAGCTCATGCCTGATTCCAAAATCCAAGATAGGGATTTTTCCCAAATGGCCACATGTTGGAGTCTTCTTCCCATCTTCCTACCTTTGTCCTTTCTCCCCAGTGTCCCCCCCTTTCCCTTGAGACATTGGCTTCTGTTCTCTTCCCCCTGTGTTTCCTCGAATTTTCTTACTTCCTTTCTCCGGTACGGAAAACCCCCCCTCTTGGCGACAACTTTGCTTCGCATAACCATTCCCCCCCCAAACCTACTTCCCCACATAGTCATCTTGTCGGGTTCAAGGACGCCCCCTCTCTCTGCAGCCTGCCAGACGCTCAGATTTTTCTTTCTGCCATTTCCCTCGTTTATTCTCCGACATCCGATTTCCCCCCTCTCCAGCTTGTTGTTTTTTCCTTTTCAGGAGGAAGCCTCCGACCCCTATACCTTTCCCGCATTTTTTTCTTTTTTCTTTTCTGCCCCCTCCCCATATCTTTTTTTTTTGAAAGCAATCGACCCTTAAGAATTCTGGGTCAATTCCGACGTTCGACTCGCTCCTTTGGTTTGCTCCTGGTCCCCTCCTCTCAGCCTCCCACAATGATGTACCCCGTTTCCCTTTTTTTGTTCTCCAAGTGATTGATAGGCGGTACACAACCCCCTCCTTCCCCCCCCCCCCCTGAACAGAATTTTTTCCTTCCTAGAGAGTTTCTCTTGATGTTTTTTTTTTTAGGCAAACACCCATCCTTTGGAGCGGTTCTCTCCCCCTGTCTACTAAGGGCCAATGAAATAAGAGCCCCCCCCCCCCCTTTCATCTTCTCTGAAGGAAGGAATCTCAAGAGACCAGCATGGCAGCTCCGCCCTTTTTTTTATTTTTCATGTTTGTACGTCGACTACGATTTACCCTCCTTTTTTTTGTGGGGGGGGGCCCCCCCTTGTTTTTTGGTTGGGGGGGGTCTCGCGCAGGGCTTTCCCTCCCGACGATTCCCTTATTTCCTCCTCCTCCGGGTTGTTTTTTATTTTTGATTTGAATCGTCTGGGATTGCAGATAAAATTTCAATGCCTCTTTTTGTCCAGCCACGCAAGGCAGAACCCTCTTGACGAATAATTGTCCAATCCCCCTATGCCCAGGATTTCCTTTTCTTGGATAAATTCAACCTAACTCCCCCCCTCTCTCGCTGGGGTTTTTTTCTTTATTTCATGGAGAATATTTTCTTCTTTTCTCTGATGATTTTTTTTGTCGCACCCCAGGTCATTTGAATGATCTTTTTTTTTTCCCCAAGTCTTCAAATTCTTTCCTCTCCCCAACCTATTGTACTCGACCTTCGTTCATGTTTGTTGCTGCTTTGTGTTCCTTCCATCCCTTTCTTCAAACGTGCCCAAGTCCTCCCCTTGGCCAAATCACATTGTTCCTTTTTTTCTCCAATATGTTACAAAGATCCTCTCTGTCGACGGTAGAAGTGACCCATCCTTTTCTTGCCTTCCAACAATTGAGATTCGTGTCGCCCTTTTTTTCCCTCCCCTAAAACTACTCTTCCTGCACGATGTCGCTTTCCGGCATCTCCTTTTCCCCCCATTTTTATACTTTGAAATCTTCGATCCCCACCACGGTAATGGCCATCCCTCCTTCCCACCAGCTCAGATTTTCCTGCTGAGATTTTCTTGTTAGTACAAGGTCCTCTGTGTCCCTGTACTTCTGTTGTCAGTATATTTATGCCGATCATAAGTACTCTCTTTTTTTTCCCCCCTGAGGGCGGCCCTCTCAAATTTCTTTTTCGCCTCTGTTACCAAACAGTTCTCATTCCTTCCCTTGCCTCACGGCGTGATATCCACCTCTTTCACGACGAGTCCCTTTTTTGAAAAGGCCCTCTTTGCATTTTTTCGATCTTGATTTAGTCTTCCCCCTGAAGGCGATGATTTGCTGCTTCCGACTTTTTTTTTTTTCCCACTGCCCAGGGGTCCCCTCCGGCCGAAGTCTCCCGCTTTTTTAGTCATTGGCGCAGAGCAGGCACGGCAGATCCTTTCCCAGTATATGACCCTTCTCGTCACTTCCCTTGACTTTACCTTTGCATTCTCTCTCGCCCTTTATATCCCGCTACCGCGGATCTAGAGTCTCCCACATTTTTCCTTTTTTCTGGCTACACGTTTGGTTCCCTTCCCGAGCACTCCTTTCCCTAATCTTTTGGACAAATCCCTAGCTGTAAGACCTTCGACCCTTTTCTCTTCCTCCCATTATCCTTTCCTGCGCACTTCCTCCGAAATTTTTTGCTTCTCTGCTCTTTCTCCGGTGAAAACTGTATTCCTCGTTTCTACCTTATCAGATAGACCCTCTCCAACCTGAAAAGTTTTCTTTGGGTGGCATAATTTTTCCCCTCCCTTTTTTTCGAGGGAGAAATCCTCCCCCCCGTGCCTGGGGATATAAAGTCCCCTAATCGTTTCTCCTTTACTGTACAGGCCTCCCGTCTTTTTCGTCTAGACAAAGTCCTTTAAGCTTCAGGCATTTGGACCTTCGTCGATGGTCCACACCACCGCTCCCTTGTCTTCTACATATTGATGTTTTCCTTTTCTCCCAAATTCTCCGGTCTGTCGGAACGAAGAAATACCTCAAAGATTCCCCAACTTCCCCCCCTTTTCCTCGCTACCCTCTGTGTTCGTCTCCCTCCTCCTCCGTTTTTTTTTTTTCTATCTGCGAATCCTTAAGGATTCTTTCTTTCTTAATGTTCGGCTTTTGTCAATTTTTTTTTTCTTTCCTTCTGTTTACGACACCGTTGTCTCCATCGCCCCAATGATCCCCGTCTTTTTTTGAAGTAATTTAATGCCTTCTTAATTTCCCAAAGCCTTAGCGGCTGAACGGCTTCTTTTTTCCCATCGCTCTTGTCAAGCCCTTAACGTCCCCCGCGGAAAACTGATGATGGCATTGATCCCCTTCTTCCACGATGTTCCGTTTTCCCTTCCACGTTCCGAAGGTTTCCTGATTCCCAACCCAGCACTTTGGCTCCTTTTTTAGCTCTGCTAACATTGAAGCCCTCCCCTCATCTCTCCATTTTTCCTGGGCCTATAAGTTCCCCTCAGCCCATGCGTTCGGGACCTAAGTCGTGCTCCAGGCAACAGCGTTTTTCCTTGTGTATTAGTAAGTTTTCTACGTCAAGCGAGCCAAACTTTTTTTACTCTTTTTTTGAGATTTTTTCTTTTCCCTATTATAGGCGGATTTTTTTTTTAGCCACATGTTAATTTCTCGCTCAGCCGATTCATTTCCTTTATAGCTCTTTCCGGGGTTTAGTCATCTTTTTCCTCTCCATTCAGTGAAAAGCGTTTTCATGTTATGCCTTTTCTTTCCGCCAATGACTTTCTCCCTTCTCTACTTAGGAAGGATTTTTTTTTCCCCTTGCCCTTGCGAATAAACCGCGAAGTTTTCTCTTATTTTTTTTTTTCTTCCTCCTCCACAAAGCCCCTTTTGTCCTCCACACTATCGTCTACACACTGGTTGGCTCTTTTCCCCTGCATCGCTACCTTTCTCCCTTTAAATACTGAACGATAACGCTTTCTTCCCTTTTCTTTTCCGAGGCTGACTGAGACCCTTGATGCCCTCTCTCGTTTCTTCCCTTTTTCCTCCCCCCACACAAGAAATATGTATTTTCTAACACATGATTTCTGATACGGCCCTCTCCCTCCATTATTCTGTCCTGCCCATAGTTTTTTTTCTCCTCCCCCTTCGAGAATATAATCGCAAGCCCTTCCACGAGTTTTTTGTGATTTCTGATGTCCCCTTTCCTATTTTTTTTTTCTTCTCCCGACTTTTTCCCCCCCAAACGTCATGTTTTTCCCCTGCCTCTCTTTCCCCGACATTCGGGCGGCCCTCTTTTTTTGTCGTGGTCTGTTCCCAAGAAAAGACGACATCCCTTTCCCCTTTTGTTTAAATGCAAATCCCTCTGTTGTTCCCTTCGCATATTCCTTCTCTTTTCCCCTCCTTCCTGTAAGAATAACGGAAGTTCTCTTTTCTTCTCCTCCCCCTGTATTTGTAACATTTTTTCTTGTCCCGGTTGCTCCTTCTTTCTTTACACAAACAGTCCTTGAACTCTTTCTATTCTGCTGAGTCTTCCTATTCCTTGTCTGCAGAATATTAATTCGAATAAGGTCTCCCCCATTTCCTTTTTGAGGTTCGGTTAGATCCCCGCCCCCTCCTCTTCGGCTAACTACGAGGCCTCCCTCCTCTCTCCCACACCCACAGCCTCTTCTAAGTTATCCCTTTTTTCCACCAAATAGACTTTCTTTCCTTTTGAAAGATATGGGTAGACGTCAATCCCCTTTTTTCCTTTGCATTAGTTCTTTCGTCGACGATTTCAAAGACTGGTTTCTTTTTGTTCCCCCATTACGAGAAGGGAATTAGTTATCGCCCCTTCTATCTCTTTTCTTCTTCCCGTTGAGATAGTTTCATCGGTCGGTCACCTTCTCCCCCCCTTCAATGCCCCTCTTTTTCCTTTCCCCCCCTCAGAATCTGCTCGCCGAATCCTTTCCTTCCTTCCAAGGAACTGCATAATAACCCTTATTAACTAACCTAGCTCAAATTTTTCAACTCCTCTCGTTTTTTTTTTTTTCTCTTCTTTCTTGCGAGAGTTAGCAGAGTCGGTTCTTTCTTTTTTTTCCCCGTCTCTTCAAAAACTACATTTGTTGACTTTTCCTCTTCGAAGTATATTTCGGCATCCCCCTCTTCTCTCCTTCTCGCGACTCTCTCGTCTCTGACATTCGGTTTTTTTTTTTTCCGCCTTCTCCCCCCTTTCTTTCCACGCCTGGAACCCGTTTCCAAATTTTTGAGATCTTGGGGAAATTCCGTATGTAGCTCTTCCTCCCCCCCAAATATGTTAACCCCTCGCTTTTTCTGTCGAAGTGTTCTTTTTCAACCTATTCGTTTCTCTTTTTCTCTCCAAGAACACTACCCCTATTTTTTCGTCGCATTTTATCGTCGGAAGTCTAACGATTTCTTCCCTCCCACCTTCCTTTTTCTTTTTTTTTTCCCTCGGCCTGTCTTCCCCCCTAGGTATTTCCCCCCAACTCTACTTCTGGCAGGGCTGCGATGCTGCTTCCTCCCATTCTGCCAAGGACTATGTGCTTGATTTCTTTTCATCCTTGTGTCGGATAAGTTTTCACTCCTTCCCCCCCCCCCTTTTTTTTTTCGTCACTTCTCCCAGGTAGAAGAATATCGGTCTCCTCCAGTTTCGCAAGATTGCCTTCCATTATTTTTACGCCCCCCATTTTTCTAAGATCCCAATGGCCCCCCCCGGGAGTGATTGTTCCCTCGACGAGTCCCCTCTTTCTGTTAAGGAGATGTCATTCCCTGGTTTGCCCTTTTTTGAAAATGACCGACTTTCTTAAGAATATTGCTGACCGGTATCTCTTCTGTTTTTTTTTTCCGTAATATCTCATGAATCGCGTGGTGTCCAAAGCCATTTTGAAAATTCTAAATCCTCCTGTATCCACCTAATCTCCCTCTTCCTGCGGCAGGTCCTTATATTCCCCCCCTTTCGTTTCCCAGGTACATCTGTGAACGCATATTTATCTAAGGCCCTCACTCCCCGTCAACCCCTTCCCTGGCTCTCGCGGTGGCTCCCCGTTTTTTTTTATCTACCACTTTTCGTTGCCGGGGGGGTGGGGGTGGGGGGGAAGAGAACTCTTTCCTTTTTTTTGGACATTTTCTTCATACTTTTGCGATTCTTTCTTTCTCCACGCTGCTGATTCGATCCCCGTAACCTTCCCCTCTGGTTTAAACGCCGGTGAAAAATGGAGTGATTTTTTTTTTTTTGCTTCCTATACCCCTCCCTGCAAATTTTTTCTTGACTAATGGTGTTTCCTTTAGGTCCGAGGGAGACCCTCGAAACCGATTTTCTGGATATCAACCCCTTTTTCTTCTTCCCTTCCCAGGGACTCCCGGCTTGCCCTCTTCAAGAAAAAGAAACCTCTTAGGCTTATCTTTCATGCTCGATGGGCTTCGTACCTTTTTTCCAAACTTCTCCGCGTCTTGATTTTTTTTCTTTGTTTTTAACAAACTTTTTTTTTGTTGGAAACGACCCAACCCCCCACCAACATCCTCGAGACAAGACCCTATCCTTCCTTTTCTCTATATAGTCCTCTCCTCCGCTTTTCTCTCCCCTGCGATCCTCCGAGATTTCTAGAGAGGAAGTGATGTTTTTCATATGTCTTTTTATTTCGTCAGTTTAAGAAAACCCTTCTCCTTTTTGTTTACATAAGACCCCCACCTCAATGATTACTTTCTTGAGTTTTTTTCGTCCTTTACCTAAGCCCCCTCATTCATAAAACTGACTTAGAGGATGCTTTTTTTCTTGTCGAGGCCCTTCCTGCGGATTCCCCCCTTTTAGCCGGACCTGATGATGGCCTTGATATACCCTCTGTGTTAGTGCGACTTCCCCTCTGACCCCCCCTTAAGAGTTCTGTTCCAACCCTTCCCTCCTCCCGTGCTCTTTCGCGCGCGGAGTACATGAAGCATACCTCTTTTCCATCACTTGCTTGATACCATAGCCAGAGAATCCCCCCCAGCGGGCGTTTTCTCGACGCCGTTTTTTTTTTCTTCCCTCGGTTTTTGAGCTCTCTTCTTGTCTTAAGCGCTTGTCCAAAAAACTCTTTTCTCTTTGTGCTTGCCCTTTATCTAGGCGGTAGTTCG
>Ga0179593_1503442_pt1 | contig 15158 bp, 16 predicted proteins | sample CZODoug2_1_08_16_FD_185931 | JGI IMG/M metagenome (GOLD analysis project Ga0179593, IMG submission 185931) | Vadose zone soil fungal communities from Angelo Coast Range Reserve, California, USA - CZODoug2_1_08_16fungal (PacBio error correction) | ecosystem: Environmental > Terrestrial > Soil >... | reverse complement strand
CCCCCCGGGACCTACTCTCATTTCCGCCCTCCCTTAACCCCCCCCCCCTCCCCAGCTCATTCTTTCAAGCATCTACACTCTTGCGAAGTTCAAGGAAAAGCATTCCCCCTTTAACCTAGGGTTTTTCAGCGCAAAGGAACGGCCTTTTTTGGCTATCTTTGCACTTTCCCTCCTGCCTGGCTCCCTCAATGATCCCTTCGTCCTTGTTTAATACCTCGCGCGTCATATTCCCAAGATTAGTCGAAGTGAAGTTCCCTTCTCTTGTCCATTTTTCTTTTGTCCCGTTCTTGGCCCGATGCTTTCTCTTTTTCTTTCTCGTACACTCCGACGGAAGGTAAAATGTAGACTCTCTCCCATCCGGACGCTCTTCTTCCCTCCTTCTCCCTCTGATTGACCACTCTTTACGCCCCAATAGCAAACTACTTTCGCGCGTTACTGAGATAACCCACCCCTCCTTACTACCCAGTGTGCCCTTTAGTCAGGTTATTGCCCTCATTTCCCGAATTGAGCGATTTCGGTCGAATTCCCGTTTTTCTAGAGAAACTGTTATATGAATGCTGAAGCTGGGTTTTCCCAATACCTTCCCCCCGATGCCATCCCACTATGATCTCGGCTTCGAACTTGCCTCCGACGCTCCCTGCCCGATGCCAAGGTCCCTGGTCCTTATATTCTCACCCCCGCCCCGCGAACCTTTCCCGAGCCTCACGCCCTCTTTCGGTTTATTCCCGTAGGACTGCGAATTGGTCCTTATATTCAAATACCCCAGTCCAAGCTCATCTGTAGCTGCACCCCCCCCTAATACGCCTTTCCCTCATATTTAATAGCCGAGGGACGCATCGACCGACCATCCTTTTCTTCTTCCAGAGACCTTCCAGTCCCTCATCTTCCCAAGAAGAAGTTTTTCACTTCTCAATTTTACCTTCTATCATGCTTTTCATCTTCCGCCCGGAAACTTTATCAGTTCCCCTTTCCTGGAAAAGTCCGTTGCTTCCTGCTGTGTCCTAACCCCAGTCTGACCCCCCCCTCCTTAAAAGCATAGTTTGAGACTTAGAGAACAACCCTTCCGCTTCATTCTCAAATTGTCAAAGGTAGATCATTTTGCCTCCCCCGAAGTCCTATAGAAGTCTTCATCCAGGAGCACTGGCTCTCCGAGAGATTTGACCCCTTCCCCTAAACCGGAGCAGAGAACCACCCAGTCCTTCCCCGTGACCCAGGTCTCTTTCTCCCACCCTGACGCCCCCGCTCGATTCAATGTTCCTCCTCTTCCTCCGAAGAGCTTAGTGCATATGCCCGCAGTTCACCCCTCTTACCACTGCTTAGCTTCTCTTCATTAAAAGCGACAGTTCTTCCTTCCTGGTCTTTTTAGTGTGATCCGTAACCTTCTTCCTTGTCAGGATTCCGTGACCCCTCAGGGAGCCCTCTTCTTCTTCCAGTAATGTTCCGTCTTTGATTGTAGGTTTTTAATCTTCCTCACCGGCTCCGCAAGTCCTCCTCTACCGCTTATCCATTCCCCTACGCCTTGAGACATCCGACTATCGATCAACCCCCCCCCAGCTTCTCCTCTCTGGATTTCTTCGTTAAGCCTCCGGAGAATTCCAGAAGATTCCTCCCATGAGGCCATCCTCTTTCTAGCGTTTGTTTTTTCCTCTTCCTCTCCCCAGCCCCCTCACTACTTGATGGAACTTCCTTTATTCCTTCTAGCCCAGGCCTTGTCTAGTCGCGTTTATAGGTAGTACGCGCTCAGAAGAAACTCCCCGGCCACTTGCCAAGACCACTCCCTCTAACTTTCTTTCCCGTTCGTCTCTACTTTTCACTGAGGCTAATTTAGGGATTCCCCTCCTTTTTGACTTTCCCCTGAGGGGTTCGAAGGATTGAGCGTGAGCTTGGTTTTCTTTTCCTTTTCGCCGCCCCCAACCCCTCTCTCCTCTCTCACGTTCGCTCAGCCTCTTTTCCCTTCTCACGTTCTAATTACCTTTTGAAGCTTGTAGCCCCTCTTGGTGAACGATTACGTTCTCACACGTCCCTTTTGACGAATTTTTTTGTATTATTCCTTGGTTCTGACATTTCTTCTCTCCGGTGTGAGCACTTAAGACCTGATCCTCCCCCGGCGTTCCGAGACTTAGGTATCTCTGGCGAGGAGGTCCATAGAGGTGATCCCCCAGCTTACTTCCTGATAACACCCCCTCCCTTTGCTAATACGGAATCGAACGAACGACGAAGCGCCGGTTGAGGACCTATTTTCTATCCCTCGGTAGATTCCAACAGAAGTTTTTTTTCACCCACCCGCATCACCTTGACAAATTTTCCCCTTTCTCTCTTCCGTATAATCTTCCTCTAGTCATCATTCTAAAACCGGCAAAACTTTTCCTGAATCCCGTTTTCCAGTTGCCCCGCAACCTCGTGAGGAGTTGCTCTCTCCCCCTCCATTTTAGTTTTTGAAACTTCATCCCCCCTTCAAACGCTCTTAGTGAAATTTCTTTCTCATCCACCCCTTTTCCTATCAGATTTCTTGACATATAGATTCTCTCTCCTCCTCGTATTTTTCTGGTTCTCTATATTTTTCTTTTCTTTCGATCTAGCCTCTGAAGGAATCGCTGCGTGTGCGGGCCTGGATGCTTGCGAATAATCGGAATTCAATCTTCTTCTCGAAGATGCCTCTTTTTCTTCCTTAGAAAATGATCGGCCGATCACGAAAATCTATTCCCTGTGTCCTTTGAGACCAACTTTTGAGAAGAGTACCTAGAGTCTGCTTTCACTTTCCCCACGTGTTACCGTCCGTTACTTCTACCTTACTCTTTCGGTAATGCCCCACATTTTTTTTTAAGTCTACGGGGCCTGCCAACTTTTTGTCTACTGGTTCTCCCCGGCTCCGTCCCTATCCACATGATAAAACTCGAGAGATAAAGTGTTCTCCTTTTTTGTCTGTCCTCAGGGTGTCTTCTTTAGATTCACAAGGTTTTCCCGAAAAGTCAAATTCCAAGAGAGGTATGTCTTCACCACTTGATGGTTACCTCCCCATTTCATTCCTGTCTTTTCTTAATTGAGAGTTATATGTATACTTTTTCGCTTCAGCGATTTCCAGGTCTGTCTGATTTCACTTTTCTTTCTTTTACTTTTTTCTTCTAGTAAAACATTCTCCTTTTTTCTATTATTATCAGCCAAGAATTATTCATTTTTTTTTCAATAGCATATGAAGGAGAGGTCTCCTTAATTGAGAATATCTTGACCCTCTTCCCACAACGTCGACTTTTGATCCCTTCTTCTGGTTCTTCCCTTCTTTTTCCCTCTATTTGGGAGTATCCAACTTCCTCAGTTTGTCCCCTTTCCTTGTTTCGAATGCCTTCCCTGTGAATCTGGGCTTATCTACTCCCCACTCTCTCAATCTTGACCTCCACCAATTTAACCCCCCTTTTTTTTTTTTGCAGGTTCTGGTTCCTGCACCGGTCCGAGCAGAGTTAATCATGTAATCTTCCTTTTTTTTTTATTTACTTTCGCGGGGTTTTTTATATGTCTTTCACTCGATACTCCTTCTTCCGACCGACCCCTTTTCCCCCTCAACATTTTATCCCCAGTACGCCCTCTTACCGGATGCAAGGACAACTGGGTGGCTCGCCCCCTATTGGAATGTGATGTTGTTTAGTATTCCATGTGCTCTCCGCCGGTCAGTTTAACCAACACACCCTCCCTTCTCTCCTTTTTGAGTTCCCTTTGTTTTGATACTTCTTCCTCCTCTGAAAAATGGGTAGGACGGGGCCAGGTTAATTTTCCCCCACCCCAGCCCAACGAGAATGAGAATAGGTTTAATTTTATGTTTCTTCCTTCCAAACTGACTCAAAGATGAGGTGATTAATCCGAACTTCATCCTAAGTCTTTTTCAGTTTGAATGTACTTCACGACTTTCTCTTAGACATCTTCTTTTTTTGGAGGTCCCCTTTTTAGCACTGTAAGCGAGCCTGGTTTTCTTTTGGTGGGGTTTCAAAGCAATTTGAGAAACTAACCCCTCTTTTTTTCTTTTATCCGGTATGATTCTTCCTTTCGGCAACTACCTCCTCAATAGTTCCTTTTGTTTGTGTTTCGAGATGTGGTTGATTGTGTAGTCCTTAGCCGCCCCACCCTCACTTTGTTTTCTTTTTCTTTCCCCCTTTCAGACCTTTTCTTCCTTGCAGCCTAGTCCCTCCCTCCCAGGATTTTTTCTTGAAAACCTTGTAGGTTACTTCCCTCAAGCGGTCGCCTCTTCTTCTTGAGCTTGGGTAAGACAGACCGAGATTTTTCCATAGTTTCTTTCTCACCTTTTTCTCAAATTTTTTTAAAACTACATTCCTATTTCCAGTAGTTTCCTTCCTCGTGAATTCTCCCCCTGCCTCTTCCCCTAGCTTTCTTCCTCTTCCCGACTAATTTTCCCCAATGCCAATTCCGTACTTGGTTAATGACTTTAGAATGGTAGAAATTTTGGGAAGACCCCCCCCCTACATTACACTTACCGCCTTTTCCCTTTCCCCCTGGGTTGCCCCCGTAAAGATTTCTCCTTTAACGGTCAGGCGTTTTTTTCTTAATCTCCCTTTTCTGTACCCCTTGGAATAATGCAACGGCGTCCATCCCCCTGATCTCTCCTTTTCCTTATCAAACCAAACCACTATCCCTGACATCCCACCTTTCAAACTCTTTCTTGGATAGCGAAATTCTGCTCCTCTTTTCTCACCCCATTCACTTATATTTTCACTTTTCCCAGAGTGTCTCTGGTTTCTTCCTGTATAAAGTTCATGCCACATTGGAACTTACCTTATTGTGTTCCCCCCCCCCTTCCATTCTCTCCCATTTGCTACTTTTTGGTACTTGCCCATTTAGATTGACACCCGCCATTTTTTTCCTTTCCCCCTTCTCTTCCTCCCTATGTTTCCCCTGATTGAACTCTATGTAATGCTCACTATTCCTTTCATCTATTTCCACAAACTACGTCCCTTGGTCTTTCGCTCTTTTAGCACCCTTCATTTCTTGAAAATCTCCTTTCGATTTTTCCTGAACCCCTTTTTCCCCCTGTCAAGCTAAATTGAACTAAATCCATTTTCTTCATAGGGTTCCCGCCCAACCTTCTTCTCCTCTCTTATGAACTCCCATAATCTTTCACCGGTACAATACAGTTGTCTCTAGCTTTGCCTTTTTTGAGGAACCGCTAATGTGTGAACTCAACTACCCCCTTTTTCAACTTGAGTCCTACCCTTTCCTCTATCTTTTTGGCCCCCACTTAAAGTCCTTTTTTTTTAAAAGCCGTTCGGAGTCTACTTTTTCATTGCCCCGCCCGTACCTCTCACGGACTGCTTTCTTGATACATCTCCCTTCCCGGACTGTCAACCGAAGATGTTTCCCCCGATCTTCTTTCTTACTTCTTTCCTTGGCCTATTTCTCCTTTTAATCCGAGTAGATTCTCGAAGAGGTTTTATCGTCACCCTTCCCGGTTCGCCTCTAAGCAAAAAATATTGGCTCTCCCAGATTTCCACTTCCCCTTTAGCCCTCATCTCCTCCCCCCGGATTCATACTTGCTCTAAGACAGCTGCTCCCCTATTTTTCCTTTTTCCCTCTCCTTCTGAAGTAATGATAGCTCCCAACGCTCTCTCTTGCAGTTCTTTTTCACCTCCTTCTCCTTACTCCTCCCGCCTTCGAGTCGCCTGTTCATACAAGTGGCGCTTTTCAGACCTCCCTCTTCATCCCCTTCCGGCCTTCACTTCCGGTATGATAGGTAAACCCTCGGCTCACTCTCTTTTTTCTCGTCCTATCCTGACGAGGACAATTGTCTCTTTTTATTTTTTTTGATGGGTTTTCCTAAAGAATAACCATTAGTCCCCCCTTTTACCCTTCGGGAGTGCTGCTTTTTTCGGTACCCTTCTCCCAGTTTAGGGTTGGTGATTATCCTGAGTAAACAAATGTTCTTTTCCTATTACTTCCCTCATATCTCAAATCCTCCTCTTATTATGTAGAGGAGTGCCTCTCCTCTTTTACCTCACCGACCAATCGCAACTCATCCCTATCCTTATTGCATTTCCCCCTTTAATGATTTCTTATAAACTCTAACCCGGACTCTCATTAGCCGAACAGTAATATCAAGAGTCCCCGCATGGGACTTTCTAAGCAATCTTTTTCTCGGTCGTGTTGGCTTCTACTCTATTCAATTCCGGGTTCTTAATGAATACACCTCGCCGGCAATAGATAAGCGGTTCCATTACTTCATTTTTTTCCTCCCTCTTTATAAAAGTCTCGGCCAATATATAATTTCTTTGCCTCTTCTTGACTTTCGCCCCCTTTGTTTCCCCATTGTCTTCTCTTTTACGCTATCCCTCCTTCTTGGAGAAACTCCATTCCCTCCGGCCTTCTAAGTCGTACTTTTTCGTCTAGGCATCTTCCCCCAGGAGTATAGGAGGCCTAACTTTGTCTTTCGTGATTCGCCTTCTCTCGATATACTCCCTCCTATCATTCTATGTTTTTCGATAGTTAGTGATGATCTTGCGGCCCTTGGTGTTCGGTCCTTTCAAGTCTGCGGAGTATGTGAAGATGATGACTGACTACATCCACTTTCACGGACCGCCTACATCCTTTTCCCTAAGGCTTCGGAGGAGTAGACTTCTCCGGCCTTTCAGTCCGAAAACTTTTGATTCTTTTTTCTTGAATTTGGTGCCTTTATTCGAATTCCTCTCCCTTTTTTTCAACTTGTTTTTTCATGTCCCTCTTCCTTCTTCCGCACATCCTTTCCAATAGTCTTCTTTTTTTTTTTTGATACAATTCTTTTTTCCCCCCCGGATTCTCTTCTGGATCGGCATCGGAGGACCCTGGTTCTGCCACGCCCCGCTTTTTGCTATAGAATTCCTTTACCCTGCTGCCGAAGCTACCCGATAGGGGACTTCTGTCTGGATTTTTATGATCCTAAGAATTTCTTGCGCCTTGACTGTCTTCGCCTCTACCACCTCTTCTTTTTTTCAGACTGTTTCAGGGTCCCCTTCCCCCAATACTTAGAAGGCATCACTTCGGTTTAGAGGTCATCCTGATCACGTGGTAATTAGAATTATTCTGTTTTTTCTTTTTAAGTATCCCCCCGCTTTTACCTTGTTAGGAGTGCCTCTAATCATACACTCTATGGTATGCCTTATCTTGCGCTTATTTCCTTTGGAGCAGGTCTCTGTCGCGCTCAGAGTTAGTTTTTCCTTGATTCTGAATTCAAGGGCATTGCTCTTAACCGAAGGACCTCCCCTACCTCCTTCGGACCCTTTTATTTTTTCTTTCCTGTTTGACTGACGTCCCAACTTTTTTTCTTAAGTGGAGCAAAGTTTTAATCTCAGCAAAGGTGTTATGTCCCGATCTTTAATTTTCCGATCCTCTTATCTTTTCACTTGACTTTTTTCACCACTGCTTGAGCTACCCTCACCCAGGATGGCACTAGAAAATATCTAATCTTAATTTCCTTTGAGTTAGAAGAGGGTTTTAGTTGGCTTGGAGCGATTAGAGAAGGTTGCTTGACCCTCGTGTCTCTCTCACTAATAATGAATCGACTTTATTAGCCGCCTTTTCCATTGCTAGTCTACCATGCTCCCAAGGTTCTCCGAAGTACCATGAAATAGGCCAAAATGGACGTCCGACGCACACTTCTAATTCTCCTTTAAAGCTTCTCCCTCTCGGAGCCCCCCCTCCGGAGAGGATTTCCCTACGATCCGTGAACAGGGAGTCGCTTTTTAATGGTTTGGAAATTAAGATAGCCGTCCCCCAAATTTCAATTTTTCCTACCTCGTTGTGCTCACTTTTTCATCTATTCACAAGGACTTTTTTTCATAGATCGGTCGCGGTAGGAGAGGGACCGGAGCTCTCCGTTTGACTTGAAGGTAGGGATTATTCTCATAGTTTTCCCCCTGTAGACTTGCGATTCTCTCTCTTTTCCAATTTCTCTTTTTATAGAGCCGCGCTACTACCAAGAATCACAAAGCCCCAGCTATTTACTCCTACATCTCCGTTGCTCCCCTCTTCCCCCTTTACTCGCTGACTCGTATTCCGAGTAATTACTTCTTCTCCCCACTCCCTTTCCGAAATTTCTCCCCGGCCTGTGATGGTACCAGTGCGACCATCCCTCTCTTTCCCTCCTAATTGAGGAAGGGCGGTCACGGAAAAATTTCTCTGCTTTTCAAAGACGGTAATCCAAGATAGCGTATTAGCTTTGGAACAACTTCGTCTGTCTTTTTCCTTCCCCCTGGGTCTTGATGATATGTATATTTGCCCGTCAGACCCTGTCTTTTTAAGGGTAGAAGTCTCCTCAATCCTACACTTTTTTTCTCAGGTCCAGCTAGATTCTTTGTGATATCTATCCTCCCTGATCCCCCTTTCCCTCTCAGCCGAGAGCCTCAGGTAAAGTACTCCCCTCTTTTCATCAAGACTCCTATCTTCTTCATCCCGTTTTTTTTTATTGAGACAGTTGCTCTGGCCAGAAGAACTTTTCTCTCTTTCTTCCTTTCCCTTTCCCCCGATGACGAGGCCCCAGACCTCCCCCAATCTCCGCCCCAGCCCCCCTATTGTCTCGCTGATTGTTCTCTCTACCTTTACGCCGTTTTTACAGCGGAGAACCCGTTGTCTTCCCCCTTCAAACTCACTCACATTCTTCCGTGGTTCCCGATGGCGGTTTTCTTTTAGGAGATTCTTCAATGCACCTAAATTCTAAAGTCTCCCCTACGATTACTCTGGAGCGTCCCAGAACAGTACCTATCCCCCGACCCCTAATGAATCGACAATTAATATATCCCTTACCTCCTCCGATTTTTTTAGGAAGGAGAAAATCTCCCCTTAATCAGGCACTTTCCTCTCACAAGTCATTTTTCCTTCTTGGAGCATAGGATGAACCGTCCACTATTCAGTTCACTATGACCCTTTATTCTTTTTTTTTTTATCTTTTCCACTACCGCTCCCTCTGGTAAAAGAAAGTGTGACCCAGATAGATGGACCTTCCCCGCCTTCTCACTTTTTCTTCGAGACTTTCTTTAAAAGAACACTCTCTCTTCGCGGCATCCGTAAATATTTTTTTCATCACAGAGTTTTTTTTTTTCAAAACCTCCCCCCGATATCGCAGACATGACCCCCCAGCCCCTCCGAATGTCACTTGACCTTTGTCCTCCCAAGCTACTATGCTGTACATGGTCTAGAGTTTCCCACGCCCGACAGAATAGCGCGGAAATCCCCTTTCCCCAATAGGAGATTTCTAATTCTCACCGAAAACCCCTCAGTATCACTGAATTTTCCCTTCTTTTTCGAACTCCCGAGAGGGAGGAAGAGCTGACTTTCCAGCCTTTCTCAGTCTTTTACTTGTAATTACTACCCTTTCTCCTTTTCGCTAACCACAGCTGATCAATACTCCTAATCAGCACCGACCTGCACCTAACCCCCCCCCCCAAATGACGCCCTCTCCGACCCCCGCCGATCTCCTCTCCCCAAAAGACTCCTTTTGTCTTTCTTCTCATTTATTTGAGAAGGCTAAGGAACTCTTCCGACACTGAGTGCCAGTGACCGGTCTTTGAGATTCCCCCACCTCCTAAGGACGAAGGCCATTCCTTCGATTGTTCGCCAATTTATCCTTCGAGAGATTGTTCCTTTTATTCATCCCTCCTCCCGTCCGCCATCCTTGACCAAATCACTCCCTTCCTCCATAGTATCATAGGGAAGCTGGTGATCCCCATCAATTAGGTCTGTTTTTCTTTTACTGATCCCCTCTCTTCTCTCCTTTTACTTCGAGTTTTTGTCTAAGTTAATATCTTTGACTGACCGGCCCCACCTTCGAGACCTGCCACCACTTTTCGTTCAGGACGCCCTTCGCTTCCTTTTTCGAGATCAGATGTCTAACGACGCGTTTCTCCTTACGTGGCGACCTCGTCCCAGCCCGGTTTTCCTTTTCCGGTAATTAAGAACTTCCTCTTCTAATTTCTGCTCATCGAATCCGGTTTTTTCTGGCTGCAGGCTCAGGCTAGATCAAACCCTTCTCTAGCACTAGATCTCTTTCCTATTCCCTCTTCTCTGCTTAGGCTGGCCGGATTTCTCTTCCCTACCCTTTTTGTAATGCAGATCATAAACACGCACTTTTTGTCTTTTCCGACCCTTCCCACGTCCTCTAATTTCTTCTGTCTGATGTTGATGATTCCTTTTTCTCTCCCCCCCGCATGCTCACAACGCGAACCCCTTGCATCCTGTTTCCTTAGCGAATTCTTTCCTTTCCTAAATAATTTACCACGTCTGACTTAATCCGTCAAGGGATAAAACCCCCTTCTGGTTCCTTCGCAAATAGCCTGTAGTTCCTCTCGACACCCCTTTTCCCCTCTGTATTAAGTAGAAGTTTCCGTTAATCCCTCCTTAAAATTCCTCTCCTAGCGTTATTTCTCTAAAATGACTGATATCTTCCGGAAGTGTGAGAAGGGGCAAGCATGCTCTGACCCCTGCTTGCTTCGATCTAGCCGTTTGCAGAAGCGTTGTTTTGTCGGCTGTCTGGCGTCTCAAGGGCATGGTTCATTGAAAGAGGGCCCCCCTCCGAATCTGTACGTCTTGGTTTTGCTGCATTTCCGAAAAATCTTCTCTCTTGACATCAATCGATCCCTACCCTTGTTTCTCCTGTACTCTCTTCCACTAGTCACTCTACTCTCCCTCCCTCTCGCTTTCCCAGACTTCACTTCCATTGTCAGAATTATATTCTGGAGTCTTGCTTTTTTGTTACTCTGTCTCGGGGACATGCAAGATTATCTTGTCTACCTTCCTCTTTTCTCCTCTCGAACCCTTTTCTCGTCTTACCCGATCCCTATTCCCCCCCTTCTCTTCTCTTTTTTCTCTGGTTATATCACCCAGGAGTCCGTTTTTCCCGCCCGAAGAAACCATACATCGTGGGGTACTTGTTTTTCCAAACTTTGATGTACCTACACCTTACGACCATTATTCATCTATATTGTTTTTTAATCTTCGGTATCTTTTTACAATTATGTCTGACGTTGGTCATTTTTCCTCTAGTCAAATTCCCTTTTCCCCCTTTTCTATAACAACTCATCGAACATAGTATTTTTGCTGTCAAATCCTGAAGGAGGAGATTTAGAGTTTCCTTTTAGCCGTTTTCTTCTCGTGCAACATTTTCCCCAACTTAAGTTTCCTCATGGTCTCTCCATGATTTCCCGCTTGGGTCCCGCTCCATTGCGGGTCGTCTCCATTCTGACTGCTTTGCCATGTTTTAAGAAATTGGAATTCCATCCCTTTCCTTCTTGAACGTCACTTCACCACTCTTCCAACTTTGTCCCCTGAAATAGACGGCCGTGTAAGTGAGATATCCCAGAGCGACGCCTTTCCCCCAACTTTCAAGTATTTTGTGAATTTTGTTAATGAGGGTTTTTTTATATACAGGCTAACTCGGATCAATTCCTTCTCTTTCTTCCTATTCCAGACCCCCGTCAAAATTTTTTCCCCCCACATCCATGGTCATGTTCTTTTCCTCCCCCACTCACGTGGAAATATCACATGGAATGATGTCCCCGTTTCTTTGCCAATGTGCTCCTGTCCCTGGCGCCATTCACCCAACCTTTCGTTCCTTTTTCTGACCAAATTCGGACTTTTTTTTCGTACGTTTTTCAGAGGGGAATATGGGTGTAGTTGCCTGCCACCCCAATAAAATAAACCTCCCCTATTTCTTCTTATTTTCACATATCTTTTCCAGCCGCGTAGAAATCGTTCTTGTTTTCGCGACTCCGGCCCCTTAAGAGAGATTGTCTTTCCCCTTTTCCCCTACTTCCTCGGGTTTGTTTCTCGCCCTTTGATAATGTTCTTTTTGAGTTCTCTTTATCACTGTTTTGTTTTGTAGTTTCTCCCCCCCGCATTTTGTATTGAATTTTCTATTCTTACAAAGGCCATTTCTCTTTTACCCTCTTTTTTTTGGATTGAGGTGTTCCCTTCTCTACTTTTCTCGCCTCTCTCCTATTCCACTTCACACCTGTTTCCCCTTCCTTTTCCCTCCCCTTTCCCCCGGCTCCGGTTTTTAAAACGGAAGGTCTTGCGAACCCCCACCCTGTATTTCAATTGTTTTACAATAACATTTTTTTTTATTAAGGTCTTTAGTTATAAGGGTTAGACGAGATTTGCCCTCCTTTGCTTTACCCTTCAAACCCTTACAAACCCATTCCTTTTTTCCCCCCTCTGTTGTTGTGCCGCCTCCCCCCTTCCTATACTCATAGCTTCCTTACCAAAATCGATCAAACCGCACTCAAGGAGGTGTGTTTTAATTTCGCCTTCATTATAGACAGGTCCTCACTCAAGACAGCCTTCCCTTCCTTTCTTCTGAACCTTTTCTTTCTTGCTCCCTTTTCCCTTTCCTTCGTCGTGTTGTTCCCCTAAGTCTTTTTGGTCCTAGTGGACGAACTAGGCAACGTTGAGTATAGTCGTTACTCCTAATATAAGAAACAACGTCTCAATACCCCCCCTTCCCCACGCTTTTTTCCCTTCCAGGTACCTCTCCCCTACGTACACCGCCGTAATAGGGTTTTAAAGGGTTGGCCCCTTCCCCTCTCGAGTTCCGGACGTATAAAGCTTTCGAGCCCCTCCCCTTGTTTGGTCCCCCCGTAACTGACAGTTGATTTCCCCTATCCTTTCTCTGGACCCCGTCATTAATAAACCGACTTTTTCTCGCCCTTGTTCTTTACGAGTGAAATTTTCAATGCGATACATCTCCCTTCCTTTCTCCTACCACCCCCCACCATTCCTCAAGGCAGTGATTTATCCCCTTTCTTCCCCCTTCCTAATTTCTCTTGACTGCGTTTTTTTTTTTTCACAAAGAACCTCACTCCCCTCTGTCCACCTACCATCCCTTTTTGCTGACTCCTCCTTTCGTTTCTCATTACGCGCAAATGACTAATCGGAGCGGTAGCCCAGTTTGTGAACCCTCGCTGGAATTGTAGCGGTTTTAAACTTTTCCTTTTTTTTCCTCCTAAACTCTTCTTTTTCGATAAAAGTGCTCTTTTCCCCAATTTTAGAAGTCTTTCTCTTGATGGTTTTGTGTTTGGGTTTTTTTTTTTTTCTTTTTTTTGTGTTTTTTTTTCTCTTGGGTTTGGTTTGTTTGGGTTTTGGTTGAAAAGTTCGTCTAGTCTGGAATCCTTGCCCGTTCTCCCAGCTCCACAAGCTTTTGGTCATTCGACTAAAGATACATCTATTCCTTTCCCTTTCCTTTCCCTTCCCAGAACATCGCGCGGCGGACGACTTTTATTCTCTCTGAATGAACTCGAGATCTAGATCTCCCGTTTCTAGAAAACCCTTCATTTAAGAGAAAAACCCCCCCTCTTACATATTGTATCTAACCAGTGAATCCCCACCTCCCTTAACTACCCAAGGCCAAGAGGTCTAACAAAGGTAAAGTTTCCTTATTTCTTCCAGTTCCCCTTCCTAAGGATCTGAATAAGATAGCTACCCTAACTCTAATCGACTTTAATGATTCTCCTTACCTTCTTCTTTAATCTTGCTCTCGGATTTTGTATCATTCTTTCCGTGGTCTTTTTCCCAACCCCCTAAAGGAGTTGTTCACTTTCCTGCCTTCCTGCATAATTTGTATTTCTTTTTCTCTGACCTTAACATAATTAAACGCAAGATTTCAGCTGGCGAACGAGAGAATGCTTTTTTTGGTTTTCGCTTTACTGGGTTGTGCCCTAAAAGCCTCATCCCCTGTCCCTTCCTCACTTTCTCTATGGTCCTTTCCCCCTTCAAAGGAGGTTTGGGACCTGATGATCTTCTTATTTAAAAGGGCTTATTAAAGATAGACATCAGATCCTCCAGTTCATATTTTTCCCTTTTTTTCCCGACCTTCGTCCCAATGGGTTTCTTCCCCTACTGCAACTAAGACCATGCAGAACGAGATGATTCATGGTCTTTGTCCCCCCTTCATGATGACGCTTTTAGGCTACATTCTTGTTATACCGTTTTTTGAGGTACATAGTTTCTCCACTTCCTCGTAGTGATCACCTCTTGATCGATTTGAAGGTCCGCAGTATTTCCCTTCTTTCTTTTATAAAACTCTCACCTCCGGGCCAGCTTATGTTTTTGCTAACCCCCTCTCGGAAAGTCTCTCCCCTTTCTTTGCACCTTCCTATTCCTCATCCGAGGGATCTCACGTCGGCGGCACCATACTCCCCGTCGTTGCTAGAAGTTTGAGTCGTCATTTTCTTTTGTCCGCCTCTTCCCCAAGTCTATCGGCCTTTCAGACCCTCATCCCTTCTTCCCTCTCCTTCTCGTGCGGGTTTCTCTTCCCGATTTATAAGCTCTTCATGTTGAATCTTCTAATTTCGTCCTTTATCCAAGATAAAAGTCATGGAAGGAGATCATGTTTTGTTTGATTCCTGATGTTTGTGCCCTCTTCCTTCTTCTTCTGGTTACGGCGCTAAGCCCTGATTTCCTGCTTCTTTGCTAGTGATTTTGTTTTCTGGACACCCCGAAGTCCTCAGACAAGCCTCCCTACTTGGAATCTTCACAGCTACCTGTCACGTCTCCTCTCTCCGAAGGGTCCTCGACGGTAAACTATGAACTTCTTCGTACCTTAAGGTGTTCTGCTTATCCTGCCTTTCCCGAGAATATTGTAATTTTGGTCCTATGCAATCTGGCGGTCCTTTCCGGGAGAAAATACGTTCGGATTTGTCGGCAACTAACCTTTTCCCTGGTATTTTTTGTCCACCTTTCCTATATGGTGCGACGTTGTTTAAAGAGATTTTTTCTCGCCATGGCCTAACTTGCTGAGACCTCCTGCGTCTCTTTCGGCTCTTTTCCCTTGCCGAATTAGCCTGCTTGGCCAGTGTCGCCAATGGCTTCTAAATCGGTAATTTAGTTTTCTCACCACCTAATTCGACGTCATTAACCGGCTGTCCGTCTCTGTGAACCTTCTTTTGCTTAATCCATATGATCTCTCATGTCAGTCTCTGATGATCTGATTAATTTCTTTTTCGCCTAATCACTCTTTCCATGCGGATTCGTCTCTTTCTTGATGGATGAGAGCTTACTCTTTTCTGATGCTCGCTCTGACTATTGTGGCTCCTCTTTCCAGGGATTCTTTTCTTTTTCTTTCCCGAAGGACCAACTCCATGATCGTGCTCCTTTCTCCCTTTTGTTTTTGATAGATTAAGAAGTCACCCATATAT
>Ga0179593_1681044_pt1 | contig 15159 bp, 17 predicted proteins | sample CZODoug2_1_08_16_FD_185931 | JGI IMG/M metagenome (GOLD analysis project Ga0179593, IMG submission 185931) | Vadose zone soil fungal communities from Angelo Coast Range Reserve, California, USA - CZODoug2_1_08_16fungal (PacBio error correction) | ecosystem: Environmental > Terrestrial > Soil >... | reverse complement strand
CGCCCTTTTTTTTTTCCTGGAGATCGCCACCATGTCGTTGCTTATTTTCCGGAGATGTAGGAGGGGAGGATCTTTCGGCTCCCGCAGGTACTGGTTTGGCAGACCCTCTTTTCTGGAGAACGTGTTGTTTTTTTTTTTTGGTCAGTTTTCTTCTTCTCGAGACCGTGATGTCTTTCTTTTCCGCGCAGGCTCCCTCCTTCTTCTTTTGATTTTCTCAAGACGATTTTTTCCTAAACCTAACTTTGCGTGTCGGTTGTCTAGCCCCCTCTGAACCCATAACGTTCTTTTCTTTTCTTTTTGCGTGGTGCCACAGTATAGTGCAGCTTGCCCTCGTGCAGGATCGAATCTTTCCGTTCTTTTCTTTCTTCCATTTTCCTTTTATCGGAAGAGTAGGTAGCCTTCTCGCCTTCGGGTGGATTTTTTTTCCTTGGCCGGGCCGCCGCCGCTTATCTTTGATCGGCGCCGAGAGCTCTGCTCTTTCGCGAGATCTTTTCCGGAAGTCCCTGCTTTTTTTCATACACCTCGGTAGACGTTTCAGGTGGCATTCGCTTTCTTCCCGCTTGCCGAGGCGGTTTCTTTTCTTTCGTCGCGGTAAGCCGAAGTGCCTCTTCCCCGTGGTCGAGGTATCTAACCCTTTTTTCCTTAGCGGGTTGGTCCCGCAACCGCCCCTATTTTCCGAACACCTTCGCCCCCGGAGAACTTCTTTCCATCGACCTGAGGAGTTTTCCTTTTTTGCCAGCATGATACGGTCGTTTATTCAGGCGGTCGTTTATGGGTCTCCGTCCTCTTCGCGCAGGTCAGCAGCCTGCCCCTCTTCTCAGGCAGGGTTCTCGTGACCGCCCTTTCAGCGAGAACTCTTTCCCGTTTGACTACGTTCATCCTTAGCCCCTTCCTCCGGTCGAATCGAAGCTTTTTAGCCTTTTTCCCTGCGACCGTCCCCCCCTTTCTTATTTTTCACCACTCTCCCCCCGATCAGCGTGACAGGGCCCGTTTGGATATAGGCGGGGCCACTTGTTTTGCTTCAGGGATCGGCTGGGTGACGTTTTTTTGTCTTCTTTTTTTTGGTAGACTAGCAGGCCCCTTCTCCGGCAGCTTTTCTGAGAACGGTGCGGCCTGTGTTCCCCCCCAGGCTAGACTTACGTTGCCTCCAGTTAACCGCAGGAACTTATTCTTTCCCGAAAGAACTTTTTTTTACGCTCTTTCCTGCGTTCCCGGTCTCGCCCGCCGACACGTGGAGCTCCTCTTTTTCTTCTGGAGATGTATTCCCCCCCAAGAACCCCGCTCTTTTTCATGTTAAAGGCGCTTTAACGTCACCTTTCCCTTTGGAAGCCTGGTCCACGCGGTAGTATCCCTCGAGTCGTGCTAATGTCCTTTCTGGCAAGTTTTTCTCTAAGGGTACAGGTGGAAACTGGTCTTCCCCAGCCTTCCTAAGTCGGCCGTTTTTTCTTCTGACTCAGAAGTCCATCGCCTGCGTCCTTCCCCGGCGGGGCGATCTCGAACTTCCTTTTCTGCCGGTTCTTTTTGGTCGTATTCTTCCATACCTTTCCGATGAGCCGGCCGCTGCTTCGGTTTTTTTGCCGTTGATCTCCCCTATGAGCAGTTTTTCCTCCTTTCTGCGGAGGCTGACTTTTTTCCGCTTGGCAGTCGGCCCTAGCCTAGCATCTTTTCTCGTAGTGACGGCCGTGAGGTTCCTTCCGAGGTGGCCATCCCTCGTGATAGAGAGATCCTTACGGCGTTTCTTTTTTCAGAAAGCCTTTTAGATCCTTTTCTCGTACTTGTAGAGTGGTGAACCCAGGCCCGGGAACTAGTTCCCTCGGGGTGGAGCCCCTTCTTCTTTGCGAAGACTCCTCCACCGTTGCTTGTCCGTTATGGGTGTAGTTTTCTTACTTGATGCCTTAGAAGTAGAAAGTCGGTTTTTATCGATTCCCGCGAAACACCCGACGGCGGTGAGGTAGGCCTTCCGAGATAATCCTCTCTCTCATGAAGAGAGACCGAGTTCTCTTAAGTCCAGAGTCGCTCATCTCACAAGCTCCCGCGAAAAATATATATTTCTCCTCCTACTTTTTGTTGTTGAGTTCCTTGGTTTTTCTTTTTTCTTTTTCTGTCTTTCCTACCGTCTTACCTTTCTGGACAAAGAACCCTTTTTTTTGTAGAGAGTTCCCTAAGTCGCTCCTAGATGGTAGTCCCTAGTCTTGTCCTTTGTTTTTTTGATCGGGGTTGCATGGCGAAGGCTGTGGTATTTCTGGTCAACAGGGGTCCCCCCAGACCTCCTTCCCCGGTGCGTCTTATCGGCCCCTTTCTTTTCTCAACCCCTCGTCCCGGGACGAGGTTCCCTTTTGTGCTCCCGCTTCACCATAGACATTTTATCTGCTCTCTTCGGGGGGGGCATGTGCACGACGCCGTCGTTCTTCTTCTGCTTGAGTGTTTGTGTACGATTTGTTGAATGAAGGCCTTTTTTTACACCTTCAACGTGTTTTAAGCAGGCATTCTTTCTCCTCGCTTCCAGCCGCCCTCTTTCGGCGGGAATTCAAGGAAGCAGCCTTGTTCCATTTTTTTTCCCTGGACGTTCTTTACTCGCCGGCTCACTTCGGATAAGCCTTCTCAGGAATGTCTCTTCGGCCGCCCTAGGTGATTTGCTGATTGCATCGCCCTCTCCCTAACGCATGCCTTTTCCCCGTAGCCTTCTGATCCCTCTCCGAACAAGACTGATTCGCCTTTCTACTGGCGACGTCTGGGCTTTTTTACCGGCCGGACGTGCTTCTTTCTAGCGCCTTCCAACTTCCTTCTCAAAACATGGGCCCGTTTTTGTCCCTCGAGGACCGATTTTATTTTCTACCGTGGGCCGGCTTCCTCGCGGAAATGGGGGTTTCCCCTCGTCACGAGCCTGTAATGGGTTTTCATCTCCCAGATCTTTTTCCTCTTTGCTCATCACTTGTGCTCGCGCGGGTTCAGGGCCCAGCGGGCTACGCTTTCACCTCTTTTTTAGCCATGATCAACGTTCGCTCTTGGACTTTCCTTTCCCACGCCCTCTCTTCCTCAGCCGCGACGAGGTTTCTTTTCTCCTGGTGACGGAATCCTATGAACGAGGTCCCTGTCTCCTTCCATTCAAGACCTGCCCTCCTTGGCCGAGTCGCTGGACCCATTCCTTCTTCGGGCGACGGGCGGTCAAGATGACTTCTCCATTCAGTTTTGACCCCTTTTTCTGACGGTGCATGTCTGTTCCGTGCGAAGTCCCTTTTCTTGACCGGTCTTTTGGCTGAAGTGATTCTCGCCTGCCTTGAAAAGCGGTTTTTGTCGTCGTACTTGGGTCCTGGTTTTCTTTGCCGGCGGTTGTTCCTTCATATACGGCGTCAGGCTTACTGGACCTTGCAGCACACGGCGACCCCTTTCTCGGTTCCTTCTGATGCGTTACTTTTTTTTCTTCGCGGGCGACCGTCTCCCCACACCTTTTGCTCCCCCTTTTTTCGTTTTGAGGAGGGCGTTTTTTTTGCGGGAATTTCAGTCGATGGGGAATTCTGTTGCCCCCCCCTCGCCGATTGAATTCTTTATCAAAAGTGCTCACTGGCCATTTCTTTTTTCGCCGCGGACTTAGTATACAGAAATCGTGCCCTGCCTTTTGACATCATGGACGACCCTTTACTGGTCATCGGACAGTAGTCCGAGTTTTTCAACGGTTTTTCCCTCTTTCTCCTCTCGCCACGTGCACCTTTTTTCTACTCCGAAGCTTTTAGTCTTTCTTATACCCCTTCATTTTTTGGCCTGACCTTCTCTCCAAGGCCACCACCGTCCCTTCGCGTGCCCGTGGCAGAGGATGCTTTTGACGTCCCCCTCTTTTTTTTGTGGCAAGGTCAGATTCCTGGGAGTTTTTCGGGCCGGTTCATTTTTCCTTGGAAAAATCCCTCCATCGCCCCCCCTGTCTGCGGGTTAGGACTTTCCCGTACACTTCCCCTTTTCGTGGAGGACACGCTGGCCGCGTCTCTTCCGCTCCCCCCCTATTTTTTGCGGTGTTCTCAACGGACATGCATTCCTTCCTCCTTTCGCAGAAGAATACTAATTCCCCCCAACACAGGCAGAAAACGGTTTTTTTTCCTTGACTCGAAATTGATTTTTAACCACGGCAGTAACCCGTTTTTTCGCCGAGTAGCGGATTCCTCCTCGATCGCCGCGAGGAATCATGAACTTTTCTTTCGGCTTCCCCCCCTTTTCAGGGGAGATTATTATATTTTCCTCTGAGTATTCTCTTTCCTCTCTCCGATCATGAGATTCTCCTTCGGATGTCCTCGCTGCGATCGTAGCTTGTTCTCCGTCGAAAGCAGGTCCTTTTTCAGCCCATCGATGTACGAGGTGCTCTTCTTGATATGTTGGGTTGTTTTTTCCTTTTCGGATGAGGAGGCTCTTTTTCTTCGGTGCGTGAAAGCCGCTCCCTCGGTGTGGTAGGCGTGGACCTCCCCTGCCACTCTTGTCCCACCTCCTTCTTTACAGAAGGGCGGTGTGAGATCCTCTTTCGTACAGTCAAGAGGACCTTTTTTAGTGGTGCACCAGTATCGTGTCTTCAACACGGACTCGCCTTGTCCCATAGGGACAATCTTTTCCCTTGAAGTACCTCTATGTCTTTCTTGTACGCTCTTGCCCCACTATTTGCCCGCGCGGGGGGGACTTTTCTTCCCGGCTTTCTTTTCTATGAGCGTGGTTCTCTCGTGAGCTCTGAGTTTTTTTTTGCACGTGGCAGTCGTCTTTCTCGCCGTCAGATCAGACCTGTTCTGCCTCACCTAAGTCGACTCTCCCCTTTTACCGCGTCCATGATGTCTTTCCCCTTCCTTGCCTGATTGTGTCGCGGACGGACGCTTGACGATGCACAGTTGTCTCTTACGGTATAAAAATGTCTCGCTTGCTTTCCGACTGACCCATGCTTTACTAAGCCCCCAATAGTCGCCAATTTCGGTCCTGCTACGATCTTTTTTCTAGGGTGTCCTTCCTTTTCTGATAAGGTAGCCCTATGAGCACAGTTTTCCACTGTGCTCGCGGCTACCAAGTCATGGGTATCCTTTTTTGCTGGGAGAAGCGGACCCGTTTCCCCAGGAAGAGGGGGCGAAGCTTTTGACTCGCGCTCGGGACTCCCGGTAGAATCCGCGGTTGCCTTCCGCCCACCTCACTCTTCTCTGAAGAGAAGCTCGTCGATGTTTTTTAAGTGCCGAAACGACCCACGGACTGTATCCCTTCTTCTGGTTTGAAAACTCCCTACATGGCAGCATCACCATCACTTTTTGATATAGCCGGGGAAATGGGGTGTTGGATACCTTTCATCGGTGCCCCCAGGTGATTTTTTTTAAGGTCGCAGCGACACCCCCGATTTCCTAAAATCTTTTTTTTTGAGGTTTTCCACACTCTACGACGGTCTTCCATCTTCCCCTCTTCAAGAGGTGACACTTCCCAGGATTCCGGAACGCGTTCCCTTTAGCATTCTTCCAAGACGCCACGTTTCTCGTTTTACTGCTCTTTTTTCTCTTGACGACCCCCTCTAGGAACGGTTCACAAGGCGAATGACGTCATTTTTCCCACCCGGAGGCTGCAAGGGTCGTTTTCTTTCCTAGAGCGGGCTCCCTTCTTCCTCGCCGCTTTTTCCTCAGCCTGATCTGGCCCCAACTGAGGACGCCGCATCGCTTTTTTCCTTCGGACTTTTCCCTGGACAGACCCTTTTTCCCCCGCTTTATCTCCTCCCTTGGTCGCCCCTTCGGGCGATCTCGACAGTTTGAGACTTCCTTTTGCGGGCTTGCTCAAGAGCCCCCCGCACCGTCCGGTGGGTCAAAGGCTTCTTTGGAAGACTGAGCCCCGTCCCTTGTTCCGATGAGGCTGCTGAGAACGGCCTCCTTTCCTTTGAGTCCTCGCAGTCTCTTTCCAGGCTGACGCTTTTCTTATGTTTATGTTTTGGCCCGCGCTCTTCGAGTGCCATCTCAAGCCCTCTCTTCGAGTTTTCATCCTCCGGTTTAAGACCTTTCCATCGGCATTTCGTGGTCAGATGTTAACACCTCCGTGCGATCACACCGTCCCGGTTTCCCTTTTTTTCCCGAGAGTCTGGCAGTTTCTCTTTTTTTCCGACTCACCTGTTCTTGTTGAGTAAACGGCATACCTTGCCGCTCCTTCATTCAACCCTCACGTAGACAGGCTCCTATATCCCTCTCACTTTACAGAGACGTCGGTGAACGACCCGTCGTTTTTGGGAAGCATTTTCTTTTGGCACAGAATTTTAGTCCTGGAAAGCACCTCCCGCACCCCCTTTCCCCCTACTCTCTTTCTCCTTTTTTTATCGGATCGCTTTTTTTCTAGGGAGGTGCTTCCTTCGGGCTTACCTGATTCCCCCTTCTCTCTGTTTCATTTCAACCTCTCCTCCAGAGGATGGTCGTTCCCCCTACTTTTTCTTCTGGTTTTTGTTGGCGCGTTCTATCCCCTTTCGGGCACGGAGTTGCGATTTTTCCTTTCTGAAGGAGGAGTCCCTTCCACCCCATCAAACCTCCCCCGCCGGTTTTACTCCTTCCGGACGATGTTTTTTCTCCCCTTTCGTTCTGTTAAAGTTGTCTCCGTTGTTCACCCTTGAGTCTTTTTGATCCGGCGCGTTTCTCTTCTGTGCTGTCTTAACGTCTTCGGATCGTAGAGAAGCTGCTGAGTTCTGTTTCGCCCTGGCCGCCTCCTTAAAGAGCAGGCAGGCGAGTTTCTCCAAGATCCTGGCGTTTTTCGTCAGCCGCCGGTTCTTGGCGGGTTCCTAGGCAGGCCAGGCCGGATAACTGCTCAGCTCGGAATCCTCGGCGTGCTTTTCCCCTTGCCGGTTCTCGGCGCCTTTTTTTTTTTGATTCCTTAGCTTCCTTCCACTCTGACATTTTTTTCCCGTCGACAGAACTCCTATCTGGTCGAGACCCACCCCGTCACCCTCGCTCGACCAAACGTCTTTACTGCGCAAACACACGGCACCTTAGTTTTTTGGCGGAGGACCTTTTCTTGGCCGCGAACTGCCCTCGCCGACCTTCGACCTCGGTCTTCACTCTCAACCCCCCCCGTTTCCCTCCACCCCATGGAACCCTTCTTCAAACGGCTTTTTCTCCCGCGACTTCCGCACCCCGGAGAAGAACCCATCTTCTTTTTGATCTACACCGCTGACCGCTCACCCAACCCCCCCACACTCCCTAATTAACGGTACAATTAGTTCAGCCCTCCAATTCCCCTTCTGTTATTTCTTGTGATATCAAAGCAGGAGACTTCTTTCCGTGGGACTGCCTCTTTCTGCGCTCTCTTTTGGTTCCGCAGGGACCGCTCTTATTTTGCCATTAAAAACCTCCTTCTAGTTCCTGCGATTTTTCTGGCTTCCCGTCGTCTTTTCTTTCTGCCATCCTCCCCCTCCCCGCCCCGCTTCCCGGGTTGCGGAGATTTCCTCTTCTTTCGAGGGCGAACCTTCCCGTCAGCTCGTCACCTGCACGATCCCTCTCCTGCACCCTTTTTACCTTTTACGATCCTGCCCGGAGAACTTTTCCGCTGAATCTTGAATTTACCTTTTTGTTGATGTGTTCCCGGAGACGGCCGGTAGGGCCCTTCTCTCCTTCCTTTTCTTCGACAGGATTTGAGGATGCCGGTTCCGGACGGTTTCGAATTTTTTCTAGCGCGATTTTTGGTTTTTCTCTTCCGGCGGGTTTTTCCCCAGAAGCGGCGGACCGTCTTTATCGGCTTCCTTTCCGGTCCTTGAGTGTTCTTTCCTTTTACGGCTGCTGTCCTGGGTCTCGAGGGCGACTCTCAGTCTTTCCTCCACTCGTCTTGTAGAGCCAGGGACATGTGGGCTTTTGGCTCTTGGTTGTTCGGCGGAAAGGGAAGGTCCTCCCGTTGGTCAGTTTCCCTCCCCTTCCGCAGGGAACGCCCCGACGGTCTTTTATCCTTTTGGGGGCATCTCCCCTCTCTCATGCCTTCAAGGCGGCCCCCTATGGACGACGCCACCCTGATTCCTTCGGCCCTTTGATGGCTTTCCCTTCCTTGATACTGACGGCCGGCGCCCCTTGCCATATCTTTCCTTTTTTTTTTCCTTGAGCGGGATCACCCCCACGTCCTTGGAGGCACCGGTTTCGGCCGAGGAACCAAGGCCACAACAGTCCTTCCTCTGCTGGAATGGTTTTGCTCGTCAGGCGTCCGCCTGGCCAAGATCACACCTCTTCCGGCAGTGCACCCTTTTTTTTTTAGAGCTGCATATCCTGTTCCGGGTTAAAGCTTCCGTATGGTCCTCGATCTACACTCTTTCGGACGGCGCAGGGTTGTCTCCCCATACAACTGATAAACTTTTTTTTCCCCAAGGCTGGCCGCCCCGCGGCCGGCACATCACTCCCTCTTTGCGCTTTTTTTTTTTAGGCGGAGTGGTCACGCTTCGGTTAGCCTCGAAGCGAGGGCCCCTTTTCGCACACGGTTTCAACAAGAGTCGAAGAGCAACACTTTTTTTTTATTTCTTCCCCCACCTGAACCGTTTTTTCCTGGCGTTCTCTCTACTTCCCTAGAAATAGAAGCTAGGACCTTTGGCCCTCCTTTCCATGATCTGTCTAGACTAATTTCTTTTTTCCTCTCTTATTTTTCCTCCTCCCATTTGGTTGTTTTTCTCTCTCCCCCGATAAGTTTTCGATAATTCTCCTCCCCTTTATGTAATAGGAGGAGATCTTCGATTCTCGGTCACGCTTTTCTCAGGTGGTGGAAGACCATCGCAGTAGAGGTGCTCGTTTTGACGTGTGGTCTGTTTTTGTGGTAGAGTTCTCTTGCTGATCTTTCTTTCTTCCTTGAAAGAAGAAGGCTTCTTTTGATGCTCGGACTTTCTTTCCTTTCTACACGAACGGCCTCGTTTTTCGTGTGGATCGAGTTACCCCTGGCGGGTCAGAGTCTTTTGTTTGCGGGGTGTGCCCCTCTAGACTTCAAACCGCTCTTCCTTTAGGGGCTCTTCCGAGACCGTCTCTTGACGAGGAGCCACGATGTTGTATTCTGCGTCGGTCTTCCTCGAGAATCCCCATGTCTACGTTTTTTTTTTTTTTTTGAAGGGGAAGAAGAAGTGATCGTGGTTTTTCAGGAGAACTATCGGGCGAGATAATGTTCGCTTTCCTTTCGCGGCCGTCAGGATCCTCCCGTGAATTTGTTTAGATTTCTATTACAGGTACCAGGTGGGAGTTTTATGTCGGTTTATCATGGAGGTTATCTGCCGTCGGGAAGCCTTACCTTCTCCTTGGAAGATCTCTGGAACCCCTCTTCCCCAGGTCGGGCGTTACCATCCTGGCTTTGGAAAGACCCTCTGAATACTTTGATCACTCCCTTCACCACCTCGTCGACCCCTGGCGCTTTTTTTCTTGACCTCGATGTTTTCAGACTGATCGGGCTCCCTTTCGTAAAGCGTCTTTCTCTCGCTTCAAATCAGTTTTTCCTTCCGACGGTTCCCTCCGGAGACGATATTTTGACCAAACCTCTCCATATTCCCCCCCCTCCTAGTACATCGAGCTCGACCACCCTTTTCCCCCTCAGGTGCCGTTACGTTAAGACGCAGCCCCACCTTTCCCGCTCAGAAGCGCTTAGACTCTCCTCCTTAAAAAGTGCGACCCCGGCCTTTCGGTTCTTTTTGAATAACACATGGCGATCTCAGAGTGACCGGCAAGTAGCGTTGCTTTCCTCCCCTTTACAATGGTTTTCTAGTGGTCTGGTTCTTCTCGTGACGTAGGGGAATTTCCCCTGGCCTACAGGTCAGCTCCTTGCTTTCATCACATCGTCGTTTGAGGCAACGGTGAGGCGTTTTCCATAGTCGACGACGGGCCTTTTTTATCCCCTCAGGAAACGATGTGCTATCTCCCGCCTAGGCTTTACCCTCTGTGCACTGAGTTCCCTCGAGCCAAGAAGCCCTTTCCCGTTTTTCCTCGGAGGGAGATTTCCCAACTTCACCCTACACTCTTTAAGGCGCGACGTTTTCAAGAACAATTACCGTTGTAAGCAACGGTTTCCCCTCGAGAGCTCCTGCCTCTTCGCTTGCACGTGTTTTTCTCCCCTGGTCAAGTGGAACTTCCTGAGGCATCAGAGTCTACTGCAGTTGTCCGGTAATCCGACCCTCCGTGCATGACCCTCTTTTTTTTTCCCCCTCTCCGGCTTTTTTTTTTTTTTTCTTCGAACATCTGTCTGACTGAGGCGTCTTTATATTGGGCGCCTCCGCACGTAAGCACTTTCTCCTCACAGGTGTTTTTTCGAAGGCCGCTGCTCGGAGCCGGCCGCTGAGCCTCTTCCCTTCCGCAGATTCTCCAGGATGTCTTCCTTTTCCGGAGATGGGACTTATTATCGCTCTCATTCCTCTGTAGTCGGAGGCCAGTGTCCCGCTTTCCGGCCAGGCCCCCGCCTCTTTTTTTTTCTAGGTGGCCAGATCACTTCCTCTGAGAGTCTCTTTCGTTAATTCACCCCTTTGTTTGACTGGCTTGCCGGGACCTTTCGATGGTGAACCCTTTGGGATTCCCCTCGTCCCAGGTCATTTTCGTGGAGACCAGCTTTATCGGTGCTTGCAGAAGGCCCACCTTGGTCATTGGAGTTTGGTTTTCCCCCTCCTACGACCGTCACTTCGATCTTTTCGCCGTCGATCTCCAGCGCCCCCTGCCCCTTTGGACGGGTGCTCTTTGCGCGTAGATGTGCCTTTCCCCCTCGAGTCTTGGCCCAGCGGTAAGCCCTTCGGACCTCCCCCCCCCCTCCCGAGAACCCTCATCTACTCTTTTTTTTTTCCTTTGAGAGAGATTTTCGTTTTGGCGGAGGAGTTTCTCTTCGGGCCTTACCGGCTGAGGCCAAGACCTCTCTTGGGGTTCTTTCAATACGGCGTCCTCCCTTTCTTTTTCACGACGTCCGAAAGGTCGGTCTTCTTTTCTGATGGGATCTTTTACTCTTTTTCGACGTCGTTCGGTTGGGAAGGATTCCGTCACGGAGTATTCTCCAACATAACCCTCCCCCATTTGCAAGTTTTCTACTCGTCGTCCCCCGCTCGGGTTTTCCCGCTGACCTGGGCCTTGTTTCCAGGGTTTTGTGATCCGCTGGTCCTTTTCCCCTTTCCCGGCTCCTCATTACTTTGTAAGCTTCTCCCTTGTCCACGTACGCCTTTTCTGTCTGAGCAGCTGCTTGAGCTTTCCTTTTCCGATGGTTTGTTTTCTTCCTGGCAGCCGAATTATCAGAAGGAAGGGCGAGTCCCGCCACTTTCTTCACTTTTGTTTTTCCCCAATGTCAGCCGCACTCTGCGGTCTTTTCCGGCTCAGCGTTCCGTTCTCAGAGGCCGGCAACTCCCGGATACAGCCCTTCTTCCTCCCCCTAGGATAAACGGCCTTTTTTGGCGCTTGTTGAGGGACGGCGCTCGAGGGCATCGCCGTTCCTCGACTGGAAGACGCTCTGTGGTTAGATAGACAGCGCCGCTCGAGTTTGTCACCCTTCTTTTCTTTTAAAGGGCACTGCCCGACACGTATGTTTCTTGAGCAGGCGTGCTTGTTCTCTATGCGCTTTGTTCACTCTCTGAACCTGGAGAGGCCTCGGGGAGTACGTTTCTTTCCTGCTCTATGTTTGACTCTCTTTGACAGGCTCCTCGCTAAATGGGGCGTTTGTAACTTCCCCGTGATGAGGGGTTATTGTTTTTTTTTTCCACTCCATTCCTTTTTTTACCCTTCTTCCTTGGCGGCTTGGGAATAGGACGGAACCTCCTTTCACGGGGGTTTGTAATTTACCCCTCTGGTAGCAATGAATAAATTTTCCCTGAGGTCTGCGGCTCCCGTCTCCCTTTCCCCCGCTACGATGTTATTTTCTTGGTGCCTGTGATTCCTTGAACGATTTCGAGGAGCCCCCTTCCTCTGTCGTAACTGAACTAGCTGCTCCGGACCCAATGTTCGATCATGACCTCTGGCCTTCCCCTTTGATAGGCATTTTTTTTTTGGTCTCCTTTCCTTTTTTTTGCAGGTAGGTCCTGCCCCTCTAGCGCAGGCTAACGTGGATCTTTCTTCTCCCTTGTTATACTTTCCCTTGATTTTCCTTCTTGGAAGAACCGCTTTTCTTGTCATTTCGGTCTCGCTGGTGCCTTTTTTTCTTTTGTGGTACCCTCAGGCCTTTTTTTCCTCGGAGCCCGCGCCCCGGATCTCCAAATGATCTTCTCGCGGTAGCGTGCTTTTTTTTTGCCAACGAGGGTCCTTTCCCTTCCTGGTCTTTGCAGATTCATAGATTTCGAGCAGGACCTGTGCGTTCCTAGGTTGGTCTTTTCTTTCGAAGTTTCGCAGAGAGAGGGCAGCTCCTCACCCCCGAGACTCTTTTCCTTCCTAATGGTTATCCCCGGTTGAATCACCCTTCCTCCTTCTGATCGGCGTCCGCCTTCGCCGTATCACGCCCCCCAAGCTCACATATTTCTCCTTCTCCTCCCTGGTAATAGTTCCCTGTCTCATTGTGTCTGGTTTTTTTTTTCTTTGGACGGCCGGTGCTATAGGCTGAAACGTGCATGCCTCTCCTAAGAGCTTTTTTCGGGATCACCACTCCTTGGAGGGTCATGGACCCTTTTCCCGGAGGTGTGGAACTTTGCGTTTGCTCGAGGAGACGACGCCTGTTCTTCAACACTTTTTCTCGGCTCCTCTTAACTCTTTCTCCTCTTTCGGGCGCGGCGGGTTCATTTTCTCTTTTGACACTTTTCCCCTGATAGGACCGCCTGCGGGTAGGTACGTCTCCGCTTCTCCAGTATCACACTTTAAACGACGCTTCTTCTGACAAGATGGCCGCGTCCTTCCCACCCTCCAACCGTTTCTCTTTCACGCACAGGAAATCATAACTGTTTCTCCTCGACGTGCTGCCATCCCCCCAACCAGGTCTTCGGTAAACAACGGTCTCTCCGCTTGGTCCCTCTCTTCCCCGAGGACCCTGTCTTTTAGCGAGGATCAGAACCTAGAAGATTAGTTCCCCTCCCTGACATTCTTCCTTTAATCCCCCTTCGCTTTGCTTCTCTCTATTTTAATCCCTCATTTGAGAGATCCCCCTCTGCCTGGGAGTCGATGCGTTCTTCAGCCCCATGTAGTGAAAGTGATGTCCTCGGCTATCGTCTTTTTCTTCGTGATCCCTTTAGGTACTTTTTCCCTTCCCTTTTTGTGGCAGACCATCCCCTTTTTACTCTTGGTGTTTTTTTTTTTCTTTCGGGCAGCAACGTTTTTTCTGCGACAGTGATGATGCGGTGCGTTCCCTTTCCCGGTGTGTTTCCGCTCTCCTTCCTTCGAAAACCCGGATTTGTGGATCCGCGTTCCCCTTTCCGAACCGAGGATGTCGCTCGCGTCGTCGTGGTGTCCCTTTTAATTGCCCCCTGCTAGCAGCTGATCCCATATTTTTGAGATTCTTGACTTTTTCAGGCGTCGTCGCCCTGATCTCCTTGTCCAAGCGCCGGGGTGACGGTGTTTTTTTTCCCTCGGCTTGGGGCGTTTTTATTTGATACCGGCGCCGCTCCTTTTTAGCTGATAGCGATATATCCGATGTTTCGCTCCTCCTTCTTTTGCTCCCTCACTTTTCGCTCGAGAACAGGTAAGGGTGTACTTTCCGTCTGATTTTTTTTCTCAGCCTCCTCTCGGTGATAAGGCCGTTGGCGAGTCTTTACGATGAACCAGTTTTATAACAAGAACTTTTATCACCCCACCCCCCCCCCCCCCCCCCACCCCCCCCCCTTTTCGTTCCATCGGCTCTGTTTGGAGAAAGCCTAAAATATTACTTTTTCCCGTCAACCCCAAATCGTCTTTGTCCTTGCTCGACCCCCTTTTTTTCGGTTTCTTCTTGGTCGCCCCCCTCGTAAAGACAGCTTCTCCCTTATAAAATCTCCGTTTTTTCCTGTAAGAAGCGGGCCGCGTTGGACCCCCGGTTTTCCCAAGCTGATACTTTCTCGACGAACGGTCAAATTCCGGACCGTCCTTTCGCCGGCAGCCCCTCTCTCCTGGTTCTCCTCCTAGCGCCCACTTTAGCCTTCGGAAGTGATTTTCTGACACTGTCACCGGTTTCCCACCAGCTCCCCGATCAAGATTCATCGGCCACTTTCTCCCCGGGGACATGGGGGGCCGGGCCCACTCGCTCGTGCACGGTGACGAGCTTTCCCCCCTTCTGTAATGGCTCCTTTCAGATCTCCCCCCGTCTCTTCCATAACATAGTCCCTCAGTATTTTTCTTTTTCTCTTCCGTAGACGACTTGTACAGAGCGCAACCCTCTTAAGATTTGATAACGCCTTTTCAGACGTAGCAAGTTCGTTTACTTGCTGTGGCTTGCAGGTCCATGCTCTCTTTTATCTAATGAATATCCCCGCGATCTCCTTTTCTTTAGAATGAAGCCTTTTACAATTCACGGGCTTTCCTTCTTCCACGGGTAGTAGTCCACCCTAGAGAGGATCCTCCCTTACAGATCGTCTGCTCCATTTTATTCTCTTTAAAGTGGCCACTCATCCTCGAGTCAAGCACTGTCGGCCTTCTAATTCCCCTTCATCTCCCCCTGACGTGCCGATCACTTTCAATGTACTTGCTTGGTAGCGGAGCTTTCTATTTAGATTCTTCGTCTACTCTTCTTGCTCGGGGCGATGCCCTCGTCGACCCGTCCTTTTCACCGGCGTTGATCTCCCGAATGAGCCGGCAGCTGATTTTCTGCCCTCTGAGAACTTCTCCGAGGGCCTCTTTCTTTTACTTGCCGCGACCCGGCCTTTCGATCGGCCCTCTAGTTCGGCGGCCATTTTCCGCGTCGGCAGGCCCGACCGTTCTTCTCTGTTTCAAGCTTCTCTCCTCTCTCTCCGGGAGTCGTTACTTCCCCGTTCGTTAAGCGCGGCCTTGACTTGGTGAAAAACGCGCTCCCCCCCACTTGATTTTTCCGCGGGGGGAGAACGCGCTTGCTTCTTCTTAGGCCGACCGCCAAAGTGAAGTCTCCTTTTGCGTGATTTTTGTTGGGTGTTTGTGTTCTGATTGCGTGTTTCTTTGGTAGTCCACTTCCTTGAAGCTCCGTCACAAATTCGACGTTTCTTTTTTTTGTTCCCTGAGAAACCGCCACCGTTTTTAAAGGGGAAGTCGGTGATCTTGGGCACTTAGTCTTTTCTTTTTTCCCGAGTTCTTGCCCAGCAGGTAAGCCGCTCTTACCTCCACTCCCGTGAGTCTTTTTCCT
>Ga0179593_1587941_pt1 | contig 15159 bp, 9 predicted proteins | sample CZODoug2_1_08_16_FD_185931 | JGI IMG/M metagenome (GOLD analysis project Ga0179593, IMG submission 185931) | Vadose zone soil fungal communities from Angelo Coast Range Reserve, California, USA - CZODoug2_1_08_16fungal (PacBio error correction) | ecosystem: Environmental > Terrestrial > Soil >... | reverse complement strand
CACCGGACAGGACTCTTTCCCTCCTGATCTTTTGGTGGGTTTCACCCATGGATTTGGTGTTCTTCCCTTGTCCGGCTGAAAGCTCACTCGACATCAATACCCTTCTTTGGGCTCTTTTTTTGGTTCGCTTTAATGTTTTGCTTCATGATCCTTTTTTCCCTGTTTTGTATTTTTGCGCGATCGCGGCTCCATCACGACGTACTTGCTGGCCCCCCCCCATTTCTTTCTTCGTTAAAAAGGCTCTCGGGCCGCCCAGCTCTTTCTCTCTTTCGGCTCCTCCCGCGACAAGGGTTTGGTAATTCAGCAACTCGGCCCTTTGAGGCCCCTTCTTCGAGCCACAGAGTCGACGAGCGCCCCCCCTCCTCCTTTTCCCCCGCGTTCTCTCATCATCCCGGACTCTTTGTTTCCTTTTTCCCGTTGCAAGATCTCCGGTATTCCGTTACCCCTTAGACTTGTCCTTTGTTGCGCAGCTGCGGGACTAATCCTCCTTCGTTCCCCTTCGGAAAACAGATTTGGATTCTTGTTGTGCCGCCTCCCCCTCCCTCCTTCGTTTGAAAAGGACCATTGCCTACGGTGCGGGTTTACAACTCTTCCGTCCGCAGGGTACTGCTGCCGCGGAAATGATCGGGATTGCTCGTTCGTTGTGCTCCCCACCGCCATTCCTTCCTCAAACATCCTTCCCGGAAATGGTGCGTTTAGCAACTTCATTGCGCATCGTCGTAATGTTGCGCCGCAGCCACTGCCTGAGACTTCTCTCCCTGATCCTGTTCGCAGGTCTCTTGCGTTGGTTTCCTGGGCGAACCTCTTTAAGGTCAGGCGTTCCATCTTTCCAAGTCCGGCATATTTCCTTGGCTTCAGCTTCCAGACACTTAGCGCTTGCTCACGGGCCTTTCCCGGTTGAGAAAACCCGCAACCCCGCGGGCGTCTTTCTTAGGTTTTCTTCCTCTCGCTGTAGATCTGGAATTGAGGAAGATCATATCGATTTCATCTTTAATGTCCTAGAATAGAGTGTTCTGATGTGCCCCACGTGACTGCTGGGTGTTGGGCGTGGTGTCCCCCCCTTCTTCCCTTCTTTATGTCGGTCGCACGATGGGCGTCAAAGTTTTGTCCAGTACGAAGCAATCTTCTTTTAATGTTTTTTAGTCACTTAATGGGTTGTAAAAATATACTCTCTCTTTTCTCTTTTTTCTCCGTGTGTTTTGTTTTTCTCGTCTCTTGTTCCAGCCTCTTTTCTTTGACCCGCATCAGGTTTTGATTTTTTTTTGGGATTCACTTAACCTCCCCCCTTTTCTCCCGGCCTCTCTTAGTTTCGCGCCTAAGCACCGCCGGCTTCTTGTCGTGGGCACACATCCCCTAAACTGGGTGAGTGTAAGATGAGAAGTGTCTCGGGGTTCGTCGTCCCTTCTGAAATTTTGCGCGCGTCGAACTTCTCCCACCTGTTTCCACTTGGTGGTTTCCTTTTTTTGCGGGTTAATTTCAACCGCCGCGCAGCGTCGAATACAGTCATCCTGCTCCCGGTTCCGTCCCCCATGAAGGGCTTGGGAAAGATTGGCCCGTGGTTCCTCTGCGCGCGTTTCCCCCCCTCCTTCAGAGTCGGCTTGCCTTTTTCAGCTCTTACCCAACTCTCCCCTTTTTGAAACTCTGCGGGGAGAGCCTTTCTAGGACATCGCTCCCTGCGGTCTCTTTTGCCCTTAACGGGAGCGGAAATGAACGAGCAGTTTTCTCTCTTTCCCCTTTTCTTAGGATTTTTTTTTTGTGCGGGTTGCCGTGGCGCTTTGTTGCTTTGTACCCGAACTCCCTTCCTTTGCCCGAAGCGTCAACTCAAGAGCATTCCTGCCGAATCCTTAAGCTCACTCCCCTCTTGTAGCGTCCAAAATCCCGAAAACGAGGCTGCTTTTTCCTCCTCTTTTTTTTTGCCCGGAAAACAGAATCCAGCGATCTTTACTCAAGCTGTTCAGGAGTTGGTTTTTCTTCGGACTCATTGCTCCCTCAATCACTAGAGACTGTCCTAAGGGTGATACCTTCAGAGTTCCAGAATGTCCCTCATTCAAACGACGTTGTCCTCGCCTTCTTTGGGGAGTTTCTTGTCCCCGCTCTGATTGCGCCGGATTTGGCCAGCACCGGGAAGAGTGTCTTTGGACACCCTCACCTTTCTTTCTTCGGCGACTGCAGCGCTTGCTGTTGCGACCGCCCCCCTCCCTCTTTACGCTGCCCGAAATGGCGGCCACGCACGTAGCGTGATGTCTCTCCTCTTCTGGGATCAACAACTCATTCGTAAGGCGCCCAGCGGTTTCCCTTGATCTTCCTTGATTCGAAATTGTGAGTTCGTTTAATTTCTTATCCCCGGCAGCCCCGGTTGGAACCCAACGGAGGATCAGGCGTCCGTTAAATGATTTTCATCGCTATCTTTTCCTCCCTAAGTTGTGTGTGGTTGTCGCTTTGTCTCCCCGGGCTTGCGCAGCCTACTTGGTGTCCCCTTCCGGTTATTCCGGTTTCCGGTTCTATTGAACTTGGCCGGAGGTCAACTCACAAGTTCGACAGCCAGGATCTCCCCTTTTCGCCTTTTTGCGCTACAATGAGTTTTTGCGGCATGACACGCGCGATAGAGTGCGTTTCATAACGGTATTTTCGCTTCCTTCCTTCGGTGCGTCCGGCGTCAAGGCATTGCAAATTCGTTTATAGCTTTCCTTTTTTTTGCTCGGCTGAGAAGTGCGAAACCAGGTTTGTAACTTTTGGCATGATGCAATGGTAGGCCTAGGAGAGACAGAGAGCCTCCACCGGCCTTTCCCCTCCTTCTCCGAGACCCCTTTTCTTCGATGAGCTCCTGTCATTCTGACTCCATCTCGGATTCCGTTACTCCCTCTGACTCGCGTTTTGGCCTTTTTACTCTACAATCCCCCCGCGATCAGGAAAACAGATTCTCGGTCCTTTTCTTTTTCCTAAATATCTTTTCCCCCTTACCATGACTGTGCGGTCTTTTCCGATAAACCTTCTCTGCTGCCCGCGGAATATCGTGAGTTGTGGTAGGCCGTTTTCGGTGACCCCCACTCAACGGCACCTCACTACATCCTCACTCGGAAATGGCAGCTCCGAGCCCCCGTCCCCCCGACCTCCGCCCGTGTTACAGGGCACCCCAATTGACCCCTCTTTAATAATATCGCTTCTCCCGCCAGAGCAGTAATATTTCTCCTTCCATTGCTTTTTTGCTCTGAACTTTGGTCCGTAAGCCCATTCTGGTAAGTTTTCCCCAACGCCCACTTCCCCTCTCCCCAAGCCAGGCAGGGTGCTGGACTGTTTTTCTGGCCCTTTTCTCCTTTCCAGCATTAATTCTCAGATATTTGGCCCTCCCTGATGTCGGCGGAGCCCTGAGAACTCCCCTCGAGTTCTTCACACACCCGACCCGATGGCGCTCGTTTCCCCTCTCTTCTTAAGACCCAAGCCCGACCGAGTACAATATACCGAGAACCTTTATTTGTGCCCCAAGACAGTTGGCGTAGGAAGGAGGTTCCCCCCGGAGGTCGCACCGCTTCCATTTGGAATGTTTTCCCCCTTCTGTTCCCGACCAGTTTTTGATCGGGTCATTGGAAAACCTTTCCTCCTACGTTGTTTTTTCTTCGTGATATATAGTGGTCCTTCAGCGGGCCGCTCAGACCTCATTCCTGAGTAGGGAAGATGTCGGGTAAAACTCCCTTCGTTGAGACCCGGAACTATACGTTTTTAGAGCAGTTGTGCTCCCGGCCTCCTGCCCATAATTTCGTGCGGGCAAAATCCGCCTAGTTTTTCCTTTCCCTTGTTTTTTTTAGTCCTGGCGATTGATGGTAGGCTTTCTCGCGTCGTGCTTCCTCCCCCCCCCTTTTGTCCTGCTGTGGTGTGTGACGCTACTGTTGTTCTATTACCCGGGACATACAATCTGCTCGCGGTGAATTTCCTTCGAAATGGCCCAGAGCTCCGCCCTCTTTCCTCTCTGTTGTTACTCTTTTCCTCCCGTTGCGTAACCCGCATTCTTCGCCCCCCAAGTTTCCCTTTTTCAAAGCCCAAGACAAATTCCTGCTAACCTCCTGCTCTGACGGGAGTTCTTTATTCCTTTCTTCCTGCAGGGGATGTTTGACCAAGGTCCCCCTACGTTTCTTTGCGTATAGCCTGCACTCTAGGCTTTCTTGCGTGTCTTTTTTTTTTGCCGGTTATTAATTTCACGACACCCTTTTCCCTTGCCTCCCCCCCTCCCGATATTTCCTCTTGACAGAGGAGCCTTCGCGTAATTCTCGTAACTCAGCACCCGTCCTTTTGATTTGTAAAGGACCCTGGCATAAATTCCCCTCTAACCGCGCATCCGACTCCCAATATGTTTGGAGAGCGTTTGTCTCTGTATTCGTGGCTCCCCTCTTGCCCAAGCAAGACCCCCCCCCCCCCCCCCCCCCCCCCCCCCCCCCCCCCCCCCCCCCCCCCCCCCCCCCCCCCCCCCCCCCCCCCCCCCCCCCCCCCCCCCCCCCCCCCCCCCCCCCCCCCCCCCCCCCCCCCCCCCCCCCCCCCCCCCCCCCCCCCCCCCCCCCCCCCCCCCCCCCCCCTCGCGCGTTGCGTAAAGGATCGGAGCTCTTGATGCGTTATTCCAGAATCCCCCTCCTTTTGATCTTCTCCCTTTCCCTGGGCAGATTACTCTTTTCCTTCCCTGCTCGCGCGATATTCCCTCTTTGGCCACCGACTTTCCCCCTGAGTTGCTGAGTGAACCCCCTTTTCGCATCTTGCTTTGCTTCGCAGTTCCCCGCGCTCGGGGCAAGAGAGTCTTCCCTTACCTCCTCTCCGCCTACGCATGCGCCTGATGGGCCCCCTCACAAGTGCGGTGATGAAGCCGCCCGCGAAAGTCGCTTTCCTGCGCACACAAAATTCAGTAGAAGACACAAGCTCCCTTTCAGGCTTGTGGTCCTCTTTTTCATGCTACCCTTTAGTTCTGAGAATTTCCATCCCCCAGCACTTCTCTGGAAGCCTTAGTCAACCAACCCAGGTCCGGCGCCCCTCTTCTGTCCGGGATGATTTAATAGCGCTCTTCCTCTGTTTTGTTCTCTCTTCCCTTATTTAGGACAGAGAGGGCACCACCTTTTGGTTTTCCTCTTCCCGGCTCGGGTTTTGTGGTCCGGCGTAGCTGCGAAACTCCCCCGCAAGCCTGAATATTCTTCTCCCACAATCCCCCTTCTTTCGCGTCGTCCTCTTTTTATCCTTTTTTTGCAGATCAACCCGCGGCTTGAGAGGTGGACCCTGCTCCCCTGCGTCTACGTGGCGCGTGGCCGCCCCTTTCGGGCCTTAACGGCAGATTGCCAATCCCGTTCCTTTTTCTATGGAGGCTGCGCTAGCCCGAGAATGCGAAAAATTTTGGTCCCTTCCGCACGGCCGGATGCTGGCACCCCGGATGCTCCGATCTCTCCTCGTAGTTTTGCAAATCCCAGGAATCTTGTCCCGCGCTCCCTCCCTTCCTGATATTTTTCACCGTTTTGGAAATTGGCTGCAATATCAGGATTCAGTTAATCCCCCTACCCCTTTCCTTTTTTCTTTGGATCTTCCTTCACCTAACGCCCACCGATTCCGGCCCCTTTTCCGTGATCCTGCTGGGTTCTTGATGGCCTTCCACCTCGTTGGACCCAAAAGACCATGACTTTGCTTTTATTTTACCCCCCCCCCTTTTCCGTCCTGAAGTGTTCCTCGAAATATTCGTAGTTTTTTTTTTCCCCCTTGTACGTTTCGGGATTACATCAACCGTTCAACGGCGCCAACGAACTACCTCTCCTCGACTAGGACAATGGCAGGTCATACGCTAAACGTTCTTTTTTTTCCTTGCCGCCCACCTGTTGCCACCCCCCCCCTCCCCCCCTTTTTTCCGATTGTCCTAATGAAATATCTCAGAGCCTTTTTCGCAAGGCTATTGGGCTTCTTTTTTGCGAGCTCTCACCTTGTTGGGCACCTTCTGCTTTCTTTTCCTCCCGCGCTGGCCAACTTACCAACTCACTCCCAAGCCGGAAGGGTGTGAAGCTTTTCTTTTGAAGGAACCTGTAATACGCGAGATTCTTATTGCGGTCTGGTCTTTCGGTTGAATGCCACCCCGAGGCGTCAACACCAAAATCCACAATTGACCCGAGTTGTCTTTGCAGTTCCTTCCCTGGCACAGGAGGGTTTCTCAGATCCCCCAGTCCCGAGTCCCCTCCTTATTAAGCACCCTTCTTCTTTGCCTTTTTCCTTCTCCGGCTCACGGCGCTAAAAACTACTTGCCGTTTCGCACTCTGCTTAAAGTGGATTGTTCATTCCCCCCATTCCTGTGAGCGGAATCTTAAGCGTGTCCCCCTATTCTCTTTCCCCTCCTTTTTTTTTTCTTGATATAGTTCCAGTCAGCGTGCAGCTCAGCCGCCTTCTAGGTCAGGGAACATGGCTTCTCTTGAAAATCAAATGGAGCAATTGAGAAAGGACGGAAACCCTTTCTTTTCGTCCTCCTTTAACCCGACGTTCTCCCATTGTCGTGGCCCGACGGTCTGAGTTTATTTCCCTTTCCGGGGGGCTACGGCGATTGATTAATTTCCCAGCCCTGGCTCTCTTGAACTTGCAATAAAAGAGTGTCAATTTTTCCCTTTGTGACGACTCTCGTTTCTGGATTTATCTTTTTCCCGCCGACAGTCCAAAGTTCGCTTCCGAAATCTGTTTCAATGGCCCTCTTCCTCACCCATTGCTGGGAACATTCTGCGTTTTTCAATTTGGCTCCGCCCGTAAAAACAAGCACCCTTAGTCCGAACCCCCTCTCTCGCACAAACGCAATAGACAAAACCTTCCACATATTCTTCTTGTGAGAAGCGATTTTCATTAGGGCCCGGTTTTTTCTGCCCCTCCTTCGATGCGGCACTTAGCCTGCTCGAGTACTTCTTCGCGAGTATGTGTGCTCCTGTGTGCCGGTGCGGTTGATTTAAAACAGAAATCCTTCAGCTAAAAGCCCATTCGAGGGCCTCATCTGGACGACTCCTTGCCGGACAAGAGTTGTAGGGCAACTCTGAATTTTCTTCCAGAGATAGTTTGAGCCCCTCATCCCAGCGCCCTACAGCAATCTGTTCTCGTGTATTCACACATAGAGACTCCAAGCCTTTCCGTATAAGGGGGAGTAACGGCTCCCTCTTTTCAACTTTTTCCCCCAGCTTTTCGCATACAACTACAGCCGATATTCGCAGCTTCTTGGAGTTCAGAGAGTAGAAGCTCTCAGTCCCTCCGAGTTTTTAGTGCGGAGTGACACCCCCCTTTATTTTCCACTGGTCAGCCTTTTCTTTTCCCCCGCGAGGCTGCAGTCCCCAGAAGTCAGATCTTTAAGCCTGCGCCGCCATGGCCGGGCCATCGGAAAAAGGAGAGAGTGACTTTTTCTCCGCCCTCCCCGTCTTTCAGGGGATCATGCCCCCCCTATTTTTTCTTTACGGCGCACCTTTCCTCCTGGTTCCTTTTGATATGTCCTTGCGAAATTGGGAGTCTAGCTGAACCCTCCCTGAGCCGCCCTTCGCATTAGGTGAAAAAACCCCCCCTTCGGCTTCTTCCCCTTTCCTTGAATGTTTCTCCCCTCTCTCCTCCGTGTGTTGTTTCGAGCATTTTCCGGCAACTTCGATTCCACCTGGTCAAAACCTAATCTTCCGCTGTGCTGATGATTTCTTTTTCTTTCGGAATCTGCGAATCCAATAGAAGCACCCATACTTTCCGTTGTCTGTGCGCCTCTGTGCATTTCCCAGAGAGCTTTCTCCTTTGAGCTTCATCACGCTGGATATGGTTTCCGCAACATTTTTGATTTCTCCGTAAGGTCTCTTCCCCCTTCGTACGGACGTAGCTGGCAGCCATGAGCCCCTCTAAGTCCCAGGGTTTCCCTCCCCCTCCCACCTTTGCACGGCGGCAAGATGATGGCTCGCAGGCGTCCCTTTTTTGTAGGACAAGAAACTCCCGGCCCTCGACCGCGCTCCGGAGATCTCCCGCGGTCTTCGCTCGGTAATTCTGCGTCACGTGCAATCTGGATTCCCCCCCCTTTGACTAGCGGGATGAGGCGCATAGCCCTCCCCCCCACCCTTTCCCTTGTCAAAAAGATTAGTCTTAGCGCTGGGATACTGTGATGGCATTTTTCACCTATCTCCCCCCCCACAGGGTCCAGGAATACGGTGCTTTCTTTCCCCAAACCCTTTGAGCCCCATTTTCCTTCTCTCCCTCTTTACGCTTCTCTTTGAGTTCGGCGACTTACATGTGCCGAGGTCCGGTGATTTCAATTCAAAAGCAAGTCGGCCTTTGCCACACGCACTACCCCCTCCTCGCGACCTCTCATGCCTGATTATATCCTTCTAGTATTTGCCGCCCTCGCCGTTACATGGTCCCCCCAGAATGCCCTCGAGTGTCCTAAGGAACTTCCCCCTTCTCTCGTTATCATGCTCATTTCGTTTTCGGCGCTTGGGGTACTAACTCTCTGTAAGGTCAGGGGTTTATGCTGCCACCCCTCACTCTCTTCCCAAGACCGGATTTGTGTTCCCTTTTTTGCCATTAGGACGATGTACTTCAGCGTTTGGGCCCCTCTGGTTTCATATAGAACCAAAAGCGAGGGCCCCCAACCAGCAATTGACCGAGGCTCGCAGTTCGGAAGTCGCACCCCTCTTCCTTAAGTCAAATCGACGACTCGTCAACCACGCCCCCGCTCTTACAGATCTTCCCCAAACTCCCCCAGTTTCGTCCACAAACATTTTGGTCGTAGAAGGAGGTGCTGTTCACGGCCGAAATTCTTCCCGGTCGTCGCCCAATCCTCCTTTGGATTTTTTGTCGTCTCCCCCTCCCTTTTTCCGCCATGCGGTCTAGCGCACGCAAGTTAAAATATCTCTCTCCTTTCCTACAAGTGGTGTTGTGGATTCTATTTTCCCTCTTTTTCCCTTCCTGTGCCCCCGCCAGAACGATTCCTTTTTTCTTCAACGTCTTTGGTATTAACCCCTTCTCCCAGCGTTGACCGGCCTTGAACCTATATGTTTCGCGCCGTTGTTACAATCACTCCCCCCTCTTTCCACGCCATAATTGTCTTTGGGGCCCAAATCGCCCCCTGGTTCTTCACATTTTTCTCTTTGGGTCGAGGCCTGATGATTAGGCGTTTCCTTTTCGTCCCTCACGCAACTGGGTTGCTGTGGTGTGGCCTCGGGGTTCATTCAACCGCAGCCGACCCCTTCCTTTCGGAAGCCTAAACTATTCTTCTCAATCCCAAGGTCGAAACCCTTTTTTTCCTAGCGATTTTACGTTGGCTCCCGCGAGTAAACCCGCCCTGACCTTTCCGCCCCCCCAGCCTCTCGCTCAACTTTTGACCAATAGAAAACGCCTCTCACTCTCTTTAGGCGGGTTTAGAAGCGATTTTATAGGACTCATTCCCTTGCTTTGCCTTTTCGATGCGGCCAATGACGCAGTGGCAGGCTTACTCTCCCTTCTTTGAGTGCAGATTAGGTCTTGGCTGGCCGTTGTTTCTTTTTAACACCCCCTCCTTACGCTCCGAAGAGCCCACCCTCCTTTTCCGGGGCAGCTGAGACGAATTCAGGTCGTTCTATTTGTATCCCTCGTCCCCCAACGTAGGCATGGTTTTCACTTTTCTGGTCCTTTCCCTTCGATTTCCCCCTCCCTCCGTTGACTCCATTCCAGTAGTCAGTCTTTTTTCTTTTTTTCGCGGCCTGCCATACTGAGCAGATCCTCTCAGTCCTAGGGGGAGTAGTTTTCAACCTCTTACAGGTGAACCACCCTGACGCTCAGCGATGATGACCCGGGAGCGGGTTGGAGTTTTCGTCGTAAGAGAGAGAAAGAATTCCGTTTTCGTTGACCAACCACTTTTAATTCGTCAGACCTCTTTTTTCCCCGCGTGGATGAGCCGTTTACACGAAGCCAATCGCCGCCTTTACGCCAGAATTTTTTGGCCCGGCGGAACCTGTAGCGACTTTTTAAGTCTCCCCCTTTTCTCTCCCACGGTATCCCCCCCAAAATCATTCGTCTTTCAGAGCGCTGCTTGTGTGTTTTCTCCTTGATTCGCTAAAGTGATTCCTGACCTTTGAGTTCAGTTCCTCCCTGTCATCATAAGAACATTTCTCGTTATTTTTCCCCCCCTTTTTTCAGGCGGCTTTTTTCTGTCCGGCAATGATTTCATTTCATCCTCAGTTTAGAGACTTTTAACTACATTTCTAAGGATGCTTTTTGTCCCCCTTCTTCCGGCGGCTCTTTATGACACGGCCATCCAAATCGAAGCCCAGGGATACGAGCCCCTCGCTGGGTCGTTTGAGAATTACGAATGGATTTTGCTTCCTTCTCGACCTTTCTGAGTTGCGACTTTCCGGCGTCCCCCTCTAAGTGCACGGTCTTGCTCTTGTCAGGGTCCTCCCTATTCTTTTTCAACTTCGGTTTCGGCAGCCCCGCTGGACGCCATGAGCGCTTTTTTCCCCGAGTCAATGTGCTGCAAAGTTGTCAATCAGCACCTCTGGTTCCGATGCTTCTCCTCCCAGAGAGTCGCTGTCACAGAACTCTTGACTTCAGTTTCGCGGATCATCTCTGGAGCGTGGCTTTTTGTACAAACTCTTCCCTCTTGTTCCTACTCGCCGTTTTCCCCCCTAGTGACTTCCGTGGTTATTTCTTGGTTATTCTTGTCCCGGAATACGAGCAACAAGGTTAGATTGCACTTTATTCTTTTTTCAGTCCAGGAACTCTCGTGGTGAAATCCCATTTCGTAGGTGAGTTTACGATAAAAACTTTTCTTTTTGATTCTTTTTTTTTTTCCCGCTCATTATCGTGAGTGCGCGGGCGTGGTACTTCCAGCCTCCCCCCCCGCCACGGCCGCCCTGCCTGCTCGCGCCTTATGGCAGGGATATACGACAGAGCCCTTTAGCCCCCTCACTTTCTGGCAAAACGCCACTGCCTGCCCCGCTTGCCTCCTTTGCAGAGGATATTCCAGGTTTCTTTTCTATTTCTTGTGTGGCTAGATATGAAAGTGGGGCGTGCCCCCTTGTCATTTTTCCCTGCGCGCGTTAAAACACGTTTCTCCCTTCCGGGTACCTGGAGCTCGGGGCCATTGTTCAAGGGAAACAGCAGCCTCTCTTGACGACCCTGGCTCTTATCTAACCCTCCCCGCCCTAGGACTTCAACCAACCACAACTCCGAGTGCTCTCCCTTCGACGCGCCTTCCCCGAGCCTTTTTACTCCGCGCAGTCAAACTGCTAATCTTAAAGACGACCCCCCTTTTTTCCAAACCAAGTATGCTTCGTGGACGGCCAACCTAGTTTATTCTTCTTCCTTCCGCGTTCGTGCAACGCTGGCACTTTACGTGACCATCTCGTTCCCGACCAGGAGATGCGCGTTGCTCACGCTTCCTAATCTCCTCTTCTCCTCATCCGTTGTTTTTTTTAGTTTTTTCCCCAGTCCCTCTCCTTTTTCTCTCTCCGCATGGTTTCCCAGATGGGTCTTACGGAAAAATCACCATGTGCCCCTTGCGTTTCTTCCGTTGACCCTTTGAGTTCGCGACGTGGTCCCAACACCCTTTCCTTTGGGGCACAATCCGAACCGGGTTGAGTTTATACCCTGTAAGTAATTTTTTTTGCTAGGTCGGCGATTATCTTGTCGAATTTCTTTTGGCTCCCTTCACTTTTTCAATGTGTGGTTTGCTACTTGTTGTGCTTTCTCCCCAACCGCTCCGACAGCGTTCGTACCCAGATTTTTTCCTCTCTCTTCCCCTAGATACAGTAAAATGACGGGCTGGACCTCTTTATCTGCTTTTCCCCCTTTACCCCCCTACTTACCTTCCAGTGCGGAAGTTCCCCCTGCTTTTTTAGCCAACTCCCAAATCCTTTCCTTAATATTAATTCTTTTTTTTTTTTCGATCTTTTCACTTTTACATCGTGAAGGTTGATGCGTTTTGAACATCCGCTGGCAATGACGCCGTTTTCCGGGGATACTTCAGCTCCGCCGTTTTTGTGGCGGGCCGTTGAGGTGTAGGTAAATCACCGACTACAGCTGCCGTACCATGCCCGCAAATCAATCTCTTCAGCTGGCACGTCCGTCAGACGTCAACCTTTGCGTACTTTCCGAAACTTCTCCCACGCGTTGGGCTGGACGGCGGCCATCACAGGAATGAGCTACGACTCCCTTCGGAGCGCGTTTCCTGGCGCTTCGGCCAGCAAATCATACCTCAAAGTCCTCTTTTGAACTTCATGATTTCCTTCCAATAGCAGTTACCGACTCCTCCCCTTGATGATCTTCCTTCTGCGGAGGCGGGGGGACCGTTTTATGTTTCTCTCCTCTCTGCTGCGCGCCCGAATCTGGGCACTTCCTGGGCTTCTTAGACAAAAAAATTTTGCTATCGCTTTTTTTCTCATCGTAGGGTGGCCAGACCGTTCTTGCCGTACCTCAGGTTTTTACGCTTTCCTAAATGTGGCCGGCCCGCGGCCCAACGCCTCTTTGAGCCTTTCCACACTCTACGCTTCGGAGGTATCATGCCGCAACCCTTTTTAATGTAAGGCGCCCCCTCGGTTTTTGTCTTCCTTGATATGTTTGTTGTGCCTCCTGCCTGCGCCCCTGCATGCAGCCGCCGGCAGCATAGTTCCAAACAACCAGTTCGGATCCTTCTTTCCTTTCCCTCTCCTTATATATTTACTAATAATAGTGTTGTTTTGAGTTTCTGTCCCCTTCCTCCTCGGCCCTCCCCCATGTATCCCCATGGTTGTGGCCCCCCTTTTCCTGCGGCTCGTGATGATGATGGACCCCTGGCGTGAAGAGCTGTTCAACTCACAATTTCGAAAAGTCCTCCCCTTATACCATCTCAGTCTGTCTTCGAAGTCCCTCCTTCTTTCTTTGCGTTTATCCCCGCGCTCCGAATTGGTTCCCTTGATGGCCCGCGCTAATTTTTTTCGAGTTGAGGAACAACCTCGCGCGTACTCCCGGATTCCCTTCGGCCGGCGCTAGCCTGAGCGTTTCCTTCTGGCCCTGAGAAGTTCTTAAAAAAATGTTTTCTTTTCGTCCGGATGTTTTTTTCACTTCTGGACGAAGAGCTCTCCTGATCCATCACGTTCTCTCAATGACCTTTTTGTCGTTTTGTATGCGGAAGGATTATTTTTTTTTCACGTTATCTTCTTACCCCCTTAGACTTACGCGATTTTTGTTTTTCACTCTACGACAGCACCCGCCGCAACTTCCCCCTAGCGTTTTCTTTGTTTTGATGGTCTTAAACCATTTCACTCGGTTGTCCAAAATGAAATGAATTACGGGTGCGGGAGTTACCCCCTCTTTCCTCTCCCCCTTGCTGACGCGGATATCGTGAGTTGCCGTCTTCCCCCAGCTTTTCTCTTTCCGTGATTTAATTCCCGGCCCCCCCCCCTCCCATCCTAGAGAAATCGCGGCCATGGGCAAGTTTCCGCCTTCTTCCGTCCTCTGTAATGACTTACACTCTCCTCCTCCTGGGCAACGCAGCCCTTTTCCCTTCCCCTGCAGAGCGGACTATGTTCGAAAGCGAGTGCCTATTGCGTTCTCGAGACTCACTTTTCGCAGAGATTAAGGTTTTTTTTTGTTCCTCTCTCGCCACCTCACTTAGTTACTTCCCGTCCTTGTTTCTGACTGGTGACTCTCCCCCGCCCACTTTCGAGCTCTTTGGCGAAAGCGGGCATAGATAACCGCAACCTCTCTTCTCCACACAACTCCAATGAAAAGATCTGGGCGCCTCCCCAACCGCTTCTTTCCCGATAAAGCTAGTCCCCCCCTAGACATGATCTCCCCCAACACGGTCGGATGTTGCCCCACAGACACTTATGGAGTGATTTTCTTTGTCTTTTTCCTTTCCCCACCCCTTCTAACTCTTATTTCCGGCCCCCGCTGCTCTTTTTCCTTCGAAGCCCCCACCCGCAGGAATGTTTCGTTATCTCAAGCTCCCGCGGGCTGTAAACTATATCTATATTTCCTTCCTTTTGTTTGAGAGTTTTCAGAACTTGCGTGCAGATAGACAGCATTCTTCTTGACTTATTTCCCATCACTGCGTTGCGACAGGAAGGCACCTTGTGTCGAAGTTTTCACGCCATACTTCTTTTTTTCCCCCCAATCCTCCCCTGTTGAGTTTATAGGTAATCTGGTGTCGGTGGTAGAGGCTTTCTCTGCAAGGCGTGTTTTTTTTCGAAACTGCTTTTTCCACTAGGGTCCTTTGTGTGTTTTTCCTCGGTGTGTTGCTATTCCTCCCCGTTCCTCCCTGAGCTCTTGAAGCATCGTCTTCTCAATTGCTCCATTGCCCCCTTCCTTTTTTTCCTCGTGTTTCTTTTGGATCCGCGAGTACCCTTCACTTTTTTTCCCCTAAGTCGCCCCTTCCTCGTGCTCGCCCAAAGAAATAGCCTTTCTGTTTTTCTCTCGGGGCCTGGATTTTCATTTCTTCCCTCGTGTCAGGGTGTTCCCCATTTAACGGGCGATGTCGGCCACTTCTTTTCCTTTTGTATTCCCTTCCTCGTTCTCCTAGGATGTAGGAGGTGTTGTCCCTCCGTTGCGGTTTTGTCTCCCTCCCGTATTGAATGGTTCCTGCGCCCCTTCCCACACTCAAGATCCTCTTGTCCTCAGAGACGATCCAGACGTCACGGTTGATCCCGTTAACCCCCTCCTTCAGGCATGGTCTTGTTCCACGCGATCTGCGTGACATCTCCATACCGCCTCCAAGCGCGAATAAATCTGTTAGCTTCGGCCCGCCAGCAATCCCAGTCCTAATTGTTCTTTAACGGAACGTTCCCCTCCGTCAAATAGTGTATCCCAACTATGATCCTTGCGCGTTTCGCGGGCGCGTTTTCTTGCCCCCGTACTTTTTTTCCATATTGCCCCCTTGGGAGAGTGCGAGTGACCCCAACACATTTTTCCATTATCCTTGATTTTTTCTCGCCGGAGGCCCTCCCGGCTGCCGTAACGAGTTGCATTCCCGACTGCTCTCCCGAATGGGACGGCCACGACCTGCACCACGTTGGACCGCGTCAAGTTCCCCCCCAATCTTTTTTTGATCATGCCGCCAAAAAACTCATTGTCCCTGCAGAGAGAAAAGAGCCGGTTTTGTCTCTCATCCTTTATTAGAACCGTGTGGTTAGCATGCCCTCTCCCTCCCCGGAGCTTAAGCCCCGGTTTGACACAGGTGGTCATGGACTTTCCATG
>Ga0179593_1332672_pt1 | contig 15159 bp, 16 predicted proteins | sample CZODoug2_1_08_16_FD_185931 | JGI IMG/M metagenome (GOLD analysis project Ga0179593, IMG submission 185931) | Vadose zone soil fungal communities from Angelo Coast Range Reserve, California, USA - CZODoug2_1_08_16fungal (PacBio error correction) | ecosystem: Environmental > Terrestrial > Soil >... | reverse complement strand
TTTCGAGGTTCCGAAGGGTTCCTCCCCCCCCCGGGAGATTCCGCCGATGTTTTTCTTTTGGGCCTTGAGGTGTCATTTTTGAAGAAGTAAAAGTCCTCCGTCAACGGCGTCTGACTTTTTTCTCGCTGGATGGCTTCAACGCCATTCGTCAGTTCTGTCCCTAGCTTTTTGAGGCGAGGACGTCCCTTTTCCTTTGGCTTGTACCGTCCATTCTCCCTTTGAACCTCTATATGATCCGTTATGTCCTTCTGCCCCGGTCGACACGAAACATTGATGGACCGGTTTTTTCCCCTGTTTATCAGAAAGTTTTCCCCCCTCTTCCAAGAGCACCTGTTTTGCCATCTTCGGTTTTTTTTCTTTCCACCAGATTTTGCAGTTTTTTCTTTTATTCCTGATCTCTCCACATGATGAATGGCCGACCTTCCGCATTCCCCCTTTCTTCGCCTTGAATTTTCCCTATTCCCGTTACAGGAATTTCCAGCGACTCTCCCTTAAATTTTTTTATGTTAACCCTATCTAGATCCCATAACTTGTGTAACCATACTCCGTTTGGGCCACAACTTCTCTAACTTTTCTGACCGTTTTTCACATACTTTACTGCCCCGTTTTTCCTTCCAGCTTGATTTTGTTGCAATCACTGGATGTCGCCTTCTGACTTGCCGGATCTGTGGCGCTTTCCTTTGGTCTCCTCCTATTGGATCGCTGCACTGCGAAATTCTCTTTTAAAAACCCCCCTCCTCTGGGACTTGGCCCTTTACACGAAAATGGCAACTTCTTCTTTTTTCGCTTATCCCCCACATTTGGAATGTAGTGTTCGGTTTCGCACCTTCCGAGTTTTTAAGGGAACGTGGAATACCTTGTTGAATCGGCCTTCCCTGAGACGCCTCCCCTACTTTGCGAATTGCTGGAGTTATTGTCCGCATCCCCCAGCGTTTTTTGCTTACCCGGGAGATCGTTGCTGTCATTTCAGATTTTCCGTCGTCCCCCTTTTTCTTTGCAGTCACTCTTTTTTCTACCTCATTAGTTAATTTCCTTTTTGGAGTATGACGCTTTTCCCAAAATTAAGAAGTTTTTTTTTCTTTGCGTCTTTCCCCCCCCTTTTTTCCCTTTTTTGACTGATTTTCCTAGGCCTCTTTGTCATTTTTATTGGTAGGTTCTTTTTTCCTGGTATACCTTTGCTGAACTGCCTCGATCCTTTTTGGGATTATTGGAGCTGGCCCATGCGTTCCGGATTTTCCATATCGTCTTTCGAGAATGACTTTCCGTTTCGGGGCTAGCTTTTTTGGACGTCTCTAAACGATTGGCTTCCGTGATCTTTGCCGTCCCTTTTCGCGCACTGTTTTGCAATTTTGCCGGACTCTCCCCCTTTGCCAATTGACCCTGAAGGGTCGGCTTTGTTTTTGGCCTCGCACTCCCCCACACGCGAAGTTTTCTTTGCTTTTCCCCCCCTCTTGAAATGCTACGGCGACCCGGAGACCTGACCCACATTTGAGGGTCTATTGGGGTACTGTTCAATACCAGTTCCTGCGAGTTTAGACGACTTCGAAGCGATTACCCTTTTCTCAGGTATCACAAGGACATGACATTTGGCGATTACAGACCTCTTGGAAGGAATTCTTTTTTACTACGTCTGCCCCCTTTTTTTTTATCAGGCGAGAGCGCAGTTTTTGAAGTTTATTTTATGGTTCGGAAAACGACTCCTCCTGGCTTTTGCTACGTCGATTATTCCCCCACCCCCTTTTGTCTCTACTTTCGATCACATCTGCAGACACACTTCGGCCCCCCCCCCTCCCCCCCCAGGTCTTTCCCTTTTATTTTCGCCGGAGCGCTCGGCCCCCTTTTTGACTGCGCGCCCCTCTTCTTTTCCTGACGACCGAAGCAGCGTTTTACCGGACCCCTCCCTTCCAATCGTGTTTTTAGCAAGTTCTTTCTGGGACGAGGGTTTTAGGGCCCCTCTCGCGTCTTCTGAACCCAAACCGCTTCCTCTATGTTTTAGGAATTGGTTCCCCCCCCACAGTCGGAAAATACCTACCCCCCCCTCCAGTTTCTTCACTCCATCGCCTAATGGTCTCCGCCCTCCCAAACAATCCCCAGTCAGATTTCACCACCCTTTCTCTTCTGCCTAGTAGCTAGACCCTTTTTTCTCCCCTTGGTGTAAAGACTTGCGTCTGATCACAGTCCATTGAGGCCATGATTTTTAGGCCCCCCCCCACTCCTTCTTCATCCTCGTTGTTGATTTGATCTCTTTGTCTCTCTTCGTCCCCCCAACTTCATGGCAAGTTTCTTTCCTTTAGAAACACCCACGTGCTGCGTTCGCCACTGTTTAGTCATACTACTCTTTCCCGGTGCCCTGGCCTCGTTTGTCAACTCTGATCATTATTTTTGTTAGTGGAGGTTTTCTCCTTACACCTTATATTTTTGCCGTTTGGGGCCGACCTTTTCTTTAAGATCGTCGGCTTTTCATTATTGGGCCAGCCCCCCTTTCCCACCTCCCCCTCTCCGCTTGGATTCCCCTGTCAAAGTCTTCTAGCGTCAGTCCCTCCCCTTTCTGTAAGAGTTTCAGTCTTGATACAATTAAGAAAATTATGCATTTCAATTTTCGGCAGCCGCCTCGCCTGCTTCCAGTGGCTCAAAACTTTCCTTTATTCCCCAAAATGTTTCCGTCTGCTTGCTTGAACCCATTCATGGACTCTCCCTTTTTTCTGGAATTTTTTCATTTTTTCTCGCAGAGGTTGTAGAATTCCGTCTATAACCTCCGGACGTTCTTTCAACCCCAACTCGCGTCTTTTCCCTCCCCCTCCCTGTCATCGGGGGCCTCTCCCTTCATGATAACTCCGTTTAGGGACCCCGTCATTCACAATACTTCCCCCCTCTTTATTACCTTTCGCAGTGCCACCTTTTTTTGTTTTGCTAGCCAGGTTCCTTCTTTTTCTGCGTAACGTTTCGCTCGTCGTCCCTCTCCCTGTCCCTTTTTCTGTGATTTAACCCCATGTCTGTGTTGAGGTGAAATTTCTCCGTCGTTTTTCTGGCGTTCGAATGGGAAGCTCCCAAAACCTTCGCGTTGATTTTTCGTCTTCTTTTCCACTTCCTTTTTCTTGTCAACTCCTCTCTTGGTATTGTATGTTTCCCCTCGGTTTCCCTTTCCTTGAGTTGTTTTTACCGAAATTTCTCGCCGGGTCCCCGCCCACATCGATGTAATGCGTGCTGCCTCTCGCATTTACTTAGTCCTTCTCATAGCGAGTATTTTCGACGCTCGTGAAGATTATCTACCACACAAGCCTCTTTATCCCTTTCCCCCCTTTTTGGACCTAGAGACATCCCGCCTTTTCCCCCCTTGGCCCGACTCCCCGAACATCAGTATCTTTTTCCAGTGACCCGAGCGACCATTCAAACTTATGACCGGGTTTTTCCGTTTTGGGTCCTCTCCAGTTAGCTTCCCCAACCGCTGCCCGACTTTCGCTCATCGTTCAGTGAGACTGATGCCCCCTCCCTTTGACTACGACCTTTTCATCACTGAGCCCCTGAAATCCATCCATTCATCCGGCAATTTTCTGTCCCCCCTATCAAGAATTGCTCCCTTTTTTTCGTCTCCCTTAGTTCGACTATTCCCAAGGCCTGTGCCGCGCCTGGCTCGGACTTCCCTACAGCCTTTACCAAAGCAGAAGGGTTTCGTCTTTCCTTTTCCCCTCTGACAGACCGGCTTTCTCTTGCAAGTTCCCGTCCCATCCGCTGTTTTTTTTTTCAAGCGCTTTCGGCGAGCGCTTCCCCCCCTCTCTCTACCCGTTTACCCCCCTCCCCCTCCCCTCTTTTTGCCACTCATGGTTCGGGACCTAAGGTCTCCTCCCCTCCCCGCTCATCCCCTAGCTTGTGCAACTGTTTCTGCCACGTTGATCAGAACCCGGTTGCAAACGCCTACAAGTCCTTTTAAAACTCCCGCACTGAGAGAACCCAATATGGTGAGCATCCCCTTTTCTATCTCGCCTTGACCATCATGAGCGGTTCCAGCTCCTAATCCAAATACCTTTGACCTGATAGGCCATTCAGCAGTTCGAGTCGAGCCTGTGATCGTCGTCCCGATATTTGGAAAGCCCTCCCCCCCTTCAAAAACGGTGCTCCTCTTGTAGGTATTCGCTGTCATCCTGTTCTTCCCCTTTTTTTGGCCCGGTTGCGGCATGCCAGTAAGGTCTTTTCCCCCTCAGATTTTCGACTAACCCCTGTCCAGCCACTTGAAATTCCTGCGTCGTCTTTCCTCCCCCAGCTGTAATTAATGGAACTCGACGAATTTTTGACTATGCGAGCTCTTTTTCCCCTCCGGTTTCCCTTTAGTTTCTCGCGGCACTTCTTCCCAATGCTTACCCTCAGACCTACTAAAGCGCGCTGCTTTTACCCCCCCACCCCGGAGGGTCTGCTGTCAATTCTCTTTCCCCTCCTCCTCGTGTTGTTGTGATTTCTTCTGATGTTCCAGGGGGACCTCCCCCCGCAGATCCCTCTCTCTGGTGCTGTTTCTCTTCTTTTCCTGGAGTGTCCTCCCTAGAAGCTTGAGAATTTTCCTTTCCCACGAGGTACCCCCTCCGCTGCTGCCGGGCCGGTCAATCCATCCCCTGAGTTACTTTGCCTACGCTTTGTAGCGACGACGAGAGACTTTTCTTTCCCCCCCCTGTAATTATGGCTTCTTGAACTTGATGTGCTCTTTGATCTGTCCGCACTTTTTCCCTTGGCGCACTTTTTAAGGCCTTTTCTACCCCGGTCTTCGAAAGTCCCCAGTTTTTCCGAGTTCACCTGTTTGCCAATATGTCTCGTTCGGCACACTATCGCGGACGAGCCTGCCTTTCTTCTTCTCTCCCCCTTGACTTCTCCCTGCCTTTCCCGGCTTGGCGCCTTTGTTAATTTCTGCCGATTGTAACCGCCCAGCGCGTCACGACAGGTTGGCTCACCTATACCTCTTTTTTCGCGCAGTGGGACAGTACTTTTCCTGTCTTTTGGCAACTTTTTCTTCTCCTGGCTAAGTCCTTCTTCCAGGTACTTTTGTTGCTGCGGCAATATGCCTTGAAACGCTATGCCTTTCTGCTGGCGAGTCCGGGGAGCCATACCCCTCTCTTTTGATCGGCTCACGTTCTGACCAAAAAAAATTGGTTTTTATGGCGTCCCGAAAATGAGCCCGGCATTTTTTTCCCCGCATCCCCCCCCCACCTGCTCTGTTTAAAGTTTCTTTCCTTTTGACAAGCTCTCGAGTTCCCTGAATCACCGGCTGATTTTTTCACTTCTCCGATCACCCCTCCGCTTTTTCGCCGTGTTTCTCGTTGTCCTGCCCCCCCCCTTTTCTGATGGATATTTTTCCTGTTTTTCCGGGATGACCTTAGCTGTTTCGTCTGGCAGGGCGTTCCATGCATTGATTCTTCATTCACCATTTCCTTTTTGCCTGAGTTGTTTCCCCCCTCTAAGCTTCCCGAGTACCAGGACCTGCCAAAATGCTTTCCATGTTCCAGCGTTTCTGGTGATGATTTCTAGGCCCCAGTTAATGAGGGAAGGCCCGCGCCACGAGGAGAGGGCACCGCCCCGACGACGTCCGTTCCCTCCTCGCAGCACGCACCCCTCCTTCTCATTGGATTGGCGGATGTACCTTCATCCTGGTTTGCTTTAGTTACTATAGCCTTTCTTTCTGACCTATGATAAGGTTCCCCGAGTGGAGAGCGGTTTGTGATTCTTTCGCACTCGCTTTTTGAGTAATGGACTTTGCCCCTTAGCTACCCCTCCCTTGAGTTGACTCCTTCCCCCATTTCCACCTGAAGGTCGTCGATCCATGATTTTCTGAATCGCCAAAAAACGCGATTTTTTTCTTCCCCAATCGTGAATTCGACTTTTCCCGGATTCCCCGCACCCGCTGAATATTTGGGGCTTTGAATACCTTGGGGCACTTGAGTTCCACGGTCCGCGAACCCATTTCGTATCACCTTACACAGGTGACACTTTTTTCCTAGTGATTCCTCTTTCACGCGAATGCGGTTTTGACTGTGACGTTTTTTTCTTCAAAAGTTGTCTCCCTTCTTGATGCGGAATTTCTGATTTATTGGGCTGGGAAAAAGTTGACGTCTTTTTTCTACCGTCTACTTCCGGGGGACCCACTGTTCTTTTACGTCCCCTATGTAACCGTTCTCAAGTTTGCCCTTCTGACCGAGCGGAAATTTTCTCCTTTTTCCCGAACTTCCTACGTTTTGATCCTGCCGCCGGACGATCCGGAAGATCGTGCGGCCTTCCTCATAAGGCCACTTTACTGACCAAGTAGGTTTGGACGAAGTGCAATCTTTCCTCTAGCGAATTCCTTTTTACTCGTTCCCAACCTCCCCCTTTGCTAGGTAGTTCCCCAGGAAGAAAATTTGAAATCTCAACTTGGTCTTCCACAAACGGCCACTAGAAGCGTTAAATCCAGTTTTTCCACCCCCCCCCCTCAGACCTTAACAAAAAAGGCGTGCCCCCTCCCCCCTCACAGTCCGAAGCCTTTTTTCTCGCGTATACCAGCTTGAGGACGAGCCAGCGCTTTCCCATGGGTTTCCAGTTCTCCTAAAATACTATACCTCTTCCCCCCCTTTTCTAGAGAGTCTGGGATAGGAAGTTTAAAACGTCAAGCGTGATGACCTCTCCTTTATAAAACCCCCCTTCCATGCGAGACAGGGCTTCCTCCCTCCTAGTTTGCCGCCTTTAGTTTGGGTTGAATTTTTCACCCCTTTTCATTTTGTTCTTGGTCTTGATGACCGTTCTTTTTATATTCTTTTTTCCTCCCAATTTGCTGCCTTCCCCTCATTCTTTGTGAAAAGCAACTTACACCCCCTAACCTCTCTTTTCGATCTTTCCGCTCAGACCTTTTGCCAAAGAAATGGGCTAACCACCTTCTCCCCTATTTGCTAGTAATGTGTTCCCGCCTTTTTTGATTCTGTTAATTCTCCACCCAAACGTGGAGGCGAATCCAATTTTTACGTAGCGCCGACAATAAAGGCTGGTCCCTTCTTGGGGGTATTTTTTCGGCAGAGATGTCTTCGACTATTCCCCCCAGTCTGTCGACAGGTTTTTTTCCGACGTCTTCAAAAGCTGCGGTCTTTTCTTTTTCCCCCATCCCATAATCGTTTTCTTTTTTTTGCGCTTAGTTCTCACACAAGTTGGGCCCGGCCGTCCGCTTCCCCCCTCATGTAGACCCCCCGATCGCACTATATGAGGGCCAACTTTTTGATTAGGTTGTGTTGTAATACCTCCCTTTATAGCTTCCTTTCCTCGCCGTGTACCAGCTCGGCCCCCCCCGATGTACCACTTCCTCGTGTTGTGTGAAATTCCTTTTTTTTCGCCGTAGCATTCATTTCTCTAATTCCAGACAAACTTCGCCGTTTGGGAGTCTTCGGCCAATGCATTTTGGTCCTCGGGTCTGGATTTCAATTGACCTTAGTCAAACGGGTCTTTCATTTTAAGCCGAAATGCGGTTAACCCCTTTTCACGAAAAATCGATGTTTCTCTCCCCCCCCCGCTGCGTGCCCTTAGGATCTTCCATTTGTATTCCTCGATGCTCGGAAAGTTGATGAGATTATCCATCGCCCTACCAAAACTTCGCAGCCTTTCCGTTTTCTCCCCCCCTAGAACCCGATTCCAGCAAAATCCCGCATGCACTATCCTTCGAAAACTTTTTCCCGTCCCCTGCCTTCACCCGCGCTGGCTTTTAAACATCCAAACTTCTTTTTGGTTTCCTCCTTCTTTTCCCCCTCCGGATTCTTTCTTCAAACCGGGCCCCAGTAGCCTGCAAGGTTCTCTAATTGTTCCTCTCCTCCGCAGACCGACGAAACATCTGACTTCCCCCCCCGAGCCGCAACAGCTTTCCCCCCTTCAATTCCCCTTTATGCGGACACTCTCCAGCCCTTCGGCCGACCAGTAGTTGATCCGTCTTCCCTTTTCGAGCCGCGTTTTAAAAAGGGACATTTTTGCCGCGCGGTTCCTTGCTCCCCTCCCCGAACCCCCCTCCCCCCTTTGGTGATCTTTTCCTCGCCCTCCTGCTTCATTTCGTGTAGGCCAGATGCCACTTCCCCCATGTTTCTCCTTTTCATGTGCGACAAATCTCTGGGATACCCGTACTCGGCCATCCCGATCCCGTAGCGTTCGACGAAAATACAGTTATTCCGCAGCCCCCCTTTCCTCGGTACTCGTACTTGAAAGGATTTCAAACTTCTGCATCTCAAGTTCCCCCCCGACCGACAGGTAATCCACCCCTCTTGCACCCCCCGTTGGCCTAGAATTTTTTTTGAGCATCAACCTTCTTCTTCCTCTCTTTTCAAAACTTCCTTTCTCTCCCCCTTTCTTCGGAATGAATTCACAGAGTCCGATTTGGGGACTGCTTTCTCTTTTCTTCAGAGTTCATGATCACCTGCCCCCGTTTCGCGTAGTTTTTCGCCATGCGGCAGCCAGATTTCAAAAAGTTGACCTTCTTTTTCCTTTCTTATGAAATTAGCCCCCTCCCTCTTCCCCTGTTTGTTCTGCCGCACGGTGGAGTCTGTGATCCCCTTCTCCACATATAGATTTTCGACGCGGCTTCCCATTAAACCGGAGAAATTCGTCTCAAAAAAGCGTAAGGGTTCCTCGATGGCGTTGACCCTTCCTTTTCCTGCCAAGCTTTTTCCCCCCTCCGAGTTCTGCGGTACTTTCCAACCCCAAAACTGATTCCTACAATCCCATTCCGCTCCCAGCACCATGTCCTACACGGGGGATTTGACGGTCCCTTTTTGAACTCTCTCTATTTTTCTCTCCCTTTTTGTGGTAGAGCTGTCCCCAATTGGACCGCCTCCCCCTGAGACTCCGCGCCGCTTGCCTTTTTCGGGATTGTTTCAGATTTGACCCAGTCCGCGAGAACTTACCGTCACGTAGGAGCATGCGACCCCGACTCCTTTCCTGTAGTTCCCCCCTCCCTAGCTTTTAATTTATCTTTTTCTTAGAAGTCCGATTCCGAAGGTTTTTCCCTTTGCCAGTTTTCCTTCTTCTTTCGCGCCTCTTATGTGATCCTTGATCTTCATCTCGGTGCGGACAGAAGCGTCCGCCCCCTTTTTCAGTTTTTTTTTTGATTCTCCCCTCCAAAGTCCCAAAAGAGACTGACCCGGTTTTGCTTGGCGGCTTTGCTTTGACCCTTCTAATTGCTAGGCTATTCGCATGAGCCTTATCCCTCCCCTTTTCCCCCAGTGGATCCTTTCTTCTTCGCTTGCCCAGCTTTTCCCATGAAGTTGTCAAGCGATCTAAGCGGTTTGATGCTTAATTCTCGTGGAGAGAAGTGGGCATCTATCTTCTTTGGCAACCATTATGCGAACGTGCATCCCCCCTTTTTTTTTTCCCCCACCAGTATGTTCCTTCGTTTGAAAGCGTGCGCTCCCTGTCTTTTCGCGCCCTATTGAGAATGGATGGGAGAGTGGGTCGATACCCTCTTTCCTGGTCTTTAGAGTTTCTTCTCCCCTCCTCGAAAAAAACAAACCTCTTAGGGGCTTTTTATGGCGTACCATTGACAACTTGGCATTTGTCAGAAGTTAACTTGCTTCATTGGGAAAGTCTTCGCCCTCCTTCCCGCGCGGACCGTGCCTTTCCGAACTCTTTCCCTGAACGGGATACATACCCCCCTTTTTCGCCGAATTTGGGTCCCCCCAAAAGTTGATCTGAGGGATAATTTTAATTGCTATGATGAAGTCAGAGGTTTTTTTTCCCCCTTTCCGGCCTTCAACTTCCTCCCCCGATTCATTCACCTTATAGGACTAGTGTTTTTTGGGAGACAAGCTCAGGCCACGCTCCCAAAATTTCCAAAGTTCCCATTTTTACGTACACTGGCGGACTGTTCGGTACTTCTCTTGCTTTTTGCACCTTTTTCTCCTTGAGGAGAGGTCTTCTCCTTAACTACTTGCTAATCTGAAGAAGGGGGTTACTTTGGCGGAATGTGATCATTCATCACGGGTGGCGTTCCTCCCCCGATCTACTCTGATGTGCGACGTTCCGAGTGGGTTTTCCGTTTTTTCCATACATCCGATGTGTAAAGTGGACTACGTGCTTGCATCTCTACCTGCAAGCCGTTACTAAATCCATTGCCCCCCTCCCCCTTCCCGGAGGGGTTTGCCCCATTCATTGTTAAAGCACTCTTCCAACCAATTTCGTTTTTCCCCCACGAATGTGAATTCTCGCCCCTTAGATTCCCCCCCCCCCCCCGCCCACCCCTGAGGCCTTTGTGGGACCCTTTAATCCATAGGGCTTTACGCTCTTGAGAAGGTCGCCCCTCGATGACCATGGCGTCTCACCTGGTCCAAGGTGGACACGCATACCTTTCCTCCTCTCTCCCTCAAAGAGGTACCGCTTTTCATGACGGCCGGTAGATTCCCCCAACTTTTGTGTAGTCTCTGCTCCCGAAAGTACGATTTGGGGGAAAACAGACGGCCCTTTCCCTTACGTCTCTCCCTTCTTCCTATTTTTCCTCACCCGAGATCGTAACATATGCCAACAACCCGGAGTTACATTCGGGAGAAGTCTATACGGAAACATTTTGAATGCGCCTGCCGATCGTTTCGCCCTCCCTCCCTTCCCCAGAGCTCTCGCTGACGGACTACTTTAAGGCCCTTTTTTGGTTCTGCTCCCAAGTAGGTATGCTGCTAAGCATGACGCTGCCTCCTTCCGCGTCCCCCCTCTTTCCAGGATAAGGTATGGTCGGTTTTTCAAAAGTCATCAACGCAGCCACCCCCATTGGTCCAAAGTGTCGGAAAATGACCGACCCGGCTAAAGACAGCACCACAAATTCCCCCTCGAGATTTCACCCCAACTCTTCCCTTCCCTCACCCCATTATTCTTTCCTCCCCATTTTTTAGCCCAGCAATTGGGTTTTATAATGATTGAGTTAAGGCTGATCAAGAGTCCCTTGAGTTTTCCGGCGTCTGAATCGATCTTTTCCTCCCATACTTGTTGTGTTGCGTCTTATAGCCCCCTGGACAATCATGGACGCTCTGGTGTCCCGACGCCCCCCCCTTTAACCCTTCCTCCTCTGTCCAAGTTTGTTCTTCCCTTCTTCCGTACTAGTTATTTTTGCCCGCCTCTTAGTTTGGTGGTCTTTTCTTTTTGGTTCCCGTTGTGGCCGTGAGTCCTGTCGCTTTCATTTTTTTGCCCTCCCCCTTCCAACATACCTATTTTTCTGGGGATTCCTGGAGTCCAGCGTTTTCGCTTCAGCCCTCGGACCGCTGATCCCATTATAACCCGTTTGCAGTAGTAATGTCCGCCAGCGCTTTTTATCGTCCTTGCTTCTTTTCCCCCCCACCCGATAGTTTGTTCCTTTCCCATGTTTCGTATGCTCTCTGCGGACTCCAGAATGGTTCTCTATCGACGTTTTTTAGTTTTTTGTTAGTTTTTCCTGTAGGTAGATCCCCCGATCAGGTCCGGAGGCAGTCTACCCCTTTCGAATTTTCCCCAAATCGTCAGCGGTCTTGCTCTTCCGCTCCCTATACACCCCCTGTTGGCCATTTTCCTTCACCCGCATTCGACTTTGTAGGTAGTTACCAGATTCGCACGATACGCTCCCTTGTGATTTTACCTTTGTTCGATATTACCTTCATCGCTTGCGTACGTTTCGCCTCTCGTAAACCTTTCCCGCGCTGCCCTTTCCATGTCCCCTGTTTTCGGTGAACTTTCTCAGCGGCTTCATTCTTTCCTTTTTTCCGCAATTTTCCACCTTTTTGTTTTTTCGAAGTTTGAGGCCAATTTTTTTTTTGCCCCACGCTTTGGATGGTTCATGGGGAGCCAATTCTTGCAGGGGCGAAGGCAGCAGTAATCCACTTGGGTCCCCCCCCTCCCCCGATGCATCTCTCCTTTCCTCTTTTGCCACTCCGAAACTTCGCTCTTAATCCTGCGAGATGTGCGCATCCCCCCCTACGCCCGGCTCTATCCAGGACAAGCCTCCCAACCCCCCTCGGCGATATCCGGTCGCGTTTTCCCCCCCCTCCCCCCATTCCCCCCGAGCCTTTCCCCCTTATGCATCCTTCCGAACTTCAATCCTCAGTCCTTTTCCCGAGCTCTTCTTGGGAATTTTGTTCAGAATGTTTCTAGTCAGGCTGAGCTTGCGCCCCGTCCCAAGTACCGAATCTGTGCCTTCCATAGAGTTCTCCTCCCGCCCATGACCCGCTTCCCAATTTCCCCCCCAGCCTAGATATCCCCCATGATTGGATGAGGACACTTCCGCATTCGAACTTGTGCTTTTTTTTTCTACAGTTTCCGATCCTTTTCCCTGCCTGGGAAGGCTGACTTCTTTGCGAACTACACGACCCCCAAGCAGGTGGGATCTGATGCTCTTTTTCCCTCCTTTCCCCCCTTGTCTTTCTCTCCCTGCCCCATCGATGTTGTTTTTTCAAGCGATTCGCCACTCCTGTACCATCTCGGTATCTAAATCAGCCCAGTCTTGCACGTAATAGCGTTCGCGACCATCCGTATTGCCTGCAGCAAGTTCCCCCGTTCCCCCTCCCTCAGTTTTCAAATGTATTCCCCCCTTTTTTTTATCGAACTTGTTGCCAAAAAAAAAGCCCCTGTCCCCGCTCTCCCCCTAGTACTATTGGAAGAAAATTGTTATCCCCGCTGACAATTTGTAGAGTTTCAAGAGACGGCACCCCCTTTCTAATGGTTCCTGATCGTCTCATTCAGTTTCTCATCTGCCTCCCCTTTTGCTGTCCCTTAGCAGACGCCGAAAGACTTTCAACCCCTTTTCTCTCGGACTTGTATAGCTTCTGGACCTTGGGAATGGTTATTTACCTTTTTTTTTCGGCGGCCATTCAGATCAAGGCCTTAATTTTCGGACCGGCTCAGCCGTCCGATTCAACTCGGCGTTTCTTCAAAAAAGCTGTAATGCAAACTCGATGGCGTTGAAACCCGGTCCCTCTTCAGTAGCCCCCTTGCGTGACGTATTCTCGCTTTCAATCTGCCAAATTTTTTTCATGCCCAACATTCTTCTCCGGCCCCCGGGGGATTCGTCCCCCTGTTGAATCTTCTTCCTGTAGTGAGATGTTTCAAGGTGGACCGCACCTGGTTAGATCCGCGCGCTGGTGCTGGAGTTTTCCTGGATTTTTCCTTTGTTTGAAGAAGTCCCGCTATACCCTCTTCCACATTCGCTGCTGCCGGCTTGTAACGCAATTTCTTTATTGTTTCTTTTTTGATCGCGGACTACGAAGATTTTTAATGGTACCGGTTTAACGCGAAGCCCGCTGTCGCAACTCTTCCCTTTGAGAGCATACTCCCACCCGGGGTCGACGACGGGCAGCCACATTGTTGCTATTGGATCCCCTCCTCCTCAAGAGAATATTTACCTGTTTTTCCATCTGTCGGCGGATGGCACACTCCTAGACCTATCCCCCTTTTCAGGCATGACTGTTTTCCTTTCTCCTCTTTCGTTGCATTTTCCATGCTTGGCGCTTTGTTTTTCTTCGCTCAACCCGTCTTTACTCCTGTCAGCGAGATAAGTTTTTCAAAGTGATGCCCACCTATTCTATTTCTCGGTGGCAGTGGACAGTAACTTTTCTTTCCCTTTTTTAAATTACCCGTCTTCTCCTTCCCCCCGTTCAACAACGTTATGACGGCCGGTTTCATGAACCGTTCTGCTCAGTTTCCCCGCACGCTAGACGTTTTCTTGATGGGCGAGTGGGAGAATCCCGATGATGGATGCTCCCCCTCCCCCCTGTTTTCCCAGCAAAAACAACATCGGGAGGTTCTTTTTCACTTAACCAATGCAGTTCTTTCACGAATTATCCAAATCGTTTGGAAAGGTCGGGGAGTCGAAATTCCGCTGGCCCCTTCTTTTGAAGCCAGGCTTCCTGGTCGGCAGTCACCTTTCTTTGACTATCACACGCTTTTCGAAGAAATTTAGCGTGTCAGCATCCAATGCCGCGTGATTTCCCTTTGGCACTTTTGCTTTCGGTTGACAGTCTATGTGGCCCCGGTAAGTCCTTGCGTTAAGGCGAAAACGTATTTCTTTCCTTCATTCACCGCCGGCTACGTGTCCGGTTTTGGCTTGCAATCTTTTTCTTGACTCCGTTTTCCCCCTCTTGAAGGGATTCGTGGTCCAGTCTGGACGGTCTTTTGCGGCTTATCCGGCGATGCGGTGGGACGGGGAGCGGATTCTTTTTGACGCCCCTTTTTTTTTCTCTGACATAAACGTTATGGCGTGATAATCTCCTCAGTTTTCCTTTCTATTCTTTAACATCTATCTTCTTTCCCCAGCATGCTTCCTGAGTGAGAGAGGGGATTTTTACACGATTTTCGGCGTACCGTGGATAGGCATTTCGCTTCCCCTGCAAGCGTTTCCTCCCCCCAAACCCCCCTGCCCCCCAAAAAATTCCCCGGCGCTTGTTTTACCAATTCTTTGGCCCCCCCCCGTTCCCGAAGTTTTAATGTCAGGTTTCGACCTGATCTCACCGCAACACTTAGTTCCCTATTGGGACCTTTTCCCCTTTTTACCAGACGCGAGTCCGACTCGGTCAACGTTTACGCCGACGATTGACCTCTTTTTCACCCGGTAAATTGTGCCACGCATTCGTTCCGTATTATTTATATCTTGGCGCTCATGCGGCCCATGACGCCGGGCTTTTTCCCACCTTTCCAGTTTTCTTCTCTTCATTGATTAGGGGATGAACCAACCTGACTGCCTTTGCTAAGCTCCTGCTCTTTTCTCCGCCTGATTTGTAATCCGACCATCTGCGACAAACTCGCAAGCCCAGTTAGTTACCCCTTTATTCTCCTTTCTAATACTTTCACCCCTTTTTTTTCCTTTCGCCGCGATCGTTTTTTTGCCCCATGCCTTTTTCGACTGAGCACCTATAAGAAGAGTGTTTGGGTGAGCCCATTTCGGTATGGCTCCTTTTGAAGGGACTTACTTCAGGCCAGCCCTCCACAAGAGTTTTAATGATCCCTTTGGCTTTACCCAAAAAGAAGGAACTCAGCCACATATCTCAGAAAGTGTCCCACACAACGGCCCTTTCCCCAAGTGATCCACGACCAGACCCCCAAAATTTTTATTAACAGCGCCCCCTTGATTCCCAACTATTGCGTTGGCTGATGTATTCGTCCTCTTGATCTGGTGTGGATAAAGATTCTGCCGTCGATCCCCCTTCTGGGCCGATTTTCCCCCCAGCCCAA
>Ga0179593_1293984_pt1 | contig 15159 bp, 13 predicted proteins | sample CZODoug2_1_08_16_FD_185931 | JGI IMG/M metagenome (GOLD analysis project Ga0179593, IMG submission 185931) | Vadose zone soil fungal communities from Angelo Coast Range Reserve, California, USA - CZODoug2_1_08_16fungal (PacBio error correction) | ecosystem: Environmental > Terrestrial > Soil >... | reverse complement strand
CTATCTCCCGTACCACCTCGGACTGCGGCGCCCTCAAAGCCCCCCCCCTAGCCTTTACCAGCCTTAAGTAGGCGCCCCCCTTCCTTCTGCCTTGCTGGCTCCCCCTCTCTCACCTTCATACTCCACAATAACCCAGGGGGCTGGGTGGTTTTGTCGAAGTGAGCGCACTCCTTCCTCGGGCCGACCTTTTTCTACCCTCTTTCCTCTTTTTCTTCTCTACATTTTTCGCCAGTCCTGAGAATGGACAACTTCCTTTTCGCCGACCCTCCCGGTCCCCACGGTTCAGGTCGTCTTTTTCTGATGTCCAATTTTTGTCCCTAAGGCTTTCTTCCTGCTTCAGCCCCCGCGAAAAGAGTCTTATGACTCTTTGGACTCCTGCCGCTTTCGCCGCCCGTACGGACGCGCGAGCCCCGGGCTCCTCCTTCAGAGCGACCGTCTCCTTTCCACGGTTACTTAAACCTTTCTCCCGGGATTATCCTTCTCCATATCGGCCCCGTCTTAAGGAATTCGGGGAACCCAGTCCGCTATCGCCCTCTTCCTTGCCATAGCGCGCGCGACGGCATCATGCCGGCCCTTCCTTTTTCCTCTCGAGTTTCCCCTTTCCCCGCTCCTTAGCCTTTCTCTGGATTTTTTCCTTCGTTTACGTGTGTCCTTCCCTTCTAGGGGAAATGATTCGTTCTGTCTAATGTTTTTCGTATTTCAGCTAGATTCACGGACTTCCCCCCTTGATTTCTCTTCTCCCTCTTTTCCTTTCCTTGTAATAGGAGGTTTCCCCTGCTCTTTCTAAAATGGCGTTCCTCATCCCGCCAGGTGCCTCCAACGCCCTCCGGGCTCCCCCCCTTCTCCGTCACCAGGCGCCTTTCCTTTTGACCTCCTCCCCGTTCTTTTCCCAAGCAGTCCTACTTTCTTCAAAAAGGGCATTCCGCGTCCTGCCTAAGTCAACATCAACTGTCCCGGCACTGCCGCTGAGTCTCCGGGCTCTTTGATTTGAGGGTGCGCGTCGAAGGAGTTGTGGAAGCGGTATTTATTTTCCCCTCCTTTCTCCGACTCGTTCAAGTAAAAGGGAACGTCTCCACGTCGTCCTGCGGCACAACGACCGCACGGCCGGGGCGTCTTCATATCTTCCTAAGGTCGGCCTTCCCCACCCCTCCAGAGTTCTCCCGGAGGTCATTGAACAACACCGCACTCATGTACTCTCAGCTCCTCCCCCCGGCGACGGTCTCCTGCCGACGCCACTTCGCCCCTTCTCGGGGGATTCTTCCCTCGCTTCACACCCCCTTGGCTTAGGATATTTTTGATACGATTTTTGGGTCTGACTCTCAATACCGAATCCCCGCGCGCCGCCGCAGGTGGAACTTCCCCCGTATGTGTTTACATCCCCCCCGTGCTGACCCAACTGACGTAATTTGAAGACACGGGACGCGCAGGCCTGGCAGGCGAACCCTGATATCCTTGTCTTCCATCTCCTTCCCCAATCGCCATTATCTCCGCTGCATAATTATCTAGCCGTGCCGCTGCCGGCAAACCCTTCACGACCTGGCCAGCGACCTACTTTCCTGAAAGGAGGAAGGTCCCTGCCCCCTCAACTTGGAATTCTTTGTCCTCTTTCGACTCGAAGTCCGTCTGATGCTATAACTTACATGGTTCCCTCCAGGAGGGCAGGGGAGTTTGGCAAGATGATTCCCTGGTGACCTTTTCTTGCTACTTCCTACTTTCAACGTTCGGCCTCTCCCGATCGTCGGTAGGTAGGGATTCAGTGTTCTGCTCCGGGTAACTTCTTCTCCCTTCTCGGCCCTCTGTCTTGAATAGGACAGAGCCTGGATCGGCCAAACCAGTCTCTTCTTCCACTGCCCATAGTCCTTTGCCCCAAGGGAGATGAACCAAAAGACTACCTCCTCCGGGACGCCTCACCTCGCAGTCACGTCCAATCTCTCTGGACGCCGTTTACCAGTCCAGTAGAAGTTCTTAACTGTTCTCCTTCTTTCTCTTCTGAGTTATGAAAGGATCCGACCTCTTCAGGAGCGGCCCCCCATTAACGCCAGACCGGCCACACGTCTTCCGGGAACCCCGTGAACCGTACCCTCTTCTCCCTTCTCGCTACAGCTAATATCCCCGAAGGGCTCTCACCTATCCGGGACGAGGTCCCCCCGTGCGACCTTGGTGTTGACTTGCGTCTTTTTCTCCCCCCCGGTAACCGCCCTTTTCAAGTAACCTTATTCATCAGGCTTCCCTTTACAGCCCAGGGACTGTTCTTCTCCCTGGACGGAATCAGTTTGCTTCAGGCCAAATTCACCCCTAGGTTTGACTCCTCGTCATTCAAGTCCTTCAACCTTTTATCCTGAAAGCGCGGAGCCTTTACGCGTTATTTAGTCGTTCTTCTTACCCGACGGCAGAACTCTTTCTAAGCGAGTCTTCCAGCAGGCACTGTCCTCCCGGACCTTTCCTGGCTCTACCACCTGCTCCCCGCTTCCAGCTCGTTTCCGATCCCCCTTTTAGGATTCCCTATGCGCTCTGCTTCCACTCAATCTCCCTCGGCTCACCCTTTCTTTTGCAGACTGACGAGCCTCCCCTTCACTGAGTCCCTTTTGATCATCAGCGGCTAAGCTGGCTGTTGTACCACGACCCCCCGCCGGTTGCGCCCGCGCGCGGATTCTCCATGATGACCGACCCCTTCTTAAGGCCCAAAGGCCTAGGCCCTTCAGGTACAGACCCGATCCATCTGATTCGTCCCTTCACCGGGCAACCACATATCCGATCAAACAACTCTCCCTGGCTAAAAGATTTACTGTCCCTTCGACAGTTTCCCTTGGGTAAAAGGACCCTATCCATCCTTTATGTACGCTCGTTTCTTGTGTAAAACTATCTCTACCACTTCACAATTGGCCGCCGTCGCCTTTCGTAAAGGCGCTGCTCCGTAGCCCAAAGCTCTCCTCTCTGGAAACCAGAGATTCTTCTTTTCACGAAAGATATCCTTTCATCACCTCTGTTATTTTTTTATATAGATTTCAAACTTCGGATGTGGGAAAGAGGCCGACTTTCATCCTACTCTGGCGATTTCTTGCCATTGAAGACCCTTCAACGGTTAAACGACTCTTCTCTATTTCATCTTCTTCCAATTATTGATAAGGCATCAACCTTTATTTGGTGCTATTAATCCTGGTCCTGCAGGAGCCTGGGCGTACCCCTTTGCCCAAGTTGCTCTTTTTGTTTTCAGCTTCCCAGGCGCCTTTTCACTGTTTGCTCTCACAAGACGAATCAGAGGCGGGGGCGTCCCGCTGTGAGGTCGCCGGACTGCTTCTTCTCTCCCTTCAGGAGGTCCGTCTTCCTCCATGCGACTTAAGACTTGCGAGTCGTGCCCTATTGATTTTTTCTTTTCTTCGACCCTTTCTTACCCCGATCTACTTGTCTCCACTTCTTAAGGAGGCTCTCCTCTTTTTTCTTTTAAACCAGTACATCCCTACGTAGGCTTACCTTACCCCGTATCCGATACCTTTTCCTAATTAAGCCCCTCGGGAGCGCACGTTCTTTCCCTCCCTACCGTTCTTTTACCTTCCGTTTGGTTGAACAGCCCCCTTCTTCCTTCCCCCACCTAGTGCATTTATTATGAGCGTTTTCTTTCCGATGGTCAGCTGTTACCCTAGCGAACGCCTAACCTCTCCCTTTCTCCGTCCGTTTGAAGCGTGGGGATCTTCTTGAAGTACTTCTGACTGTAGAGGGATCTGTCATCTACCCTGGTGACTTTGTCCAAAGCAACATGTTCTTATTCCAGTCGCTCCTCTTCTGGGCCTTCCCCTTCAACGCCCCTCTTCCTTTACTCCTTCTTCTTGCAGTTTCATTTGGTGCCAATGGATGGCGCCACTCTTCGACCCAGGTCCCGATCTTACCTACGCCTGGAAGCGGTCTTAACTCTTCGTTCCCTCTTGGTAGAGTTTGACAACTAACTGAGCCTTTCAATCGTTTCCTCTCATTCCGTTCTTGTGGTTGCCCGTTGATTGTTACGCCCTGGACATCGCCCTTTTTGTATTAGCGGTCTCCTCGAACGCCTGAACTCATCGTCAGATGTACGGAAGTTTGGCGGCCCCTTAAGTGAGCCCAGGATAGAAACGATCAATGGTAATGCTTCTCGCCTCACCGACCCCCTGTTGAGGCTGCTGGTATGCGCCCCCTCTTGTTAAAACCCCCTCACTCTCCAGTCCCTCTAATCCGTGTGTGCTCTTGTTTGCGCAAAGAAGTTTGCGGTCAGATCCTCACTACAGGCAGTATCCTTTTTTCCAGGTGATCCCCCTCTTCATCCGCAAGGCGCTTTCTACGCACTCCCCTGTGACGATATGCATCGATTCGACCGGCTATGTGATCCCGTTTACTGTTCTCCCGACCCGACCCCTACCTTCATTTTCTCTTTACACAATCCCCCCCTCCAGCCCCATCTGCCTTGCCATGGACTCTGTTATAAGACCCGACTTCGACGCACATATGTCTTTTCTTCCTGGAGGCCCGCGGTGCACAGCTGACCACCCCTTCCTCTCGTTTGGTTTATGGTGGGGGAGGTTTTGAAGCCTGCAGAGCCAGACCCGACTGCTGCACATGTTCGATCTCGGTTTGCCCTCCGGCGTTCAAGGAAGTTCTTTGTTTATCAATCTTCTCTTTTTCCCCTCTGCTCTTTTTGAATTTAAAGGGTTGATGGTCCACATATTGTCCTGCCGCCTGCGGCGCGTCTGAAGCCTCGCTCAAATTTCGGCATCCGAGCCGACGCCCAGTTTGGCGTTCTTAGCCTTCCTTCAAACCGTCGTTTTCCTTTTCCTCCGTATTTTTTCTTTCCACGAGCCCCTTACTTGCTTTTTCTTGTGTGTCATTTGGAGGCGTTTTCCCCACCGAGTGTTCCTGGCCGTCCCCGCCCCTACTCTTACCCTGAGTCTTTCTTTTTTCCCCCTTCAAGACGCACACTGGCGCCGGTGACCCTTGCCGCCCCGCCTGTGGTATTGGGACCATCTTCTTAACTTTTTCCAGTCTAGCGTTATTCCATAAAGAGTTTACTCAAAATCCGTTCGGGCGACAGCACCAGCACTTCCCCAGTCCCCAGCGTCGAGCCGCTTCTGACCCTTGTGCTTTTATTGTGAAGTTCCCCCCCCCTGTAAAGGTTAGAAGCCTTGTCTCTGCGCTTTGTAACCATGAAACTTAGGTATTCGGGGTAACGACCGAGCCCTCCGCGGCGGAGCCCCTGCTTTTGTTGTCAGTTCCCCCCCCCAGTACTCTGTTCCTACCTTTTTGTGCTATTAACTTTGGCGGCGGGGTTAACGTGCTTAAAAGGTTTCCAGTGCCCTCTGCCCAACTTGTGCTTTTTAGTAGCCTTTGCCCCTCGGCTTAGAGAAGTTCCCCACCCTTGTTCTCCAGGCTACTCATAAATCCCCCAGGTGGCTCTTTCCTCGACTGAAACAGTCACCCCCCGGACGGATTCCATGTCAAGGTTTCCGCGATTCCCGCACCGGGAGCGTTTACGTTCTTCTCTCAGCGCCATTTCTTTGTCCTTGATGTGCATCAGGAGGCCCTCCCCGCGCTCCTCCACTTTAAGAGGAGCGAGCGGTCTCCGGGTAATCCAAGGGCCCGGATCTGGTCCTCCCAATTTCAGGCTCCGGTTCCATGGAATTCGGAGTCCTCTTGATCTGAGGTCCTCCCTTTTGAGGATAGCACGTAGGCGGGACGTATGCAAGCCCCTGAAGCTTTTCGGAGTGGACTTCCGCTTTTGTGACCCCCTGAATGGATTTTCCAGTCCCCTCAGATCCCCTCCTGCTCCCCGTCGTCACGGCTTGACTTGAGTTAGTAAAGGCTTGATGTAAAAGGCAACTACTTCTGCCAACATAATCTCCTTTGCCTGTCTCCCTGCAGGCCTCTGTTATCGGTTCCTTCGGTATCCCGCGCTCGGCGTCGTAAACTCGCCGCCCGCTCCTTTGCCTTCTTCTCTTTTAGAGTGATTTTGTTTCCCTCCGTTCCAGATTCCGGTTTGAAGCCTTTCTGGTGGGTTAATGCTCGCTCTCGGGTGCTGTGCCGCGGACTCGTGAGGCGGCGCTTTTGACCGTTGGCCTCGCTTTCTGACAGTTTCAAGACAGAACTTTTCTTTGGCCTCTTTGCGGCGCCGTGAGCAAGGCGTAGTTTCATCTCTTGCGTGATTTGGGTTCCCGAATCCGACTCTCTCTTCAGGCCGGTCTTTCCTCCTCTTTCCCCTTATATTCTCTCCCTCTCCTTTTCGGCTGTTCCTCGGTTTGTTTGATATTGCTTCTCTCACAAGAACTCCTTCTTTTACCGTCGAGTACCCCTTGATGAGTATCGTAGTACCGGTGTTCGGCCTTTCAGGGTAGTTTCCCGCCCGTGGGAAAGATCCCTTTCCTGTATTAGACATTCTTTCGGTCCTTCCTTCTGCGGCGCACGTTTGGAGTCGTCGCCGAGCCGTTCCTTGATCCACGAAACCGACGCGGCACCCACCACCTCGACTTATGGGGCCTCCTGTTCCTTCAGTCACCACCCCTCCCAACCTTCTCAGATGCAGACCTCTCATTGCGAATGGCTATAACTAACACCGGCGTTTGACTCGGATTTTCTGATTCTTCCTTGTCTCGTTTCTCCCCTTTCTCATGCATCCTCGTCTCCGCGATAATTCCCTCGCTGCCCCTTTGCAACAGACAAAGCAACTTGCCTCCCCTACCGTATGCCGATAGGACATGCGGGAAATCGACGGTCTTGTTCATGATTGATTGCGGTATCCCGCCACCCGGGATGTCCCTCAGGCTTGCGGCCTCCCGTTTTACGAGCAGCTCCTTCTTTCGTGAGTCGGAACGAGTGATGGGACGTTACGTGCGTGAAGGTCCCCCCACAATTATTCTCTCACGTTGCTCGGTTTCTCAAAGTGCCCCTTCCGTCCGTCTTCCTTTCAAGGAGTTTGCATGCCTTGCGCTCTCTGCCAAGGCTGGCCGCTTTCGGGCCGTGCTTCTCTCCGATCCGCTTTTACCTGTCTCGTGCCCGCTCTCCTCTTTTTCCCCCCGTGGGTTGTTCTCTTTGTTCTTTCTAGATCGGCTCCCTCCCGCCCGGTCCTGTTTATCGAGGTCGTCCGGCATTCCCCCCTCCTTCGTCAACACCTTCTTCTCTTGCCCTCTTCTCGCAGGATCCCTTCTATTCATTTCGCCCTTCCTTCTAGCCAGGCTTGCGTCTCTTTCTTTCTCACACTTGGGCCTTGACGCTCAAACCGGCCGACCCCCGGGAACACCAACCCACCCCCCCAAACACCCAAAGGTGGATTAGCCCGACCCCATTTCAAGAATCTCCCTTCCCGATAAGGTTTGTTCCCGCCTTTCCCTCTCTCCCTAAGCTCCCCTGATCCACAACGTTTTCAGGCTTTACATCTCATTCCAATCCCCAGCTGATTTCACGCTTTCCCGGCTTTTACGGGTTCAGCTATTTTCTATCGTTTTTGTGCTCTCTCCGGCTCTTCCTATTCGCTTTTTCCCTATTTTCACGCCCAACTCTACAAGCGTTTTGAAGCCGCTCAAATATAATGTCAGCCCTTTTTCTTGCACCCTGCGGCCTCCTTGACGTCATCCTCTCTCCCTGCAACCGGATATGCCGTTTGGGTTCTTGCTCTTGGTTCTAGTGTTTGTTTTTAATGTCTCACTCTTTTTGGTGTCTGTCGCCGCTGTTTTTAGTATGTTCTTCCCTTCCGGGTCCTCTCCAGATACTCCCCCTTGCGCTCCTTCACACGGTTCTTTTTCGGTAGCCGGCAGCAACCTGGCGAGAGGTCTCGCATGGCTGGACCGGACTGAACCAACGAACTATCGAACCCCCACAGTCTCTGCTCTTTCCTAGAACTCGACGTGCTCCTTGCCTGAAACTCCTCCGTCTCTCTTCCCAAACGTTTCTCCCAAACCTAGATATTCTCAGCCGCTGGCACGATATTAGTCGGTGTTGTCGTGTCCTTTATCTTCCTCAGTTTCGTCGTTCTCCCCTTTCTGCGCCTCCCCCTTCGATCCCCCCAAATCCGCTAGCCTATGTCACGAAGGTCCATTTAACGCCTCTCCCCCAGCGACTCTGGCCATCCGCTTCTGTCCCTGTCCTACGCCGAAGGAGCTGGTCGCCTCAGGAAAGAACCCGAGGCCCACTTCCTAACCTCATCTAGAGTTGCCTTACCACCCGCAATGTAAAGTCGCTATCCCCTCCTTCGGAACGCCCCCTGGACTCACCTCGCGCAACGGCTCAGGCACCACCCAACGGCTTTTTTTGACGGTTTCCCCTGAACTTGCCCCGTTTATCACGGGCCGCTTCGCACTGTCGGTGATCAAGGCCGGTCTCATCTCTACAATATCCCTCATTTTCCATCCAGTTCCGGCTTCTTCCCTAAGCCGGAGTCCCACAGTCCTCTCTCCGTACAGCCAGGGCGTCCGCGGCTTTCCTCAATGTCGTCAGCTTCAAGCCTTTCCTGATTTCCACGCCTTCAATCTCGGGAGGAAATAATTTCCCTCCTGCCCTCCCTGATATCCCGTCGGGGACGCAGCCCAGTCCGTCGGAACTAAGTCCAGCGGTGGACCGGAGTTCTCTAATGTTCGCCAGATCCAATCCCTTTAACCTCTTTCTTCTATCTGAGTCCGTAGAGTAACCGCTTCAGGATCTTTGGGGCAGTAGGTCGCTCTCCCGCTCATACTATGGAATAGAGAGGCTCTAGAGGGCCACTAGCGACTTTCTTCGTATAGAGCGGGCCCAAAATTGGGCCTCGTAGAGAAGCGCGCGTCCTTTTGTTGCTGTCCTCTTCCCTGTATGGAACATCTTGTCCCTGACGTAGTCTCATGTTTTTTACGTATCTCTCGACCCTGTCGACGATTCAGTCGTTTTTATCTGCTGGTTTACTGTCCTTTTGACTTTTCTGTTCGCCTTTTTGCACCCTCCGACTCCATGGATTTAAGAAACCCCACCTTGTGATGCACGAGTGTAAGTTTTTGGTCATTTTCCTCATTCCCCCAGCGACCGGCGCAGGCCCTCTCTCATAAGACCTCTCTCGGGTCCCAAGCTTTTTTCATCCCCCTTTTCCTGTTACATCTTCTTCTTCCTCTTCAACAAGACCTGGTTCCACTCCTTTCTTGCTTTTCTTTTGGCCTTACCCGCTTTGCTGCTTTTGTTGAAAGCAACGGGCTTTTTCCGCGGTAGGCTCTCCCTCAGATATTTAGCTGTGTGACCGTTACGTGCTCTGATTTCCTTAGCGGTCTTCTGAGTTTCGGCGGCTCAAAACCCCACTGTCAGCGTCGCTGCGTGTACGCCCAAAAACTCCCACTCGGTCGTCAGCGCTCAAGCTGACCTCCGGGCCGCTTCCTCTCCTTTCCCTCCCGAGTCAAGGACTTCCCTCGTGGTCTATTAGGATAAGAGCTGCAAACCAGCTGGGCGTCTTTTAGATCGGTCTCTTTGGGCTGGCACTAACTACCCTCAATCGTCAGCTGCCGCGGTCCGGCCAGTCACTTTCTTCTGTAAGATTGGACCTCCTCTCCTTTTGCCTAACGGACTTATCCGTCACCGACCATCGCCAATTCTAACCCGATATACGTGTCTGCCGTCCCTCTGAGATATCGCACCTCTTTAGTCGGGAGATCAGGGGTCTCCTCTGACCCCATTCCCAAGACTTGACGGACCTGGCAAGCGAGGCAATTGGTCGCTGTCCATGCCTTCGGACTTGTCAACGAAAGGCTCTCTCGTTCTAGGTTTTCATCTCCTCCTTCATTGACAGCCTCCCCCTCTTTGGGGATTTAGGGCGGTCCTGGGATTGGCACGTCTGAAGCCTGGGATGCCCTCTGATAATCTCCATTTCCTTTTCGAATTCGATCACCAGGCCCTCCACTCCTTCTTTCGCATTGAGTGGTCTTTTCTCTGGGTACGCCGAGCCTCCTTCCTTATCGGAACGCGTGCTCCCAGTACACTCTTGGTTCCCCATTCCGTCCGTGCCCTCTTTCCCCACCCTTACAAAGGTTTTTGTGTTTCGACCCTCCAGGCTGTTTACACCCACGCCTCAACCGTTTCCCGTGTGACGATGACTCACTGTTTTTCTGATCGTTGTCTTGCCGTCCGTTCTTTAGAATATCTCCCCCTTCTTCCGGAGCTTTCTCGTTCCTGTCTGATCTCTTAGCGTCTCCCGCCAGCGGCGTCCTGATTCTTTGCCAGTGTCCACATCGCCGTTGCAACCACACTTCTTGATCTTTCTTCCAACTTTACAGCTTCCGTTTTAAGATCTAACTTCCAGGCATGCGGCACGGTCTGAGGCGCTAGGGCGCCTTTGGTGTCGGCCAGTGCTCGCTTTCTCAGTTTGCCCACCGGCCAGGACAATACCTGCTCGTCTTTCTTCCCTAGTCCCTTTTTCCTCCACTTGGACCCCTTGAACTCGCCGTTCCTTACTTAGTGAGGTCCAAAGTCCTTACTGTTCCCCGACGGATTCCTCTTCTCCCCCTTACCTTTTAAATGTCAAAATTTCTTTTTGCCTACCAAGTCGCACTTTCTTTTCGTTCGTACCCCGTAGTTAAGCGCCGCCAATCGGAACTTCGCTGCAGGCAATTGCCTTCTTGACTCCATTTGTCCCCCCTGCTATGAATGCCCCCTCCACTCTTTTTAAGGGTTCCCAGCACCCCTGGCTTACGTCGCCCGCTCGTTACGTCCACGATCATGCTCGATTCTTGCTACCGGCCCCATGGTACTCGGGGACCCAGTTACTATCTCCCCTGCCTCCATGTTCCTCTTCGACGAACCCTGACGTTTCGTCACCTCAACCGAACTTTTCGCCCGCGAGCAGAGTCGGTTGATGAAATCGGCCTCCTTACGGTACACATCTTTTTTTCGGAGTAAACGTCCCCCCCCTCAACCCCCCCCCTTTCCGTGACGGCCTGACAGGTTGCCAAAACCCTTTTTTACCTTAGGTCCACACAAACGAGCAATTCTTTTTCTCCCAGGCGCAAGTTCCGGTCTCCCCGGCTCTGCCCGCCCTCCATACCGTGATGGAGGTATACTTTCCCTGCCCGAAGCCCATCCTCTCATTGTTTTTGTCTTTAGTTGTCCTGCGCTGCTGCAGCAGTCTGCCACATCGCGGCTGGCAACCCTCGCTTCAGCAACTCTCTTTTCTCCTACTCTTTTTTTTTTCTAGTCTTCCGAGTTGCTACATCTAGGGGTCTTTCCGCCCCCTTCTTGTCCTCTTCGATTGGCTCATCAGGCATCGCCTACGAACTGCTCCCGGGGGTTGAACTTCAGATGGTATCCTCTAATTTTCTAGTGTTTCGTCCCTCGCAATGCCAGCCCCTTTAGTTTAGGAACCGCGGTTCCCTTTTACCTTCTAACTGGGATCACCTTTCTTCAATTTTCTGTGCGCCCATGTTTTTCTCGTTTTGCCTCAGATGCGGGTTTTTGGCCCGTGTTCTACATACCCAGACTCCAGAGTGGTTTCTCCCGGGTGTCCCGTTGGCCTTTTCCGGCCTGGCTGCCATCCCTTATCGGTCACTCAGGCGATACCTACAAGGAGCGGATTCGTGCTCGTGTGTGGACTTTGCCCATTTAAGCTACTCTCTGTCAACGGCCCTTTCGGTCCTTGATGCCTTCCCCAGTAAAGTGATTGCGGTCTGCTCGTCCGCTCGTCCTCGGCTGGTCCTAACTCAGCGCGCGGTGTTTTTGATAGAATACTTGCTGCTTATCCGCCTTGGACCTCAGTGCCGGTTGTGCGTTTCACTGAGTCGAAGGTAGCCAGTGAATGCTCTGAGCGCTCCAGAGAGTGACCGATCGGAACGAGCGCACAAAGTCCCTTTCTCGCCCCCTCCAGGTTGTTTCCTTTTTTCTCTACTTTCGAGATGAACCGATTGGATCGTCTTTGACCTGGGTGACTTGGCCCACGCAACTGGTCGCTGAGTTCGCACAGCTCTCCCCCCTTGCTGGCCAGGACTCCCTTTAGAGTTTTTTGCCCCTTTTTCCGTTTTTCCGGTGTTGGACCCTCTGGTGCACACCATACGATAAAGGCCACGACCATTTCGCCTCGAACCGTGCCGCTTTTCGAGTGGACAAATCGGAGATCCTCGCTATAATTCTCCTCTTTTTTTTTTCCTTTTGACTTCCCCTTCTTCCGTCTCCTAGACCCGGGCGGATGACGGCTCCGCCAGCGCCGAACGTAGGCGCTAGGGCGCCCTCCGGATCCAAGGCGGCCCCTAAATTGGAAACTTTCGGGTCTTTCTTCGGCCTCGTCAAACCCCGCAACGGTGTGAGCGCGTACCTATCTTTGGTCTATCCCTTCTTTTAACCCCTTCTTGCCTTTCGCGGATCTCTTTTTTGCTTCGTTGGTCTTACCGTGCCCGTCTACTTAATCCTTCCCTCGGCGCCAGGGCTATCAGGGCGGCCTTCTCCCAATAGGACCGACCACGTCTCCCTGCCTGATGATGCGCTGTTTCTATCAGAGGACCCTCCCCTGGAATATTTACTCGTTACGACCGGCCCCAGTGCCTCAGGGGAACTCACCCGCCCTTTCCCGACTCATTTCTCTCAGTTCCCGCCGTGGAACGCGGGTAACAAGCTGTCCTACCTCACTTTTAAACAGCTTTGTTGGGCAGAGCTGGCCAGTGACCCCGTCAATTCCGTGGCAGGTAGTTCGGTGACGTGGTCGGTAGCGCCCCGGAGCCTTGATGCCCCCCCCCCTTTTTTACTCTTAGTCTCCTTCGAGAACACTAGATCGTGTTCACTGGTCCCGGTCAGGTTGTCTCTTTTCTTTGCTCGCCGCTGGCCAGGGGTGTCCCTACGGGGGCCTGCTCGGAGTGTTTCCTCTTCCTCTTCGGGTTCTGATCGTGAATCCCTTCGCCCAATCGAGCAAGAGCCTCGCAACCGTGTTTGCTTTTCTCTTTCACTTATCCCCCCCCGCGTTTGAAAGTTAGCTCAGGCGGACTCGATTTCCGCAGGAGGTTTTCCTCTTTTCCCGGTTCTGCGGGTAACTCCCTTTTCTTGTGTTTAAACAAGCAGTTCTGACTCTTGTCATGCAAGTCGTTTTTGTGGTGAAGTCTCCCTTCCACTCTACCTTCACGGCGCTTACTGCGGTTTTGCAGCGGTTTTGTCACGGCCGAGGTGTCTTCCCGGTTTTACCGTTTCTTCTTGAGCGTTCTCCGCCTCCCGCTCTGTAAAGATTGCTGGCGCTTCCACCTAATCCAGTGCGTGACACTGAACTTCTCGATACTAGCTTGACCAGGGTCGTTTAGGTTGATCTTCGTGCCGTCCGCGATTCTGCCTGGCTGTTATCTGATGCTGTCTACCGTGTCTTCGTCGTCTATGAGTGATTCTCTTGACTTTGAGTCCAGTGCCCCACCCTTTCTTCCTGACACACCTTGGGAGTTCTTCACGCTGGGCTTAGTCCGTGATCACCAGGTCCGATTCAGCCCATCGATGACGAACCCCGTTTTGGCTCCCCTTTTCGTCCTTTCTATCGGTCTTCTCTTCCTTCAACAAATTTCTCTCCCCATTTGCCCTCCATTCACGGGCAGGATCACCCAGGCCCGGTTTTGCCTTTGCCTAAACTCTGCCGTTTACGATTCCTCTCTTTGCCCCTGAGTTTCCTCTCCTTTTCGATTATCTAAGGGCGTGCGAGCGGCCTTTCTTCACCCGCGCTGATGCCTGATCCGAAGCGACTCGCCTAAGTTCATACCCCGTATCTTACTTTCCCTTTGTACCATGTCCCAGGTCCTTTTGTTTAAGAGGGCTTTTTCACTTCTATGATTTCTCCGCCGGGCTGGCGTTGCATCTTTAGGCGGAACATTGGCGGCTAGAAGCTTTCGCGGGACGTGGCATCAGTTTTTCTCATTACTCGTGCTGTGGTCCCCATTTCCTTTGGATGCCCCTTCCACTGGAATTTTCCCTCACCTGCTGTCGTTGCCGACCAGGCTGTCAAGGATCACGGGAACGGCTGGCAACCGCCTTGCTGTCTTGACACCCCTTAAATGTTCTCCCGCCCCTTGAGACACGCTGGACACCCTTTTGTTAGCGCCACTTCACCCAGCCGCCCGGGTTGTTTGTGCTTGAGCCGGCTTCTCGGTTTCGGGAACTCCTTTTCTCTTTTCCAGGCAGGTTCCCCCGACTGGTTCTTGAGGGTTAAGGTGCTCGCCGTCCTCGGTGATTGCTTTTTTGCCTGTGGGCGGCCGTTTCCTACCCTTGCCTGCCTTTCTCGCCCACAGTCAGCCCCACTGCTGACTGCTGTCGCTTCGGGGCGAGGTAGCAGTTTTTTTTTGCCTCTACCTTTTTCGTGGTGTTTCTAATGTTAAAAGAGCTTTTCTTCCCGGGTCCCTAGCGGCCGGATTCGATCTCTACCCTCGATCACGCTTCTTTTTTGGTTTCCAGCGTCCGTGCGTATTTTTTTTTTTTAGTTGGCCCTTTCCCCCTTTGCTTTTAGAGTACCCCCGTCGAGTTCCTTTTTAGTCCCCCTGGTCATCTTTCAGCGGCAGAGTACCTGCAGCGCTTGTCGGGTACCTAGTGAGATCCGCTCACCCCCGTTGTTGTTTCTCCCCGGTTGCCCTTCTTTGTGAGGCGGAGCCCTGTTATCGGCCTGATATCCGAAAAACCGACGACAGTTCTCGGCCACCACCGCCGAGGCTCTCCTTTCGTAAACAAGTCCCCCTTTCTAATGTCCGACTTCATCTCCAGTTCGGAGATGGCTTCTCCCTCCAAGGTTGTTTGGTTGACCGGTTAAACTCGACAGGATCGACGGCTTTCCGCTGGTAGAGTCTGCTTGAAAATGACGAAGGTTATCAGCGCCTATTTCTCCCTAGACTTTCCCCCTTCCCTCCTAGTCCGGTTTAGCCTCCCCTGCTGCTATCAATTTTCTCCCAGGTTTTAAATATTCGTTCTGTTCTTGAGACGGTATCCGGCCCCAGGGTGTCTTCTCTTAGGTGCGGATCGCCCCCGTTTTGCGCAAGCTCTTTCTCTCTTGTTCTTCTTTCGTTGTCTTGGTGGTCGATGTTACCCCCCGCCTTATCAATGCTCGGAGACACTTCGCCGCCCGGCGTTCAGTTTTCTCAAGGACTAGACTTCCTTGCTCCTTTTCTAAGCGTGCAAGCTTTCGTTCTTGGTGACGGCGTTTGAGTGGATTGTTAGACGCTTCTCCCGCGTTTTTTTTTCTCCCGTTGCGGGCCT
>Ga0179593_1704620_pt1 | contig 15160 bp, 17 predicted proteins | sample CZODoug2_1_08_16_FD_185931 | JGI IMG/M metagenome (GOLD analysis project Ga0179593, IMG submission 185931) | Vadose zone soil fungal communities from Angelo Coast Range Reserve, California, USA - CZODoug2_1_08_16fungal (PacBio error correction) | ecosystem: Environmental > Terrestrial > Soil >... | reverse complement strand
GCTCTGAATGTCCTCTCTTCCCATTTTGGGTTCCCGTGGCCCAATTTTCCCCAGTCTTTGCTTCCTTTCGTCGCTCTATGTTTTTCTACCCAATTTTTTATGTTTTTTTTTTGACTCCCTCGGAGCAACTTCCCTCCTTGAATTTTGTTCCGGGGTGGCCAGTCCATTCGGATTTTCTCGTTTTGTTTCCCTTTTCTTTCGTTCGTCCCCCCCACTGTTCTTTTCTTTTTTAGCCCCCCTTTTCTGGTCGGCTCTCGACTTGCCGCGGTGTGCAATTTTCCTGTCTGCCCTTCCAATACGTGTTCCCCTAAACTTCTTTTTCCCGTTTTTGACCATTTACTCCCAGCCTTTCTTCTGCATTACTGTTAGTCTCGTTCCCTTTTTCCTCCACACGGCATCTTCTTATTTTCCCCCCTTTTCGTTACGGCTCACGAACTTCACTTCCCTTTTGTTCTTTCCCCCTTATCTGGTTGCGGACAGCAAACACAGTTCTCTTGAGGTTCTTCTCAATCGTTCATTTGATGAACTTCACTCCCCCCCCTTGGGTAGTTTCCGGTCTCTCAGAGTTTTCCTAGCACCTTGGAGTGCATAAGGCACCCTCCTCCCCTTGAGTGACTCGTTTTATTTTCATCAGCACTGTCCGTCTTTGTTGCACTGGACTCTTTCCCCTCTCTTCTTCTCCATTTACTTGAGACAACTTAAGGAACTTCCTCTTTCTCGTCCCACCCCCCACGTGGTCCTCTGTGACTTGCCTTTCTTCAATAACTCTTGTCTTTTCTTGGCCTTTGGCTTTCATTTGTTTTTGCAGCTCATTTTCTCCCCCCTTAGTCGCGTGTTCCTGGGTTTTGCGGCCTTCTGATAACCCCGTTTTTCCACACTGTATTTCAAATTGGTTCCCCCCCCCCCCGAGGAAACAACAATGTTGTAGTCTCCCTTTTTCACCCCCCCCTTTTTCACTCTTCGGTCTGTTCGTAATTTCCCCCTGCAGTCCCCTTTTTTCCCCGTGCCCTGGATGCCCGCCACATCTTTTTTCTAAATTTTTCTTGCGACCCCCTATTTGTCTCCCCCCCCACACCGGACTCTTCTCTTTTTCCCCCCTAAGACCCCCCTTCCCAACCCCACCCTTTTTTTCGACGTTCTCTTACGACCGGCCGAGTTCTTCCCCCCCCCCAAGTTTTGTCCGGCTCCACCCAGAATCCTGGTGTTGTCCTTCGAACTAGTGACCTTCCTTTCTTTTTTTTTCTTTCACACGGGCACTCTTCCTTCTCCCCGGCCTCCCGAGAACTTTAATTTTGGTACCTTTTTCCTTTCAAGAACTCCCTCTTTTCTGTATTACTTACCCCCCAGGTCTGAGAATTCCCACTTCTTTCAATTTATGTGTTCCTTTCCTCCTGTATAAAGCGTTGGACCAGTTGTTTAACCTTTCGCTTGCTGTCCTTTCTTTCTCACCCCTTTACCCCTGAAGCTTTTCCTCCAATTGGTTTGTTTGGTATACCCCCTGCGCTCTCTTTCTTTGAATTGTCTTCTTAGACTCAAGGACCGTTCCCCCAGCGTCTTCGGCTTCCCTCCTTCAACAGTACGAGGCCCAGGGACAAACCAGCCGCCTCTATTTTTTTCCCCCCCCGTCAAGTCTCGACTCTTCCTTCCGACCTGTGGGAACCCACATGGCTGACCCCAAATCCTCCTTTCAGTCGTTTCGTGTCTTTCATCTCCTTTTCTGTGATGTACACCCTGCGAAAACGGCCTCCTCCTCTCGCATCTAGGACAAGAACACCCCCATGTCACCTTTGGTTGTAAGGCAGCCTCTCTACAATTTTGGAAAGACTTCTTTCCCGCCGACACTCTTTCGTCTCCCCTTCCCTTCCGTACCCCCTGCACGGTCGTCAGGCTTTTCAGTGGGCAGGGCCTTCCCCCCTGCCAAGTCCCAAGGTTTTGAACGTGCATCGCCCTTCAAGCCTGGCCGATTCCTGACGGCTTTTCCCCCCATCTGCCGTTTTTAGTTCAACTTCAACTTTTGCCCCTTTCTTTCAATTCCCCTGCGGTTTCTGTTGCCCCTCCCCCCCTTTGGACCGACGAACAGCTTCTTTTTTTCTCTTTTTTCCTTGGGGCACCCACTTAAAGCTGCCCTGCTAGGTACCTAGCGTCATTTTTTTTCCCCTTCGTGTTTTCTTGCGTAACCAAAGACCAACTTCATGCATTTTCCTCCCACCCTCGGTCCCGCCTCTTTTTCAAGACCTTTTACAGGGTGTTGCTCTTTCAGTCTTTATTAATTATCCGACTGTTTAGACTGACCCCCCTGTCATTTTTCCTGCCGAGTTCTCACTCACCTGGCCTCCTTTTTTTTTTTGCTTTGGTAGTATTTTTTTTCCCATTTCTTTCCTCCCGCTGATCTGGTCGTGAAGATAGACGCTCCCTCTGTCCCCACCACGGTTGTCTTTTTTTTTTTCTTTATTTTTCGCCCCATTGGACATAAGCTCCCAACTTTTTGTGGTCTTTTTGCAGTCAACTCCCCTCCCGGGACCTGACGTCCCTATGGCCTTTTTCGAACGGTCCTCCCTGATCTCGTGATCTGACTTTTCCCCTTATGGTTTTGCATGGCCAGTGGTCGTTTTTTTTCCACATCCCCTTTTACTCCCCTTTTTTTTGTTTTCTTAGTCTGAATTTTTTTTTTTTTTCCCCTGACTTTTCCCTTTAAAACTCTATCCCCTTTTTTGACTTTCTCAGGTCCTTTGGGAGTCGTCTTGACTTCGTCTCGGGGTTCTTGCGCCCAAGGAAGCTTTTGGGGTTTCCCTCTTTACAACTTGGTGAGAAAGAATCAGTTGTTCTGCCCTTCCACGGCGTAGCAAGTGCGTTCTCCCGTTTTCCTTCCCCTCCTTAGGACATTTGCCAGCGTTGCCAAGCAATTCCCTTGCTCACTTTTTTTTTTTTCCTTATTTTTCTGTTTTCCTGTCCATACCTGTCCTCTTTTTTGGTTTTTTCTTCGGCTTTATAGTTCACAACTGTCCCTGCCTGAATCCCCGCCGTTTGTGGGTCTCCCATGAAAGCCTTGTCTGCTGCAGCTTGTTCTTTTTTTAAACCCTCCTTCCCCAGTGTTTCTCTCACTTTTGCATCTTTTCTTACTTGTCAAAGGACAAAGTCCCTCCCCTTCTTTGTCCAGATTCTCTTTTCCGGTCAATCCGCAGTCTTGACACTGCCGTTGGAGCGGCAGGTATAGCTTCTTTTGATTTTCTTTATCAGTTTCCTTCTTGCGAGAAGTCGGTCTTCCTCCCTTTTCTGGGTTTTTCCTCTCAGGAGGCTTTCTTTCTGACTGTCGCGTTTCCCTTCATCCTGTTTCTTCCCAGGGGTCCTTTTAGGGAAGTCTTTTTTTTTTCTTTTTTAGTCGGAGTCGTTAGAATTCTTTTTCCCCCCAACCCCATTCGGGTTTTTGCCTTTGTACCCTTCCCGTTGGTAAGCTTTTTGTTCCTCACCCATTCTCTTTTTTTTTTCCCCAATGCGTTTTTTTCGGTTGTGCGCCGTCCCCCACCATTCTTTTGCTTTTCTTCCGAGCTTCCTTTCCACCCCTAGTCCTGTTCTTTTCATGCCCCTTTCTGTCCTTTTTTGTACAACCTTCCTCCTTCGAGTTCTAGGTCCGCACCCCCCTTCCCTTCTTGCCTTTTTGGGGGTCCTTTTGAATTTTCATTTCGTCATGTTTCTTCCCGATTTCTCAGCTTTTTCTACAGAGTTTTCTTTCGAAAGTAATTCCCTGCCTCTCGCACTTTCGGCGCATTTTACCGTGATCCTTTTCTTTCTTTCACGTCCCATCTTTTTCAATTTTTTTTCGCAGTCCTTCGGCAAATACGCCCGATTTCCTCCGACCTTTTCACTTCCCTTCGATGTTTGACCTTGTTTTCTAGTGTCTTTTTTCATTCGACCCTTCTTCCGTTTCCCGTTCCCGTTTTTTTTTTAACATTGCATGTTGACTTAACCCCCCCCCTTTTTTTTTTGCATTCTTCTCACGCGCCGGTCAGGGTGACCCCTCCGGTCGCCGTGTCTGTCCCCAGTGCCCCTTTTGACTTTAAACCCCTAGGTCGCACCATCCTTTTCCCAATGTTTTTTTTTTTCCTTTTTTCCATTTTTTTTCACCCAGTGACTCTTTCTTTTCTTTTTTGTTGTTCTCCCTTTGATTGCTGAACCCCTTTCTCCCCTTGGAACTTTTTTGCCCATGATCGGGGCGAACCTAGACCCTCGAACTTCCCCTCTGTCTCCCCAGGCACCCCTTGAAGTGGCCCTCCTTTCTTCCAATGAATTTGTCCCGTTCCCCTCCCCCCTTTTTCGTAATGGTTCGTACGTGGGTTTCTTGCCCACTCCTCCTTTAGACTGAGGCCTCAGACGATTTTTTCTCCCCTTTTCCCCCCGATTCCTTGGAATGACCCAAGCTCATGGGTAGTTTGGTTCGCAACCTTTTTTGTTCCCCTGGTTTTCCAGCCCGGTCCGTTTCCCCCACTTTGGGCGGTCCCCCTTCTATCAAAACTGACCTCCATTTCTCTACGTCGTCCAAACCTTGCAGCGACCCTTTTTTTGTATCTCTTTAAGGTTTTCCTGGTCCCGCCTCCCCATGTTTTTTCCCCTTCAGTGGACTTGTGGTCGTTTTTTCCCGGCTTCTCCCATTTCCCGGAAAGCGGTCCTAATGTTCAGCTTGCCGGTTTTTTTCCCCTTTTCGACACCCGTCACGCAGCTTTTTCCTTTGAGTCCTCCAATGTTATGCACTCTCCCATGTCCTTCGACTCAGACCCCTCGCCACCCCCGTGGTTTTCCTCCAACCCGCAATGAAGCGCGATCCCTCCTGTTGGCTGTTCAAAACTCCCCCCCCCCTTGTTTCTCTCTTCGACTCTAGCCAGCGTCATGCCGATTTCCCGAATAAGTTTCGTTTTTCTTCATTCCTCAGTTTTCCATTTTCACCTGATACGCCAAGGTGCTCGACCTTCTCTTTGTCCCTCCTTCCTTTTCATACTCTACGTTGTTGTTTTCCATCTTCGCCGTGAAAAACGTTTTCGATTTTTTTTTTTGAGACGATGTCGGTTTACCCTTCAATTTCTTACCACGATGCTTTTTTAGAACCCCAACGCGCTACAGATGGTTTTTTTTTGGAGATCTTCTCTAAATCATCTTCTCTTTCCTTAGTTTCCCCTCCCCCCAGCGGGATTCCCTGTGAGGGTAGTCGGTCCCTTGGTTCGCAGTCCCCCCCTCTTGGTTTTTTTTCTTGCTTTCAGTTTTTTTCCGATATGCCCCAAAGCAGTATTCTTTTTTTCGCTCGCTGAAGCCTCTTGAACCTATACTTTTCCTAAATTACCGTCCTGACGTTTACCTTACGTGAAGCCCATTCTCGTGAGAGTTCCTTCTTTGCTTGCCCCTTTTTAATCTGTTTGGTTCCTTTTTCGGTGCCACCCTTGGCCTTCCCTTTCCCCGGATTCCCCAGGTCGACGTTCTCACCTCCTGACCTTCTTTTTTAGTACTCTAAAAATTTAATCTGAAAAGCCCCCCTCTTTTCCCTGCGGTTCGTCCTGTTAGTAGTCGATGGAGAATAGGTCTTTTTTTCCTTTTTTTTTTTGACTTGAGACTAAGGTTGTCGCCCCCCTTTTTTTTGTCGCCGAGGGTCTGTTAACTTTAGTGGGGAGGTCTCAGGCACCCCTTCCAAACGCTTTCTGTGTGCCGCCGTCAACCCCCCCTCTGGGCAGGCCTAGGCGTCCGTTTGACTCTTTTTCGGTGACCAAACTACCATTTCCTGTGGGCTTCAGTTCCGAGTTGCTTTTTTACCCTTGTGTCCTCTTTTAATTTTTTTTTTTGACCTGTGTTTTGGGCGCTTTATCCTCTTCCTTTACCTTCTTCTCGTTGTTTCGCTTTCTTCCTCATGAAGCTTAAAAAATTTATTCTAGTGAGCCACCCCCCTTCACCCTTCACCTTTTTTTTCTAATACAAATCAAAAGGAGTGGAAAACCCTTTCAATCTTGTCCCCCCGATGTTTTTGACTCTTTTTTTTTTAGGAAACTTTTTGACCCTTTGGGCTCCCCCTTGTCTAGGGATCTGGCGTTTTTCCCCCTCCCCAGTTTTCTCCCCCTCTTCGTAGTTCCCCTTCCTATTTCGCTCCGTTGATTTTCCCCCACTTTTCAAGCAGAACCGGCAAAAAACCCAGGTCACCCCCGATTCTGTAACAGTTCTCTTGCCAAACTGTCCTTCTATTTTTTCTTTTTGCCTTGAAACCGCCACCCCGTGAACTCTCCACCCCTAGTCTTATTTGTTAGTCCCCTTGGGCAGTGTCTGCGCGAATGCCTTTTTGGAAGCTTGGGGTAAGGTCTCCTTTTCCTACCTGATTTTGGAGCTCCCACTCCCGCCCAACGGTTTCTTCGTATTTTTTTTTTTAGTTATTCTGAGGCTCCCTTTCTCACTCTGACCAACTTTTTTTCCCCTTTTTCTTCCCGGCCAGTTGGGATTTGACTTTTTTTCCCTTCTCCCCCTTGAGGAAAAGGCCCCACTTAACCTTCAATGAGTTCTTCCTGTTTAATTTTCTTTAAAGTGTAGTTTCGCGAATCTCCGATTTGATGTCTTTCTTTTGTGGTTCTGACACCCCCCTTGACCTCCTTTTCTGCTCCCTCAAGCTACCCCCTGGTAATTTCCGCCCCTTTGAGTCAAAGTCCCTTTCCCTGACTCGAAAAATCCTTGGTTTTTTTGGCCTTTTTTCGCACACCCCCTTCCCCCTCTTTTCCTTGGTGTGGTTGGCTTGGTGATGTCCTCCAATCCTCCTTTTTTCGTCCTTCCCTCAGAAGGTTTCCACCCAACTTACCTGAAGGGTTTGTTTGTGTCCCGGGGACCCCTGCATCTTACTCCCTCTGCCCCCTTTTCGCCGCCCTTGCCCCACTTCCCCAACAATTTTTTTTTTTTGTACAGGCGTTCCATCATTTTTCTCACTGCTTGGTCCTCTTTTTTTCTTTTAAGTCCCTTCGCCGTTTCTCCCCGTGTTTTTTTCCGGTCGCTCGACTTAATTAAGACGCTTTCTTTTTTCACCCCTCCAAATTTTTGCCAACGCCACTCATGTTTCCGGACCCTTCTTTTCTTGATGTCCCCACTTTTTTGGCCCGACCCCCCTCTTTTTCGTGGCAAGTACACTGGCTCAGACTCTCTCCATATTTCCCCGAAACATGTTTAATTTTTTTTCGTTCTTTACCCAAAACTCCTGACAATTCCTTCCGTCCGATCTTTTCTTTCTTAACGCGCGGCAATTTGCGGGTCTTGCGGTCTTCCAGTCTTCCAACCCTTCCGATCGCCGGCCGCTTCCTCTCCTAATAGTTTTTTTCTTTTGACCAACCGCGAAATGAAGGCCCGTTCTCCCACAAATGTGATTCGCTTGATTCTTGTGTTTTTTCTTTCTTTTCGAGAGTTGTCCCCCCAATATTATTTTTTGCCTTAGGCTGACGAGAGTCCTCCTTCCCCCCCCCAACCCTTCCTTGTAGAACCCCCCCTATGTTTCTGCTTGCCTTTAACCACCTTTTTCCACGATTCAAGCGGATTTTGGATCTTTTTTTTCTTTCCCGCCGACGACGCCCTCCTACTGACGTCCCCCTCCCCCTTTGACCTTGGCCGGATTTTTTTTCGTCGATTGGTGCACTTTTTAACGTTGATTTTGTTTTTTTTTAACCCCCCCCGAACATTTAATTTCTCCTTTTTTTCAACTTAATCTTTTTTTTTCCAGAGCTGGATTTTCGGTTTACAGCCAGTCCCACAGTGCCCCCCCCCGAAATTTTTTTCCTGAGACTGAAGATCTGTTCCTTTGGCGGACCCTTCCTTTCCTTCGGGGAGGGGTTTTTCGATAACACCAGTTTTTCTTTTCCCTTGCCGGCAACCTACTCCCCCCTCAGGTTTTCTGCAAAGCGTTCGCACCAGGCTGTTTCTTCTCCCAATCATCCGCCCTAAAAACATTGCCAAGCTTTACCATCTTTTTTTTTTTTCCCCCTCGTTGCTTTTTTTCTCATAGTTGGTCCTTTTCTCTGCCTTGTTTTTTTCTCCCTCCCCAGTCGATTCTTGAGATGAACTGATCGATCCCCTTTTAAAATGTTTCTCCCCTTTCATTGTCCTTCCCCAGCGTCGCTTTTGATTTTCCATCATGTATAGATGGCGGGCTGACGGTTTGTGTCGCGGGCCCCTCGTCTCCCTGATTTCGCTATTTCTCTATCTCTCCTTACATTTTTTCCAGACCCGAAGCGACCCCTTGCTTTTGGTGTCCAGAAGTCCCCTGTCTTTTCCCGACCATTCTTGCATGGGGAGTAGTCAGGTTTTTTTCTTCGGCTTTCCTTCGGCCCGCTCCCTTTCCCCCTTCGTACTTTTTTTTTGTCGTACTGCTTTCGGATTTATACTTTTCTCTTTTAACCTTTTTTTTCACTGTAAGGTTGCTCGGAGTCCTTTCCTTCTTCCAATCTTGCCTGTCCACATTAGTCATTTACTCTCTTCCGTTTCCCCCCCCACTTCGGTTTTCTTTTCTGGTTGGCGCGTTCCCCAATGATGCATGTATCTTAAACTTTCTCCCCGGTACCCAAGTTACCCTTCCAGGCCTTTTTTCTTACGTTACCACAACTTGATGTTCTTCAGCTTTTCCTTTTTATTTTTTCGCGGTCCCCCCCCATGCCTTCCCCCCACTTTTTTTCTCCCTTTTTTCTTCCTTTCCCTTTTTTGCGCTACCCCCCGTCAGACCATTCCGCGTCCATTTTTAGCGTGAGGGCCCCTTGGCATTCCCCCTCTCTTTTCCAACCCCCCCTGGACCCTTTCTCCAGTCCTTCCCCTCGGAGACTTATTTCAGCTTTTCCTTCCTTCTTTTTCTTTGTCCCGGTAGTTCCCCTTACGACTTCCCCTCTCCCTGTTTTCTTTCAGGACCGATCGGTTCTTTTTTTTAGCCACATCTCTTTCCGTACAGTTTGAATGTCTCCTGACCTTTTTTTCTGGACCCTGTTTCCCTCCTGATTTTCGGTCCCCCCCTTCCTTCCACCGTTTCAACTTTGATTATTTTTTTCCCGAACTTTAAAGGTTCTGGGAATGAGACTTTTATTATCTTTTTTTTTTCTTGTGTGGAGGGTCTTCCCCCTTTTCTTTTCTGTTGACGAACCTTTCTTTCTATTCTTTTTTGTGCGTGCCGACGTTGTGAGTCCCTTCCCCCTGTTTTCTTGCGCTGAATTGCGGCGTTTTACCAAGTTCCCGGTTTACTTCCCTGCCCGAGCAAAAACTTCTTCTTTTTTTCAACATTTGGTTTTTCGCTCCTTTGTGCTTTTTTAACCCCTTTTGAAGTTATCATTTGAGGACTTCCTTTTTCTCAGTTTCTCTTTCAGTTGGCGACTCCTTGAGCCGCGGCCCTTTTTCATGTTTTTTTGAGATTTTGCCTTTGCCGCTGACACTTGACCCGAACCTTTTCGGCAACGGCCACATCGTATTTGGCACTTTGTCCCTGCATCTTTTCTTCTCTCGCCCCCTTGCCCACAGCATTTGTTTTTCGGTCTTTTTGCTAAGGCTTCATGCTTTTCTGGCGGATCCCTTTTTGGCCCTTTTCTTTTTCTTCCCAGCCCTGCGCAGTCCACCAGTTTTGGCTTTTTTCTGTCTTTTTTCTCAATTGCAACTCCCAGTTTTTTTCTCGCAAACCCGTGCCTGGGCTATTGTGCTGTCGTCCTCTGTTTTTTTTTCGAACCCTTGTCCTGGTGATTCGTAGAGCCCGGTCGTCTGTCGTCTTTTTGCACCCCTGATGCCTTGTTTCGCCCGTTTTTTTTTTGTTGTCCGGATGTTTCCCGCCTTCTTCCCCTTTTCCTCTTTCAAGGAGCAAAAAAAGCAGACTCTTTTTTTGTTGTCTCTTTTCCTTTTCCATACTTCCCTATGTCTCTCCTGGCCCCCCTTTTAAAGGGGCGCGGCCCGAGTGGGATAATCCCCCCCCCCTACCTTGTTACTAAAAAACCGCGACCACCCTTCCCCCCCCAGTCCGTTCCTATCCGATGTTTTTTGGTTCTTTTCACCTGGACGTTTTCTTTATCGCTACTTGCGAAGCTCTCCCTGCGACCCCTTGGGCGAGTGGAACCCCCTCTTCTTGCCGCTTATCTCAGCAATGCTTTACAATTCCTCTCCCCTGGATCCTCAGGTCCTTTATTTCCTCCCCTTATGGCCTCATCCCTTTTCATCCCCCTCCTACTTTGTTTGTCTCGGTATGCATTCTGGACTGTATCCTGATTTTTGAATTTTTCCCAGTTTTTTGCGAAAACAAATTGTGTTCTTCTCCGCTCTGCCTATTAGTGTTATCCCACCCTCTTTTTGTGGAGCATGGTATTGCTTCTCAGTCATCTCCCATTCGGTTTTGGCCAAGTTTCACCCCCCCTTTCCTGGCTTGATCTCTCTTGCTTTGGGTTGAGCTTTCCACCCCCCACTGCTTTTCCCTTCCTCGAGCAACACTTTCTGAGCCCTATGAGACAAGCATTTTTGCCCTCTCTCCATGACTTTTCTTCACCACTCCAATCACGGCATCCCCAACTGTGCCGTGGTGTTCTGTTTTTTTTCTTTTTTTTTCTACGTACGACTTGCTCCCTGAGGCTGACCATGTTGTGTCCTCTTTTTACCCCCCCCCCACTAGTGCGCCAGGCTCGCCCCCCCACTTCGACCTGCTCCCTTGAGACCATCCCATGCAATGTCGTGTTTCATTCGTTCCGGACTTTTCCAATTTTTTTCTTTGACACTTTTTTTGCGGACTATCGTTCTCCCCCCCCCCTTTTAGTTGCATTGTTTCATCGACTCGCTGAGCCCACGGTGTTCCCCCACTGTTTTGCTCGCTTTCTGCCGCAGTTGGCGTTGCAATACCTTCCCGAAGCCATGACTTTCTTCTCTTTCCTTGTTTCTGCCTCCATCACCAACAGCGGTCCCGAGATTCGCTCGGTTTTTTCTGGCTGATTCCTCTTTTTAGTTTTGGCTCCCCCTTCTTCCTTTTCTTTTTGCCGCCCCAGACGAGTTCTTTTTTCCGTTTTTTAAATCCCCGCGCTCGATGTCCATTTTTTTTCTCCGGGCGTTTTACTTCGAGTTCGTTCACACCTTCCATTTTTCTTCTTGATTCTCGGGGACTGGCTTAGTTTTCTCTTTTGTCCCCCCCCAAACGTCCCCCCCACAGTAGTTACATTTTTTCATTACCCCCGTTTTAGAGGGCCAACAACCATGTTGCTCTTTTTTCCCCCCCGCGTTTCCCCCGGTGATTGAGCCCAATTTAGCCGTCACCTCTTTAGCGGAAGACTCTTTTCTTACCCCCCCCCCAATTCTTCAGTCCCTCGCCCTTGATCCTCCTTCCACAGGGCATGCAACGCGAAAACCACCCTTCTTCCTAAGACCTTCTCTGGGCCAGTCACCCCCCACTTTGGTGCTCTCCACTGAAATGGGTAATTTTCCCTAGTCTCCAATTTTCCCCCCTGTTCCCCGCCCGCTGATGAGAGTCCTTCTCCCTCTCAAGATGGCCAATGCAGAAATGGTTTTTTTCTTCCCCTCATCCTGACTCTTCTCCCTTGTTGTGACTTTTTCCGTTGTGCGAGCACTGTTCCTCGTCTTTTTCGGATTTTGCTTTACTTTACCCGTGGACATTCCTTTCTGGATCGGCAAGATTTGCTTTGCTTTCCTTTTTGACGTTCACTTAACAAGAGCGGTTTTCTCCCCCCCCACTTGCGGTCCAGATAACCTTAGCCAATTCCTTCCCTCTGGTTTTTCCCGGTTCTTTCTTTTGGTAGCGACCCCCCCCAAGTTCTTCTTCAGGCGGCAAAAACCTTCCGGGTTTCACCCCTTTTTTCTGTCCCTTTTAGAAGGCTCCCTCCCCGTCTCCAGCCTCCCATGTGGGACCAAACCGACTTTGATTGCGTGAACAACCCGACGCATTTTCTTTGCTTTGTTTTCTTTTTCACCCTTTTTTGTACAACGGCAGTTCTGTTTTAGAAGTCCCTGAAAGGTAAAGAACTTTTCCGTTTTGTTTTCTTTTTTTATCCCCCTAGCCCTTGGACCCTGCCCCCCCGAACGGTGCTGGCAGAGTTCCAGTAACATTTCACTTAGTCGAGCCGCATTTGAGGACCTTTTCTCCCAACCATTCCTCTCGGCCCTTTGTGGGGAAAGTTCTTTTTTCATCCCCCTTTACTTCCGTAAGACGGTGGGCTTCGCCCATTGGCTTCCCCCTGGACAGCAAGAACCATGCCGTTCCTCTTCTTCAATCCCTTTCTGTTGGTCACGATTTTTTTCGCGGATGAAACAGCGTTTTCGCTTCGTGGTGCTTCCACTCAGGAGATAATCCTTTTACAAACCTTTTTTTTTGGCTGCTTTTTTCGCGGTTTGATTACCGCCAAGCCTAGATTGTCAGGCAATCCACCTTGCCCCTTCGCTCTTGGCCCACTTGCAGGCCAGGTTTGACCTGCTGACATCTCCGTATCTTGGGCACCCGATTCTCTTTTTAAGGAAATCGAAGGGTAGAATGCCTCTCCAATGACCTGCCGAGTCTCCCCCCCAGGCGGCTCTGGCTCGCTTCTTTCTTTCGTTTTCTTTTTTTTTTTTGAGGCAAATTTGTCTGATGTGTGATTTTTTGTTATTTTCCCTCTTGCTGGCACGGAGTTTCCGTGCCTCTTAACCCCGATTTCTTGTTGAACAACATTGGACAAAGCGTCTTTAGGCTTTTTGATTCGCCCCCGCCACGGAAGGCAAGCAGAGATCTTCTCTTCTCCCACCCCCTTTGATCCCTCTCGATTTCTTCCTTTTCGATTTTTTTTCAATGCCACGGCGGGTTTTACACACCTCCTTTTTTTATTCTTTTTCCCTCTCCCCCTACGTTTTTTTTCTTTTAATTTAGTGGTTTAACGCAGGTCAGTTTTCCCCTTCTCTCACATTTTCAGCAGTCAGGAGTTGGCTATGCCCTGGAGTCGCCCGCGGGCGTGGGGTCTTGCTATGCTTTTCTTTTCAACCATGTGTGCGGCACGCCGCCACCCTTGGTCTTGAACATTGAGCACCAGTATTGGCCCTTTTTCTCAACGCCCCAAACCAGCAGCTATAAAACCAATTTTCGCGACAGCGGCCAGAGAACCCCTCTGATTCTTTTCTTTGCGGGGCTTCCAGTTCCGGTTTTTTTTCATTCTCCCCTTTCTTCGGAGACTTCCTTTTTGTCCTTTTCGGATCTCGGTTCCATTGTCCTGCATCCCCGCAGCCCTCGTTCCCGTTTCTGGCCATCGATTCAGAGGTTTACGTGTCTTCATCCCAATCCACCCCTTTTCCTTTCCACGCTCTTTCCTATGAAGTTCTTCCTTTTTTTTTTTGCATTTGAAAAGGGCTTCCCTTCTTCGTTTTTTCGAAATTTTTTTTTCCCTCACTTCCTTCATTTTTCCCCCCCTGAATTAATTGTGACGTGGCAGGTTAGGGGAATTGCTCTCTTTTTTTTTTTCTTAGACTTTTTTTATGGCCTAGACTTTTCTCACCTTTGTGGCCTTAGTCGTCCTTGCTTGGATTTTTTGAGAGTTTCCAATGTAATGTCCCCCCTATGCTTGTCCTGGCAGTTTGGCCCCTTTTGTCTTTGCCACCCCCGTAGTCGAGGGTTAGTAGATGCTGTCCCTTACCTCTTGTGACCTTTCCTATGCGCCTGGCGTTCCCCTTTCTAAGTGCAACCCTAACCACTCACAAGGAACTTTTTTTTTCGTCTTCGTTGTTTTCTTCAAAAACTGGATGTTGGATTCATCTCTTTGATTCTTGGCGTGGGGGGGGGGGGGGAATGGCGTTTTCTGACCTTCTCAGGCAATTTGGCGCTGACCCCTGTCCACTGCGCATTGACGTCCGGAGGCCGCCTTGCAGCACGCTTTCTTATTTATTCTCCCCCCTTGAAGTCAGCACTACCCTTTTCAGCGGTCTTAGCTTTTTCACTCTTCTGTTGAAAATACGAAAATCCGTGCTCCCCGGGCTCCCTTACACAGATGTTTCTCTTTTCCTTAGAACCCTGGTCAAGCTTCCCCCGTCCCGTCCCAGGCACGCGGCCACGGTTTGCCCGACTACCTACGTTCCCCGTGATCCCTTTGACACATGGTCTTAAACTCTGGATCTTTCTATTAGACGGCATTCCTTTTTTTTGGTATGGCTTTTTTTTGTGACCAATGTGCTGTGCATGCAACTCCCATCGACGTGGTAGCGTCCGCGCTTTGTTATGACCGTCAGTTCAGGCCACGATTGACCCCCTTTCTGTTCCAAGCCCTCCCCCCACCGGTTTATTACCGCGTTTTTTTGCACAATTGCAACATTTTTTTCCTCCTTGAAACAAGGACCCTGTGTGACGTGTTGTTTTGTTTTTGTCCTCCTGCCCGTTTCCCTTTCCTGATGCGGTTCTCCACCTACGTTTTTTTGCGCCGGTATCGTTCAAAGGCATCCTGAGCGCTTTAGTTGTGAGACGGTTTTTAGAAATTTAGTCCTGTTTATCCCCACTCCCTATGCGACGTTTTTTTTTTGTCTCCTCAAATAGACTTGTCTTTTCCGTTTCTTTTTCCAAGGCGTTTGTGACCGGTTGAGCTCCTCTTCGCCTGGACTTTTGCGTTGGGGCAGGATGTTTCACTCACATTGTTCCCCCCTCCTTTCCCCCAATGTGCGGACCCGTGAATTTTTGTTCTTTCAAATGTCCCCTCACAGTAGTTTCATTTCGCCGTTCACACTTACAACCTTGGTTTTCTGGAGGTCATATTTTTCCTCTGACTGACCCTCCCGTCATTTCTTTTAGTAGAGTTCTTCTTTGATTGCACGTATGCCTTGTAAAAACCTGCCAACTTTCACCATGGGGGGTCCAAAGCTAACTTCCATTTTCTCGTGCGTCCCCCTTTTGTATTCACCAACGTAAAGCGCTTTTTTTCGTCCTGATTATCCTTTATAGTCAGTTGCACTGCCTTTTTCTGCTCGCCGAGTTTTTCCCCATCACTACCGCTTGGGTTCTTTTCCCCGCGTCCCTCCAGGGAGACGAGTCCGTTGTTTTGTTGAAATACCCCCAAAAACGGCGGTTCTATCCCTCCCTTTTCCCCCGCCCTCTCTCATTCTGCATGATCTCACCGTTCTTTTGTCCTTCTTTCACTCCCCCAGATAGAAAGTCAGAGTATACCAGCAACTTTTTTCTTTCTCGTACCTTTCC
>Ga0179593_1659133_pt1 | contig 15160 bp, 11 predicted proteins | sample CZODoug2_1_08_16_FD_185931 | JGI IMG/M metagenome (GOLD analysis project Ga0179593, IMG submission 185931) | Vadose zone soil fungal communities from Angelo Coast Range Reserve, California, USA - CZODoug2_1_08_16fungal (PacBio error correction) | ecosystem: Environmental > Terrestrial > Soil >... | reverse complement strand
TTCTTTCCCCTTTCTTTTCCACCCTTTAATCCCGATACTTGCGATACAGAGTTCTAATTTAATTGCCTCGTACGACATCCGGGCTATCACTTCCTCTTCATATTGGAGTGCAGATCGTTCTCACTGATTTAGTTCGAATGGAGATTCCTCTCGGTTTTTTGGACTCCCATTGGGCCTCTATATAACCCTCAATAAGGGCAAGTAGGACCCTGCAAACTTTCTTTCCATCTCTTCGGGGGGCCCTGGGCCGTGCTATGTCTTTTTCAACTGCGTTTGCAGCTTAGTTCGACATCTTCATGTAAAGTACGAGCCGTCCTCCAATGCGCGCGCCAGGGACCGATCCTCGATTGCCGCGTGTTGCATTTCCATCATGGCTTCGTTGTTCAATATTTCACTTTTTTTCTCTTTTGGCCTGTTCCTTTATGTGTTTTGACAAGCTCCCGATCGGGATTTTCCCCTTCCATATCGTCTTGAACCCTGGCGGGGTCTTTGCCTCTTGTGCAGGGTTCTACAAGACTTTTCGTGGAGAATTCTCTTTTATCTCTGTCTTTTAGTTACTGCCGCCATAAGGGGTCGTCACACATGGTGGGCAGCTCACCACTCCAGGCCGGGTTTCTCTTTTGGGTCCTAGCCCTCACCCCTTTTGGCATGATTCTTTTCATCTTTCTTCTTGCGTGAGAAGAGAAAACTTGCTTCTTTGAACACGTCAGACGCCCTTTTTTTTTCCTCCCGATAGTCTTGTAGACTTCCCCCAACAGTTGACCTTCTAATTCTCGGGTTTTTCCTGATAAAGACCGTTTTGACGACCGCGATTTTTTGGCGGAATTTATCCTTTGCGAAGAACGCATAAGCATTCTAAATCCACTCGGATAACCGTCAGACGCGGGCCCTGTCCTGCTGTTCCCTTTGGCAGATCATTTCGAATGTCGCCCCAAAAGGTCATTCTCCCCCTTACCTTCCTCCCAACGGTTTTTTTTACACGATGGAAACCTTTAGATTCGCTCGTCCCGAATTTTCCCAAACCATGGTGAAACCAAAAATCTCCTGGGACGTCACTTTTCGGTCGCTGGGCTTGCCAGAGTCCCCCTTCATCCCAGTCCGGTGTCCCGTTCAGACTGGTTTTTAGTAACCTCTCAAAGCCCCATTCTGGAGCTCTCTTCATTCGGAGGTAGATAATCCCACCCTTAGTCTAACGTCTCATTCCGGTTACTGGTTGCCCCCCCCACCCCGGTACCATACGGTCGCTCTGTCCGTTCTACCCTATGGCTCCAGCGGAGCGATTGTTTTCAGCGAGACTCCAAAAGTTCATGGGATTTGACGGCCGTTCTGTTTTTATAAGTTACCCAGGGGATGAAGTCATAGCCCTCCTAATGCCCCTTTTTAATCGGCCTTTCCAAGGCACAGCCTGACGACTCCCTCTCCTATGCATGACCCCACTACAGTAACCGTTCGGCCTAATAGCCTTTTTGATGGTAGTCCCTCTTTACCTGTGTCTTCCTGTGCAGCTCTTACACCTTTTCTGCCCAATATATTTCTTTTTTCAGCGTTACCCTTACGCTGAATCTGATTTATTCATCCCTGGCCTAGAGGTTCCCCACTCGGGGAATGACGGGTATCGGTTTTTTCTAATCCCCTCTTCGGGACTTAGTGAATTTCGCCCTTTCGAGCCACGGCGTCTCTTCTCCGGATCACAAGACCTTCTTGATCGACCAGGATACCACACCGTTTCATGGGACCCGATATTCCCTTCACAGAATCATTGGTTCTCCTAAAACATGTTCACGGCTTCCCCATTAGTTCGGTGCCTACCCGCACCCTAGATCCTTCCCCTTCGTGGATGTCTCTCGGGACTGATTATCACACACACGTTTGACGGTCTTTCTACCGGGTTCCTTTTTTCTTACTGGCCTCCAATTAAACCTCCCTCAAAGACGCCTCGCTTTACGACGGCCACGGGAACCGGTCGCCGTCTTTGAGCATCTTATTCCCCCCTCCATCACTTCCCAAATAGACATGCTTTACGCTTACCGTTCCGTTATTATCCCTGAAGACACCCTGCTGCGACTATTTTCCTCCTGGAGATTTTTTCTTTTGTAAAGATCTTTCCCGACCCCGGCTGACCTCTCGCAGAGCCTACTTACACCCTTTGTTCTGGCCACTGAATGCGGGTACCTTGCGGCACTTCTCAACGGAATTGCGCTCTCCGCATGGACGTTACTCCATCTCGCCCTCATTCTCAGCGATCGATCAAGTCACCCCCCATGGACTCGGATGTGGTGAATTGCTCAATATCGTTTTCTGCCCGCTGACGGGATGTTGGATCCCCCGTTCCGAATAAATTTATCGCATACCCTCCTCTTTTGATCCGTGGCCTCCGGCCTAGAAGCCATCCTCTCAAATCGATTCCGCGCTGTCAGCTCCCCCGCCTCGAGTTCCCAGCACCCTTTAAAGGGCGGTGCCTGACCATCAAGTTTGTTCCCGTGTCTTTAGGAGTCCAGAGAATAACCCCTTCAAGCGCCGATTGTCAATATATGGTCAATCCTCTTTCAGTTTTGGATATTGACAATCGTCCTTTTCATTTTTTTCTGCCCCCACCGCACCGCGGAACCCCCTTTAGGGGTCCTTACGCTTTCTTTGGTAGGAATTCCCCAGGACGCTCCCGCTCTTGCTCTGCCGATTCCTTCTGCCCCCTTCCCTCTAAGCTTGTATGAACTTCTTTTGGACCATTTCCCCAGCCCCGTAATACTTTTCATTGAATCTTAGAGCTGCGGATTACCATCAACCTTCCCCCCAGCGTCCACCTGGAAATTTGATCTTATCTGACATTACTCTCTGCGCGCTTTTTGAGCCTTCCCCACCCCTTATACTTCAGCGTCACTTGAGCAACTGCCCTGCCTTCCTTTTCTTGCCGTACAGCCACGCTTTTCTACTTCGTTATCGCGTCTCTCTTTATTTAAAGAGCGGGTTTCTTCTTTCCCTATTTTAACTCCTACCCCTTTCGCCTGTGCAACAGCCCCAGTCCCTTTCCATTTTTCGAATGGGCTTTTATCTTTCCCCCCCGACAGTAATAGTACCTCGATGGATAAGGTTTTATGTTCTTCTTCCTCCACCTTTTGATCCACTTCGGCCTCCTTCGCTTAAGCCCGGTCTTCGACTCGTTGATAATTAGGTTCCCTTCCCCTGACAAAAACTTTCCGAATCCGTATTTTTCCGAATCATATGTAATGCCAAGAGACCTCTCTGTCACGAGTTCCGGTATCTCGTCCCGGCCTTCGGCACACCCCCTTTTCCCTACTTTTTGACGTTTCGGATCACCCGTGTTTACTTTCTTTCTCGCCAACAAGAATGTTTGCTGCGTAATCCTCTTATCTCTACAGACCTTTTTTTTCTCTCCCCGGTCATCTCCAGGTAGTTTCTTTCTCATGCCCTGCTGTTTTTTCTCCAGCCTCCCAACATTCGCCGTAGCAGCACTGGCGCGGTACCGCCCTCCCCATAATACCTGTAGGTCCTTCAACTTCAGCACATTTTCAGATTAATTTCAGAGTCCGGTCGCTCTCTGAAAACCGCCGCGGCCCCGTTCCCCCCCGCCTCTTAGAGAGCAGACACTGACTTTTCTTCCCTAGACACCTCGCCCGTTTTTCTTCCTCCTTCCAAGACATTTGTCTCCGTGATCTTCGGTCTGCTTCATACCCCTCTACGGAAAAACCCGAAGGCCTCGTCTACCCCTCTTCAAAGTTTGTTCCGTCTACGTGACACCGTCTCCCGCCGTCCCCTCCCCGGGATCCTAGCCCTCCATTCCGGATTGTCTAGGACCGCACCAACAGATTTTCCTGTGGGACAATCCCTCCCGTAGATATATACCCCAGTCCCCCTTCTTCTTGAGACCACCCCCATCGTCTCTTGTACGGCTGCCCGCCTGTCTTGTCGTCTCGCATCAGCGGTTGTTTTTTTTTACGACTCGCGTAACTGCGGGTCCTCCTCCTTCTGCTGGTTTCTCTTCATTCTGTTCCTTTACGGACGTCCCATCCTCTTCACCCCTCTTTTTCACCGCGTTCATCTTCCTGCTTCTCCGTCTTGGCCTTTCGAAGTTCTGGTTTTGGGCCGTTCATTTCCCCGACCTCCGCTATCCATGAAGCTTACGATGTTCCCGCCGTCTCTTCCTGCTTGTGCTTTCTTCAAAGTATCCTTGCCGTCCTCCGTTCCTTGAGACACATCTTTTTCTTCAAAAGCATGGCTGTTCGCCTCCCCCTACGCTCCAGGATGCCGCGTCTCAGTGTCTTAACGCACCTCTTAAGGCGCACCTTCCGCCCCCACCCAAACGTCACGCCTGTTTCATTCATGTTTTAGGATACCGCCCTCCTTCTCGCTCTAACCGAAACCATTCAAAGTAATCTTTTCGTGAGTACGGACGTCACCCCGACGTCCCAAATTCCCCTCCCTTGGTTTGCGAGGCCACACAAACGGTGTCGCATCGGATTTTATTCTTCCTTCTCCGATACGCTCTCCCCCCCCACCCCAAAACGCCCTTTTGAGCGCCCTGCTCACACGACCAGATCGCCAGGTCTGCGACCCTAGAATCCAGATTATATTGTATTTCCCGGGCCCTCCACGAAGTCGTTTTCTCTTTTAGGTCACGGCCCGTTATAGCCAATGAGTCGCTTGATTTGCAGAGCCCTGCGTCCCTTCTCCTATATGCTCGCCGTGACCTTTCATGGAGACGTTTTCGCTGATCTTCCCGTATTTGTCGCACGATGCGTGGGGCCCACGTTGACCGGACGACTTTATGATCTCCCACGACGGTCCCAGGTTGCCCTTTTCTATTGCTGGGAGCGCTGGCTGACTGGGCCCAATACCCCCTAGACTTCGTACCTTCAGACCTTCCCGTTACCCGAGCCAACGCCCCCTATTTCTGAAGATTGCGTCTTCCATGTTCGGGATTTGCCTCCCGGTTTTACCGTTATTCGGTATCACTGGATTTTTCCCTGCCCTTATTTTTACCCTTGAGTCACGATTTTCTCGCTTTTCCTCATTCTCTTTTCTTGGTGTTAGAGATGGAACCTTCTGTAAGGGCCGAACTTGCCTTATTTCAAGTGCGGGTCTCTCCTGTCCCCGGCGCTGGCTCCGCATGAGCAAGTCCCCCCCCCAAGTACGACGCAGCGTAAGTACCTGGACATGCCTTCTCGCGCCTCGAGAGATTTCCCACTTCCCTCTTCCCCCCTTCTCTCCCTCTTGAGTATCCCCCCCCCCACCGTTCGATTCTTTAATTATTTTTATGGGTCCGACTTTTCCCCAGTGGGCAGAGTCGATCCCAGAAACTTTTGACACCCACCCCCACTTTGACCTGACACGTCGCTCCACCCCGGGAATTTTTGCGGTGATAGAATCTCCTTGGGGCGGTCCTCCTTTAGTGCCCGATCGCGCTGCATTGCTCAGAAGTCCCCACTGATAGACCCGACTTTCCCGCGCCTCTCCGATCACGTCCTACACTGACGCATGCATATTTCTATTCGCTGCCTGCCCTATACGACTCCCTCATGGTCCGTTTCTGTCCTCGGAATTCTAAGATTCCATTTCCTGCATTCTTGTCGCTCCCCCCTGGGTCTGGGAGATTTCTGAGAGCTTGACTTTTTTTGGTTGAAAGCGTTTTTCTTTGTTTGGCCTTTATTTAAAGGCTTCGTCATTTGCTTCAATCCCTCCCACATTTTGTTTCTCCCCCCAAGGCCCGGCTCTTTCTTGCGTCCCGGCTGATCATTCCTACCCTTTCCTGGAATGATCTCTCCTATTCGCTCTACTTGCTGGAGGATAACTCTTCACCTGCTGACCTTTTTCAAAGTCAGCTCTTGGTCCGTATCCCTCTCCACATATGACAATTCAACCCCCTGTTGAGAGGACTCCCCTTCCCGTCTAGCCTTTTTGAGCGGAACCCTTTTCTGTCCTCAGCGATTGTTGGTCCAATCGTCGGTATTCCCAGGTTTTTTTACCAAACACTTTTCTATTTCCAGATTACCAGGTCTAGATCCGTATTTTTTAACTTCCGTAATGCTCTCGCCCTCCTTTTTCGCTCCTTTTTTCCCGTACCAAGCCCCAACCTTTTGCATATCCCCTTCTCACATTCCCCCTGTCCGCCCCCCCTTCTCTCTTCCTAACCACCGACTGGACCCAACGCCTTTTTCGAGATTCGTCGTCGAATGGACCTCCCGGTTGAACCCCTGCACATATTGTTCTTCCCCCGACCTTTTCTCCACTCAAAGTCTACCCACTCTAAGACCCCTGCATGATCCTCTACCCCCTTCACCCAAAGCAGCGTCGGCTAGCCACATTCAACGCTATTTCATAGTTCATTTAGAGTGATACCCTCATTTCTTCCTTGGTTACCTCTTCCTCCTTCACCCGGGTCCATCTTTTCTTCCCAACTTTTCCTTTTCCCCTGAGAGTCCTGGCTCACTTATGGGGCGGACTTCCCTCCCCCGGTCCCTCCTAGAATTTTTAACAACACAAGGTATTTTGATCAGTTCGGCCGTTTTCGAATTGTATCCCCCCAACCCTTTTTCCTTTGAAGCAGCCTCCGATCCCCTATGTACAAGTTACGTTATTTTTTTGACCCTTCATAATCCCGACACCTCTCATACTCCCCTCACTCGGCCAAGTGGCTAAGCGGTATTCGTTGCTTGGCTTTTGAGCCCTCTCCTCCTTAAGGTTTGCAGCTGATATTTTCTTGACACGTCCCCATAGCACGTTCTGTTGAAAGTATCTTTCGGATACGTGAGGGACCTGGGTTTGCCCTCTCTGCGTACTGCATCTGACGTTTACGGCCTCCTGGGAAAACTGGATAATCCAGATACTCGGGCGATAGCGATACTCCGGTCGAGCAGGCATTGTATCTTAAGTCAGCCTTTATGGATCACCCTGACTCGAAACGCCACCTTATAGCCTTTTTGGCCTATAATACCTCCATCCCCCCTGTTTGTCTCCACCATGTGAAAACGGTGAAGTCAGGCGGGCATTCCCCGACGATATCGGATCTCCCAGGTCGCTCGTTCTCCTCTATTCCTGTGATTCCCCCCGGTTGTCCTGACGTTGTATTCTGTGAAATCTCAAAGACTCTTTCTTCCCTGGCTTAGCTCCTGCCCTGGCGAAGTGGTTCTTCCGGACTTCCCCTTTCCCACGGGAACCTTCTGCCATCTGATTTACGACCCTTGTTCTGTAAACGATGGTCCTCCCTTTCAGTTCTTTCCTCCCTTTTGGGTTCCATGCCGAGGGTCGTTGCAGATTACCTCAAGCCAGAGCTTCTTCTTTGATTGTTCTCTCCTCCGTAAGCGACTCGGGGTCTGGACATCGTCTCGTGCCTGTCTCGATAGTTTCCACTTCCTATTTACCCGTTGTATCAGGTGAACGCTCATCGCTGCCCTTTTTGGAGTCCCACTCCTTCCGCTCTGATCCAATTCCTGGTCCCAGGGGCGCTTGGGCATGTTCCCTCTCATCTTTCCTCTTCCGATTCAAACTTTTTCCCTCTTCTCTGTGGTGGATGCCTTTCTTCCGAGATTTCTGCGCATCATTCGTTTTTGCTTTTTCTGAGGCAATCGCTCTTAAGAAGCCCCATCCTTCTCTCCCTGACCACCTACCACGCGTGCTTTTCCACAATGGTTTGCCGGAACGTCGGCGGTTGGTCGGTTTTCTTAACTAAAAATGACTGATTGTCCCCAAGATATCTGTTAATCATTCCTCAGTTGTGGTTCTTCAACTCTTGAAATTCAGTCTTCATTTTTAGCTGTTTCTCCTACAACTCCCTTCTTTTTTTTTTCCCCTTTTAGGGGTGCCGGCCCCTCTTTTGGGTTTTCCGTCTAGGAATCGGGACAGCGCTTTCATCTTTTTTTTCAGATCTTGATCTCCCTTCCCCCCCCCCTCAGCGCGCAAGTGATGCGCACCCAATTTTCTTGTCTCATTTTGTCCATCCCCATGCGTCCTCTCCCTGCGTCCCAGCTTGATCGTCTGCTTTTCCACCCAATCAACCAGTCTGCACCCTGGCATGATATTACTTTTATCCACCCAAGATTCTTGCGAGCTTAGAGTCTTGCTCCATCGTTTGATCAACCTTTCTTGACTTTCACGAATTCCATCATCAGTCACAACCCCCGCCTTAGCATTTTCTCCATCTATCGCCCCCCCTTTCCCACTGATGGTTTTCCCAAGCATCGCGGCCCCCCCCTTCTTTTTTTGTCCTCACAAGCTTGTAGTAACGCCTAATGCTCTCCCCTCCGCCCCCTCCTCATAGATGTTAATGGTTGGTGTGTTCCGCTCCGTCAAAGTTGCTCTTCGTATTTTCTGTTGAAGGGTCTTTTTATCCCCTTTAACGGCTTTGATAAATTCCCACCTTGTTAAATTTACCCTCTTACCCAAACAGTTTTTTATAAAGTCATACCCTCTTGTGGACTCCTTTCCCCGGCCCGGATAGGGGCGGGATCCTTCCTCTTAGTTCCCGGTCGCACTTCAACCGTATTTTCCCCGGATCCACACCTTTGGTTTTGACGGTCTCCGAACTTTTGTAATGTGTCTTTCGACCTCTATTCTGTAATCCAGAACCGCTTCGCGTTCTCCGTCCTAAGGCGTCTTTTCTTCATTTTAGAGCTTGAATATTAACCAACAGGACCCGCTTCAGTCTTCTGCTCTTACTTGTTCACTTAATCCCAGAAGTAGGCCTCCTAGAATCCTTTCCCCTGAAGACCCTCTGGTTCAGAATGTAATTTTTAACCGCGCTATTCCAAGACGACCTTCCCCTTCTTGATCCCCTTTCTTATGTCTATGAACAATAGTCTTTCGGGTTCTTCCGTTTCGTTTCCCCGACTTTGATTTGATCTGAGGTCTTGTCTTTTCACCCCCCCTTTTCCCTTTTCTCCCAGACGGCAATTCACGGTCAGATTTTTTTTTTTTTCCCCGTGCCTCTCTTTGACGCCTTTTCACCATATTGATCGAGCCGTGCCCTTCCATTGGAACCGGTAGGTTGGAAACCCTCCCCCCCCTTTATAGCGTGCTCGGCCCCCTATATCGTCCCCCCAGTAGCTTTATCAATCCCTTCTTCTCCATTGACTATTCCCACATAAGCGAGTGGAACTTCTCAATCTCTGTATTGCGCGTATAGTCTATCTCCGGCGTGTTTTTTTCTCCAGTCTCGATTTCCTTGGATGCAAGGTGACCGCACGCCGAGCCTTCTCTTTCTTTGGGTTTCTCCCCTGTCAGTTTCTCCGCTCGTGAAATTTCTTTCCTTTTCGTTATACCTTTGTAGATTCCCCATGATTCTGCTTCTTCTTTCGTGGTATCAAAGTTTGGGTGACGGAACTCAATTCCTTTAACAGCCTACGAGTTTAACTGTCTCGAGAGTTCTTTTTCGGCTTGTGCTTGATTCTTCCCTCCCTTTCTTTATTTGACGGGACTTCCTTCCCTCGCGGTTCAACCCCAGGTCTTTCGCTCCCCGTTCACAGTTCTTCTTCACCTGTTTTGACTCCTCCCATTTATCGGGCGACGACTACCAAAACGTTACCCTTTCCTTTTTACCTAGCAGACGCATTCCTCTTCTCAGCCTAGTACGCTCGAATACGGCATTTTTGCAAACCAGGAAGATTCAGCAGAGGCCCGTCCTACTCCTCCCCATCGCCACCTTGGCTTGGCTTCTTTTGGAACCCTATTTTTAGGATGCTTTCCATCCGAAGTATCCTCCTGCGTATTACCCTCAACCGATTACTCTATCCATAAAAGCTCCCCCCGGTCTTCTACCTTCCAATTTCCAGATAGCTAGATGAGCCTTTCCTCCCCCGTTTTCCTTAATTTACGTATATGTCCTTTCGTCAGACAGATGATCCCCAGTCCTGCGTAAACGTATGATTATGAAGTTGTCCGAGCGCGCACCTGGTCGACTATGGGTGACTTTCATTGCGTGCCTTTGATTGATCTTCCATCCATTTTTTCTAACGCCCATAAGCACCCGTCCCCATTCCGGAACCCCCCGTTTCTTGGATGATACCCCCCCGTTGGTTACTGAAAGCTTTTTCCAGTATTGATGGAATTCTTACATCTAGTCTGGCCCTAACACGCAGGAACTTCTCGAGCCTTTCCCCCCCGCACGTCAAAGTACGCGCTCATCTTAAGGTTCCCTTTCAGAGTTGAGGGGTCCTCTGCGTTTTTTCTGGACAGGCCCTTTTTCTGTATCGCAAGTATACCGTTCAGGATGTCAAGATCTCCTCCCCCTGTTGATTGATATTGCTTGACATGAATTGACAGCTATCCCCGCTGGAGTTATAAACCAGTTTAATTTCCTCATCAGCACACTTTATCCTCCAGTTTTACTGGTCGTCACACGATTCACGATGATGCTTGGCCCTTTTTTATACCTATTTCTTTTTGCCGGCGCTTTTATAGGGTCCCTATTGTATGGTTCTTACATTTTCTTCCTGCGCAGCATATTTAACAAGGGAATAGGACCCCTTTTATTTATCCGTCCGGGGAAAATGTGGCCGGTGCTCGGTCCCCTTTGGATTTTCCCTTCCCTCCTTTCTAGACGACCTGCCCTTCTTTAAGTACCGCGGGGCAGCGACGCTTTCTTGCCCTATCCTTTCTTGACCCTGACTTTCTCTGGTTTTATGAGAATGCACCGTCACTTTTTCTAATCTTTCTTTTTCTGCCTCCTTTTGATGGTCCGGTTCTTAAGTCTCATACCCGTAACCTGAAGTTCCCCTTCCACCATTTAGGGCTCTTGGTTCTGTCGCCCTGCTTCTGAAGGGTCGGCCTACAAGCGTTCTTTTCTTTTTTCTCCCTCCCCCCCGTGCCTCACGCGATGATTCTTGTTTTTGATCGATTCCCTCTTGCTCGCAACCTCAGGAGATGTTTCTGCGGCGTTGCGGTCTGTATCGACCTCTTGGATGATCTCCATCTCCCCTCTCCCTTTGAGGCGGATCCGTATTCCCAATTTGTTTTACAACGTTTTTCGTTTGGCGATTGTCGTCTGCTACTTTTCTCCGTTAACACCAAGGTGAGACTTGCTCTGGACTGGCGGGGAGCGGAAGGAAACTTACTGTATGCAGACTTTTTTCTTCGCATACTCTTTTTCCTCTGCCTCCACGCACCCAAGGAAAGATTTCGACTCCGCGCCAATCTGAAGGCTTTTAAGGGAGAGCTTCCTTGTATTGCCTTAGCCCACCTTTCTCTCCAATCTCAGCAGGTCCGCATTGTTTCGCCTCAGATGCAACCGCTTCTTCGATGCTAGCGAAATGGCACTCCTTTTTCCCCCCAAGATCTTGCATGCCTTGCCGGGCCGCCACCCCTCGTTCCCCCTGAAATTTGCTTCCTCCTACACCGCGTGTTTATTAAATCTCACCGATTCTGTCCTCTCATCCCCGGCGCGATGTTCAACTTTTTTCCTTTTTTCTGTGTCTCTATCAGAAGGTCAATTTTCACAACCCACCTCCCCCTTTGTTTGCAGGATCCTCCCTCTGGTTTTCCTTCGGCGCGGCCCGTTCCCCTCTGAGAACGTTCCCAATTTCATGGTGCTCTGGAAGGCCCCCCCTCCCCCCCTCGGGTTTTTTAAGTTTCCCACTGGTTTTTGCATCCTCCGCCGATATCAAAGTTCCTCTGTCCTTTTGGAGCCTCCTGAAGACGATCCCTTTCCTGCCCCACGAAAGTCACCTGCAGCTAAGAGTTCTCTTTTTTTTCGAGGATCTCATCCTTCTTGTTCTATGCTGAACAACTAAGCCCACGCCTTTTTTTCAGACAGTCTCATGGGACAACCGTGAGTTTCATTTTTTAGCAGCATTCCTCCAATTAGGTAACGGTTGTCATGGGAAACATGTTCTCCTCCTCTCGGTTGAATTCAGCGTACCGCATGACGAGGCTCTTCGGAACCCATTCGGGCTAAGATCAAGTATCTTCCCTCCCCTTCCCCCATTAACTTAGGTCTTCTGGGCGCTTCCCCAATTACCCTTTCCACATCACCAAGGGTGGATCTCACCATTTTTGACCACGTCGGGGAGTGTTCCTTTAACTGATTATTTCCTTTAGACCTCTCAGGCTTCGCGCCTGCCTCGGGCTTATTTTCCAAAAGTGCCGGGCTCTCGTCTGTCGACGAGGGTCTCTCCTTTAAAAAAAGACTTTTCGCTTTAGAAATCTTAACGTCGACGGCGGGCTGAAGTGGATCTTTTGACCCTTCAACCCAGCACGACCCGCACGATGTCCTGCTGGATAACTCCTCCACGTCCATCAGATCTGGACGAAAGGCTTGGTGTTCCCCTCAGGCGAGGGTCTGGGCAAGTCCGACCCCCTCTTTATTTCGAACTCTCTGTCTTTACGCGAAGGGTGATGCCGATCTGCAATTTTTTTCTTTTCGGCCAGTTGTGACGATGATTTGTTCAAGCAGTGATTCTTATCTTTTTTAGCTTTAGACCGCTCTCCCAGCTCCAGGTTTGAACGAGCGTTCGATGGTCCTTCTCCCCCTTTTTTTTTCTAAGGTCAATGAACGGGGTGAAGGTTTGTTACGGGCTGTTTTTTCCTTTCCATTTCTGAGCGCCCGCCTGTTCTTATGTGGAGAGGTCCCCTTCTCATGCACCCCGATTAACGCGCGCCCCCCTGATTTCCCCCTTCCCACCGAGTGCCGCACCCCGTGAAGGCACGCGATTGCTTTTTACAGATAATCCAACTTTCCTGTTGTCCAATCTTTCTCTCTCTCTCTCCGTTTTCTTTTTTTTTGAGATCTATCTCGGACACTCAGGTCGCTTCATTTTTATTTATCCCGTTCCGACCATCCTCTTTTCTTGAGGGGTCCCGGCAAGAGAGGGATTTTCCCCGGGTTCCAAGTTCCCGCCCACGCGATTTCCAGTCTTTGCTTTATTATCCGAGCCTCGCCCAATCAACACCCACGCATTTTGATTCTACTCAACTTCTTTTTGTGACTTGCACCCCCCAAAGCCACTAATACATCCCCAAATCCCCCTTCATCTTTAGAGTGATTCACATCCACATTCACCGTCTCAAATTTTCCGTTGAATTGCATTGATCCACTTCTCTCCTCAGCGTCCTGATTATTTACACCTCGCCCTTTAGCCCCTTTGAACAGGAGAGCCTTTCCCTCATTGATCGTCCACACAGTTCTCCTTTTCCCCGTCTTTCGATTTGCGCCTCCCCGTCCGTGCTGTCGTCCATCCCGCTCCGCCCACTCCTCCTGCTGAATTTCGCCTTTTCGTTCCAGCCGTTTGAATGTCTTCAGGATCCGCCCTTCCCTTTAATCCATCCCTCATGGTGTGTTAGATTTCTTGATCCTAACGTGTTGTCCCAAATTCTTTGTCCCCCCGAAGTCGCGTTACGCTTTTGCTTAAAGCGAGTCTTTGATACCTTGATTTCATTAAATCTCGACAACTTGTCCTCTGATAATCATTAACCCCGAGCAGGCCGGTTTATTTTCTTCTATAATTCCTTATAGCGGTAGGTTTGCCCTGAATCGCCTTTCCCCCCCCCAGATTATCCTTGCCCCACCTGTGTTCGCGCCCCCCTTTTTCTTTTGACCCCCTACTCCCGGACTTTCATGGGGTTCAGAACCTTTCGATCCAGTACATTTATCGATATCATTCAGGTATACTGATTGTGGTTTATAAGGCTTCGAATGAGGTTTCGTCTCCCCTAGTCCCCCCCCCGCACCCTTGCTCCGTTTACGTATCCAAGGAATCCCGCACGTAGGTCAGCTTCACCAACTTCCCCCCTTCGCCCAAGACTTTGATTCGTTTCTCCTAATGCCCGCGAGTCCCGGAGCGAGATCGCAACCCTCGTCCTCCTGCTCTTCTTATGCTCCCACTTTACTGTTGCGCTGCCTATTCTCAGGCATTTGCTTTTTTCTGGCCCTAACTTTTAACTAGGGCTCTTTGATCTCCTTCCCCTTGTTTATTCGAAAAACCCTAAGTCTACATTTGCAGAAACCTGTAACAATTTGTCCCGGCTAGGTTTCCCCTTTCCCCCCTCTCTTCCCCCACCTGGGCGTCCCCCCCTCTAGGATTGTACTCTTCTTGTCACCAGCTTCTCATAGACCCCCGGGTGCACCCGAGAGCGTTCTCCCCTCGTCTTACTTGACGAGCGCCCCATAAATTTTAGTCTGTGCCCTTTTATAAAGCCTATTTTTGGCTTTATAGCAAGTTCCTTTTTGTTTATCAGCGCCTTCTGCAAACTTCTTCAGTCGCCGCATGAGTTCACTCTCCTCAAATGGTATTCCTAAGTTACTGAATCGTTCTCGTTAACCGTTCTCTTGTCGCATTGCTGATGCTCATTTTCTGTAGCTGTATTTGTAATCGACACCCCCATTTAACCGACACCTCGTGTGAGACCAGTTCTTTTTAAGGGTTTTTTTATCATATCACTCTTGCAAGGACGATCTGCTACCCATCTCTTTTCTTCACAAATCCTTTTTTCCCGCTCAGCCGCTCCAGTGCGGGTCTCCCGTTCTACGTTGCCAAGAAAATCTTCCGTCTGTGACGAAGAATCCTAGCGTTAATAGCCGCAGAGCTGTTTCTTCAGTCGCTCGAATCCCGGACACGACAAACCCTTACCCTTTCGAGGTAGAGTAACGTTCGTCAACGTCCGAAACCCGCGGCTAGTCGGGTCTTTCCCAATCCAGGTGCCCTAGGATTCGTCAGTCCGATCTCGATGAAGAGATATACCATAAACCCCTCACCTCCTGCGCAGACCTGCATCCAATAATTTTTAGGCTTCCCCCGTAAGGAAGTGATCCTATTTATCTGTTCCCACCCGCAGGCCTTCCGACTTTGAAGGTCAGTCCTTCATCATTAGACCCTCCTCATTTTCCGCGGTGTCACTCGTCCCCTCCCTCGAGCTCATGGTCTAGCTTTCGGTTAATTGTTTTCCGAGTTTTTCTATACAGATCTTCTGACACCTCAGCGCTGCCGCGGTTTTCCCGTCTGTAGGACCACGACGGTTTGGTCTTTCTAGTGATTTCGGAGAGAGGGTCTGGACGGGCCCCTACCCGTGTCTGACAAGCTCTTTCCTCCTCCCACTGGTACCGCTCAACACTCCTGAGTCCCCTAGGATTTCGGATGATGGGGCTTGCGGCCCTGCTTTCGGTCTTTTTTTTTGAGAAGGTTCTAAAGAAGACTCATCGTGCCCCTGGATTTTAAGG
>Ga0179593_1366346_pt1 | contig 15160 bp, 23 predicted proteins | sample CZODoug2_1_08_16_FD_185931 | JGI IMG/M metagenome (GOLD analysis project Ga0179593, IMG submission 185931) | Vadose zone soil fungal communities from Angelo Coast Range Reserve, California, USA - CZODoug2_1_08_16fungal (PacBio error correction) | ecosystem: Environmental > Terrestrial > Soil >... | reverse complement strand
CTTTTTTTTTTTTTTTGTTTTTTCTGCTCTTGTTTTCTTGAAACTGATGGGGCGGGGGTCTGGGTCCCAGCCACCGACCTTTGGCAACGTGGTTTCCTTGTCCGTGGACTCAACATTTTTCTCCGATCACCTCTCTTGCCATCAGTGATTCTTCCTCCCAACCTTTTTTTTGTGTTCCCGGGCGAATTTTTTGCCGTTGCTGTTCCCCAGAGTGCAGGCCGATTTTCCTTTTGCCGTGTTGCCTCCCCCCCTTCATGGGGGATTGCTTGCCCTTCCCCGCTGTCGTTTTGTCTCTATCCTTAAAATCTGCAAAACGTTGTTTGTTTTTTTCTGGGCCTCCCTGTTTTGTCCCTCTCTCAACCTCCCCCCACGTTGACCGTCGCGTTTGAAACCCCACGGTTCCGTGCCCTTTCGGATTGCTGGATTGGCTCCTATGCAGTTCTTTTGTCTTAGTCCTTCAGTTTTTGGGGTTTTTTCGTCTTTTTGGTGTTTTGCTCATAATGTGGGTTTCGCCCAGGAGCCACACTGCGTGAGCAACCCCCCTATGTCTTGTTCGCTTTAAATTCCCGTTTTCGTGGCCCCTAAGTCTTTCTGACGGAACTTCCATTTAGCCGGGCCGTAATGTCGCCTTCCCCCTCGATGTCCCCGTCGAGTTGAGTTACCCGACGTTACCTTTGCCCTCCTCATCCCTGGGGGTTCTTTTTCTTCCTCCCCCCCCACCCCTTCACAATTCGTCTTTTTTGCTTCCTTCATTTCCCCCCTCCTGCTTCTTTGAGAAAATGGTCGATGAAACTCCCACCAACCTCCGTTTTCCGCCTTTTTTCCGTTTTTGTTGACTGGACCCTACCTCGACTGATTGGTCGGCCTCCTGGTCCTCCTTTCCTCCTGCCTCTCCACACACTTCTTCTCTTTTGCCTCTGCTCATTTCATGGCCTGGACATTCGCTCTGGGTTTCCCCGCCGGGGCGTTCCGCACTCCCTTGCTTCACCCCCTGAACCACTGCACCCGGCCGTTTGGAAGTTTACCCCCATATCCCCCCTCTTTGGGATTCCGCTCTCTTTGTTCCCTGTCCTTTTGTTGATGTTTCCAAAAAACTGGCCCCACCCACCAAGGTTTTTTCCGCCCGCTTCGGAATTCTTGCCGGTGGTCCCACCATCAGAATTGGCGGTGGGTGGGAATTTTTTCGACCCCTTTTTGCCCAGGAGGACTGTGTATCCGCATCCGTACGCCCATTTTCCTCACGTCACCAACCACCGTTGCGACAGGGACCGTTTGCCCGCTTGGTGTCGTATGGTTTATTCTTATGTCGATTCCATCCTCTCCGCACCCGTCTTATCAACCTTTTTTTCTTGCTTAAAATGCACCTTTTCTCCTGTCCAGGTTTATTTGCAGAAGTTACTTCCTCCCCGCGGCTCTGTAAGCCCTGGTTTTCCCCCTCCTGTGTCCTTCTCACTTGACTTCTGGTCAATGTAATTTTTTTCTTACTGTCGACCAGCCGACAGCATCTACCCATTTTCACCTTTGACCCCCCCCCCCCCCCCCCCCCCCCCCCCCCCCCCCCCTCCTTTTTTTTTTTCGAGCCCATCGGGGACTGTTTTTTTGAAGACCTTTTTTGTGTAACTGCTTCCTATCCTGTTCTGTCTTGGTCGTTTTTTTGAGGTTCCTGGTTGTCTGTCCCAGATTTTTTTTAGCCAAATCTACCCCTTTTTTTCCCACCCAACTTTATCTCCCCTTCCCTTCTGTGCCGGTCCCCGCTTGGTGTTTCCCCTCCCCTCCCCACTCCCAACCTTCTTTTTCCTGGTTTTAAAATATCACCCTCACATCATGGTATTTTTCACCTCCATTCCCCTTTCGGCCGACATTCCTCCCGCCAAAACACTTTATTTCTGTTCCGTTGAGAGGGACTTTCGGGACACCCCCCAACCCCCCTCATGAGTTTTTTGTTTAGGTCTTTTTTACTCCCCCGAAATTGTCCCCAAGAGGGTGCGTTAACCCCATCTCCTGAAATTCCCGTCTTCCCCCCTTTTTACGGTCCTTTGAAAACTGATTTTGTTATGCCTTTTTTCTCGGATGTGGACTCTTTTTCCCATAGTTGCCCCTCTTTCTCCTTTTTGATTCCACTATAAGGGGTCCTGTACGTTTTTGCCACAAAGTTTCTTCCGGTGGCAGGGGTTTTTTCGGCCGTGACTTTCCGTTCCCTGAGTCAGCAGTGACCTTGTTTCTCCCTCGTTTTCCTCGCGTTCACTTCCTGATTTCTTGTGGTCCACCACGTATGTCATTAGTTTTTGAACGAATGCTTTGCTTTTGTGTTTTGTGTCCTTCACTCCACGCCAACTGTCCTTTCTTTCCATCTTCGGTCGTGTACTTTCCCAGTTCACTGGGCTTTTGGCCGTTCGAAACTCTCCTTGTTGTGTCCCCCCCCCCTTGGAGCCGTTTTTTAGCTGGTGAACCTGGTCTTTCAATTGTGCGTCGTTCTCTGGAATTTTCTCGAGCCCTCGTTGCGCCACTTTTCTTGAAAAATCTCGTCTGTTTTTTTTTTTTTTTTTCTTTGACTTTTCCCACAACGTCCCACTCCTGGCTTCAACCTTCGGATCTGGTCTACCCCCCAGCGCCATTTTGGTATTTTTTGCGTTCCCCCTGCTGCATCCCCCGCCACCCTCGTGTGTATTCTTGTTTTGTCAGGTCAAAAGTTCTCCTTCGGCCAAAAAAACCTTCCCCGCTAAGGCCTTTTTTTTTTTCGCTGGGGCAGTCCAAACGTTTTTTTCGGCTTCTAGTTGCCCACTTTGTCTGAGGACAGTCCCAGACACTTGACCTCGGCGGGACCGTCCATGGTTTCGGTCCTCTTTTTCTTTTCTCACTTCCCCTTTTTTTTTCCTTGCTCGGACCGTGACGGGACTCCTTCGCTTTTGTTTTTGAATTTTTTCGCTCGCTTTTACTTCTCATCGCTGCTTTGCAAGATCCCCCCCCCCCGTTTTTCTGTTTTTTTCCTTGTAATCTTTTTATTAGGTTTTGAAATCGTCGGCAAGTTAAGCAGTCTGCCCATCATAATTTTTCCCCCCTCGGTTGCTTTGCTACCTGTGGAGAGTCCAGATTACCATTCCTTTTGTTTGTATATGTTGCAGTCCCCTACATTCCTTTCCCCCTCCCGGCGTGGCGAACCTCCCCTCCCGGGATTTTTTTGTTTCCTCGCCCTGCGTTTTTTACTATCTCGTCCCAAGTTGCTGCGAGTTGTTGATCCCGGCCGGCGGATTACCCCCGTTGGTCCACCCCCCCCCCCCCCGTCGCGTTTACTATCTCTCTTCCAGGCAGAATCCTGTAGTTTTTTTTTCCCCAAACTCGTGGGGTAGTCCCCTAAGCCAAAGTGCCTTTTGCGGTGTTACACCAGTTTTTTTTTTGTCCTCAGCACCACCCCCGACCCCCTAAATCTTTATCGTTTCTTGCGTCCCCCTTTTGTGTTCCTTCCGTATATTCCCCTTTCGTGGCGTGGAGATTGGTCTGCGGGTTCAATGGTCTTTTTGCCGGCCCCCGTTTTTTTGGTACGCCCCTCGTCCCCTCTTCCCGCCGTAGCCGATAGACCACTTCTTCTTTTATCCCCCTTTCCGTCTTTTTGTTTTGTTTGTAATGAATGTTACCTCACTTTTCCTCCGGCTGAGCTTTTGGCGGCTTTCCCCCCCGTGTTTCCCATTTCATTAACACGCGTCCCCATCCCCGCCGTGGGACGCCGGACCTCGTCGGGGAGGCCCACACTGTGGCATTCGTCCTCCCAACAGGTCCCCCCCGTTCCTTGTCCGGTTTTTTTTTTCGGCAGACTTGGACTGTTTAACCTGCACCTTTATATTTTATGATCCTGTCCCCCCGGTGTGAATACCCCCCCCTCACAAAGATTCTGCATCTAATTGGTTTTTGGAGTCTGTACTATTTTATTTCGGAAACCCTCTAAGAACCGGAGAAGCATTGCGGGGACTGATTTTTTGTCACATTAGTTAGCAGCCGACGGTTGCGATTTTTTTCTCGTCTTGTTAGGGTCGCGTCCCTTCCGGCGCCCTTCCGTGACCCCCTCAAGGCGTTTCCGCCCCCTCATAGTGTATGTTCCCTCCTTTTTTGTCGTGGTCCTGACTTTCCAGGGTCGCGAGTCTCTTGCTTATCGGCGGCCTTTCTTTGTGCCGGCGTGTCCCGTTTCTTTGGAGAGGGTTGCGAGTTTTTTCCCTGCCCACGCCCCTGGTGGCGTGTTTTTTATGGACTAAATTTTTTTTGCTCGGCACCCCCGATGGGTCTCGCTTCCTCTGGCCTCCTGTCTTGTTCCTTTGTCTCCCTCCTTTTCGTTTTGGAACTGCTCTGGGCTCTTGTTGTGCCGACTCTTTTTTCCTCTTTCAGACCTGTACTCGAGCGTTTGTTTTACCCAGGACCCCTTTACCAACCTTTTGTGTCATTTTTTTTTTTCGCTCATTTTTTCTCCGACCACCAGCTGGTGTCTCCCTGTCCCCTTTCACCCCTCGGACCTTCAAAAGGCCGTCTGTCCAGTGTACTTCCCCCCCCTCTTGCGTTTGCCTCCCGTGCCTTCCCCCCGCAACACCCAGGACGGTTTCTGCCCCTCAGTTCCTTCGAGTTCTGTTTGGTCCATCCAATGTGTCTCGGCTCCGACTTTTCCCCCTTCCCCGCGGCTCGCGTTTACTTTTTTCTTTTGGACCTAACCGTTTGAGGGGCCTGCTTTATTCAGTCCCTTTTTCTTCTCCCCCTATTCCTGTGCCTTTTCAGCAGGTTTTCAAAGACCCTGCCGGCTGTTCTACCATCTCCACGTTCAAAGGTTGCGCCCCTTTTTTTTTCCCCTTGTGTTTTCACGTACGTTTTTGTTGGTTTTGCGGCTTTTCCCCATCATTTTCTCCCCTCAGATTGTTATTATAGTCTGTACTTTTAACTCGTGCCTTTTTCCCTCGTTCCGTCCTTTCCGTTTTGTTTCAACCACCACTTGCTGTCGTTTTTTCGCGACCCCCTGAAATGTTTTTTTTCCTTTTAATTGCAACTACCTCTCCCGGGTTTATGCCTACATTTTTCCCCGTCGACTTTTTTCCTTCGGGCGACCACCGTTGTTAACGAATTCCCTTTTCCTCCCTCACCAGGCTGAGATCCAACCTCGCAGTGGTTCTGTTTCCGTTCTCACAACAACTAGACAGTTTTCCGCTCTCTCCCTTGCCGTGATTTTTATTCTCTCCCTCCTCCCCCCCCCCCCCCCGCAGCGCTTTTTTTGGTCCCGGGATCCTGAATTGTACGTTTTTCCACTTCATCAACTGCTCTTGGTTTGGATGTTTGGCATTTAAGCTGTTCACAGGTCTCCGCGGTTTTTTTCCAATTTCAAATTGCCCCCTCTCTTGGAAATCAATTTCCTCCGCGCTTTCTTGGCACTCTTTGTTCGCCGACCTTGGCGGTTCTACCCCAAAACCAAAGCCTCTTTTTTTTTTCCTCCCTTGTGGAGTGGTTTTTGTTTTGGTTTCCCACCCAATTCTACCTCAATTGAAACCTCAAAGGGCCTTCTTTTTTGTTCGGCCCTTAGGTCCCCTTTTTTTTCTTTGGCCCCTTGAAACAAGGTAATTCGATTGAATTCCCCGGTTCTGTGTGCTTTCTCTTTCAACCTTTCTTTAGCTGGATTGGTCTCGTAAAAAACCCCTTCTTGGAACCTCACTTGTTTCTTGGTTCGTCATTTTTTTGATACTGTTGGCTTTCTCTGACTCATTAGCCTCCCATTTCACCTTTTCCCTGTGGTTTTTACCTTACTCATTTCTCGTGTTTTTTTGAAGGTGTGTGTTCCCCAACCCCACCATTCTTCCCTTCCCCCCCCGCGTTGCTCGCACCCCTTCCAGGACCTTTTTTTTTTTGAGTTTTGTCCCTCCCTTTTTTTCGTCGTACCTTTTTTTCCCAGGGCTCTTTGCACGTCCGTTTCCTGTGTTTTGACTTGGTGAAGTCTTCGACCCCCCTCTGGTTTTTAGGCCGGCAGGTTCCCCTGTGCCGGGCGTTCTTCTCCTCACTTAATGATGGTAGTTCGGTTTAAGCAGGAGATTGGTTGGCTAAGTCGTTTTTTCGCTCGTTTTATTTTTTTTCGTTACTTTCCCCGCCGTTCCAGCCTGGTTTTCTAGTCTTTCGGGACAAACCGTTTTTTTGTTTGTTTTCGTATTCCTCTTGCTTCTTTTGGCTCGTTTCCACAGTAGCTGTCTCATTTCGTTGGCACAGCCCCCAACCCGCTCGCCAACGATTTCTTTCTGTTTTGTGTCGGCCCCACAGCGGTTGAGTCAGCAGCCGCTGCAACAACAAACCCTCAATAACTTCCCGGTCCTTTGTTGTTTTCCCGTTTGTGTGGCCCTAACCCCCCCCTCAATTTGCTGAGGGTTGATGCCACGAACGATATTTCCGGCGGTTCATTCGAGGGTTTGCCTCGTGTTTTATTCGCGGCGGTGTTGCAATGGTTTTTTGTTCCCTGGTTCGTGTTTTTCAACCCTGCCGCGTTGGGTGCTTTTTTTTCTGCGGCGATTTTTGTACCCGTTCCCTGTTCAAATATGTCTGCAGGGCGTCCCCCCTCTTATTTTTTGGTCTCATATGTCCTCTTGAGCGACCATTCCTTGTTTTCGTCTTCCCCACCTCATGGTTCATTTTGGTGCGTTTTTTTCATCTGGTCCATTTTCTCTCCCCTTTTTCCTTCCTTAGCCGTTTACGATTTCGGTTTTTCTCCAAAGTAAATAAGATGAGGCTTTGGTTCACGTAGCGGTTCTGTTACGGCACGTTTCTTCCTATTTTTTTTTCTCCTTGCCCCCCCCCCCCCAGCGACTGTCGCACCCTTTCGTGAACTTCTTCCTCGAACCACCGACCTTTGGACCGTGTGCCCTATCTTCCTTTGCATGGGGCAGAGCGAAGTGCATTTCCCCTGTTTTTGTGCGCGGGCTGTTGTTTTTCTGCTCATCGATTAGTAGTTTCCTTCTCCCACACCCCTTTTAGCTTCATTCGACTAACTAACCTACCGGCTTCCATCCCCTTCCAAGCACATCGCCGCGTCACCGTTTTTGTCTTTATTCGACTTTGGGACCTTTGGAAAGGTTCTTCCTAAAAACCACGCCGATTTTCAGGCCCCGTTTTTAAGATTTATTTCTCGACCAACTCGTTTCAGAGGTTTTTGCCTGTCCTCCCCCAGGTTTTTTTTTTATTGGAGGCCCCGGTTTTTCCCTTTCAGCCTTTGCTTCCCCTGTCTTTTTTGTTTTAACCTATTTTTCCCTCGCCCCCCAACGTCCTGTTGCCCAGTCAGACGCCCTGATGTTGCTGTTGTCCAGCGGATCCGTGAGGGCGCTTCCGCGGCTACAGCCCCGTTCAGTCCTTTAGATTTTCTGGACACGAATTGACGCCCCCATCCCCTTTCCGCCCTATCTCTTTCCTCATACTCTTGTTTGTTGTTTTTCGGCTTTTATTCGGTTTGCTTCCCGTGTCCTGGGTTTCTTTCGTTTCCCAAATGCCCTTCCTGAGCGGACGGTGGATGTAGATTCTCCACTCCCCCCTCCTTAATTCCCCCCGGCGGCCATTTCCGTGTTTATGACTGTGCACCCTTTTCGTTTTTTTGTCTTTCCAGGATCTTTCCCTGGTTCCCTTGCTGTTGACAAAAGCGGCAGTTCTACCTTTTTTTGTTCCTTGTTTGGCTTTTCCCCCCTGTCGTTCTGCGGATTGCCGCCGTTTTTTTTTTTGACCCCTGCTTGTACACTGGATTTGGTTCTCCACTCTCATTCCCCTTGCAAAACCCGTTTCTTTTTGCATCGTGGAGCTTTTATCCACACCCCCCTTTTTTTTTTCCCGTTGCCGTCGTGGGAAACCCACCGGTGGTCCGCGGCTGAGCTTTTCCGATACGATTTTTTTGATTGCGCAATGACTCTCGGGGTGTCTTCTCTTCTTGTTCTTCATTTCGGAGGCTCCTCCTGCCACCGCCTTCTCCAAAGACCTCTTTTTCTATTCCCCCCAAGTGAGCTTTCGAAACCCTTTGGGACCACCATCTTTGGTTTTTATTATTCATTTTCAGCCGTGGGCTCCCCGTCGCTTCCCTCGTGTTTTTCCTCAGGGAGGGCGTCACGACAGGATACTTGCTGTCCCTCATTCCGGTGCTTTTTGTTATAGCCCCCCTCCATCGTCCGAGGGTTCGATTCGCCCGAATAGTTTTGCCCCTTGTCCGCTACTTTCCCCCCCCCGCTGGTTCCTCCTGCCTTTTTGGTGAACTTGTCCCCCTCCAGCCTCTGAGTGGTCGGCCTCTTACTAGGCCTCATTGCGCCACCCATCTTCTGGTGCCTTTTCCCTCTCACTTTGCTCAAAAATCCCTTGCAGCCAGGGTCCCGCGGTTTGGCCGACCCCAGGTGGAAACGCAAAAGGCCCCCCAGCAGTTCTGGTCCATCTTTTTCCCTTTTTTTCCCGCTTGTCCTTCCTCTGTATCCCTCATCCTCTTTTATTTCCTTCGCGACCCATACTCCTTCTTCTTTCCATAATTACCCCTTCCCGGTTGATTCCATATTCTTCCCTCTCTTATCCTATTCCCACTTTCTACCCGTCCCACAGCTCCCCAGTTCGGTTCGCCTCCCTATTTTGCTACACCTCTACTTTCTTCCGCGGCCTCTGCTTCTTCAGTCTGCCTTCCCTTTCCCTCCTTTTTCCTATTTTCCCCCTTCTTCCCCTTTTTTTTTTCCCTCTTCTTTCAGTTTTTCCCCCCGGCCCTCCCACAGCCCTTAACCCATTCCTTTCTCTTCCCTTTCCTCTAATCTGCTCCCCCCTACGATTCCCCTTCCCCTCTTTCTTCACTCATCCCCCCCCCATCTTTCCCTTTTGACTTTTTCTCTCCCCCCTCTCTTTTTCTCCCTCTCCCTACCCCTGCTCGAACCACCCCCCTTCCTCCCCAGCGGTCTACAATTGTAAGGCCCGTCTATTCCCCCCTTTTTCCCCCTTTTCCTTTTTTTTGGTTGCGGGGCTTCCCCCCCAAAAACGTGGCACCCCCACTTTTCGGGCTCTTTTTCTTTTCTCCGGGTTTGGAGATTTTGCGTCCCCCCAGCCATTACTCAGGGCGTTCTTTTTTTTTTTGATTTGGGATTCTAATTCCCCGGGGCGACTTTGCAGCCTCTCCCCTTCACGCCATATCCCTACGTCCACAACAAAACCGTTGCCGTACAAGTTTCACTTTGACAAGATTCCCTTTGTCCTCCTTTTTGTCCGATGTCGTTTTCTCCCGCTTCTCCACTTCTTAATTCCCACTTTTTAATTGTCCCCCCTGCACGTCATGTTCCGATGCTTGCCCTAATTCCCCTGTCCTCGTTGTCCCTCATGTTTCTGTGAACTTCCGCCGCCCCTTCCCCCTTTTTTCCCCTTTTTCCCCTTTCTTTTTCTTAGTTCCACAAGGTAGATGCTCTTTCAGTTCCTGAATTTTTGGTCGAGAATTCCCGTTTTCGGTTTTCCGATTTTGTGTTTTCCCCCACCCTTCTCGTTCTTTTGTAGGGCTGGTTGTTGGATGTTTCCATGTTGGAGTTTTTTCCCCCACTAGTGCCTCACCTCTACCTCAACCCCCCTTTTTATCCCCCCCCTACGGTGCTTTTGCCCGGTCCCCCGTTGTGTTTTTTGTCCTGACCCCCCGCAAAGCCATCATGTTTTGCCACTTTTTTTTTTCCACCCCTCCCCCCCCACCTTCCTGATTATCGGAATCCCTGTTCGTGGCCCCTCAAAATCTCCGCCAACAATCCCATTCCTTTTTTTTTTTTCAGGATGGGACTTTTCGACACCCAACCCCTCCCCCCCCAGTCTGTGTCCCTGTCTTTGGTCCGGACCCGCAAGTGGCCCCCTTCTGGTCCTCTTGAATTCTTTTCCATTTCCCCTGCTTTCCCCCTGGCTCCCCTTGGTCCTCTTTGGCAAAACGATTTTTTGTTCCGTTTTTTTTCGCCGCTTGTGTCTTGCCCATCCGCCATGAGTTTCCCCGTTTTTGCGTTCCTTTCTCCCGGTGGATTCACCAGTACCACTCCTGCTGCGTTTTTTAGTTGGCGATTTTTTTTTCTTTGCCTCATCGGCACCCCCCGGTCTCCAGAGTCTGCTGACCAGGTCGATGTTTGAGTTGCCCTGTTGCACTTTCTTTTCTTTTTTCTCTTTTCTTTCGTTCTCGTTCGTTCTGCGGTTCGCCGCCTTGTCGTAGATTTTCAGTTCGGCGATATCTTCTTTCTTCTTGGCACTTAAAACTGGTTGCCTTTGTGGTCCCCCTTGCCCTTTCCCAACAAGTTTTCATTGTTTGTTCTCACCTTGCAAAGTTGCTCGGGGACCCCTTTTTGATGACCTCTCCGTTTCCTGAACCGAGTCTCTTTCCTCCAAAAACCCTCCCGCACATTCTTTCCGCGCATCTGTTCACGTTTTTTTTTTTTTTGAACACCTGGTGTCCCCCCCCCCACGCCAATTTTGGGATCTGGATCCCCCTTCCCGGTGTTCCCTTCCTTGGTGTATACAATGCCCTTGGTATTTGCCAGGGAAAACCTTCTCTTCTTTGCGGGGCCCTCCCCCCCCCTTTCCACCTTTTGTCCTTGGATCCTAGTCTCTTGTTTGTTTTTCCGGGTCGGTATGCTGGTCCCCCTTTTCTTTGAATGCAGTCCCCTCAACCTCGTCCTTTTCTGTTGGGTGCCAAACAGTCCCGGGTCCGGGAATTGCATTGACGTCCTCCTTTGTGACACCGTGTTGTTCCTCCCCCTGCTTTACTCCTCTGTTCACCTTTTTTCCGGTCGCTTCGTTTGATTTTCTTTAGGCCTCCCTGATTCACCGGTGGCCGCGGGTTCCCTGTTAGTCTTTTTTATTCTTTTCTAACCGTTTATTTTGTGAGGCCCCTTGCCAGCCCAATTCATTTCCCATCGTTTTTTATTGCTTTTTTTACGCCTGTAACCTTTCGTCAGCGTCAGTCCCCCCCTTTTCCCATTTCTGTGGTCCGATGTGTCCCTCAACCTTTTCTCTTCCCTGCCCGTTTTTTGTTGAAAATCCAATGCTTTATGCCCCCTGTCCCTTCCTCGTATCCTCAGTTTTTTTGGCGAGCTGGATCCTCTTTCCCGGCGGCCGCCTTCGTTTTGTTTTCACACTCTCCCTCGGCCCGCTTCCCGCCTGTCTTCCCTTTTCCTTGTTTTTTTTTCACGACGCTCGTCCTAGTGAAAAGACTTTGCGGGAACCCCATGATTTCGCCGACCAAACCCCCGACGTTCATATTGTTCTCTTTGTCTTGCTTGCGCATTGTTTTTTCCCCTGCCTTCCGGGCGTCGTTTTCCATTGTTTGATGGGTCATGTCTTTTTCCCTCAGGTGTTTTTACGTGCTTACCCCCCAGGCCGTTAGATTGCTACTCCCCATTCTTCTCCCTTTCCTCCTCCTCCGTTGTTTTTTTTTTTTTCTGCTCATCTGGTCTATCCAAAATATACGTGTTCTGCTCGGTGGTTGGGTTTTCCGTAACCCCCCCTTGTGCCCAGTTTCCCTCCCCGCCCGCCTCCTGGTTCCTCCCTCCCCGTCATATTGGACGGGGACGTGGTTTTTGTTTCACTTCGCCGTTGTCACGAAAACCCTCTACCCTTAGTTTTGCTGGTGGGCGGCGAGTTACCTGTGGGGCCCCAGTCCAAATTTATGGTTCCCGCGACGGCGCATTCTAAAGATTATGACCTGCATTTCACACCCCGTGTGAGCGTTTACCCTTTGATAGTCTGTGGATTTACAGGCGGCATCTTGCGCGGGGAGTTATTATTCCAGTCATGTCTTTTTTTTCGCCCTCCGCACGTGCGACTTTAGTATTAACACATACTAGGTTGCTCTTGGCGGTGGGGGTTGAGGCATGACGGTCTTTCTAACGGGTTTTGTTCCAGGGATTGGGCTTTTTTTGACACCCTTCTTTGCGTTTTTTCACGCTGCGCTTCTTTTGAAATTCCTTCCTCTTTCCACTGCTTTGTTTTTTCTTTTTTTCCTTTTTCCCCTCCCCTGTCTTTAAGTTTGACCGGACCGATTTTTTCCTGTCTCCCGGCCCCGCGGACCACGGTTTGAGTTTGTCCCCTCTCCTGATTTTCTCCGGAAACCGGGAGCTGGTTTAACCGTTTCCCCGGGTCACCAATTTCACCCAGCCCTTCAGCCATCCTTCACACGCTTTTTAGTGAATCCTTTGCATTCCCTTGTAACCTTCTGGGTCCCGTTCCACGTCACATTTTCCTAGCGGTTCTTTTCTGGGCCTTCTAACCAAATTGCGGGTCCCCCTCCACCACCCACACAACCCCCCCCCACCAACACAGTCTCGGTTACCTTTCCCCCGGGGCCCCCAGCGTTTTTCGATTTTTGGCAAGGCGTCCTAGTGGAAGGTTCTTTTCGTTCCGCCCCTTCTTCGCCTTTTCTTTTGCCCACCTCTCCCCCTGCGTTTTGCTTTGGACCCCTCAGGTGCACACCGGTCCCGTTTTTCCGAACGCCTCTTTAAGCAACTTTGGCGCCCCCCATTGCTTGGTTTTTCCCCACGTTCCCCCTCGATCGCTGAGCTATTTTCGACTGCTATTGGTCTTAGACGTTTTTTTTTCGATGGTCACGTCTAAGGATTTCATCCTTTTTTTCCTTCTCCTGTGTGGGGACAAATTTTGCCCTTTTTCCGGTTCCACACTTATCCCGTGAAGGTTGTCCACCTTAGTTCGGTATCGTGCTCTTTTTTTTTTTTTTTTTCCTCCGACGTGAAAATTTCCCTTGCTCCAACCTTGGAATTTAGACGCAGGCTTCGGGTACCCACTCGACGGTTTCCCCGTCCTGTTCTCAACTCTCCCCCCCATTTGCCGCTCTCTTCGGTTGCTGATTCTGATTCTTATAGCACTCCCCCCTTGCGCTCCTTTTTGCTCTGTTTCTCCCTGGAGGTGTCCTGCCCCTTTCCCACTGAGCCTGCCTTGGCTTTTTCATTCGCCTGTTTCCCCCCCCAGTTCCTCCTCCCAGTGTTTTTCCCATTTCCCTCGCCCCTTTTTTGCCACAACTCCCGGTGCCTTTCCCCTTATTCGTTGCCTTGTTTTTTTCCCGAACCTTTGCTTTGTGCCCCAAAACTTTCCCCGAAAAACATCTGACAACCAAATCCTTGGCCTTTGGATATTTTTGTGTCGCCCTTACGTCAACGGGTTACACCAGGGGAATTCATTTTTTTTGGTTCTTAACCTATAGTTTGGCCTTTTTTGGGCCGAACCTGTCCTTGATGCCCCTTGTTCTCAAGTTGTTTTGTCTGATAGTTTCACTGAGTCTTTTCTTGGTCCTTTTTATTACAAAACTTTTTTTGGACCGAAATCCTTATGTTCAGGGGTTTCTTTTTTCTTTTTTTTTTTTATTTTCTTTCTTTGTCTTTCCGGTTTGATTTTTCTTTTTTTAACTTCCCTCCTTATCCCCTCCTGTTTTGACCACCTGTTCCCCCTTTCCTACAGACTCGGAGTTTTGTCCACCATCCTTGACCCCGTTTTGTGCGTTTGACCCTCCTTCACTTTTCGTTAGTTTTTTCCGCTGTTTTCTTCTTTACCTCCCCCTTATGGGCCGAATTTTTCAGTAGTTGGGTGACTTACTTTTTTTATCCCCCCCCCGACCGAGTATGTCTTCCCCCAGGTTTTTGTTTGCCCGGCTTCTGCTCCTGTTACTTTTGATCGTTTTTTTTCCCCCTTTTTTCTGTTTTTCTTGATGTTGGTGATTCATCCTTTTGCCGTTAGTTTTGAGTTTTTGCTCCGACCTGAAGGCAGCTCCGCCATGCTTTTTCTATTTTTCTTTGTCCCAAACAGTTTTTTTTGTTTTCCTCTTTTTTTTACCGGGGCCTTACTTCTCGTCTCACCCCAGCCTCGCCTGTCCTTTCGACTACACCTCTTTCCCCGCACACCCCCGAGTTGGTTGTTGTTTTTTTCAATCTCTTCAGAACCACCCGCGCGAAAACCGTCACTCCCCTTTTTTTGGTCAGTTTTTTTTTTTTTGTTTCTTGACGGCGCCCCCCCCCCTTGTGATGGCCGCTCACTAGGGAGGTCCACGACCCCCCTTATAAGACTGGGAGATTTTGCGTTCTCGATCCCGCGCGTGTAAGTGTGGTCGTTGTGGCAAGTTGGTGTCGGGTTTTTCGTTGTCCCCATTTGGTTCTGCTTTCCAATTTCCCTTGGAACCCTGTGTGTGACCTTTTGTTTTTTTGCTTTCATGTTCCCACCCCGGTCCCCAAACTTTGTTATCAGGCGGGCCCCCCTTCTTTTTTTTGTCCAGTCACCTTAGGGTCTCTTACTCTGCGTACGCTTCTTCGTCGTCCAGTTTTCCCCCCAAAAGTCTGGGTTTTCTACCCCTTCTCTTTTTAAGAATTTGCTTTTACTTCTCTGACAGTCTCCCATTTTTCCGTGGTCGATCGCCTCGCCTCATTTTTAGTGGCGAAGAAACCCGAGTTGACTGGCCGGATTGAATTTATGGCCCCAACTTTTCTCTTTTTTTTTGTTTCCTTTGGGTTTTTTCTTCTTGGGCTTGACCATTTAGTGGCCCTTGTCACCCCTTTCGCCCCATTGGTTCCACCGGAAACTTCGTTACGACCCACCCGAGGTGGTCCTTGTCTGTATAGCCCCGATTTTGTAATCAACTGGCTCTTTTCTTTGTGCTTTGTTTTGGTGCTTCGTCATTGTTGCGCCTCCCTATTATGTCCTCCTCATCTCCACACCCCCTTCTTTGCTTTCCCCCCCGTGCTCTTCCTTTCTTTTTTGCATCCACGTTCCTTTTTTGGCCAGCTGGTAGTACCGAATCGGCCGCCCTTGACTTTAGCCGCGTTTCCCCGTTTTTCATCGTCCCTGGGCTTTTTTTGAGTTGATTCCCTGAAGATAGACGCCTGCCTCTTGGTTTCTCATTTTCCCCTTTCGTTTCCCTGTGCCCAACTGTTCCTCCCCCTTTTTTTTTTTTTTGCATCGCTTTCTGCCATGTGATTTCCCACGTTTTTCCCTTCGGTTCTTCCTTATTTTCCCATAACGTGTCGGTATACTCTCCTTGCTCCCAACCGCCTTACTTCCGGTTGGCAGCACTCAGCACTTATGGTCGTGAGTTTGATCATTTTGTGTATTCTTGTCTGAGAGGCGTGCATCCACGTTCCTCTCATTCTTTTTCCCCATTTGACCAGCCGCCAGGCCGTTCCTTTTCCACCCT
>Ga0179593_1323321_pt1 | contig 15161 bp, 14 predicted proteins | sample CZODoug2_1_08_16_FD_185931 | JGI IMG/M metagenome (GOLD analysis project Ga0179593, IMG submission 185931) | Vadose zone soil fungal communities from Angelo Coast Range Reserve, California, USA - CZODoug2_1_08_16fungal (PacBio error correction) | ecosystem: Environmental > Terrestrial > Soil >... | reverse complement strand
CTGCGACATCCCATAAAGATTTTACCAGATTTGCCTCCTCTTTTTCCACACCCAAATCGAACGGCTTTTGTTACCTTCTTTTCAAGACCCCTTTTTTTTTTGCACCAGCCCCTATGCCCTGAGTATTTTACTGACCCCTTTTGCGGAAACTTTCCCCTTCCTCTCGTTCGTCGTCTCCCGTGGACCGCTCCACCCTTTTGTACTTTTTCCCTGCCCCAAACGGGGACCCGGTAGGTGGCAGACCATTGCCCCTTTCCATATTTCCTCTTTTTTTTTGCCTCAGTAGGTTTTACCCCCCTCTCCCCTCTCGCTGTGGTTCTTCGGAGTTCCCCCCCAGTGTACGTTCCCGTATTTTTGGGCCGTGTTTCTCCTTTTCTAGAGGTCCTCCCTTCCCTTGGGCTCCAGTTTCGTACATTCTCGCCGGCCAACTCCCACGTCCGTCCCTTTTTTTTTTCTTCCCCGTCCTCTTCCCCCTTTGTCCGAACTGTGCCGGGCCAAGACATACGTTGCCCCTCCCCCTCCCCCTCTGGTTTTTTGGCGGTTCCGGTGCTGTTTTTCATCAAAAATCGCCTTTTTTCCCATGGCTTTTGTCCCAACCACAGGACTTCTTCCCTTGGGAGCAGGGATGTTATGACCTTGCTTTCCCCTCCCCCTTCCCATGGTATTTCCTCGCCCATTAGTGCCGCCTTATTTTGGAGTTTTTGAACTGTCTGTTCTCCACCTTTGCCCTGTTCGACACTTGCTTCTTGCACCTTTTTTCCGTTGGGGGCCCTTTCCCCCACGCCGAGTTTCACCAAAGTATTGATATATTCTTGTTCCGTTTCTATGTTTTTGTGCGGTCACCGCCTTCCTGTGAAGTCTCTCTCCCTTCCTCTTTGTTGTGTTTGCCCTTTATTCCCCCCCCCGCATACCTCCTTGCACTCACCTCGCGGTAGACCCAAGATTTTTTTTCAAACTTCTCGTTGCAGGTTGGGACGACCCTCCAACTCCTGTTCTGAAACTCTTTACCCAAACACCCTTTTTCGAGCTGCCCCTTTCTAATCCCCGCATGGGGGCCCCCTTTTTTGTTCCCCCCTTTACTGAGAGACGTATATTCATAACCGATCCGCCCAGGTTCTCTTTTCCTCTTTTTTGGTTCCTTTTTTCGGTTTTTAGGTTTTCGTCTTAATTTTTGATTAAATCACAGCACCGGTTCCGCCCTGAGTTTCCCCCCATTTTTGCAAGTTTTTCTTTCTAACTTTCCCCCCCGTCTCCGTCTTCCATTGGTGAATTATTCGCTCGAAGTTCAGAGAAGTGTTTTCGGGGTTTCGGCTCCGGCCAGTACGTCCGTAGGGCTCCCCTTCTCTCCCTTCCCTCCTCAGACGATCAACCGGTCCCAGCCCGTCTTTCCCCCGAAAGACATGTCCTCTCTCGCGCCCACATTCGATTTGAGTTGAAGGCGCTGGGTTTTTCAGGAACTTTTTACGTTTTCCAGTTAGCTAAAGCAGTTAGTAGACTTCACATTTTCGTCCCGAGTGGGTTCTTATTCACCGGAGTTCCATTTCCCCCCCCCTTCAATTTCCCCTTTCTTTGGTTGAGCGACGTGCCACGGTGCCTACGCCCCCCTCTTTGACGTAAATTTTTTTCCCCTCCCTTTCGGTCCTTTTATATAAGGGACACCGGAGTTCATGGCGGCCTTTTCTTTTAAGCTTCTCTTTCCCCACCCTCCCTGCTTTTCAGATTTGCTGTACCAAACACATTGCAGAAAATTGAATTTTTCAGCAACCGTTCCCCCCCCCCTTCTTTCTTTGCGTCGGCATTTCAGCGGTGAAACGGGTATTTTTGGGAGGGGTTCTTTCGTGAGTTCGGATGGCCATTCGGATATCTGTTAATTCTCAATTCCTGCCATCAAGTCCTTCTCTTTTTTCTTTCAACAGTCGTGGGCAGCGTACCATTTTTTTTCGAATGGGTCACTTTCTTTTTTCTCTCTGCCTTATTTTTTGGAGGCATTTCGACCTTTCGCGTTCGAGACGATTTTGGGTTAGCACCCCTGGACAATCGTCTTTTCCCTTCCAAGGTCTTGTCAGGTGTGCCTCAGTCAAGGTCGTGGCCCCCCCATTTTTCCGGATGTTGTTCATTCCACACGGCAAGTCTGTATTGGTTGGGTCCCGCCCCCCCCAAACAAGCACCCCTTCCTCCTTGCCCTGTTAGCAAGACATATTTCCTTGCCCCAGTGGCACAGCGCCTTTACTTTCCAAGGGTTGTTGGCGATTCCCCTGCTCTTGCAGTTTGCGAATTCTTTTGGTGCGAGATGGCCCAAACTCTTTTGTTACCATTCCAGCATCGTGCTGTTCCCATGAGTTCAGGTGGTTTTCAACATTTTCCCCTCGGCCCCAGTCTTTTAGGATTTTTGAATCCGAGTTTAATTTTGGTGGGTAGTAGGGTGGGGTTTGAGGTATTGACGCGGTGGTTAGTTCAATTTTTTTTTTCCTCCCCTTTTACTCGGTGGTGCACGGTGGACCACCGGTTGCATACTGGTCACGATCGCTCTCTCTTTCCTGCCACTCGCAGATCCCGCCCTCAACCTATGTTTTTAGCTCGTTTTGGCGGCAGCGCTTTTTGACGACTTGATCGCCCTCGCCTACCTTCCCTCTTGGCCAATGCAGAACCTATTCTGTCCAAAAACTCGCGGAAGTTGGACTGTGGTCGAGTCTTGGCCTCCCCCAATTCCAGCCTCTTCGTAAATTTCGTGACTTCACCTTCCAAGGCCTTTCCTCCGTATTTCCATCGATCCGTCGAAAGCCATGAATCAGGCGAGCCCCCAGTGAAAATTACACCGGTTGAAATCCCTCCCCTTCCCCCGTTCGACGACCTTTTACCCCCGATTGACTGCCGGTCCGACAGTATTGTTTTCATTTCTTTGATCCATTTCCTTCCTCGTGGACTCGCAGCAAGTTGCTAGGCCGCCCTCCCTTCTTCCCTTGACCCCCCCTTATGGCCTTGAATGACTCAAGATGCCTGGAAATCCTATTTGCAATTCATTCTTTCCTTCTTATCCGCTGCCTTTTCCTCGAGGGTTTTTTTTAATATAGTGCTTCTTTTCTCTCTTTTTGAGGTAAGGGCTTCCGGATCAACTCCCTCGCCGCCCACCAGCCCTTTTTCGGTTTCGCCTTTTTTTCCCCTCCCCCTCCGTTCTTTACGGGATTTTTTTCTTTTCACTCGACTCATACCACTTTGAATGTTTAAATTCCCTTGATCCCTTTTTTGTCGGAATACGTCACTTATCCCGCTCTCCGAACTCCGGCGTTTGCTGTCTCCCCCTTGTATAGACCCTTTCGACGGCTGGCAGATTCGTCTTGTTGCGGTTTATAAGTGTTTCCCTCCGCTTTTTGATTGTAATTTTTTTGGTCGCGATAGGACGAGACCGTCATCCGCTGTTCTCGGTATCTGTCTCTCCCTTCGAACTGATGGTTTTTGGTTTTGGATTTTTTTACCGACGATTGTGTGGGTCGTTTTTCATTCTCTCCAATAGCCTCCTTCTTTAAAACTCTTGAGGTCTGGCCTAGATAAAACTTCACGGGCCCTCCGGGTTCTTCTCCTTTCCAATCTTTTCCCTAGTTGCACCCAGGCGTTGGTTTGCTTTCAAGTCCGCTTTCTTTTTTTCCCGCCCGGTTCTCGCGACTGTCTTTCCCTCGTTCAATCATTTTCCCGAATTTCCTATCCGACTGATTCGTCATGAAGTTCAGTACTCAGCCCCTCATTCTGTTTTGTCTTCTTCTGGCGCGAACGTCCCTTGTCGCACGAGGCCATAGAGTCTTTTCGTATGTGTATCCCCCAACTGACGCGAAGAGCTCTCTTAGTGTATCCTGCGGCCGGACGGTGCGTACTTTCGAGATTCTTTTTTTTCCTCTCCTGACTTCTGTTGTCGACTGATTCTCCCCTGACATCGCTTATCTGTGATTTCGCTAAGAATAGTGGAGGAAGGAATTTGGTGTTATTAAATCGCCCCCCTCCCTTTGGGAGATTGTCGTCATAGGATTTTTATTGGCCCCCTGGTAAGGGATTTCTTTTCCTGCACGTCTCCCCCCCTCCTTTCGGCTGATCTTGCGCCGTTCTCGACTGATCGTTCGTTGAGAGTGCCCTCCCCTCTGGCAACCAGAGACCGAGATCGTTCCCGACATCTCAAAGGGAGTCCCCTTTTTTGCCCCATTTTCCCTCCATTCGAGTTGCCGGCCCAACCTGATTACCGTTACGTCCCGTACATCTACCCTTGTCTCTTCGGTCAGCGATTGGTTTTCGTTTTCCTGTCCCTTCAGTGTGGTCATTCACCGATTTTGAGTACCAAGAAGTTTTTCCCTCTTGCTCCGCCACCAATTTTCAGATCTTCCCTCCCCCCCCCCTCTCCAGTGAAATCTCCCCCCCCTTTCAATTGCCCGGTGCATGTGCCAGTATTCCAATAGATTTTCTCAAATATGGCCCTAACGTTCACCTTCCCGTGGTTGGATTTATTCTCACCACAAAGGAACTATTTCTCTTTCTTCCCACTAAAATTTACGCTTTCCTTCGCCATGAACGGGTCATGATGTAGGACCAATGTGAAATTTTTTCCATGACAGGAAAGATTGCCGTGTGCTAACCACAAAGTTATTTCTCTTTTCCCGTAAACTCCTAGCGCTACGCTTATTCAGGGCGTGTTCGCCCGTAGTCGCTTCTCCGATTGACCAGTTCGTTTAATGCCTCTTTCTTCGAATTGTGACCCAGAGTATAATTGCCATCGTAGAAATCCCACTCCTCCGCTCCCATCCCCCCACGATTTTTCCTCTTCGCTGGAATTTCCAGAAATTTTGTGTACAGTTCATTCCAGCGTGAATAAATTTCAAGATGGTTGGTCCCCCCCCCCCCCTTTCAACTTCCGTCTTACCTTGCAGACTGTGTTCCCCCCTTTTCCCCATATGTACCTGAGTTTTATCGCTCGAATTTTTCCACCCCTTTTTAATGAGTTCCCCCTTTTATCAGTTCTTTCCCATTAATTCAGTTGTGCCTCCACCGGTGCCAATACGAGTGGAAAGAAAGTTCCTTGAACCTTAGTCGCCCTTTGTTTCGGCTAAACTCTGACCCTTTCACCCCGTTGTTCTTCCCCCCCCCTCCACCTATCTAATGTTGCTTCCCTCCCAGTGTCTTCTTTTTTTCCCGATAATGGGCTCCGTTGTGACTTTGAGGTACTTTAAGGTTGTGTTCCATTGCTCTTCTGAAGTAATGGTCGGGTGCATCAACGAGTATACACACTTACGTCTGCTTCGGCTCTTCACCATCCCGCAATGCGGCCACCGACCAGTGGCCTCCCCCCCTTCCATCTCTTGCCTGTCTTCTGTGCTGGAAGCACCACCTTCCTTTTCCTCGAACCTCTTTTTTCACCCAAGGCTCCCGTTTGCGGCAGGTCGTTCTGAGCTTTGGATCCGTCCCCTTTTTTTTCCGTGAACCTCCAGTTTTTACGCCTTTTGGAGTCTTGGCCTGCAGCTTTCCACCTGGTTTCCAGCTGTTATTTGGACAAATAAGACATAAGTATCCCGCGTTGTCTTTTTGTCAACACTGCGAGTAAAATTTATTGAGATCGATCTTGTCGCCCCCGCGGTCACGAAGTTTCCCCCTTTTCCCGAATAGGGGCCTTTATCGTTAATACCCCCCCTTTTGTTTGTGAGATCCTCCGTCACCTGCTATGTTTGGAGCAATGCCAAAATCGTCAGCGGCTTAATCCCTTTTCCGGCTGTTGACGTTCAACTACCTTTCGCATTTTTTGCGCAGGTGTTCCCCCCCACGCCAACCAGGTGGCGAGCTTGCCCTGTTCCAGAAATCAAGCATCTGGTCCGCGTTTTTCTTTCCCCGTTCCGTAGCGACCTTCCCCGCTTCTGCAGCCCTTGAAGCGCGGCCCCTTTTGCCCCTTCTTTTTCCTTTATCTTTGTACTTATTCAAGCAAACAGCCGGTTCCCTTCCACACGAGTTGAACTTTTTTTCGGTGCACGGCTTTTCGGTGCCGGCCCTCTGAACATGGTGCCGCTCCTTATTTTTTTCGTTGATCCGTTTCTGTTTGGTTGGCTTTTTCCAGGCCCCGGCCCCCCTTCACCTTTCTGTGCAACGTGAATTACCTAGAGATCTACTGGGTGGGCCGTCTCGGAAAAAAACGCCCGACCTGTTTTGCCTTTCCTCCCACATTTGTGGCGATGGGGTGCCTTCTTGTGCGTGTAAGGCTGCCCCTACCGCTCCGATCGGACATTGGGTTTAGATTTTTGCAGTGCACCTTTCTTATTTAAACTTTCCTGACCTTTGACATATGGAGTGAAGTGAACTGATTTCTTCTTAATTTGTGACGATTTCCCTTGGGCCCCCTTTTCGTCACCTCCAGTGAAATATGGTGCTTAATTCGTCCCCGTTTCTGCAATCGGATCTTTACCACTTACTTCCGTCCCGTTTTGTGGTTCACCCCCCTCTGTCAAAGTAGCCCCTGTGAGAGGACTCGCTCTGGAGTAGGTCATTACAAGCTGGAAAATGGGAGCTTCGGGGACTTTCTGCGTCCCCCCCTGTTTCTTTTTCCATGTCAAGTCCCCTCCGGGTTGCAGCAATTCGATCACCCATTCGATTTTGGCCTGAACGGCCACGATAGCACCCTTTCGCCTTTCTATGTTCTTCCTTTTTGATCTTCTGGAGATATTGGATATTTCGACTTGTTTTTTTCCGAACTTGCTTCTTGGTTTAGCAACACCTCAATATCGGTCACGGTAGAATTTATCGACTTCCTTTTCTATCCCCCAATCGTTTTTACTGTCGATTTTTCGTGGGCTCCCCATTGCCCGGATTGGGATTTCAACATTTTTGACGTGAAACTCTTTTTTTCCTTGTTCGATAACTCCACCCCGGACACCTTTGGGATTGAAGGTAGCCCACTCTTCCTTCACTTTTAATGTACCAAAATGGGCATAGTGCAATGACTTTGCGTGAATGGCGAGGCCAGTGCCCGACGGATTTGTTGAGTCGAAGTGAAACAATCCACTTAGTGTCTTTTTTCTACCATTGTTAAGCCTTTCCACTCCGCGGAGACCCCCTGGTTCGGAGTCGAGCAGCGCTGTAGTATTTTCCAGGAATTTAGCGGTTTCCTTTTGAGCCGGCACCTCTCGTAATCGGGGGACCTTTAAACATGCTCACCCTTGCACTAAGCCTAGTTTTTCGCTGTTCGAGAGGTCACCCCTCTCACCGATCATTCGTCACTGCGTTTGCAGATCGGTGGGTCCGTGATCGACCCATGATACATTACTTTATGTGCCCCCCCCAAATGGCCCTCTTTACCATATCGTGGTTCACAACTTTTAACGTTGTTTCTTTCCTCCTTCTTACGGCCCCTTCCTTGCCGGCACACTATTCGTACCCGTCTTTTCCCCCCTGCATCCGCGAGGTCAGTTACATCTTCCCGACACGTCACTGCCTTCCTGCGCCTTTTTTTCAACCCCATTCCCAATCCCGGTCCGCTATGTTCCGTCCCCTGTTTTGTTTTGGTACAGTGCTCTCTTATGAACCCAGTCCCTCATTGGCAGAGGTCCCCGCACCGCGTAGCCCCTGGCCGTGCTTTCCGAATCCTCCTTCTCAGTTCGTAATTCCAGAGTTTCTTCCAAACCGTGTTTTAACTCTGTTGCTGAACGCGGACTTGTTTTTCCTAATATCGGGCGTTTTTCCGAGATTTCTTTTTCTCCCAGGGTTTTTTGCGCAGTGTTAAGCCAGATGCCGGGTCCTTGAAACCGGGCTTTTTTCCCTCTCGTTCACACGCCCCTTTGCGAACGTATGAGTTCGCCGGTCTTGGTTGACCTGCCACTTCCCGGGATCCTGGTTCCCTTTTTTATTCTAGTGCCGACCTTACCACTCTAACCGGATCTCATGGCGCTGCCGACTCCCAAATCTTCCCAGCCCCCCTCGTAGGTCTGCTCGTTTTTTTTCCACTCCGGCTTCTTTGGCCGACATTGCTTGTCGTTATCGACCGCTTTTTTCTTTCCGACAGGCTTTCGTTTTGGCGTTTTTCCAGCTCCTCTCTTCCTCCCCTCCCTGTGGGCTTTATCTCGTGCCAACTCCGTCACTTCGTAATGGTCGGAATCCGTGTGCTCCCCTCCTAAGACCCGAGATCAAGAGCTGTCTTTCCGCCGGGGAATACCCGACTCTGTTTCGCTGTCTCATCAATGGATCACGTAGTTAAAATATTGCCTTTCTGATTCGTTGGAACAGAAGTCCCGGAACTCATTATTGTTCCCCCCCTGACGGTCGCCATCATTACTTTTTCGTCCTTCCGGCGTGTTTTTTACCGAAGATTTGACGTGCTTCCGAAACGTTTTCCCGATCGGAGTCACTTTATCCCTCCCCCTCCTTAGACCTCCCATTCCCCTCCCCCTTTATGCATAGTTTGTATGTACCGCATCGTCAGTCCCTCATCATCGTTGGTAGGCTCCTTATTACAAGAGCAACTTTGTCTGAGACTTCAATAGGTCCCGCCTTTGTGCGGTGTGCTTTCCCGATCCTCAATTCCCATCGGCTGACCGTTTCGAGCATAGTGCTCGTCCCGGTTTCCCGGTGGAACGGATGTGGTTGGTGCTTTCCTTTTTTTGAATGTGGATTTAACGGGGTTGGTCTCCCTTCTGAGTTTTGGTTTCCGACCGCTGTCCTCCTGTACCCTCCTTTTTCTATGTGACTTTCTCTCACGAATAGTTGGCCCGAGCTTTCCCCCGCGTTTGACATAGAACAAAATTCAAATTTTTTTTTTTTGATCGAATTTCATTTTTTTTTTCGGTGTCCCCCCCCCTCCTTTCCTGCGAGGTCTCACGTCTCCAACGCAAGCGCGGCGTATCTTCCCTCTTGAAGTCGCCTGGATCGTTTAGGCCCTCTTCCCATGCGCCTGATCGTTCCCCCTCCCCGTGAGTCCGCCGGCAACAGATTAATCTGTTTGCCCTGATCCTTGCTCCCGCTGCGAAGTACCCCTTCCAAATCGGACCCTGTCGTCACGGTCAACCCCTATTGGTCGACTCTGACTGTCACCTTTCACGCCCCCCGATGCTGTGCACGTACCACCCCCCTCCCTTCCCTCTGCCCCCCATTTTTCACCGGCCAATTATCGCATAACATCCACTTGACTCGGTTACCTTTGGCTCACGATGACTGATCAATCGGGCCACCCAATTTTTTTGTCGGTCATCTCCCCTCCTTCCCCATATGGTTTCCGTCATTTGAAATCCTCTCTATGTGCACGACGTACATGTGTTCCGACTTTCTCCCGCCCCCTTTGACTTCTTCTCCTGTCCAGGTTATTGCTTGTTTCTACCCCCCACCCTTAGTGACCTTCCCTCCCTCCCGTATAACTATTCTAGCTAGGCCATCGGCTTTCCGAAATGGAGCGTTTTCCCCGTTCGCCTTTGCCGTTATTCCCAATCGAATTGTTCGCATTCTTGCACTAGGATGGCCGTCCTTGTCCCCCTTTCCTTGAAATCTTTTTTTCTCCCTTGCTACTTTCATCGGGCCCATTTTCCCTGGGAATGACGACTCGGAAAGAGGGTATTTCCCTTATTGTTCTCATGGACTCTTTGTTGTTTCCCCCAAAAATTCCCCGCTTTGGTTAACATCGTTGGTAACCCTGCAGTCAACATGGCCCCTGTTAGACTGAGCCGACCAGCGTTCCCCCCTTACGTTTTTCATATTGGCCTTTCGCACGTTTGGCCAATTCGTCCATAATGGCGCTTGGCGTCACCGGTTGAACCCTTTGTTTTTTTCACCTACAGGGAACTTTCTTCTCCATTATGTCATATCTGCGGCGTTGGAGGCTACAAATGACCACCTTTTTTTCCCCAAGGCTTTACCCCTCGCCATTACCCATAATGTTTCTTTTTTTCTATACCATTTTTCTTACCCTTCTGGGCTTTTACCTTTTTCTTAGTCGCAGTTCTCAGTTGCTTTTCTCCGTTATCCCTGTCGACCGGCCTTCACTCCCGTCCCTCCCACTGATCTCTCTCTCCCCTCCTTGCAACTCGAAACTGGCCTGCCACACCTTCGCTTTTTGCCGCCCCCAGTTCACTTTTGTCCTTTCTCTTAGTACCCCTCCTGCCAGTTTTCTCCCGTCCTCCTTTCCCAACATCGTCACCAGGGGCGGAGGATCGGGTTTGAAGATGCTTCTCCGTACTTTTGTTCGAAGTAGCCTGCCCGTCTTAGGTCTTGAAGTAGGCTCTACCTGGTTGGTTCCCTGCAGCGTCTACTGTTTTTTAGTTGAATTTCCCCCCTGCAGAGGAACTCTGTTGATTGGAGCCGCCCACCCGTGTGCACGGTATAGGGCTTTCCTGTTTCTTTCCTATCTTAATAATCCTGTTGTTGTTTGATCTGAACCGCCCTTATGAGGTGACCGTCAACTTCCCCCTCCCCGGTAAAGCATCCTCTTCTCCCCCCAGAATTTTCCTTCTTTCAGTTGTGCGTTCCTCCCCGAGTCACGCGGCTTTGTAGGTGTCGCCTTCCAGGTGCGTTGCCACATTTTCCAACTTCCCCTCCCCCCCCCTTGGCCAGTTCTTTGCTAAGTGTGAGCTGAACGGCCCCCCCGCTTCCTTCCCCGTTTGATCGATCGGCCCTTTTTTTTTTTTACCCTGTTGTACGGACGGCGTACATGTTTATTCCTCTTTTTCCCCCCCTCCCCAAAGCCCGGGACCCGGCCCGAGTTTCAAATTTTGCGCATCGGGCTTTTCCTTTGTTTGCTGTTTGCCGATGTCGAGCACTTGGGTAGACTGGCTGGAAGGTGGAGGTGCGGCGCCTACGTCTTTTCTCAAGGGATTTTCGCCCCCCTTTCAATTCACTCTCGTTATACGATATTTGTCCCATCCATTACTGAAACCCCTTCCGTTTCAGCGCGCGTAGCGGATTGTCCTGGGCGTCTTGGGTGTTCTCTTCCTGGTTGAACGTTGTTCGTCTGAAGAAGCTTTCCTCTACCCGGGCCATTCTCTGGCCGTCTGCCACAATTTTTCCCCCTCTCCCCCCTTTGTACTGCCCCTCTGACCTTGTGGTTCAAGTGACACGGGTTTAGTACGCCTCCTATCGTGACCTTGGGCCCTCCTTCGTCCGCGTCCTCACTCAGGTTTGGGCTGGAATTACGCAGTTTCTGAAGCGGAGTCTAACCACCCTCCGGCCAGACTTTTGGCCCCCCCCCCTCTGGCACACATTATCCCCATTTTTTTAGTCCCACTCTCTTTCTGGTGTTGCCTTTTAAAAGAGGTTGAAATGGGCTGCCTTTCATTTTTCTTGAGCGTTTTATTTCTACGTCCCACCTGACATCCTCTTTTTTGACTGGAACTTCTCCTTCACAGCGGATTTTCGTTATGAACTTCCACGCGCTTCCTGACCCTAGCTACCACTCTTTTTTGAAAGGAATGATTTTGTCACTGCAATGGAAGCAGCGCTATGACTATCCTTTATTTCCTAGACTAGCTCTGGTGGTTTTCTCCCCCCCCGGCACATCTCGTATGTTTTACAACCCAAGACGGTGTCCCCAGGTTTCCGCTAACTAGGAACCGTCTCCCTTCTGTCACATTGCCTCTGATTTCAATTTTGATTGATTGTCTGTTCCCTTAACCTCACGTTTCCCCCCTTTCTGAGATTGTCGCCGTAGACCTCTTTCCTCTTTGCTCTGACCCCCCTTTGCCCCCTATGGATTGAATGGGTGGCGATCCCCATTGCCGAGCTTCCCCTTTCCCGATCTTGCTTTGGTGCGATGCATACGTTGTGTTTTACCATGCCATCCGGTGCTTTTACCGTCGTAGGGTGTACCACTTCTCGGCTTACAAAGCTTTCGGTGGTGATGTTGATTGTAGTTTTCTTGGGTTCGCGGCCCCTCTGGGAGTCACTTTTTTTTCCGGCCACTTTCGTATATTTTGGCCGGTTTTTGCAGTTGGAAACCTGGTTTCCTCCGGGCAAGCCTTTTTCGCGGGCTCGGGACAATCCGAATCTATTTCTTCCAGAAATTCATCGGTACTGGGCATCTTGCGGTTGTGGTCTCTATCTCCCTAGAACTCCATTTTCCCCTATGTGCTAAATGACCGATTCGGTTACCCCCAGTGGCTACGTTGAATGTGGGCTGCTGGAATCACTCTCCTTTTCTTCCCCCTTATGTTTAGCTGACCTTTCAAACTGGTCATAAGGCTGGTCATTGCCGGCCATCCTGTCGTAGAAAATCCAATGCTAGTTCTCGCACCCCAGTGAATACCCTCTCCCAATCCATCCCTTTACGGGCCGCCAGTCGTACACTATGCCCGAGGCTGGCTCGAATCCTTTTCATATTTTGCAGGCTGGATCAGCCCCCCTCTTCGTCCTTCCTGTGTTCCTCGCCAGCGCGTTTTTTCGCGATAGGAGTTCTGACCCAAACCGACAATGGCTGTCTTGGCTTCATGACAACTACCTATGTCCTTCCTTCTTGTCGTTGGGTGTTGGGACCCAACCTCAAGATCGGCGGTCTAGGCATTTGCGCGGGGTTTGACCTAAAGCTTACGTAGCTTTGCTTTGAAACCGTGTATCACCTCTTTCGTTCAGCCCAATTTTCTTCTGTTTATCTCTTGTTGGACAGGTGGTTGACTTCCCCCAACAATGAAAGGGTTAGTTCGTGACTTTGTTTATTATTTCGTCCCACTCCCCTTTTCCTAGTTAAATCTACTTTTCGTCCCCTAATCCCTCACCTCGTAATCCTTTTCTTCTTCTGCTTCGCGAAACTCCTTTAGCTCTCTTCTTGATCACCCGCGTTCTCTGAACAGAGCGAGGCTGGTACAGGCGGATTTTCTCGGCGTTGGGCCCCTCTATCAATGTGACCACCCCCCCTCCCTTTTTGTAGAGAGTTTTTTACGCCGAAACTTTCCCCCTTTCTTTAGGCCAGCGTTCAGCGCGAGAACGCCTCTACGCTGCCGCTTAGTTCGGCGAGCAGTACCTTTGCTGCTTTTCAAGCTTTTTCCCCCTTCTCCCCCCAGCGCACTCTCTCCCGGCGTTACTTCCATTGGTCTGGTTCGTTGGCCACTAGAATACCAGTACCGGACTTTTGCTTTTGGTACCCAGACCGGTCTCCCCTTCATTAATTCGCACCCCTTCGTTGTGCTTCCCCTAATATTTGATCGCTGATCCCCGGTTTTTTCGCTAATTTTCCATCTCTAGATTCAACGTGAGAACCCTTTTTTTTCCCCTCCTATATGTCAGCCTTCTATGCATGTAGGCCCTGCATTGTCAGTCATCCCTATACCATGCGCACGGATTCTCCGGCGCCGAGCACCCAGCTTTTTCTGTCCTCTTCCGTCCATTGAGGCTACGCAGTTTTTTGCTTCTCCCGCTTTTGCCATCAATGATATTTGAGAAGACCGGAGCGAATCGTGTATCCGTCGGAGCTTTTGTCGATGACCCGTGAGACTTTCCATGTTGTTTCTTGCTTAATTAGTGTCTTGTCATACTGCTCCTAAATGACCAATATTGTAGTTGAATTTCGATAAAGAATAGTTTCCATGTGCCTTGTGGCCACCCCTTTCTTGTCTTTGTTGTTTCCCCCTTGGAATTGATGTGTCCTCTTTACCTGTCGTAGGCGGAGATCAGTCTCCCCGCCCCCTATGTCCCGTCCGCTGAAGTCTTGTCGTTTTCTTGAGCTTTTTCTTCGAGCCCGCTAACCCTTCCGAATATGTACCTGTTTTCTTTTCAAACCGTTGACCATTCCACGTCTCTCTCTTTTCCGGCTCCATTTCCGACGAAATTACTTGCCCTTTTTCCCCCGCCGCCATCGTTTTCTCTATTGCCCCCGTGTCCCTCGGTTAGTTAACAAGACCGATTCTGTGTCCCAGACGTTTTACCTGCCTTCAGTCCAACCCCCCCCCCGTTTTTCCTTTTCCGCTTTCATTAAATCGCCACAAGTGTCCACTCGGTCCATGTGGTCCCCTTGTGTCCCCCCCTCTGATCTTAGACCCTGGCTACATTTCCTTCCCAATTGTACTTGTGGGAGGTGCCCTTTTCCCATTCACTCTTGCCTTTTTTTCTTTCCAACTCCGGCGGCAATTTCCACGCCGTCTTTTCTTTTTTCCGGAGCGACACTTTTGACAGTCGAGTCCTTTAATTTCCAGGACTAGATCGGTGTTGCCACCAAAATATATCGTCTGCCCCCTTACCTTTTCCATACCCACCTCGCTCCTCCATTCCGTGTTTTCCAATGGTTTTTGAAGCGCATTTTGCCTTATCTACCATTCGAATTTGAGGGGAGTCATTTCCCTTTCCCTTCTGGTCCTAACAGTATCCGCTCACCTGCACCCCGGCTCATTTCCGCTTTTTTCTTTCCTCCGAATTGATTGGACCGCTGAATAACAGCGCTCTTTTCTCTGTTTTTTCCACAAAAGTCTCGTTTGCCGTTGTGTTAAACTCTCCCTTACTAAAACCTTACAACGTCCCATATGGCCCTGAGCCTCTTTCGCCATACGGACTAGTGACCCCTTTTCTTACATTGGCTGTTGGCATCAGACTCCCCCTCCTGTCCCGTTTTTTCCGTTCCCAGGTGTGAACTATGTGGCAACATAATGCCAACTAGGCTCCATAGTTTTCCTATTCTGATTAGGGAGGCCTCCACCGTCACACCCCTGGTTAACGTTCCCCCATCTCCCCCTTTCCCCCTAATGGACGAATGTTTTCTCGAGCGCTAGTTTCGTTCTTTTCCCGACACTGTGGGATTGTTTTCCTGTTATCTTTCCCGGAATCGGTACTTCAGGTGAATATTACATCCCCTGAGACGTAATTTTTTATAGACTTTTCCCCCTCCCCCGCCACGTTTATGCTCTTCCTATCTGTAAAAACGCCTCCCCCTTTCCTGCCAAGATCCGCCTTACTCTTGCTTTCCCCCCCCAGGTTGTTTTTTTTGCAGACAAATTACTTTCGAACGGCAGGTCCCCAACCCCAAAGGCCTCTCCCCTTGGTTGTCTTGCTTTTCTTTCATCTGCGGTCCCGTGGTATTTTCCATTCTTCCCGTCCTTTGTCCCCTTCCGATTCTGTGAGGTCTGAACTGTTCCTTTTTAAAATTTTTTCTTTCGTCACCTGAGCGCCTGTTGTGTGCAGAAACCGAGAGGCACTTGCCTCTATTTTTTCTTCCTCATGAACGTTTTGCCTGGTCACCGCTT
>Ga0179593_1415037_pt1 | contig 15163 bp, 13 predicted proteins | sample CZODoug2_1_08_16_FD_185931 | JGI IMG/M metagenome (GOLD analysis project Ga0179593, IMG submission 185931) | Vadose zone soil fungal communities from Angelo Coast Range Reserve, California, USA - CZODoug2_1_08_16fungal (PacBio error correction) | ecosystem: Environmental > Terrestrial > Soil >... | reverse complement strand
CGCCAAATCGCTGAACTCCCTTTCTCTCCCTTTAGACTGATTTTGACTTTTTTGGTTTCGCGAACCATTCGATCTTTCGACATTTTTTCCCCACTCGTCCGAAAAAGGCGGGCAGGGTCCCCTTTTCTGCGCTGTAGTGTGCGCTGCTGGTGGTTTGAGACCTGCTATCCTCTTTCGTAGCCCGCGTTCTTTGCCCCCTCGCCTCTTATCCTTTTTTTCTTCCCTACCTTCGGCTTTCTCTTCTTTCTTCTGGGGTCTAGGATCGAAGCCCTGTTACGGATCCCTGTATCATCCGAAAACCACTTTTTACTCCGCGGTCGTTTTTTGCCCTTTTTCGTAGGTTTGCTTCTTTCTTGGGCTAATTCCCTCTACTTCCCTACAGACTCTCCCTGCCCTTCAACACTGACCCACTTGTAGCGTTCGTTGTGGCCTCTTAAAGGCCGTACTGGTAGCCCCCTTCCGCTTGCCTTTGGTTCTCCCCAGTCGTGGAAGAAATTCATCTTGTTTATTGTTATGAGAATGCTCCCCTAAACAATTTTCTTCCCGCACCTGATGTTGAGCCTCCGAGTACGTTCGCGTCCTATGCGTGCTTCGCAAACGGGCTCCTTCATGGATCAGATGTTTTTCTTCATACGGTCTTCTCTTTTTCTGGAGCAATTACCGGCCCTATCCAATTCTCTTCTTCCTTATTCCAAACCCCTCCTGACTCGCTCTCTTGATGGTCTCGAGATTCATCGTCACTTCCTTCCTACAACCTTTGACTCCTTACTGATCTGTTGGTGACCCAGGATTGTAAACATTGGATCCGTTACCGCCGTATAGAGTCTAGTTTGCCCGCCAGTTTTTTACCCCCCCCCCAAGGCCGAATTTTTAAACTCCTACTCCTTCCTCCCCTGCGGTCCTGTGAATCTTGTCCCATCGCCCCTTAATGATTACCCCCCCCTCCCCCTGCCCAGGCCGCGGATTGTCCCCGGCTGCCATCCTGGCTTTCAAGAGAGTGTTATCCTTCTCTCCCCTTGAAATTCACCCCCCTCCTGTGCAATCTTTGTATCCTTTTGTTACAGGGGAGCCCGGTCTTGTTGAAGATCGTTCCCCTTCCTAATTGCAGCCAGCCTTTCTCGTGGGTTCTCCCGGCTTGAAGTTCCGCATGCTTAGTATGTCCTTGACTATTGCCTTTTCCTGATCCACCATTTTTGCTTTTGGTTTCTCCCGGCCTTTCCTTCCCTTCTCCTCCAATCTTCCTCTCCCTAAACTTACCCACCCACGGGACTGTGTTCTGCGCCTTTTATCTAAACAAAAGATCACGCGTGCGGAAGTTTTTTCGCCGAGACTGTACTTTCATGCTTGGGGCCGTTTGTGCGCCAGTTTGGCGCCACGCTTTTTTCTTCTTTCATCTTACCTGGCCAGTTTTGCCCTGCACTATAGGGGTTTGCTATACGTTTTTAGAGAGTGTACTGAATGGACGATCATGGCCCTTTCACGATATGCCCGTTACCGTTTCCCCTCTTTGTACGAAGCCCCCCATTTCTCGCCATCCGATGTAGGCGCCTTCTACCGATGTCGAGCTCTTTCGTCTGCCAGTTTTTCCTTAGCGCAGGCCAATCGGATACTTCTCTTTGTTTAACCCGTGCTAGTTGTTTTCCGTCCCTCTTCCTGTGCCTTTAGCAGGCAACGCCCAGTGGTTGAGAATCCGAGACATTTTTCTCCACAGACTCTGTTCCGAAATCCCCTACCGCTACAACGTCTTACTTAGTAATCACGGAGATCCTGCCCCTTCTTCGAGTGCTGGATGTCCTCAAAAAGTAGCGAGTCAGTATGATTTTCTATGATAGTTTTCGGTAAATTGCATTCGTGTAGTACTGAAGCCTTCGCGGTGGTTCTTGTGACGTTTTCCCCCCTCCCCAATGTGTGCCTCGGCGAGCCGCCCCTTTTGACTCCTCTCCTCTGACAACTACGCCAGAGCTACTAAGTACTTCCGCCCCTTTCCGTGAGGAATGTTTTGATGTCGAAAACTCTTCATGCTCGGAAGTATATCCAGTCCCCCCTAATAATTTGTTTTGTTTGGAGATAAGCGCTTTCTCATACACTGTTATCTACCACCTTAATTCAGCACATTGACATGGACGTACTGAGTCGCCAGTATGTAGGGATTTCTAGAGTCCCGATTATTCCCCCTATTTTCTGGTTTTTCTTTGTGTCCCCTTACTAAAAATCAGCTTTAGGGGTGCCCCACAGAAGAAGCCCCCCCGAGAGTTTACATTTTAAGCCGCTTCTTAAGAAAACGCTATCGAACATCACTTCCGGGTACTTTTTATCCCTACATCTCGTTGAGGCGGAGCCCCCCCGAGGATCAGACTATCGTGTATTGTAGGGTCTTTTTTTACGATCGTTTTGATCCGTCTCCTTCCGGCGGCTTCTTTACGTGTCCAGTTTTAATTTCCCAACATGTACAGGCCCCCTCCCTGTCGTGAACAAACCCAGCCCAGTCTAAGTACCCTTTTCTTTTCTAACGTGGCCCTTGATTTTTTCTCCACCACACTGCTTAAATTACCAAGCGGATTCCCATATTCTTTGAGTACAATCAGGTGGATTCGACACCCTTATATGTGGTTTCATCTTGATTACTGTCCTACACTGTCTCTTTCGCATTCTTGTCCCCACAACTTTCCTACGGTCTTCAATTCTCCCCCCTCTCCGGTTAATTTCCGATACTTTCTTGTTTCGGGGTCCGCTCTCCCCGTCTTGCGCACAACGTTTCGCAACCCGTACCCCTCCCTCCCTCGAACGGTCTTTTTTTGCCCCCCCAAATCCAAACGGTTCCCATCCACCCTCTTGTTGAAATTCGGTTCTCACCTCTTGTCTTATTTCCATCTCTTTGACACCCCCCCCACTTCTAGGTCTAAAGGAATGGATCCCCACACCCCGCACCTTCGCCCTGGTGCCCCTCCTCTTCCCACAATAAGCTTACTTCCTCTTGCCGAGATCTTCCCTGCTGAAACCAACCATTCAAAAGTGCTGGTGCCATCGGCCAGGTGGACCCCCTTATTACCAACAGTCCGTCTCCCATCTTCCTCAGTTTCCCTTGTTCCTGTCCCCCTTGACATCACACTCTATGCTAACCCCCCGGTGCATAGTATTGGCGCCTTGCTCCCTTTTCCCCTGTTTGCCCCCCAACCGGGTTTGTTCATCCTAACGTTTCTTCCTTTAAACAGGCAATTCCCCCCTCCCCAGGGGAACTAACTCCTCCCCTTAGAATGAACGCGTTCGACTCTTCTCCCCCTGGCCTTTTGGTTGTCCCCTCTTTCCAACCCATGTATACTCCGCCGAGTCAAAACCTTAGGACCCCCCTGTCCCATTTTTTTGTTGAATTCTCACCCCCCTCCTGTGAGGCTCCTTCTTTCGGCACCCTCCTCTTTTCCTCCTCCTCCTAGTTTTTTTTCCCCTTCCTTTTTTTGTTGAATTTCCCTTACAGCATCACTTTTTATGGGCCCTTTTCCCCGTTATATTCTCCCACTCGGTTTTGGTTAGGGTTTCTCGGCAATCCGCCTATTAGTTCTTTTCGGACAATGTTCAATCTGCCCCTTATTCTCTAATGGGACATTATCTTTTCGGCAAGTATGCAGTCCCTTCATCCCATTTATGGTCGACTCTAACACTACCCGCTCTTTTTTGCTGTGTTCAATTGCTTCAACCATGGCCCTCTTAGATTCAGGGGGGATTACACGTACTGTCCCCCCGCGCGTCTTTCATTCCTGGGCCAAAGGCGTCTGTACTTTCTTTTGTTTTTTTTTTTTTTTGTGTTTTTTTTTTTGGTTGTGGGGTCTGGCTTCTACCTTTTCATTTCAGTTTTCGCTGGAAACTAAGAAGGTTTGACCTTGATGGGCCCCCACTGATCATTCCCCCAATGTTCGTGCTGGTCCTACGAATTCCTTTCTGCCGGACCGGACCCTTCACCGCTCGCCATATACTTAAGAAACTCCATGATTTTCCTCTTCCCAGTCCAGGGTTCCAGATCTCCTTCAAGTTGTTCTCGCGAATTTTTCAATTGGAACTGGGTGATCCGTGTCTTCTCCTTCCGTTACTCATGCCACTCCGTAATCATCATCCAAATTTTTTTCTCGTCCGAACGTTATTTGGTATTAGTTTCCCTTCCCCCGCCTCTCGATAACGTCGCTGTTAACCCAAGCCTGGCGACCATGCAGTTTCGAACTCCCCTCCCCCATTGTTTACGATCCTTTTCCCCTTTAGTGTGATCTTCCCCTCCTCTGGTGTTCGAGAGATTCATTTCGCAGTAAAATGAAGATTTCCTCCCTGAAAGGGGTTTTCCCATCGAATATTTGCGTTTTTTTTGACGGTTGACGTGCGACCTGAACCTGATGTGGAGATGTGCCACCGACACCGTGTGTTTTTCTACTTTGCTCTGTCTTTTGTTTCTGATTCCATTCCCTGAGTTTGGAAGAATAGATGACTTTCGACTCTTATTTTCCCAGAGGATTGTCGCCTCTGAGCCCTTCCTTACTAGTTTCTCTCCTCCCCGAGGTTTCTTGTCAGTTCGTTTTGGGTTTTTCCTTAGCTCCCCCCCCGATCAGTTGCGCGGTAAGGGTACCTTTGCACTGCCTCTTGTTCGTATTCCAGAGCCAACGCAGTCCTTTGTGTTTCTTGACGCGTTAATTTGCCATTTCCTTCCCTTTCTGGTTAACCCTGGGGCGTAAAGCAGCGCCTACAGACCTCTCCTTCGTCCACTAATGGTTCCCCTGCAGAGATGTTTTCTTCGTGAACCTTTCCGTCAGTCGGGCCACGGTTATCTTGGTTTTCCCCTTATATTGGCCCAACGTCCCTCCCTGGATTAGCGATCCAATGCTCCCAACCCTCCGATTTAATGAACTTGAGATGAGACTCTTCAGTCGCCTCCTTCTCGCCTCTTGCTCGTCAACCAGTGGCTCATTCATAAGGAGCTATTTTTTTGCCGTCATTCCGCAATCCGAGTGCCAATTTACCTTTCACCCTTTTTCGCTGTTCATTTTCCCCTTTGATTCCCCACCCCCTTGTACCCCCCCCTTCTTCCGATATTTTTTGGCTAGGGCTTAGCCTTTTTTCAGACAACGCCCTTCGCCTGTATCTCTGGGACGGACAAACAGATTGTTATTGGAACAGTTCGCCCTTGGGAACCCTGCTCGCGTAACTTTTTTTGTGCACAGTTTGACCCAAAAAAGCCCGCGCTTTTCCTTTACGCTCTACCTTCCAGTTCTTTCCTGCCATTTAATGTGACTCACTCCTAGTCTTTTCTGATAAATCTTCCCTTGACGGATGATCGTAGCAACTTATCGTCTGGCCGGACGCCGAAAGAAACCCAAGATTAGCCAGTTCCATTCCCAGAACTCTGTATTTAGTAAATGTTTTCGGGACTCTGGTTTCCTCTCTTTTAAATGGCCCCCTGGCTCACCGATGTCCCCAGTCTCTATCGGTTTCCTTGGTCGCAGTTAAGATCCACCCATGCGTTTTCCTGATGAGCTATTCTTCCTGATTTTTCTAGATCTTCACCGAGGTTATCTTTGGCCATTGCATGGTAAGGGCGATCCCCCCTTTCTGGTCTTGCAATACTAGCCCCCACACTTAATCCTTGACCCGAATGTGTCGACCCTATGATGAGAATATACAACCCGATCTACCTTGATTTTTTCCTGCCGTTTGGCTATTTCTAATTACGACTATCTTTCATGCTTCTTTTCCTGTTGTTTGGACAGATCTCCCTTTTATGCTTCCCCCCTCTCCCCCTCCCCTCATTCTTCCTTGCCCATCTTCCTGGAGAGGGGGCACTTGCCGATTAATTCTTTTCCTTACCGGTTTACCATCTCGCCCATAGCTTAAGAACTCTACGACAGACCCCTACGCCAATCCTCCCTATTACTGCTTATCTGCACGATTGTCACGTTCGTCCCCTCTGCTTTTCGGCTTTTTCTTTGAGGCCCGATGTGTTTGTAGAGCCCTTCGTGAAAATTCCCGGAGCTCTTCGTTGTACCGAGCTCGTTCTCCCTTGTCCTTTTTTTCATGGCCCCGCAGTCACCCCGAACTTCGGTTGAACTCCAGACCTAACACCTCTGTCCAGTGAGCGCCACCTTGTTCTGACCCGACAACAGGCCTCCCCTTCCCCCCCTTCTCGCTTATGTCATCTTTTTTTTTATCCTTCCGGCGGTATCCCTTGTTCTTTCTCACAACGCAACCTTGGCCCACGAGAGTCTTTCTTCCGAGCTAGGTTCGTTCAATGCTAGTTCTGATGATCGAGCGTTCTGGACGATTTTGTTCTCCCCCGTTTGATTTATAGAGCATTTGATCTCCATCCATAGTTGTAGCAGCTCTCTTCAGATAGACCTATTCCTTACTTTGATGGATTTCGATTATGCTCCTTTCATCTCTTTCTACTCTTTGTTTCTGATTACCTTCCTGGAGCCCACAAGTTACCCGGACCCACTTCCTTCTCCCTGACGACAGTGAAGGAAGTTACGAACTATAGAGGATGTTTGGCCTCGAGCTCAACTCTTATGGTCTTCTTCCCCTCTCCTGCGTTCGGTGTCCTGTCACCAGACTGATCTTCCCTTCATCCTCGATTCCCCCAAAACCCAAACAATTTAAGCCGCGGGCATTGTCCGTTTGAGTTCCCCCGAACTCGGGTCCCGTGTCTCATTTGATGATTCCTCACCTCACTGTGTTCTTCTTTTTTTCTTCCCCCTGTTTAACCTTTTTTTTCTGAATGAGGGGCTTCAACGACGCTTCTTTTTCTTTCCCCCTTGTCCCTGAAGTTTGCAATGTCCCACAAACTCTTTGCTCCAGGTAAAACCAAGCTCCGTCCCGATTGTAATTCTTTTGTCCGCTACCCCCACCCGGCCCGCACATCCACATTTTTTGCTCCCCCCCTTTGATCTTCCCTCCCCCGTTAAGCGGCATGGCTCTTAATTAATAGGTCGTTTGATTATCCATGAGGTCACACGTTTATTTCGCTTGTCCGATGCGTGACTTCCACTTTTTCCTCCCGTCCCTCTTCACGGGCATCCCCCCCCAAGGTTATCTGGCCGCCCCCGACCCGGTCATAGGTGTCTTTCTAACACTATTTTTTTTTCGCCCCACCCTTCGACCCCCCCACAGTTCAAGCCCCTCATGAACTGGATCTTCGCGACCCCCCCCACCTGCCCAAAAAAACCGGGGTTCCCCCCCCACACGGCCCACCTTTTTTTGTGTTTTTTCTTGTGTCGGAGTACACGCCTCTCGCAAGTGTTTTTCCTTCTCTTTCTCCCCGCTTTTGACCTTCACGGACGTACCAGACCCCGAGCCCCCCCCACCCGCTCCGATAGGTGGAGATACGATACCACTCAGACCCCTCTTTTACACAAGGCTACTACGCCTTAGTTCATCTCTGTATGCTCGATCCCCAATCCCTAAAAGGAGCGACTTCAAGTTAGTCCTCTTCCCCCACTCTCAAAGCCTGCGCTTATACCCTTCCCTCCGATCGTTTATTTCCCCACCTTCCTTACGCACGTCGATTTTTAGCCTTGGCTGCCCCCAATTCTGTGATGATTTGCTTTTTTTGTACGTAAATGTGTCAAGCTAGACGTCCCCATCTCCAGGACCCGCCTTTTCTTTGCCCCCAACTGTTAGCTTTACCGCTTCCCCTCTAATCCTTTTTCCCCCTTTTGGCCTTTTTTTTGGTTCACCCTGCGGGACAACTACTGATACTTTTCCCACGGAACGGACACTTTAAATTCCGATACGAGCGCCCTGGCTTTGCTGACGAGGCCCCTCCTGCTTTCCACTTCCCCCATCCTCCAGATTTTCCAGTTTATTGCCTCCAATTAACCTGAATCTCTATGCCCCTTCTGTAAGTCTGGCTTCGTCTGTCTCATCGGGTCAACTATATTACCTGATTCTGTTCTCCTCCCATCAGGCGCGCCTTTGCTCGTCAATCTTGAGGAAAATGATCCTGTTAGTTCCTTTCCAGTTGTGTCTTGCGCTTCTCCATACATCCCCGATTTTTTCTTCTTCTCGCAGCCACTCCAGGTCCTTTTGACTTACTCCGGCTGTTTCCCTTCTTCCCACTTTTCGCCATGTCTGGTTAATCCCCCCTTTTTTTTTCTATTCGGGTTGAGGCCTAAACGCTTCATAGCCGCTTTTCACCGCAAGCTTTTTCCCGATCTTTTAAACACTGTAACGGCGTTCTTTTCCTTATTTCTTCCAAATAATTCTGCATACAGGATCCCTGCTATCCTATATTTGATCTCGCACATTCTCAATCGCCCCCGTGTCGGGAGACCGATCAGTATATTGCCCTTCTTGCGAAAGGCTTACCCGGTCTTTTTCCGAGACATTGATCCGATTTCCTCTCGTGACCCATTTTGATAGTTTTCATCACCACTCTCCCCTCCTCCCCTGACCACTGCTTTCTGTTCGTCTTTTTCCATCCGCTGAATTAGCTCACCGTGACTTTTCCGTCCGAACTTTCCTCCGCAGCTCCTCCCCCCTTCTTCCTCCTATCCCCTTTCGAGAGTTTTTTCAATCCTTTCTCCCCTTTTTTTTGAGAGATCCGCTTTCATATTCGACCAGCATGGGTTGTGCTTCCTTGCTCCCCCGCTGCGGGTTGGACTTTTTTTAGCGAACTTTATAGCTCTCCGTCTTTTTACAAACCGCAATTTCCCTTGCGACTGCTTGCTGCTGCTTGAGTTTTAATTCTCGGTTTTGGGGCTCTGAGGATCACACGCTATCTCGGCGGCCCCCCCCGCCCGGGTTCTCTCCGTCCATACTCTTTTTCTCCCTCCATGACTTCCCGCCCTTTCTTTCTTTTTCCGTTGGTTTTTTTTTCCCCGTTCAGAGTTGCTTATGTCTTGTATGGCTGATGAGTCTCTCCTGAAGATTTTTCATTGGGGGCCTGATGTTACAGTGTTTGGCCCATCGTCGGTCCCCGGGATTCAGGTTTCCCCATTCGCGGGATAATTTGAAGGTTAACGCGCCACTTACACCTTCGTTTTACTTGTGGTACCAATCCCCAGTCCCCTCGATTTTGGACGCCGGAATCCTCACTGGGTCTTCCCCCCATTTTGTTTTTGGCTTTGGCCAGTTTCAGAATTTTTTCCTTCCCACGGATTTCTTTTCTCTCATGAGCCATAAACACCCAAAACAACAAAACCCCCAACATCACTTCCGCCACCAAAAATAGCCTCCCCAGACAAAACCCCACACTCGAGCACAACACCCCCCCCCACCCACCCCCCCCCCCTCACAAAAAATACAGGCTTTCCTGTAATGACGAGATGCTTTTACATTCTCGATATGTTTTTTGTTACCCCCCGTCCCCCTTCATAATTGGTATCTGATTTAGACCTATTAATGGGTTGCCTCCCCTAGCTTCTTTCCCTAAATCGCCCCCTTACAAGGCTTATTTTTTGATCATCAAACCCCCCCTTGTCTCTGAAATTTCGCTACTGGGATTGTTCTCATTAGTCCCTCGTTTCCGTCCCCTTCCATGGCTGATTTTAGACTTGCTGGTATAGTACCCTTATGTTGGACTTTCCGTTTACCTGGAGACTCTTTGCCGAGAGTCCATCATTTGTCTTTGCCCTCCTTTTTGACCACCAAACTTCTCCTATATGTATTCCTTTTTTTTCCTTCATTTCTTCAAGTAGCTTTTTCCTGATGCGATTTCCCCCTTATTCCTGCCAATACTGATTAACGCCCTTAACTTCCGGACCGGCTCTCTAACTTGTGACAGAGTATTTCCCTTTCAGTGCCCCTCTGAGGCATCTCCGTTCGCGTACACCATGTTATCATGAAGAAATCCCGTGAGGTTTTTGAGACATGGCTGGATGATGCGTTTCCTGCCTAAACTTTCTCCCAAAGCGCTGTTCTTGTTTTCTCCCCTTTCCCTTTACGTTATGCCCTCCCTGCTTTTTTTTTAGCCCCTCGTTTTTTTTTTGGCGAGCAGATCGGTCCCGCGGGTTGTTATCCCCTTTTCTTCTTGGTAATTCCTATCAAGCCCCTTTTCTTTTAGTTCTTCAACCGAGACCCACTTAAGGGACCTCCGTTGAGCTGAACTTTAAACCACCACCCCTCTCAGATTTTCGCCCCCCCGGGCAGTGTTTCCGCAGAATCAATCCTCCTTTTTTGCTTTTGTTGCATGTTTGTCCCTTTTGCTCCCTGCTGTGGACTTTTGGTCCCCCTCCTTACGGCCCGTATATGGAGTTTCCTGATTCTGTTGTACAATTTCTGATGAAAAGTGGACCTGCTAGGTGGACCCAATTATCTTGCATCCCCCCCCTAAGGTATAGCCCAGCCAGTCTCCTTGTCCCACTCAAGCCTAATTTATCTTCCTCAATTTCTTTTTCCAGGTCGCCGCGATTTTCCTTTCTCTCTGGATTGCCGGCCCGATTTTGTAGTACCCCGGATACTCCCTTTTGTACTGCTAGATTTTTGTTTTTCTTCCGTCTTTCTCCTTTCCAAATTTGGCCTCTTCCCACGACACCGTGGGAAGAGAGCGCCTTTGTCCGTGTTTGAAAAAGCCCGATGTTTGACCAGACCCCCTAACGCTACATTCTCTCAGTTGAACCCTCTTCTAATATGGCTTCGTCGGAAAGTCTGTTTCTGAAATCCTTCCTCCGTTGAGATTTTCCGTTCCGCGCTTGCGGTCCAAAGTGACTATACCCCCCCCAACACAGAGCATTCTCCTTTCCTTGGGCGTTGGGACTTTTGGTTTGCGACCCTCCGAAGTGATAGTTTTTTTCGGACGCCCCAGAGTAGCTCTCCTTTTTCCTCACTCTTTACCTTCTACCCCTTCCTTCCCACGTATAGGGTTCTGGAAGGTGAACATGTGTATGCGTTCCGCAGCTTATCTTTCCCCCTTTTTTTTTTGATGAGTCTCCTTCGCGGTACCCAAAGTTGTCCTCTTCTTAAATAACTTTCCTCTCTTTCGTTCTCTAATCATGTCTGAAGCGAGAGAATGATCTCAAATAGTTCATTTTTCTGATAGAATGTTTCCCCTCTGAGGGGGCGAACCCCCACCTCTGGTTTCCCCTACCTCTCCGCTGCCCTTTCCTAACCTTCTCGCCCCTCTCCCCCGTTTGAAGTCCTTTTCTTTCTAATCCCCCTGATAACTTGGTTACGTATATCTGGATTGCATCATCCTTCACTTCTAGGGGTAGCGGCGTTCTGTACGGTGTCTTCTTAAATCTTTCCTGTTTCTCCTTGTGACTTCGGTTTTTTGAAGTTTTCTTCAAGTGGGATTGTTCTCCCCGCCACTTTCCTTGAATGACTCTTACCCCACTCGAGGCCGTCCCCCCCCTTCTTCCTTATGCCAGTCGCGTCGCACATTTCCCGAAGAGCCTTGCTCGCACAATCTTGATGGCGGCCTGACCTCGGATGGACTCTACCTTCGTTTGGATTCAGTTCCCTTTGGCCTGTCTTATCCTTCCTGTGGGCCCGTTTTTTTTCGGACAACTTAAACCAGCTTCTCTATTATTCCCCCCCTCTAGTGTTCCATTTTTTCCCATCTACCGGTCTCTGCTCCCTCTGGCCCTCTCTCCCTTCTTCGTGCCACAACGTTCGACCACCCCCTTTTTCCAAACGCACCATGCACGGACCGAGCTTTCTTCACCTCCCATCCCCAAAGGCCCCCCATCCCGGTGTAGATCTTTTTTCGACTTTCCACAGGCGAGCATTTTTCCCTTTTTTTTTTTCTGTCTTTCATTCTTCTCCTCCTCCGTCTTCTGCCTACGGCCAAAGAGTGATAACCCCGGCCCGTGTTCGAACTCTATTACACCCCATCCCTACTCTACCCCCCTCTTGTACTCCTTCGAAGACTGAGGGCCCCGTGACTCGTCTCCCCCACCTACCCAAATCTCCCTGCGTTTCTCCACTCTTCCCTTTGATTTAAAACGCTCTTCAAAAAGCTGGTCCCTGTCTCCCTGTTACGACTTGAGTTCTGTTCCCTGTGACCTTTTCCGTACGTTCTCCTTTTTCGGTTTGTCCTCTGATTGAGCCCTTTTTTTCAATGCTTACCCCTTGCAAGTGCGGGGATCTCCCGGAGGGCAGTCTTCCATTTCGACCTTTTAAGTGCATCACGAAATGACGTTTTCTCATTTATAGACCCTTCCGAGAAGCCCTGCCTTTTCCTTACCCGCGGCCCCTTTTGGTCAAAACCTCTGGGGACCCAGTTTTTCCATTTGCGTCGTCCAGGTCTTACAATTCCCCCTCTTCGTTTTCTCTTTCCCTCTCTTACTATCTGTTCGTTTTACTTGATGGACTCTTTCTTGCCCCGCCAGAAGGGCACAGCCTTTTTTTATCCCCCTGAACCCCTCCAGCTATGTCCTTTCTCTGCTCTTGCCCTTTGCTCGAGGTTCACCGGCACGAATCCCCCTACTTGTTTTAGAAGCTTCTTAATGGACTTCATCGGATGTTCGCCCTCGCTTCATTTCCAGGAGAAGTGTTAGGTGCGGTATTTCCTTCCTACCCCATAACCGCGTAGTTTTTCATGTGACTTTTCTAAAATGTTTAGTCAGAATGCCGGGTTTAGACTTAGCCCCTCTTTCCCCCGGCGGTCCCCCCCTCGTCCTGTTCTTCATCCACCACTGGAGTGGACGTGCGGATTTCTTTTCTTTCTTCCTTCAAGGTCCAACGCTACGCGTTTTTGAAACGAAAAGAATTTTGCGATTTTTTCCCAAATTCAGTTTACTTTGCGGTTTTCTACCGCATTCAAATACCCCCTTCCATAGGTGAAACTGCTATCGAATTCCTTTCATTCTCGCAGAAGACAGATCTTTACCGACTTTCTAGGCATTCTCCCAGTGGGCCAACGCACAGCGGGGCCTTTTTTTTCGTAGCGCAAGGATTTCTCCCTCGCCTCTATTTCCGAACAAAGAAGAGATTTAACCACAGCATGCCCGACCTGCTTTTTGGCGAGGTTTACCGATACTTCGCTGATCGACAATTTTTTTTTCCCCCTTTTCCTCCGGTCATCTGATCATCTCCCTTAAGCATTGCGTCTCCCTCCTCCCCTTTTCTGCGATCTTATCTCTTCCTCTTTTTTGCTATCTTTGACATGAGATGACAAGCAGGGTCTTCCTTTTTTTTTCATTTTTTTTCATCGTTCGGGTTCCTTGATTTCTCCCTCCCCCCCTCTTACCTTGACTCTCTCGCCTTGGTAGATTTGGTCCACACAGGACTTTGCCTCTTTTGTAGTTTATGGTTTTTTGATGTGAATCTACGTCTTGTGCTTCCGTTTGAGCAACTTATCTTCCTGGTCCCCCCCCCCTCTGTCCAGGGTACATTCCGCCATAATTACGGCCTCGGTCTAGCTTCGTTCGGTCCTGGTGGTTTCTCGTCCGAATCCTCATTTGCTTTCTTCCCATTTTGTCCTATCTTGCTTATTCCCTCGATACCGAAAACCATGGTGGCCCACTCCTTTTTCCCTTTTTTGCCCTCGTTTCCAAGGCTTGACCTTCCCGCTGATTCCAATTTCAGCCTACATTTTCCCTCCTTTTCCGTCACTCCTTTTGACCCCCCCTCTCGCTTTCTTTTTTCCGTCCTGTAACATTCCGGAAGTGTTTTGTATCTTCCCCACTTTCCCTGACTAGTTTGACTTTTTCTTTTGTGGACACACGCTCGTATTTTGTATTTGACGCCCCTTGTTGTTGCTGCCGCCGATTGTCGTCGAGTCCGTCTCTCCTCTTGTTTATGAAAAAACCCGTCCCTTTTCCCCCTTCGTACGATGTTTTTTTCCTCCCCCCGCCCGGGGTTTGCACTACGTCATAGCCAAGTCGCTGTTCATGCCTGCTTCCTCCCCACCTTTCCCCCCCCCATCGTACTGCGTGGGCTTAGGGCGACAGGTGTCCTTGACGCAAAGCGGCGCCGGTCGGTGAGGTAGGTTCACCCAGCGGATTTTTCAACGTTGGACCTGGGCCGTCTTTGCTGAGTATACGGCGCCCAGTTGACACAAGGCAGCGATTTCTCGCGCCCGGACTTCATCCTGGTCCCTCGTTTCCTGCCCTGCCTTCCTTTCCTTCTGGTCCCCCATTTCCGTATGATGACCCACTTACATGCTTGCCGGACGGATATTAAAGGCGCCAGCACTTCCCTTCGAGTTTGTTCCCTTTTAAATTTGCGATACAGAACTCTCGTCCCTATGTTATCCCCTGTACGCAGTCTTTTTGAATATTCCACCGTGCCTCCCCTTGCATACCAGCTCTTTCGTTTATTGGTTTTTTAAGTCGCCCGTGACCCTACTCTTAGTTTCTTTTCTGGTGACTTTGTTGGATCTATCGCACCCCCTCTCTTGTCCCCTTTTTTTTGTTTACTTCTCTTTTAATTCCTCGACTCCCCGTGTCTGACGGCATGACGACCACCCATTAATAAGTTGCTCAGTGAGAGCGTTTCCCTAACCAACACTACCTTCTCTTACTGGTGACGTTTTCCCCTTTTTCTTTTTGCCCCTCCTATCCCTGTCCCTTGGCTTTTTTTCCCTTTGTCGTTAACTGTTGCGCCACGTAGGAGGTACCAACTTATCACTCGTCCTATGGTCTCCCTGAGTGTGGTAATCTCCCTTTGTTTAATTCCTTGATGCTTCTTTGAGCCCCAAGTCTTTCATCTTGAAGCTCTTGACGTTAACAAGCAGTTACATTTTCCCATCCACGACTATAATTGATTTTCGCTCTTCCCTGCAGTACATAACTTTATGGCGATTTTTTTCCTGCGCCTCTTTTTTGCGATACTGGAGTTCCCCAACCGGTATTAAGCGTATGTTTTCCCTCGTAAGGTCGATTGTATGGAAGTGCCAGCTAACCCCCACCTCGGTGATCCTTTTTTCTCCACTCTTCCTTGATACCCTGCCTTTTTCTGAACCTCCCCCACGGCTCCCGTCACCTCTGATTATTCCCCCAGAATTGCTGCCGTATACCGGATTCTTCTGAATCCCGTCTTTTTTTCTTCCGGATCGTCGATTGTTCTCTCTCCTTTCCTGAAATTGCAAAGCTTGCTCGCTATTCATGGATTGTCTGGGACTGGACGTTGTGTCCCCCCACTCCCCTCAAGGGCTATGGTTCGATTCCTTTCCCTGTTCCTCTCCGTTTTTCCAGAATCAGATGATATCATCAGGCCCTTTATTCGTTTGGGAGCCTGGTGCGAAACCCCT
>Ga0179593_1730900_pt1 | contig 15164 bp, 18 predicted proteins | sample CZODoug2_1_08_16_FD_185931 | JGI IMG/M metagenome (GOLD analysis project Ga0179593, IMG submission 185931) | Vadose zone soil fungal communities from Angelo Coast Range Reserve, California, USA - CZODoug2_1_08_16fungal (PacBio error correction) | ecosystem: Environmental > Terrestrial > Soil >... | reverse complement strand
TCCGGAAATGTGCCTATGTATGAGCTCCCACTTGAGCTGTCCAGAATTTTTTTTTTTTTCCCCATTGTCTGTGAACGAAGATGACCTCGCTCAGCGCACTTTTTTTTTTTCCCTTTTTTTCTCCCTCGTCTTTCTGTTCGAGGTATCCCTTCCTCCAGAGTGCCTTTAAAAAAGCGTCTTTGGCCTTCCCCCCTCCCCTTTCTTTTCTTCAGATAAGGGATAACATGCTGAGACCTCCTCCCCGCTCTTCTCTCCCTCTTTTTTTTTCTGTTTGGGTCGTCGGTCTGAACCCCGAGTCCGTTTCTTCTCTGTCCCTGCAATGGCGCAGAAATTCTTGCCCCCTCTTCTGCCAGATTTCACTGCCCCCACTACCCATAGCACTTTCCGCAACTTCCCCAGAGGTTCTTGCCCCTCGACAGCAGAGACTGTACACGGTTCCATTCAAAAAATATTGTGATAACATCTATTTCCGAAAATCCGATTCCCGTCTCCAATACCCGTCCCAGGATGTACCGGTCTTGTATATAGGGTGGGTTGATGGATTTCTTTTTGGGACCTTCCCTGATGTTGAGGGTATCCTTTGCCGGGGTTTAAACTTTTTCGATAGGCGTTTTTCCTTGAAAGTACCCCATCTCTTTGCAAGAAGCCTGGGTCCGCCGTCCAAACTCATCTATACTTTTTCTTTGTAGATTTCAACCTTCGTTTTATACACTTTGTGCCCTTTCCAATTTGAGACCCCTTCTTCTCAGTGCAGACACGTACACATTTTACGACCGATGTAGGTTCGAAGGGATCAAATTACCAGCGAAGCGGCTTTTAACGCGCCACATTCCGTTTACATGGAGTAACGAGCTACCTCGCTTATGTCTTATTACAGGGGTCGCTCCCTTTTTGTCGTTGTAGGAAGTTTTCCCCACAGTTTGACCATACTTGCGGTCATTCCTAGAAACCCAGAACCCCTTCTTTTTGCCCGGTACGATCTACCCCGCCCCTAATTCATGGGGATCCGTCGAGAGTTCCGAAGATTATCTCCTGCCCTGTACCGGCCCATACACCCCTTTCGCTTACCCATTCTTTCTTTCCCGTTAAATGATCCCGAGACCCACGTAGGTAAGACACGGACCATGTCTTCAGTGCAACAGCCATTACTCCCCCGATCCTTCGTTGTTGCAGCACCCTGGGATTTTTCGCGGCCTTATAAAGATCGCGCGCATTTTGCCGTCCTGCTGTTAAAAAGGTTTTCATGTTTAAGTCTCCCCTTTTTTCCTTATGCGCTTTTCATAAATCGCCTCTTCCCCACCACTTCCTGCGGGATCGATGCCGTTTGACCTTCACCCCTTGGTTTTTTTCAGACTCGGCAGATCCCTCTTCCTTTTCAAAAGCCCGTTCCTTCTTTCTATTAAGTCGGGACTTCTTTCCCCTACGCCTCGCCCTATGGTTAAAAATTTCTTGAAGCATCCTCAGTTCCATTCGGGGACACAGTACATCTCCCAAGCCCCCCATCTCTTCGTATCCCTTCAATAATGAAGTCCATTTGTCTGTAGAGTTCCTCTCCTGCCAGCCCACCCTAAATCATCGGTCGGGTCTCACGTTTTGTTTTTGATCGGCCCCCCGGACGAATATGTGTAGCTAATTTTTTCCTTCGCCGGATCTGCATTGCCCTCTTTTTTTTTCTGTTCTTTTCCATATTCCCCCCCGTCTATATGCCTTATTACCCCGCCTGACTACCTGAGAACCCCACCCCTGCTTGAAGATAGTGCAAGCCTTTTTTTGCCCCCCCTCGATTTCAATCCTACCCATCTTCCACCCTCGATCTGCTTCTCCTGGTTCGGATTGGATCGGCTTTTATCCGATCCTCCATCTTTGAGGACCGCTCTCTCCCTGTTAAGAGCCACAGTTCCTTCCGCTCAGTCAGGCGTCTTTGTATTCCTGTTGAGACCTTCCCCCGCTGCCCAGGTCTTTCGCCCCCCCTCTCAGTGAATGCTTCTCTTTTTTCCCCTGCCCCCCCCCTCCCGGGTCCCGCTTTCATCAGTTTGCTTCACTAATTCCCCATGGACTTTTTTTTTTCTCCCCTTGCTCACCTATATGTCCGTCTTGAAGCGCTGACTCTCAGTTAAAGTTTCCTGGAGGTCCCAAAAGCCCATAAGTCCCCCCCATACACGTTTTTGCATTCTTTTACTGCGACCCTGTCCCAGATTGCCTTTTCTTATCCCACATTGAAGGGTGGAGGGGATCCCCTTCTGTCGCTTCGGAGGAGCCCGAAACACACCTCGTTTTGCCAATTTTGGTTTTTTCCCAACGCGTTCCCGTATCCAAGACCGTCCTGCTGATTATAGACTCTTTGTGCAAGTTGTCAACGCCCCTCCCTCCTTGGTGCTGGCGTCCTCCACCTTTCTTAGCCCATGAGCAGAGAAAGCGATTCCGCGTGGTACCCCCATGATTTGTCCTTATCTTCGCACTGTCACCTTCCTCTCTGTAAAGGTATCGTTGACCTTAAACCCCCCCAGGGGCGGCCAGTGCAAAAACGAAGCGTGCTTGCGTTCCTTGGTCTTCCCCCCCTGCTTCCCTCTTCCGATACTACGGAAGACGATAGTCAGTAATATCCTCTTCCGGCTGGACCCCCACACAAGGTACGAGACAGGGCTTGTCTCTCGCCCCCCCCCCCTTTTCCCCGCACTTGTGGCTCCCGTCAACGTCCTATTTAGTACACGTCATCTTTTAATGAGCGCGGATGCCTCTCCTTGACGGTTACCTTCAATACATCCCCTCGTATCATTTATTTTTTGAACGGGCCTTTTCATTTTTTGAATGATTTCTCTATGGCTTGGGAGTTCTAAAGTGAAGCATGTGCAAGCGGCTTCCCCTCCGGTTGTTTGCAATTCACACCTTCACTAATTTTTCCGATTTTGCTTTCCCCTTCGACGCCTTGACAGAATTGTGCCATGCTTTGAAACACCTTTCGATGACTGCCTTGATGTTCTGCCCATACTTTTTTTTTTCCCTTTTTTGGGTCTCTCCCTTGAACAAGGCTATAGCAAGTTTCCCTCTGGATGAGAACCCCTCATCTGTTTCGCTGACTTTGAAATACATACACAGTGTGGCACCCCCTTGTCGCGGTCCCCTACCTCTCTTCCTCTGATGACGAAACTTGGTAATCCCTCCAAATTTGTCCGTTCCTGCCCCTGCAGGAAAATGATTTCGATCCTGTTTTTGTTTTTTCTTTTTGTTTTTTCTTTCCTCCATTACCTCCCTCCTGCTCACGCTGCCGTGTTTCTGCCTCTTGTCTCCTCCCCTAGATAAATGAAATACCTGTCCTCCCCAGCCCGCCCTGAGCCTCTTTCTGTCCGCACAGCTGGAAATTTTTCAGGGAAGGTCCGAGTTTCGTCTCCCGGAGCCGAGAGTGTTCTGACAATTTGGCTCAGCACCTTCTTCTCTTTGGGTACTTCCTTCTTCCATGTGTATACCCCCTCTTTAGGGTGGAGTGCGGCCAGCCTACATAGGGCTTAATTTTCTTTTCATAATATATATTTCCACTCCTCCGTTGTTTTTTTTCGTCCTCCGCCCCGAACCCTCGCAATTCCACTGAGTTTTGCTCAACCCTCCTTTTTTTCTCACACATGACCATCCTAGCCCTCCTATCTTTGCGTGTCTCTTGTCAGTTCCTCTCCCACGCTTGATTTGCACTACCGATACGTCCTCTTTCTTCAATTTGCCGCCCTACGAACTTCGGGCGCATTCCGTGGGGTCGGTGTAGTTGGTCTGTAAAGCGTCATTTCCGCCCTTTGACGCTGCACAGCACACCCTCCTTGCACGTACATCTGGCTTTCTTTCTTTCCTCCGCCTTCTCTTTCAAGTCCAACACCCCAATGACACCACCAGGCAATTTTGCCTCCTCCCTTTTGGCCCCTCTCCCTGGACCGCCCCCCCAAAAAAAAAAACCCCCCAACACCAAAAAAACCCCCGTGTCCTTTTTTTTTTTTTTTACTTCCTGATAGGAAAGGGACTTTGACCGTGAGGAGGAGGTGCCCTGATGTCGGTAATTTTAGTCCCCCCGACTTTATGACGCGTCCTCTGTTTCCTTCGTGAATTCCTCCCGTCCCTGCCCCCTTCCCCAGGTGGTCCCCTCCCCTCCGCCCGCGACGGGAATGGTTTCCCCCTGTAGCTATTTTCATCTCATTCCCTCCTCTGGCCGCTATCCTTGCCCAAGTCATCGAGATTTTTGACTCTTTTTCCCGGGGTCCAACGGTCCCCAATGCGGCCACAGCCCTTTTTCCCGCTTTCCCGTTAGGCTTCCACGCATCCCTTCCCCCTCCACAGCGGTTCTTCCGATTCGCAACATGAACACATCTTGAACGGGATTCACCCCTTCCCTTCCTCCCCCCCCCCCCCTTTTCGCACCAATTCAGAAACTTTTTTCTCAACCCGAACATTAGGGATTTGTCACCCCTTTTTTTTTACCCGGCAATGTAATGGCCAAAGACCTAGACTTCATTCGACCCCCCCTATCAACTACCCAACCACACAACGTGATTTTACGCAATAAACTCGCTTTCGGAGCGCCCATCCAGTTTGATCCTCCATACTTGGGTACATGTTTCAAGAAGAAGAGATTTCCGCTCCTTCTCATAGACTTCCGATCAAGTAACTTCCCCGGCCCCCTATCGAACACTTCCTCTTCCACTGTTCTCCTGTCCCCGCAAGCCCATCAAACACCCTTTTACAAAAGCGGGTTTTCCCGCCGACTGGGTTATCCTTGATACTATATAGGAACGACTGAGATGGCCCAAAATTCTCCGACCCCTCCTGTAAATCCTTTTCTATTTCCTCGCACTTGAAATTGATATGCTCCAGTGGAGCGTTCCTTTTTTGGCCCTCCTTCCCTCAGTTGCTTTGGCCTTCAATTCCTGTGGCCACTTTCCTTCCTCCGCCTCCCGGTTTTTTTTAACTGATCATGCGGGGTGCAAAACGAGTTTCATGCGACACCGTCGCAGCCACCTATCGCCTTCCCCACTCTGTCAGAGATCCGCATCCTGCTTAGCGTTGCCGTCCAGGTTAAGCCGTGTTTGGGCCCTTCTTTTCTTTCACCGATTGTTCCTTTTTTTCGACTCCCCCAGGACTTGGCAAACGCCTACTGCTTCCATTGTCATATTGGCTTTTTTTTTTTAGCCCTGGATTTCCCTTCTTTTCCTCCACTTCCCCCCCTGGTTTTGTAAAGCGACGGTGCTGAACGCTCCCTCCTTAGGGCTTTTTTTGCTCGAAATGGTCCTCCCCCTTCAGCGTTTTCCCCGCTTTAGTCCCCTCTTGTACTCCAGGGCCTAGATGCCGCGCTAACTTTCTTTCCCTCCTCTTTAGGTTCCCGTCCTCGATGGAGTCTATCATCGTCTACACGATAGCCCCAGCAGAACCTTTTTTTTTCTCACTTGGGCATCTTTCGGTGTTCTTCTTTTTTCTCTTTTGAAAATTTTTTCCCGGTCCCCGTCTCCGATGTCACATCCTGTGCCTAGCTCAATTTCGAAGGCCCCCTTCTGGTCCTCTTCCTAGACTCGGGTTTTTTATTATGACCGTTTGCGGTGTACTTTTCCACCCCTGTCCCTCTCTTTTTTTTTACTTTCCTTTACGAGAAGAATTTTTTCGGACGCCTTGTATCTTTTTGACTTCCCGCCCCCACAGACCCCCCCAGGTGCCCTCGCAGTTTCATTTTGAGTTACCCCTTTTGACCGATCCCTCTACCCACTTTGACCCCGAATGTTTTCCCGTAATCCTCAATCCAGCTGTTGGGAGTTCATATTAAGGTAGGGGTGGTCTTACTTGTCGATGAATAGCCCGCCCCTTTCCTTTTTTCCCCCCGCGGTGCGGATTTTGGGCCCGATGAAGTTTTTGGTATTTTTGCCACTTCTCTATTGCTGCGCTTGTTTTTTCCCCCCCCCGATTGTTTCCTTCAGAACGGATTACGACCCCGTTTCAGCCCAATTGTTCTTTTTGCTTCTTTCTGACCAATTTGTCAATCCCATTCCCCCTCCCTTTCCCCCAGTTCATTCCATGCCATGTGTCAAATTCGACAGGGAGCCTCTTTTCTTGAGCGCCGCACCTTCGCCGAGCTCCGACCTTCCTTCAGTTTCCTCCCCCCCCTCCTGATCGCGGCAGGCGTCGGTCCAAAGGTCATCTGTTGTTACCTATGGGTCTATTGTGTACCTTTGAACGACCTCTTTTTTTCCCTTAGCTCCCTTTTGTTGTAGTACTGTTTTGTTTGCCCCCCCCCCCCCGGGTCCCAGCCTGCCTTTAATTCGACAACCGCTCCGCCTTTTTCCCTCCATCCCTTTCTTTGGCCTGGTACGTAGTTCTCCGTTTCGATCGTCTTCCTGACTACGCGGCCCCACTTTTTCTCGGGTATGCTTTTTCTGACCGCACGTGGCCCTGCTGGGGTTACCGTTTCACCACGAAACCCTCCCCAACTCCTTCGTAAAATCTGCCATAGCTGTCCCATTTTTTTTCGGGCACCCCTGTCCCCCAGGACATTAGTTCTTCTTTTTTCCCCCTCTTCGCTGTACATGAACCGTGTGTTCTCCCCGGTCCCCCGTGCACCCCCCCTACTTGTCTTGACTCACCGTTTTTTCCCTTTCGTGTTAAGCATTTTCACTCTAAGCCAAGTAGACTTTCTTCACTCTCAGAATTTTTGTTTTTACCCTACGAATCATCGATTTCTTTTCTGTCAGCAGGCTCTTTTCCAACCCTTTTTTTTGAGGAAGTGTCAAGCTCTTTTCCTTCCCCCCCCCCCCTTTCATAACCCCCCCTCCCCCAGGATGCTTTACATCCTCCGTGTCCGTCTTCGTCCCAAATCCGCCCCCCAACACCATAGCAACTTCCCCCTTTTTAATCTCTTCTTCTCTTGCGCGGACATGGCCGCACTTTTTGATTAAACATTTGGGATGAAAGTTGAAAGGTCCCTTTTTTATCTTTGCTTTTTCAAGCCTTTGGTCCCGACACGTGTCTTTTTTAATTATTGGGTTTTCCCTCATCTGTTATTATTTCGGGCTCCCATTTTCCCTCGTACTCCTTCCCAACGGAGATTCGTTTAGGTTCTCCACCAGACTTGCAGAATATTCAATCCCGGGCCGCTCTTCTCTCATGTCCCTTCGATCCCTCCCCCTGACCTGGGAAGGGTACCTCAGCGTTTTACACCCCCGTTCAACCTTCGTCTTCAACTACCGGGAATAGCCGCTCTTCTTTTTTCGATAAACTACCCTCCCCCCCCCACCCTTTCAGATATCCTTGCACTTTCAGTCCTTTTTTTCACGTGTTTCGGCTGCACCTTCCGTTACGCTCCATCGAGCATTAAAGTTCCTGGAAATTCTTTTTTTTTTTCCCCCCCCTCCGTATTTTTTTTCTGAGAATTCCCCGGACCTGTGTAAGGTCTCTTCTCCGAACCAGCTTTCATGGGCCCAGAAAGTTCCATGAGGTCCCTCATTTCAGAAGTCTCCACGTTGGTTCTTGTTTCTTTGATAGCCCCCTCCCTCTGTCTTCGATGGTCTCCTTCCCCATTGCAGCGTTCTTTGTTGAGTGCCCCACGAGATTTTTTTTTTTTTTTCCCCGGTCTTTTTTAGGCGATCAGTTTCCCATTCCCGCTCCATGCAACCCTTATTTTTTCTTCCAGTGTTTCATAGGCTAGACTCCTGCTGAATCCTTTTTAGGGCAGTCGTGCTCGCTCCTACCCACTTGACCCGACATATGCCAATATGATGACCCCCCCCCCCCCCCCATTTGTGATCTCCAAAATCCCGGTAGCCCAAGATTATCCCGCTTTGCCATCTACCCCCCCCTTCTTTGGACATGGTGCGGGGTGCAAACAAATTCCTAACCCTTATGGTTTCCAAGACCCCCCGAGACATCCGCAATCCTCGCCCCTTTACCAGGCCTCTTCCCCTATAGGGTGGTGGCGATTTTTAAGATTCGGTACAAGGTTTCCTTGAATCTGTCCCTTTCGGGTTTTATGTTTTTGAAACATTGGGTTCGATCGGCCCCCTCCCTGTCCCCGGGCCCTCCCCCCCCAGTTGGAAACGCGCATAAGGGTCCGCCCTTTTTTTACCCCAGACTCGCTCTTTTCCTGTCAATCTCGCTTTCTCCACTTTGTCCCTGATGATTGCCCCCCCTGCGAAAACTCTTCTCTTCTTTTTTGTCCTTCAACGACCAGTTTTTGAACCCTTCTTGGAGACCCTTGTTGAGGCAAACTTGGACACTTTCTGCTGAGGCTCAACGCGTCCCAAGCTTTTTCCACCGTCGTCCCTCGTCTTTAATCCATGGTGCTATGCCGAATACTGGCGATTCTGCGGTCTTCTGCCCTTTTGCCCCAGCTGGCCAATCGTGCCCTGTCACTTCACTAGAACCCCGACGTAACAATGATTGCCCTCACCCTTCGCGAGACCCCAGGTCCACTACTTGATTTCTCTAATAGTGAGCAGTTTTTTTTCTCCCTGTCCTCTTATAGTGCTGCAGTCAATACCCCCCCCACCTTTAGTACATTTTTTTTGAAACTGCTGATCCCCGTTCCCTTCCCCCTCTCCCGTCCCCCTTCCCTCCCTACACCGGAAATGTTACCGTTCTTCCTCGTTAAGCCGTTTTTTCTCCCTAAACCTCCCTTTTTTGAGTAGTGAGAGGATCCACCTTCCGCTCCCTCTCCCGTATCGTGTTCCCCAAAAGGCCTTCCTGTTAATGCGTTAATTTCTTGGATTCCTAATTCCGATTCTCCCCACCCCCCTTTTGGTCGGTTTCGTATGCTGCCCCTAACACACTCCTGTTTTTTCTTTTTCCCGAACACATCGCTCATCCTCTTGATGGTCCCCCCCCCTCCCAAAATTTTCCACAGCTTCCCTGCCGCACCTCCCGAGCCCCCCCCACCCCGGGTTCACAAACCGGTCTGCTGTCCCTATCCTCTGGTTGGCGGGCAAGTGCGACGCACCCTTAACGCCCACGCCCCTCGATTATAACTTTTTCCCTTCTACAGTCCTTTGGTATTGGACCCTTCGCGACTCAGAAAACCTTTCATCCGGCAGGCTACCCCTTGGGTGCTGGGGATCCCCGGCTTAGTCGTTTTCCCTACAAGGTCGTGTTTTACTTATTCTCCGTCTCTTCTTTCAGGACTCGGTTTCGGTGGCCTAGCCCACTTTTTTCATATGATCTTACCCTTCTTCCCCTTTCCGACCTCTCCCTCGCCAGGGACTTTACGATAGAACTCCTTGGTCCCCGCGATCACCTGAAAAGATCACCATCAATGATGCCCACCTTTTTTTTCTTTAATTCTCAGGGGCTGCGGCTGGTCTTCGTCTCCGGCTCCGACACTCCCCCCGCTGACCTGATGCGAACGGACTCTTACGGGCAAGAAGTCCGTTCCCCTGCAGGCGCTGGATGACCGCGGTCGTCTCTGTGCGGACACCCGGTCCTTTTCAGCCGTTGCGAGATAATAAAGCCTATCATTTCCGCGATTTTCCTCTCCCCCGACGATTTCCTTTCCTTCTTTTAAACTTTCCCCGGTCACTCCCAGTGATACCATGACCGGAGCCAGGTTCCGCTTTTTTCAGTCTTTGTCCAATGTCCTGTCCCTCTAAAACTCCCCCCTTTTGTCAGCCCCGGTAATGATTTTCGTTATGTAACTGCGGAGATCAGTCTGCGTATCGGCAGGTCTTGTATTGTGTGTGAAGGATTTGGCGCTTGGCTGCTTCTTTTGTTTCGATGACACCTTCGTTTTGAACAAACCTTTCCTCCCTGACCCTTTCCGCCTGGATGATTCCAAGTTGGGAAAGTTAATTGATCCAAGCGGACGAGTGTGCTTTTCTTGCAGGCCGCCGCCCTTTTTTTTCGCTCCCGGCGCCTGAGACCCCTCGTTTGGTCGGAGCCTTGCTTAGCCCAAGGCTTTTTAATTGTGATTTTGAGAATTTTTTACATGTTTCCGTTTCCCAGGTATCGCTTACCCATTGCTTTTTTTGGAACCACCTCTCGTGTTGATGGTTTTCTTTTCTCTCAGACTTCCTGGTTTTTGATACGCTTGTCCGGATTTCTTCCCCCTTCACGGTTCTTCTTTTCCCCTGCTGGGCCCCCAAATTGACCTGCAAGGCGGATCAGACTATCCCCGCCATGTGCTCCAACGTTTTTAGCAAATTGGGCTTTGAGATTTTTCGTCCCCCCCTTTCAATCCTTTCTCTTTTTTTCGCCGGATAGTAGGACTTTGCCCTTGTAAACTGGCCAGTCGAATTCCCCTATGCCCCCCCCTTTTTTTCCTGTTGAGACAGGTTCAATCCCCCTGTTCCGGATTTTTCTCCACCTTTTTGGCGGGAGGCAGCCGTGAGCTTTTTTCATTTTGAAATTAACCGTTTTTGCCCCGCTACCCTTAATTCACCGGCAAAGTTTTTTTTTCCTCCAGTCCGCCCCGCTCTTGACCCGAAGGCCCCCTTCCTCGTCCGACCAAATGCATAATGCTGCCGGCCCGGCTTCAGCCTCTTTTCGATGCTGCTTTTTTTCTCCTTTCGGCGACTGACACCGTTCCTCGCCTTTGCGAGGACTTCTCCCCCCCCTCTGCGTTTCCGATCCTGGCATGCCGCCTTTTCCCCCGGTTCTCGAGGACCTCTCAAGCGTCCCTCTTGTTTTTATCAGCGAAAGTCCCGTCGACGCACCAGATTTTTTTTCGTCCGCTTCTCTTCTGGCCAAAATCGTGGCCCCTATCCCCGTGCATTTTTTGCATTTTTTTTTCATCAAGGGCCTCCCTACGCGCCGGCTCTAGCCCTCCCTTTGTTTTCCCCTTCCCCTGTATCAGTGGTAGTAACATCTTTTCTTAAAAGGATCACGAACAAAGACAACTCCCGCTCCCTGGGTCCTTTTTCGCGACTCTTTTTCTCCTTAGGAAACGACCAGAGGACGTATAGTAGTTTTCCCCCCCAGCTGTGTGCGCCCCCCTCCTCGTATTAAGCGCCTCCCTGGACCGCCCCTGGAATGTCTGCCTGGCTACTGACTTATTTTTAATGGATATACCGGAGTGTGGTATCTGCAGCCTCCTACTACTATTTCCTTGCTCTCGTGGGCATATATATTTTAATCTTACCATTGGTTGTTCGAGGAAGATCTGCCCCCCAAGACGGTTCCCGTCCCCCTCTTTTCGAGCCCCCCCTCCGTTGTACGCCCAAAAAAACCAACAATTATCTCTACCCAGAGCCAGACCATAAAAGTAAGTTCTTGCCCCCTTTTCCTTAAGAACTTTCTCATACGCGAAAAGGAATTCCCCCCCCGGAATATAAAGTCCTCTTTATTTCCCAAATGAAGATCCCTTCCCCCCCGTCCCTTCACGTGCCTGCCGGCAGTGGTGGTTGGCGGCCGGTATTTCCTTTGTAAGTCTCCTTTCTACGCTACCGAGGACAAAAGAAGTTTCCATCCCCCTGCTGGCGTAGTTCTTCGCCCCCCTTTGGAACAACAATTGCCCAAGCCCTTCTGACCCCCCGTTGCAAGCCAAAGGCCGGTTAAGACCCCCACCTTTTCTTTTTTTCTACCTTATTTTCAATTTGACTATACCCTGAAATGCCATTCCTCCCCCCTTCGATTCTCCCCAGACCTTGATTGTGTATGGAATTGAAACTCTGAAACCAGAAGGATTTGATTTTTACCCCGAAGCGCCTCCTGCAGAATCTTACTTTCTTTAATTCGATCTGCCGGCATTCCCCAGCTCCATATGGCCGCCTCCCTCATTCAATTCTAGCTCAGTTTTCTTCCTTCTGCCCTCTTTAACCTTCCAAGAGTGGTAGCGTCTTCTGCCGGTTTTTTTCCCATCGCGGTTCTTGAGGTCCCCCTCTGACACACAAGTCCCCTTTTTCGCACTCCCTATGGAGCCACTGCCACCCGGCCCCCCCTTTTCAATACCCCCCTCCCTCCCTCCCCCCAATCGCTACCACATTACCGAAACCCCCCACTTGCATGTTTAGGACAACAGCATTGTCTAGGATTCGATTTTGGCAGTGTCCCTTCCCCCGTATACGGCTCCCCCTCGCGCCTCCTCGACCCGGCTTCGCCAATTCCCCAAGAGCCCCACGTTTGCTCGTTTTAGACATCAGGGCCCCCCCCCCCGGCTCCCAAATTTTCTCCCTTATCCTTGCTCTCGTCAAAATTTGCAGCTGCGCCGTTCGGACGGCCTGAATTTTCGCTTCCACGCTTTATAGGACGATCCCCTCGGAAGTTGAATGTGAACTAAAACTCCCAGCACCCCCTCCAAAACGCTTTAGGTTTCCCGCCCTCCCTGTTGTTTTTGATACCGTAGGTAGCCTCCCCCCCCCTTGGCCCTCGGCGCCGCATAAATAGCCAAGACTCTTTCTGCAGATATCTTCACGACCCCGCTTGAAATTTGCGAATTGGAGCGAAGCCTTTTCCCCCCCCTTCTCCCCCCGCAACTCCTTTTTTCCCGTCTTTTTGCTCCCCCCACTTAACTTCACACCTCTTCCCTGGACGCCATAAAGGCTTCCCCCCTTTTTTTATCCCCGCGAGTGGGTTTTGACCCACTCCTTCTCCCTTTGCAAAATTCCGCAGACCCGCTCAACGCCTTACCAACTCCCCTTTCTTTCTCTCACAGCATCCGGTTTTATCCTGTTAACCTCTCCTCATACCGGGTTGACACGAGTTTTTTTGACGGTGTTTCGCCTCCACATTTGACATTTTGCCTCAGCTCTCATCTACCTCTCTTTCCCCTGTTCATTGTCTTTCCCCTGGATTCAATGTTAACTTAGTATACCTCGACCGGAAGCGCCCTGGACTGTTTTCTTATGCATTCCTGCCTCCTCCTTACTTCCCTGTATTGTCGAGCCTGAACACATTGTTTTTTGTCTAGAGGAAGATTTCTTTTTCTCCTTCTTCTACAGCTGGACACCAGAGCCTCCTCTCTGATTCTTGCCGCGAACGTCCGTTTTCTTTCCCTCTCTTTCATCGATTTTTTTTTGGTCGTCGATAAGTACCTCACGATCCCCCCCCGCCCCCCCGCAGCCTTCGACTTATCGTTGGGCATATTTCTGGTTTTCTTTTTCAGTTGCAATCTACACGGCTTTGGTTTTGGGTTCTTGGTTTTTGGTCCCCCCCCCCAAGGATGAGATCGTCCCAACGAACGTTGCTGATCAGGCGAATTCCGCTCGGGGTGGCTTAATCTTCATAGGACTCTTTTAGTCCTGCAAGGAGGCCTCCACCGCGTTAACAAACCTCGACCCCTCTTATCAGTCCTTCATCGCAGACCCAATTGATTGTAGATCCTTCCCCTTCTCAACAGAAAAAAAACTGTTTTCACTCAGAGGATGATGTCGTTATGTCCTTCCCGGACCGAGAACCCGTGACCCCCCTTTCCCGCCCCCCCCCCCCCCCGTCCTGTAGCAGACCCCGTAATTTTGATCTTTCGGTGACCAAGGGGTGGGGGTTGGGTTCAAAAAACCTTCGATTTTTTTTCGTCCACGACGATCGTTGAATCGGTCCCCCGCCCATCGCCTTTTTTTGAACCGGCCCCGGTCTCCCCTTCGGAGGTTTTCTCGCTTTTTAATCGCAAGTCTTATTGGTCTTTTCCCATTCCCTGGCGATAAATCTCTGTTTTCCCTTCCCCCCCGGATTTTTTTTTTCGGTATTCCGCCATGAGACCGCCCCCTTCATTGGACTTGGTTTCGTATCGGCCAAATGATGAAAAAAAGCCAGAAATTCCCCATTTTACAAAAGGTTCTCCATTGCCGGGTGTGTTTTGCCACAGAAGACTTCGAAGAGGAGCTCCACTCCCCCGTTTTCGCAAGCGCCTCACTTTCCTTGACAGTTTTCCTTCGCCAACCCACCACATGAGGAAGGTTTCCTTGATTCCCTTACGGAGTCCGGTCCGTGAAACTGGCCTTTTTTTTTTAAACCATAATTGGGATCGATGGTCCCCTTGAACTGGCACGACCGCATGTCACACCTTCCGTTTTTGTTCTACTTTTCCATACTGAAGCTAATCAGTTTCGATAAAACTATTCCTGATCGCATCAATTTTGGCCCGTGGAGATTTTCGCCTTTCTCTGTACACCATCGTTGCGCGTTTTCCCCGCTTATTTCTTTTTCATTGACCCTTCCGCTGGTTGCCCGTCTGGGTCCTTCCCCGCAAAGAAAAAGATGAACCGTCCCCTTTCTAGTCATAGCTGACTGTAGCTCGTTCCCCTTGCCCCCTCAATTGCCGTCGTTGAATTTGTGATTATTTACACTTTCCCGCCAGAGTTCTCCCCCCAACCGTCCCATTCGTAGTGACCCCTCCTTTGATTTCAGGTTCCCCCCATTGTCCACTTGCACGTGTAGACGTTTTCATGAAGCACTCCCCCCCCCCCCCCCCCAATTGAAAAGAGCACCATGGGCCTAACCTCCTCCCGGTTGATTTCCTTTCATCGCGTTCTTGGGTCTCTACGTGCACCGTAGGAGCTTTCCCCCCCTTCAAAAGCTTCAGGACGGTCAAGTCACTCATCTGAAACCCTTTCTCCCCCCCCCCTGCAAGGTCCCTCATTTCCAAAGGGCCGGTTCCAGGCTTTTCGGTCAAAATTCTCTGGAACCCCCCCCCTCTAGAATAAACGGCCCATTTATGATAGATTTGTCCTGTTGGAGTCCCTCTGTATAACCCCCCTAGTTTTATGTCCGTTTCACGGCTTTGTAAAGTCCCTCGTTTTCTTTCCTCTGTATCCCCTCCTGTATAACGCGTTGTTTCAGTGAATGGCTCTGAGTTTGGCTCTTGGCAGAACTGTTGCGACTTTTTTCCTTTTTTGCCGCCATGTAATGCTTCCGATCCCACGACCATTCCCCTGCCCCCCGGAGGAGCTTTTTTTAGCGACATTAATCCTACTGGACTCTAACCCACCTGATCCTCCCTCCGGGACTTCCGGTCTTCATGGTTATTGGGAACCCCTTTTGCCCCACACCCCCCCTGTCCGCCGACCCCCCCGCCGGCCAACTGGAAAGATTAAGTGTTCACTCCAGCCCATCGGCGAGAAAAGGGTACCCTCTGAACCGACGCGGTTTTTCTTTTCCCCCTCCCACAACCGCCCCCCACGTTGGCGCTATCCCCTTCCCTCTTCGCAAGCCACTTTCCACTTTGCTTTCTCGGAAAATGTTTCGCTCATCCTGAGTCATCTTTTCCCCCTTTCCCCCCTGAC
>Ga0179593_1332689_pt1 | contig 15164 bp, 15 predicted proteins | sample CZODoug2_1_08_16_FD_185931 | JGI IMG/M metagenome (GOLD analysis project Ga0179593, IMG submission 185931) | Vadose zone soil fungal communities from Angelo Coast Range Reserve, California, USA - CZODoug2_1_08_16fungal (PacBio error correction) | ecosystem: Environmental > Terrestrial > Soil >... | reverse complement strand
AAAATTTTTTCTCCTGGCTCCCCGAGGTATCAGTCAAGGCGATCTACGATGCCGTACACCAAGCACTCGCGCGCCCCGACGATTCCAGCACTCCCCCTTCTTCCCTATCGGGAGGCGGATTTTTAGGGGCCTTCGGCCCGCGACCCTCCCTGGTCCCTACCCTCTGCACAATGGTTCGCATTGTCATCGTCGTCCCCTCTCACTCCCCCTCCAAGACACGGTTTTCAGCGAAACGTCTACTCCTTTGAGGATGTCGTGCTTCACCGTTCTCGGGGTCGGAGATGTGACCCAGCGAGGGAGGGCCATCATACTCGGGTCAGGGCCCCTCTGACGGCAGAAACTACGCGCTTTCTGCGAGTTAAGGCACGCTATTTCCCCGGAACTTTTTGTTGGGAACCTCACTTTTTTTCCGTTGCCCCTCCACTTAGGCGCAAATCGGTTTATTTGCAGTGCCCCTTGAGCGGTTTTACCGCTTTTCGACCTTTACGCCTCTCCCCCCCCCGAAAGGTCGCCCCCCTTTATGTTCTTTCCAGGGGGCTCCTGTTTTGGGACTTGTACATCTCTGATAGGGATAGGGTTTTGCCTTGCTTCTCCGTTGTTTCCCCCACCCCCCTCCCCAGTGACTCATTTCCCCCTTGGTCTGTGATGTTTTTTCAATTAGACCGCGGCGCCACGCCCGCACTCCTGCTTCTCTCTGACTGCCTGAAGGCGGACTTCGCCTTAGCGGTGGCTTGAAGCCCCTAGGCCTCCAATAGATGATATATTCGCGGCCACGAACCTCAAACACCCCGACGGCTTTGAGTACTTAGCTGTCGCAGCGCTTTCCGGACACACTGTGTCGTACGCTTCTTTTTTTCGTAACTTCTTTGGCATTCCTGGGTGTTTTCACACGAGAAATTTTGCCCCCGATAGGTGTATAGTGCCAAGGTCATTTTACTTTTCTCACAACGCGCCCTTTTCATTCTTTCGGCGTTCTCCCCCCCCTAACCTACGTCTGAAAAGTCACTTGACACAGCACACAGTTAGTCCTTCAACGCTATTTCGCCCCTCATTCCGCTGGGCGGTACGCCCTTTCGCGCAGGAACCTGCTCGATTATATTGTCATACCGAGGAAGTTTCCACCGTTTTTCCCATGAGCATAACATCCTACCGCCCCCCTTTTTCCCCCCCTTTAGCATGCGTGAACTTCGTGGCTTAACCCTCGTTTCACGCGGCCCACCCCCCCCCACGCCACAGAGCTTTTTGCCGGTTATATCGTTCTTTCCGACCTCGATGGAGCGGATTTCGCAGACAGAGTGAACCCCACCCCTTTAGGACCCTGCTCCCCCACCGCGCTAAGCCCGTGTTTAGAACCGCCGCTTTTTCTGTCGGACCCTCTCCGTCTCATCTCGTAGCAGACCGGGGAGAGGATCCTTCGGCTGGACCGCGATTCTACACATGACCACACGTCAAGCGCCCAGAGGTTGACTCCCCCCCTTATTTTATCGCCGCTCAGAACAGGTATCATTTCTCCCAACCCTCATGGCAGTTCACCGAAATACTCTCAGAGCCCTTATCCCATCTCCTCTTTATCACTCCTGCACACGGATTCCTAGAACGCGAACTCTCTTCTTAGAGACCCCTACGACAGATGTCATAGTAACTTCGTTTACGCGATGCTCCTGTGTCTCCAGTAGCACTCCTAGTTGGTCTGCGGACCCCGCTGTTGCCAGATGCTGTTTTACCTCCTTTACCACACGCCAGGCATCTTTCATCGGTTTGACCACCCCCCCATTCGACCAAGTCCTGCGCCCTTCCACGCAGAGCAACCATGAATGTGATTGGGGGGTTCAAGACCTTCTTTCTCGATGAAGGTCGCATGAGGATTGAGAGAGTGGCGGAAGTCCCCACAGGACCGGAGGCTTCGGCGAGTAGTGTTCGAAAGGTGTCGCTCAACCTTTCTCGAAAAAGTTGACCCGTCAGAGCATATTCCAAAGCCACGATAGCTTTATTATCAGCTCTTTTTTGTAATAAATTCCACCTAAAAACTGCTCTAGAAACTCTACATCTTAATTTTCCTTTTGTAGCAGCCCGTCCAACCATAGGGGCCCACGGTCTATTTGGCTGTCCAATCATGCTTGATCCACCAACTTTAAGCACTCCTACGATTGGTCACTCTGCAGAAATCTATGAACGAAGTTTCTCAACGCACCCTTCGTATAGTAGTAGGCCGATTTCTCTGTCATGGCCCCTGTTTCTTCTCTTCGGGTTAACGAGGGAGGATAAACCCCCCCGTTGTTTCGTTTAGCTGGTGGGGGCAACGGTGGCTGCCTTGTTCGTTTCCGGTAGCCCTTCATCTGCTGCTTGTTTTGTTTTTTCGCCCTACCACTGCGCCGTCGTACGAGGTATTCAAGGGAGTTCCGGGGTAATAAGAAGAACTTGGGTCCGCTTTTCTTCTCCTCGTCCGACAGTCAGCTGCCCTGGGAAAGGATCTGGTAAGTTCGGAGCGTTTTCCGTTTCTCGTGTGTACAGTGCTTTCCGGGATAGTCGTCGGAATCCATGAACAAACCTATTTTTTTGGTATGTCTACGGTTCGTTTTTTTCTTCACGCGTGGCTCCTTCCACTGACTCTACGTCGCTTGGGAGTTTTCTTTTCCGCTGTACGGGGCTGATTTACACTCACGATCCACCAGGTGGCGTATATTGAGGTTGGTTCCTTAGCAGATACTTTAATTTCTCCCTTTTTTTCTTGACCCTGCTGAGTGTTATATAGAGCACTACTTACAGTTCAGGTTCGCAGCTAGAGTTCTTTTGTGCCATTCTTTGTGCCTCTCATGCTGTTCCTTGGCTTCTTCTCTTACGATAAGTCCTCCAAATCATAATCAACCAAAACGGTCTGAAAAAACCCCCCGCTTGTAGCGTTCCCTTCGTAAAGGTTCATCCAAGACCGCTTTCTCTCTCGAACACCAACCCAAGAGGTACCTGGGGTCGTGGAGTCGATACCGATAGGGCTCGTTAGGCTTTGCCTCCTTTTCCCCCCCCTGATATGATTCTTGTTCTGATCTCCTCATCCCCTCCCGAAGCCTTAGAATATGTCCCGATTTGCTTGTCGACCGCGCCCTTTTCTCTCGTTAATCTTGGACGTGTGCTCCCCCCAGTGCCACCCGCATGGATTTTAGCCGACCGATTCGTAGAGTCTCGGAATCCCCTCGATGATCCCTTTTGGCCACTTTGCTGGTAGGCACATTCTCACGCGCCCTTTTCCCCCCCCCCCGCATCAGGCGGAAACTATCTTTTTGTTCCCGCTCGGCTCTTCGTCACCGACTCATGTTTATGGTGTTTTTTATTAAGGCAACCCCGCCTCTTGTCCCCCCCCGAGCGACCACCGACTTGCCCTAGCTTCTACGCCAAGCGCCGAGACCCCTTCAAATCCTGTCTTCCTCCAGTCACATTCGACGACCACCGAGAAGCAACGCCTAGGAACCCTCCTGCAAAGGGGCACCGATCCGCCCGCCATCGTTCTTCAGAGACCAAATCGCCACAAGAATTTTTGTGCAAGAACTTTTAGCCCCTATGTCCCATTCTGATCTCCATTGTTCCCGCTCCACCGGTTTGGTAGAGAAAGTTCGGAACGCAGAACGCTTGCGGCTGCGTCAAAGCTTGGTCGGTTACATTTATGAAATGTTGACCCCCTCCGTACCTCGAATTCCGCTGACGCCTCGTCCTAAGAGGCCTGATGTCCCCTGAATGTTGCCCGGAGTGCCCCCTCTGAACACTCTTTTGCTTCTAGCTTCACGTTTGGACCTGCTCTGCCGCGGGACGCTGTCGCTCTCAAAAACCAGTTTCGTTAAGCACGTCCCGCCATTCTTTTCAAGAGACGTCTTAGGCTTTCTTTTGTTGTTTGCACCCTCTTGTACTATGTTTCTATCGCAAGGTATGTCCCCCCGAAAGAAAACAAACATTTCCACCTTCGATCCTCCTACCGATCGCGCACCGCCATCTTTCTGTCGGGCTTTTTCAGAAGACCAATGGCCGGCCATGCACTCCCTTGGCCTGGCCTTACTTCCCACCTTTGCATCGAACCCCCTCCCCTTGCCCGCACACCGTGACAACCCCCGTCACCCACTACCCGTAAGGGTTTGTTGACACTACCCGTAGCTCTGTTGATCCGCACCGAATGTCAGATCGCACTCTCCTTCCGTGGTTATTCCCCCAAAACCTCGGTCCTGATTCGCGGCCAGCCGAATTCTTCTGCTAGCCCATAGACTTAGTTACTTCGAAGATGACCTCCGGTTCGCCCGGTTGATGATGGATTTAGTACGGGCCCCATGCTCTGGAAACAGTTCTACGCGTCGATTAAACCCGTTAACACCATTTCCCCCATGAAAGGGCCAAGGCTCTAAGTTGCCCTTCTTCCCGAGTCCCTGACTTGGATTAATCTCCTGCAATGTAATATTAAGAGACGCTCTCGGCTGAAAACGTCCTGACAGAAGGGACTTTGGAGGCTTTTTTAATCATACCTTGGTGAGGGGGTTCCGAACAGTTGCCCTTCTTACTCTCTGTTAAAAAGCCTTCCGAAAACTGTTCGGACTTCAGTGGACATGTGGGGTCACCTGGATTCCTGGCGTTCTTGCGCGTTGGGACTATGGGGGTAGCGCACGCACAGATCGGTTTACCCAGATTTTCCGGCTCGATCTTTTTGGAGATGCTGCGGGGCCTCTTCGTGGGCTGGGGTTAGTCGATCTTTTCTTTCGTGAGTTCTTACCGGGCCGCTTTTCTAACTTATGAGGTCTCGGAGTCCCTTTGACTCTTTTTCCCGCCCAAGTTCGGTTGCATAAACGGCTGTGAAAGAGAGGGAACCGTGCTCTAGATCACCTTTTTTGGCACCCGAAGTTGCGGACGGCCCTGTCTTTTATTCACCCTAGGCCGTGGATCCGGACTTAAGACCGTTACTTGTTCGGATTGTTATTGGGAAGACTCGATGCCTTTTTTTTGCTCGTTTTCAGTCGATGGTGGCTATTGCGCAACGTGCATAGACCCCCTCGACGATGATTCCCGTATTCCATTAAGCCTTTTTTTTGAAAGCCCCCGTTGACGTTCCCGACGAAATTTTTTTTTTCGTGTTCCTCAACGAAGGTAAAGATTGAATTTCTCGACCTCTCGATCCCCCTGCAACCTCTTCGTGGAAACTCCTTGACGTGGTTTTTTACACCCACCGCATGTGAGCTTTTTCTCTCTTGTGCTTCGTTTTGCTCCCCACCAGGGCGTTCCAAGCCGTGTTTTTAGGGGTATTCACAAGATAAGAGCCTCCCCACCCTAGAGGTCTGTCCTAGGGCGGAGATACGCTCGAGCCGTGGAGTCCTGTTTCGTTTCCCCCACGGACGCGGTTCGATCTCAGTGCCGGAAACTGCTCTGGAGGATCTTTGTTACGCTGCTCTGACCATAGTCGTCCCCTTCGTCCTCCGATGCTCCAATTCCCAAGGATGCTGCATTTTTTACTCCTAAGAAAGCTCTTTAACACTGTAGACAGCGACTTGGCTGTCCCCCCCCCATTTCCCGCTGAAGCGTGCTACATGACACACGCTCCCGCTTCGTTGTACGTTTTCTCTCAATCTGCTGCGTCTGCCCCCCAAGGAGCGATCTACTCCCACTATCCCCCCCACCCCAGAAACCCCGCGCTCCCGCCCCACGATCTCTCCGTAGTCTTCATCTCTTTGAGGCTCGCCCTGGTGTTCTTGCGGTTTTCGGTTCCGCTTTAGGGTTGCTTTCTGTGTTCTTTTGTCTCAGCCGTATGTTCCCTTTAAACCTTGATGTTTCAATCTCAATTTTGTCAAGCGGGCCCCCCACAGGAAAAGCGCCATAAACGAACCTTTTTTGTGGTCGCCTCCTACTACGAGCTCCCTCTGCCCTTCCCCAGTCGTCGTTTTCTGGGGTCGCGGCCGGTTTTGCTGCGCGCTCCCCCTTATGAGACCAGGTCGGACCTTCATCCATCGGGGAGTTCCCCTCCGTAGTCCCTTATTACCCCCAGGGTTATCCTTTCCCCTCTTCTGCCGACTGCTTGATTTCGGAGCACGCCGCGGATTTTCGACAGTCCTCCGCCCCGAGTAGAAACACGCACCTCCCTCTTCGCCCCAGTATTTCAGCGTTCCGGCGAAGGCTCCCTGAGTAGATGATTACGAGGGTGTTCGGGATGTCCGCGTAGTCCTTCCTCTGCAATGCCGGGCCACAGTCAGGCGATGAGTCGACTTTTTCGAACTGCCCGGACTATTGTTATAGACAAGTCCCACCTATCTGAGTCACACAGACCTCTCTAATACCTCGTCGTTGTTGTTGTGATTCTCTTCGATCAGATTGAAGTAAGATGTCCCCCGCCCTCTTATCGCTTTCGACCATCTCCTTACCTTGCGGCTGCCTCAGCGCCCGCCCTGCGGCACGGTATTGCAATCACGTAGTATACTTGCTAAGATGACTGCCTACGGAAGTTACGATATGGGAGACTGTCTTGCTGGCTTGGCCTGAACCCCGACGCAATTTGTCCGGCCTTGCCCCTCTACCCTGAACTAGGGCATGTTGCCCGTTCCCGACTTCCGAGTTCCTCCCAAGCACCTAGGAAGACGTTTGTTCCCTCATTATCCCGCTAGAGGACTTCCCGTCTGAGCCTTGTCTTTTTCCCCCCTCGGCTCTCCCGCCCCCCTCCAGGACCGTCACATCCCTAGAGCCTCTTCGGCGATTTTCGCTGTAGACTGCGCTAGTGATGATGATCTTCCAGGTGAGGAGAAACCCTGATGCGTTTCGATGGATCCTAATGAGCTTGTCGGCCGCGCCTCAGTCTCATGTTGCCGACCGCGCCACTTTCCGGGCTTTCTGATCCGTGGTTTGCAGCTTGTGCTTGCATTTGTTCCGGGCAGAAATTTGCGTCGCGACCCTTCCGGTGGTTTGACATCAGGAAGGTACCTTTCCCCCCTCCCCCCTTAGCGTTCCGCGCCTAGATCCTACCAGTCACACCACTCGTCCGTGGCCTCCGCGGCGCAGCTCAGCTCGATAGACCGCAGTAATACCCTTTTTGATGGTGGATGTGATTCTCTTGTCATACTTTCCCCGGCACTTCAGCCTTCTTTTTGTTCCATCGGCAATCGCTGGTGCTTTTGACCCACCCTCGGGCGCGATCGAACGTAACGGTCCGTTTGTCACATCGAGAATCAGATTCATTCTCCCCTGGAGGTTCTCTCTTAATAGGCATCTTTATCGTTGAGGGGATCAGGGCCAAAAGAGAATGGCAAAGTAAACGGGCTTCGCTTATGGCGCCGTCGCCTCATTTTTCTCGCTTCCATCCCAGTCACCTCGATGCTCCGCCATATCTTCCAAGATACTTCGAGACAAAGCTGGATACCTCCTTCCTCGACCCATATCCTCAGGGTTTTCTTTTCGGTCACGCCCGTCTTCTCCATTCCCGTCAGGTTCCGCCGGCCTTGGCGGTAGCCCGGGTGAAACAAGTTTTACCACTCGTAGGGTCCCGTGACCGCCCCACGGATATTCTATATTCAATCCTCTCTTTCTTCATATCTGCCGTCTTTTATCAAGCTGAACCCGTGTGCTCTTCAAACTAGTCATACGACGTAACCCCCCCCTTAGGAAACGTGCAGGGCTACTACCTCTTCTTTTAAACTCTGGTTCTGGGCACCTATGCCCTTTGCTTTTATCGTCCTCCCTATCCCCGCCCACCGTGCTATAGCCGACATGAGGGGGCTACTCTATTCCAGACAGTCAAGAACCGTTTGCGGTTCTCATTTGCTAACCACAGGCACTTCGGATCCTGACGAAATTCCATAATTAGAAGTCTTCCCTCAGTTCTGCTGCGCCTTTCGAGCCCTCTTTCACATTTCCGGTCGGTTCTTATTTCTTTCTTCACTCTCTCTTTCCGGCTGAAGGCCCCCTTTCACCACTTACGTTAGCCTTGACAACTGAGTATGGTGAGATGTGACGTTTCATTGACGATTCACGGTACCGCCCCCGCTGGTCCATCTTCACCCCGGTTCTATCGCCTCTTCCCACCCTGGTCTAATCCCGGCGTCCAATCCTAGTAGTATGTTTTCGCTGTGGGGAGGCATCATTGTCCCTGTGACTACGCTCTTTCCTAAGCCGTCACCTTTTGTTAACCCCCGGAATAGTTTTTGGCTCTGCCTGTCACGCATTTCCTTTTCTCCCCTTCTTATTTCCGTTTTTTTTTTCCTTGAAGCAAGGGTGGTTGAGGAAGGTGGCCGTCCAGGAAGGTGATTCTTGCCATTTTGGAATCGCGGCCCACTCCTGAAGCTGATTGGGACTTTTTTTTTCTACGATGGTTTTTTCGCATGTCAGCTGTTCCGACTGTTGGTTTTCTGTCTGAGAAAAGGTGTAGATATACGGAACGTTCACACCGGCGTTCTATTGTGGAATATTTCGGTATAGCCCCGGTCACCCCCCTTGTCTCCCACGGTGGTGCGTCTGCAGCCAGCTTTCCCCACCGCTGAAGCATGTGTTTGCGATCCCCGGAGATGCGCATCAAATTATGCTCCGCCCGCACCTCCGTTCAAATCATTCCATCCTTCCTCTTCGCGGGCCGTGCTTTTTCCCCCTTTTCCCGCCGTATTTCTCTGACGGAGAAATGACCTAATCCGTTAATAAGTTTTCGGTGCCACAAACGACTCCAGCTTTACGCCGCGAGGCTCCCTTCTTTTTTCTTCGTTCCTTCTGGCTAGACCCCTGTTTCTGTCGGCGGGCGCTCCCCCATTTTGACATCTGCAGAAAATGATGGAGAAAGGTTCTTTTCTTTAGGATAGAGCTTGATGCGTTGATGGTACTTCCACTTTTCCGCTTATACCCCCCCACTACCTCTCCGATTGTCGGCGCTTAGATCGTTGAGGCGGGGACTAGATATTCTCATCGTGTTCTTCAGCCTGCTTTTTTAGCCCCCCACGCCTTCTTCCCCCTGCATTGGAGGACATTCTTATCTGCCGATCGAGTTGCGCGGGGCGAACTTGTTTAGCGGACGACCGGTTCGCATTGCCTATCCGTCCCTTCAACCCTACCCTCCTCCTTCGGTTATCCCGCGCCGAGCGGTCTTTTTTCACGTAGAAAAAAGATAGGGTTCCTTTCAATGACGGAGATGGTGAGGGCCTGCGGATTTGAGACTTGCGGGGCGCTGCACCCGTTATGCAACCCCCCGTCCCCATGACATTCGTGATCACGTCGACCGTCGTTCACCGAGTAGAGAGCTGGCAGGCATCGGTGGCGATGGTGCTGGCCGTCCCACCCCAGGGGGCTCTATTTCGTAGCACCACCCAATTTGCAAATTAGCTTCTGCGAATTCTCGCACGGGGTATCCTGGGACGGCAGGCTCCCCCCCCTTCTTTGCCCTCCTTTCGCCCCTATCGTCTTTCCTCTTTTCCTTATGGCCCCCTCCCTACCGGCTTGTTGCCGCGCGCATAGATCCGCCTTCCCCCCTGCTGAACCCTGTGCAGATGATGTCGTCTGTGTCCTGGTTCAAGAATTTTTAATTTCGATTCTCTCAGCAGGTGGTTCAACCTTTTGTTGCTCAATAGTGGTGAGTATTGACTCGCGGTGAGAGGGCGAAGCCAGCATTCCCTCCCAGCGGGGAGGTCCCCTGGCCCTGTCCCCTGCTCCTCTGACTGAGATGTCATAGAAAGTAGTTGAGCGAGACACGTCCATCCGCCAGCGAACGCGGTCGCCCCAGCGGTGCCCCGAGCCCGGCTGACCCCCCCTGGCCGCACTACCTCTCGCACTTCTGCCCTCCTGTTGCTCGACAGAAGTTGCACTACTTTCTTAATAATCTTAGCGTTTCCCACTCCTCATCCTGCTTCGATTCGTTCCTTTTCACCTCCCCTTATTACCTCGCTTTTTTCCCCCTTCCTCCTCCTTCCCCTTTGGGTCCCGACCGGACAAAACTGATCCCGCCCCGCCTGATATTGCATACCCGCGAACCATTGCTATTTTGAGAAGGTTTTCGCCCTTATGTTTGGTCTAATTCGACGTTCTTGCTTTCCACACCCGCGCCCCCCCCCACAATTCCTGCTTTTCTCTTCTTTCTTGGGTCCCTTGACCCCCCTCGCCGCAAAAAGAGAGCCGTCTGAGGCTTTTGTATTTTTATAACCCTTTCTCTTTTGACCCGAACACTGACACCCTTTCTTTTCCACCCTTTCCCTTCCCTCTAGTCTCTTGTGGTTACTAACCCTGGTTGCTAAACTCTCTTCGCATCAACAGTCCGACATCCAGGACATTACCTCTTTCGCCGCGTACCTAAGAAGGTCCCCGATTCTTGAATAAATGTTGTCCCCCTACCTCGCCAGACTGATGCTTAACGTTCCCTCCGCCAATCCGGGTCTTCGTTTTTTTTTACGCGTGATCCTATCTCTTGTCCCATCCCCTCTTGAACTTGCCCCTCTCCTCAGCCACGTGAGAGTTCGTGCCTCGGGCCAGCTTTTTGATCGGTATGTTTGTTCTTCGACCTTACCGAGTTAGCGATCGCGGTAAGTCATATGCTTTATCATTTTTTCCTTTACGACCGCCTTTCGACAGGTTGATGCTCCCCCTTTTCCGTCCCCTCTTCTACTTGCCAACGGCCTTGTCCTGTCTCACGCATCCTCATTATTTTACCTGTATACTCCTCAGACCCATGCCCCATCAGCACCTTCCCCCCTTTTGCTAATTCTCCCTTCATCATCCCAGTTCTTACGGTTGTGTCCCCCTTGATACTCCCCCAGCGGCATGCCCTGAGTCCGGTGTCATGAGTGTATGCATCTCGAACACGTTTTCCCTCACACCCTTCGCTAACAACGAGACTGCATGCCTCTCGTTCACGGGACTCCTAGAGTTTAGGATGCGTCCTGGCCCTGACCAATCACAGTCGCCCTGCTACCCTAAAGACTAGGCTGGCGAAATGACCTTTCCCCCCGAGACTCCGAAGGCTTCGTTTCAACTATGAATCCCTCGGAAGCCTTACAACCACCGCCACTTCCCCTAGTTGGTCCTCTTTCCTCGACCCTTAACTTCCCCTGCCGGACGTGTGATCTGCTCCTCGCCCGCGACTGGGTTTTTGCCTCTCTTTAGTCTTATGGTGTAAATGGTTGTCTGCCAAATTCGAATGCTGAGCTCCCGTTTGAGAGTGGTTCCTACTGACTAGCCTTTAGGCCGTTTTCCCTTCTCCTCTCACCGGTCCCTTCATGTTCCGAGCCGCCGCTCGACCCCGGGCTGTTATTACCGGCTTCGCTCCCTATTCTCCCGGTCCCCCCTGTATACCCCTCTGGCTTTTTGAGGCCGGGTGTGGTAGGATCCTGATCTTTCCTATTTTGTTCCTTCCCAGGACCATACCTCCTCCTCAACGGCGGAGAAAAGCGATAACAACTGTGTCATCTGTTACGGACGGAGAATTTCGTCTGCCTCCAACTCGCCCCCCTAGAACGCCCTTTTTACTTTGCTGGCACGCGCAGGACGCAGTGTTCTCCATACACGTAACCTCACTGACCGTTTTGGAACAATTTTAATTTTTTGATATACGCGCTTCCCCGACAGTTTTTGTTTTATATCACGCCGCCCCGCGCCTCGACCTTGCTTTATTGTTGAATCTCATCTTGCGTTTGACCCTGACTCTCCCCGTCAGGGTGAGGTACAGAGATGCAGCCTGGGGAAGATTCAGTCGACGACATTGACCTCAACGAACCACTCCCCTGTTCCAACCGCTCGATTCACCACGGTCACGACCTATAGATATAGGAATAAGTGCATAGCCGAGAAAAAGCTTTTTTATCTCACATTTTGGACTACGGCTCCTCTCGTGGTATGCGGGCTGCACCATTTCTTGGAAATACTGGAATTTTTCGTTTGAGCAACCCCTTCCCGTTTCTTCCCCCTTTTCGACACTTCCCTCACAACTGAGTCGGTATCTGGCGCGGCTTAGCTTTACTTCGCGTTAAAGGGCCCAAGTTCCCTTTGCAGCGTGTGTTCTATTCCGGGAGCGCGCCCCCCAACCCCTCCTAAATCCCGCAGCTCATCGGGCTTGTCCTTCAGCCCGTGACAAAATGCATGTAAACCCATTAGACTTGGTCCTCCGGTCGTCTGTCGGTGGTGCGTCTCCTACCAGCGGTACCTCCCCCTTTTTCTCCTCCTTTGTTCACTAGAAACAGGCTTAGCTCACTACTGTGAACCGTCTGGTACACACATCACAATGTTTCGTGACTGTGCACTTGTACTTTACCTCCGCAGCCGTACTCGTAGGTGTCTCCATTCTGTGGCCCGCTGACCTCTAGCCAGATCCCAACGGCCCAGGAAGGCCCCCTATTGGCACCGCCCCCGATCCTTTTTTGGGAAGTCCTACCATTCACCGTTCCTGTCCAGCGCTTTCACCGTTAGTGTGGTAAGTTTTGCGGATCGACCTCGTTCCCTCTTTAATTTTTTCCCATTTTCTCGCGTCTCCCCTTGCGTCGCTGTTGACTCCTTTAAGCGCACGTAGAGTCAGGTCATGGCTTCTGAGCATTCGGATCCTTTCCCGTGCTTTTCTGTGCTTCTTCTTTTTTTTGTAGTACTTCTTCTCCTTTCCTAATCCGCTCGCCATACCAGGGTATAAGGACTCCTCCTCCTCCGTTTGTTGTTGGAGAGATCTTTACATGTCCCTTGCGTCGGACTTTCGTCCCTTGCCCCTCTGCGTCGACTCCTCGTATCCCTTCTCTTCTTACGACGATGCCGCACCAGACACCTGTTCAGCCTGAAGGGGCTGTTTTTTTCTTTTCGTCGGCAACACTGGTCTTTTTACCGATTGCCCTGGGGGCAATTCCTCTATCCGTACCCTTCCCCCACCACCCACGTCACGCTGACGATCGCGACGAGGGCTTCACCGTTTCGTCTTCGGCTATTGAAACCCCTGTTGGGGCCTTCCGCTTTCGGTAAGTTGGGCTCACTTTCCTGGACATGTAGAGCGTCTCTTTCGGGTATAGGCGCTGTACCGGGCAAATCTCAGTCTTGTTCCGAAAATTCCCCGTCCTCACTTCGTCCTCACTCCTTTTTACTGCGCCCCGCAGTTCCCTTCGCACCCGTCACCATCCCAACCCGACCCCCACTAATAGCCACACCCAGCCACAACAGGCGTTTTCTGACCCAATTTTCTCTGGCACGTTTTCCCCCCGGCAGCTCACATATTCGGTTATCTTGGCAAGACTGAGGTTGTCTTAGTTGGGGTTTTTGCAGTAGCGCGGGCCCTTGCTGCCCCAAACCGTCCTTTCCTGTTTTTGTTTCCCCCTCGCCTGTTCTCAGCCCCGTCCGAGCCGCGCATAGATAGTGAGAGATTTAGAGCGTGGGAGTTTGCTGTTTTTTTAGCTCGCGGTTCAGCTGGGGTCCGTTTTGCATGTGGACCAACAGACCTTCTACCCCCTCGAGATGGTCTCTCCTTCTCCTGTTGATTTCCATCCGATTCGGCCCGATCGATTCGCCCTGCTGTCACGCACCCTCCGCGTCACAGGAGTTACCATGTTCAGTCCTGCCTCTTCCCCTAAGGCGCGACCTAACGGACCTATCGGTCACCCCACATGAACTAGAATGCCCCCAGCTCGTTTTGTTTTTTTTACTTTGCCGCGTCCCACCGCCACCCCCCCGGCTTTCCCTCCCCCTCCCTGCCAGCTTCTTTACTCCCCACTTCCCCTCTTTCTTCCCTCCCCTCCTTGACCGACTCCGCTCCTCGCTCCCCCCCCGCCCCACCTTGTTAGCGCCCCAACCCCATAACCCCTCCCCCGACAACCTCTTGCCCATCCATCCCTTCCTCCCCCCCGTGCTGCCATCTTCCCCCCGCCTTCCCCCGTCCCCCCTACCACACGCACCCCCCTGTCCACTTTCCTGTCCAGCCTTCCACTTCGCCCCCTCCCCCACCTCTCCCCTAGGACCAGCCCCGCCCCCTTCTTTCACTTACGGTTGCCCACTGATTTTCCGCCCCCTCCCCTCTCCCTCAGCCCGCCCTTACTCCCTCCCCGCCCTTTCCTGCATCCGATAACACACCCTTCCACTTTCGCTTTATGGAGCACCCGGTCTACTCCTCCTTTATCCCCCCCGACCGGCTCTCCTCTTCTTACCTAATCTTCTCCCCCGCTCTGTCCCGTCCATCCTCTCACCGAAGCTTTGCCCCCGACTCGGACCCACGCAGGAGAAAAGAAGGACGAGCAGACGACAGAGGCGAAAACTTTCCCTCGAGAGGACTCGACGCCGTTTTTCTGCGAAAGTGTCCCCCCCCTTATTGAGGCCCCCCGAGGTTAATTTTGTTCGCCATTGCTTCGTCAGGATAAAAATTTCTCCCAGTTCCTGAGTAGTATACGTCTCATTTGTAGTCGTTTTTCGGTTCCCTTCGCAGCACTTTTCTTTCCTCCTGTTTCCTTAGCCGTTTACAGATTACCTTGATGTAGTAGTTACGGTTAGGGCGAACTTGTCTTTCCAGTCCCCAAGCTTTTTTTCCCCTTAAGGTCGTTGCGTTGGTATAGGCTTGACTCCAGAACTGCCTTTCGTCCTTCTCTCTACTATCGGAATCCCCCAGTCTGCCTGAAGTACTGGGAACAGTCGAATACAAGATGCAGCATGAGAATGCAGGCGATTTGAACCCCCCCCCCGACTCTGTTCCCTCTCAGTCAAACTCGCCGGCACTCTTACGCTTCGGTTATATACGCCCCAAACTGGGCAAATCGATGATCGCGGCGGGGGTTTCAAAAGAAGAACATTCGAACCTCACGACTTTTCCGCACCCCCCTTATTTCCCTCGTCAGCCAACCGCCCGACCAGAAAAGTAGGACGTTTTTAGTTTTCTACGCTCGCTAACTATTCCATAATTTTTGTTCCCAAATCGCCCTGTAACTTCATACGGCGGTCATTTTTCTGCCACCCCGGAGTGGGTGGTTACATTTCGCTTCAAAAGATAGACATCCCTCTTAGACACTCCTCTAGTGTTCGCGTATTCCGTCGGCCCAGAAGGAATATTTGTTGTTGTCTCAACCCGCTCCAAGGTTATTAAGCTTCAGAAAAAATGACCCCCCTTCGGAACCAGTTACTCTACGCACGTGGATGTTAACGCCTTTTTTATCAAGATTCCCCAACGTTTTTTTAGAAAGGCTTTTCCAACAATAGCAATAGTCTGTCGGAATAAGTTGTCTGATTTTCATGCA
>Ga0179593_1461517_pt1 | contig 15165 bp, 12 predicted proteins | sample CZODoug2_1_08_16_FD_185931 | JGI IMG/M metagenome (GOLD analysis project Ga0179593, IMG submission 185931) | Vadose zone soil fungal communities from Angelo Coast Range Reserve, California, USA - CZODoug2_1_08_16fungal (PacBio error correction) | ecosystem: Environmental > Terrestrial > Soil >... | reverse complement strand
CATGCCCGGCGCCGACGTTCATCATCTAGGGATTCCCTACTGCAGCTTCCCCGAGGAGATGGCCTCGATAATTCCTCGTTCCCCCTCCGAGTTGACTCCAAGGTTTGGTTCATCTGCGCCCAGTCCCGGCCTGGTTCCCTTGCCCCACCGTACGCGTTCTCTTTAAGACCTTGTGACCGTGAACTGGTTCTATATCAGTCCAGGGTTTCCCCGTCCAGATCGCGCCAATGCCCTCCCCAATTGCTTTAATGAAGGACATTGACTTCAGCCATCGAGTTCAGGTCCGATCCTGTGTCGATGCTCCCTGGAGGGTATCTGTCCTTCTCATGGCAATTCGCCTGGGTGCGTTCTTTGACCATGTCTTCACCTTCTTTTTTACGCCATAACACAGAAGAGGTCCGCCCCTCGGACCGTCCGGGTCACCTGTCCCCAACATCGGGCATCTGCGGCATGCCTTGTCTGCAGGACCCCTCTTTTCCCCTCTGTGCCTGATCGAGTTCATCCTTCCCTTGATCTCCCGCCAGCCTCCGCCTGGGCTCTACTGGTGGCCGTCGCGACCTTTTAGCTCGAAGCCCGTCCTGATCCGAACAGTTCCAGGGTTTATTCGAGTTTCCTTCCGGGAGATCATCTTCCCCCTTGAAGTTCCAGGCCCCGGTTTGCTCATCCTCTAAGTAAGACTAGCGATGTTCTTGCTCCCCCGTTAAAGTCTCGAGAAATCTCCTGAATCTCTCTTTTCGCTTTCCTTTCTTAAGCCATTCGCCGGTGGTGTTTCCGAGTGCTAATGCGGGTCATCCGGCTTTATGTAACGCCTGCCCCCAGAGGGTTCCCGGCCAGAAGACCCAGTTTTTCGTTAAGCCCCCCTCCAGTAGTGTGACCGGGCCTAGACTCTGACTTCTCCTGTCGCGCTGCTTCTTGAGCATCTGGGGACCGCCTGTGCTTACTCGTTCGGCATCGCGATTACTCCTTTTATAAGCCCCGCTCAGTTCTCGAGACGGGACGTCAGCCCCTTCGGGCGGCCTTGCCCAAATTCCGTCTCGTCTGAATTTTAAGCCTTCGGACGCCATGCCCTCACTCCTTCTCCTTTTTAGGCCTGGCGAAAGTTCCCTATTAGTGTTTTTTCCGGTCCTGTGAACGATGCTGGCATAGTCATTCTTTCCTCCCTGCCTTGGTCCGGCTGTCTCTTCTTCCCCCCCTTTGGAGGAGGGGTTAGCCACCTGAGACCCCGGTTCGCCGGACCTGCCTCCTTTGCCCGGGCTTGACTGTTTTCCACGGTCCGTGTTTCGCGGAGTTCCTGGTGAGCGGTCTTTCGAAGCAGAGCAGCAGGTCCGTGCCCTTTTTTGTCGGGCATCTCCTCGGCCCCTCTCCCCCTTCCCCTGTTCGCACTAACTGCCGTTTAAAACACACTTTTTATGCATACCTTTACCTGTGATGTCCTCCTTGGTCAGCTTTTGTGGCGGATCGGCGGATTTGTGGGACAACCAGGTGCACCCTCTTAACAGATCCGGACGGTGCATGATCTTTTCGAGCGGCACTTAAGAGGAGGTTATGAAAGAGCTGAGGGGTTCCTTCAATATTTAAGCCGCTGATTACATGCCTTCCGTTTTCCTATGAAATGAATTTAAGCCTTAGAAATGTTTCTCAGAGAGGCACTCCCCTGAATCCACTCTTCTGCAAAGTCGATGAGGGCTTCCCCTTGTAGGCGAGGCCTTTCGAGTTAATTGCGATTTCTACACCCAATGTCTTTTTTTAGCACGTTTTGTCCCCTCACCTACTGTCCGGTTCCGGTCCGAGCGTAAGCTCCCGCCGCGGTCCTTGCCCCTCTCACGTGCCCAGCTCGTGGTTGCTCCCCGGCTTAAGCTGTCCTTTTGGGAGGACGCTTCCGGTCTGTCTCTCTTGGTCACTACCCACTCTGAGCAGCCCGGGGGTTTTCTCCACCTCTTTTTCGGCCGAACTGTCCCCCCAAGTAAGCCCCAACTGTCCAGAATTTGCTCAGTTTGGGGCCGCCACTGTTGGTGACCTACCCATTCAGGCAGATCGGACCGGTGCGCTCTTGGAAGAAGGCACCCTGTTTATGTTGGGGGTGCCAGCGGGCCTGTTCTCCTCTGCAACCCCCCCAGTCGGAGGAGATCCTTCTAGCTTTCTAAAGCTCGCACAATCTTTATGTGCCGGTTTCGGGCTGCCGGTGATTCCCCTCGCCTTAGGGAGTTATAAGTTCGGACCTTCACGGAAGACCCCGACCCCAAGTTGCGGCGCAGTTGATTTCGCGAGCTTCCGATCGGACTTTACCTGTCTTAGTAGTCCGCCGGACGTAGGTGCATTGGTCCCTTCACGCAGCGTCCTCCTTTACGTAGAACTATGGTAATGCACTGCGTCCTACCGCTAATGTTTCTCATCCATCGGGTGGTTGTGAGATTGAGCCCTGGTATCCCCATTGGCGGTAGGGAAGTTCTCCACAGAGGGGGACGGCTCAGGTCACCGATTTTCCCTCAGAAGAGGAGTGTCAAGTTTACACGGGCTTTTCAACTATACGGTCGTTGATGCGAGAAGAGAGACACGTAATAGTTTTCTTAAACCGAGTCATTCTACAGATCCATAATGGGGGGGAATTGTCATTTACATGTGAAATAGGAGGCGTTCTGTACCAGATATTAGCCTTTACCGGACTATGTTCTTTTGATCGCTGTAGTCCGATTCTCTGGAGCCCGAACGTTATGACTTTGGCATAGTAGGTTGACGCTTGGCACCCCACTCTAATCGATTAGGTTTTTTCGCTTCCCCCAGCTTGGACTGCACGGTTAACAAGAAGGGTTGTCTTTGTGAGGGCTTTTGTTTTGAATCAGCTGTTTGGTTTTGCCTGATGGCGTTCAGGCCCGCCACTTTTAACCCAAGATTCCTGCCTAAGGGTTGGTCGTTTTTGGTGACCCCTCCAGCCCTTTGACAGGCCCGGGTCCGACACCCTCCCCTTCCTTCCCCGTTCTTGTCTTTCGCACACCACGCCCCCCTCCGATCCGTCCCCTAGTGCAGGCTGCCTCGCCGGTCTCTTCTCGAGCTCGTACTTGCCAAAGAAGTTTGACTCACCGGGCTTAGACAGGCACCCCCCCTTTTGAAAGAACGCCGACACCCGTTGTTAGACCGAGTGGGTGTGCACGTTTCTCTCCGAGACTGTTGATCCCTTCTCCCCTTGGTCCGTCACCATGGCGCCTCTTACTTGCAGAACGTTTTCCGGCTGGGAATAACGTCAAGGAAGAGTCACCTAGAGGGTTGAAATTTTTTTAGATTTCAGCGCCTATTTTACGAATCATGTTTTGAGGCGCCTCTAATCAGTCTGTCTGGGATCTAGAGAGTGTATTTAATTTGGCGTCCAATGCGCCTGCTTACCTTTTTTCGTATAAGGTGCGTAACCTTCAACCATTGGCCTTAAGACAACCTGCAGTTTTTCAAGAACTTCTGTTAGACTTTTATATTTTTTCCTGAAGCATGTGTCGAAGTTTTACTCGTGGAGCCCCCCTTGTCTTCAGATGCCCTGTAAGAGTGGCTGCCCGTAAGCTTGCGGGCCGGTGCTCTAGCGTTGGAACCAGGAAGATCCGAGAATATTCTTCTCAAGTCATGTCGCGCACAATTAGGGATCATGGCGGCTTTTTCATTTTCACTCTTCCTTGATTTTTATCAACCCCCGCCGCCCTTCGCCTCCCTGCGAGCCTCCCCAAACCGCAGCACCTTTTTCTCCTTTAAGGCACCGACCTGAGGTCAGCTTGCCGGCACATTGCGTTTTTCCCCGCCAGCACCCAGGCCCGCCACTTAACCTCGAAGTTTTTCACGTTCGTCATAGTGGATGCGCCGTTGTTTCTTTACGTCAGCCTGGCGGCCGGCGCTTTTCTTTTGCTTTCCTTCTGACGATCATGAGCCCCTTTTGTTAGGATTATGTAGCATTTTCCCGACGACCCTTTAGCCGGTACTGCGACAACGGAGTTCCCTTGAATGGCGAATTTCTTTTTTTCCACATCTTATATTCTACCTCCTTCCCCTTCGTGTTCTGGGGTGCTTACGCCATCAGGGTTCTTCTTTTTTGCCGGTTTTTAGAGTTGGGCATGGTTTTATCACACGCCTGGTCTCCCGATCACCTCAGGAGGCCCCCCACGGGTTTTTTTTACCTTTTTAGTTTCTACGTAGTTTGGGTCCTACGGGATTCTCGAGGTTTCCGGCTAATACAGCCCGCTCTTTCAGTCTAGTATCTCTTGTGCGCGCATCTGTTCCCCCGTTTGGTCCTTTGAGTGATTTCCCTCGTAGAACTCGCCTGATCTTCCCGGGAATTGTTCTTGCTTCCTTGCCTCTGACCGCGTCAGGTTTTTTTTTTTTTTTCACTCCTTAGACCCGGCTCCCTTTGGCTGTTCTTCTCTGAACTCCCCTTGTCCTTAGTCTTCAGTTGGACCCTTTTGTTCCAGGTAGCTGTCCATTTTTCCCGATGGGGCAGTTTTGATGATGGTGGCCATTTGTGGTTGCCCGAGGTGCTTTCCTTTGCTTCGTGCGTTCTTGATGGTCCAAGCCGACCTTCTTTTTTAAAAGGTCGACTTCCATCCGGGCTACTGTTATATGGCGGGTTACCTCAGGGATCCTCGAGAGACCTTCTCTTTGCTGTTCAATGATCCAACATATGCAGGGCTGTCGCCGGCGTTTTTTTTTGGATCTCTTGGCGGCTTTCCCTTGGCCCCTGCTTATTAGAGCTTTTTTATTTTTCACGCCGGAGGTCTTTTGCATACCCTCGGACTTGTTGCCCGCTTTTTTTTACTTGGACTGGGACTCCGCGATCCCAGTGCGTGGCGTCAACTCGATCCTCCTTTATATCGGAGGGGCCCCCCAAGGCCACTGGCCCGGGACGGTGGAGTCATCCCTGTTGCTGACATTTGGCCGTATTTTGGTGGATACCCCAGTATCTCTCTCTTTCCGACTTTCCCCTTTTTTGGTTTTTTTGATTTCCAAACGCCACCTACGCCCTTTTCCCAGACGCCCAGTCAACGACGATTTCTCCACCGCCTTCCTTAGATGCCCTCTCTCCCGGTTTAGTAATCACGAGTTGGACGTGTCATCAGTTTCATGGAGACCCCCTGCAAAGGCCCCTTTTCCCCACCCTTGAAGACCTCCAGGTATGTCAGGAGTCTAGTTCCAACGGCCCCGCCAAGTCGCCTCCAGGAGCCGGATTTTTTCTTTCCTCCCTCATTAGCACCCCGAAGGTATACATAGTGTCATTTTTTTCCCTTGGTACTCCACACGTTCCCCCCCTTTGGCCAAACTGAGCCTGCCAGTTTTCCCTTTTTTCTTGACTTATTCCCACTTTAGCTTGGTCCCCAAGACGCTTCCGAGAACTCAGTTCTCTCCCTCGGCCACCTTTTACACCATTCCGCAGGCCTGCGAGGCGCCTTTCTATGCCCCTGGAAACGGCACGCTGGACATCCGACGAATCCCGATCCCTTAGATGTCTTCCGACAGCGCTTTTTACCCTCCAGCTCCTGCGACCTGTTCCTCAAGGACGACCTTTTCCGCACTGTTTTCATCACGGTGCGCTCCCCTTCCGCCGGCGATCTCCTTTCCCTTGTCACCCTCCCGGACCAGGTGCGCCCTTCAGGACTATCTGGAATGTTGGAGAGTAGTCCCTCCCGCGACCCGGATCCTCCTTCCTCGTCCGTAGATAAGTGGCAGCCCTTCCTTTTTTTGAAATCAGACGGTAAATCTCCTTTTTTATTAATATCGGTTGATTTCTCCTGGTTCCTTCATACACCATTCCTTTTATCCCCTACGATGCCCCCCCCACCTGGCATGGAACAAGGCAAATCTTTCCAGGCCTTGCAAACAAGGTGTACCCTCTGTCCTCGCCTCTGACCTTTCCCTTTTCCTAGGAGCACCGAACTTTCCTATTGTCAAGAACTTTCTTAAGGTCTCTAGTAACATGACTCGCTCCTCATTCCCGCCGCTCATTATCTGGGCCATTCCGCAAAGGAGGGTCTTTCCGTTACGGACCGACCAGGAATTTTCCAATGATGCGCAGCGCTCGGAATGAACTTAAAAGACTTTTACAGGATTTGATCTCTTTTATGGGTCGCACTAAGTTCGGTTTCCTGTACATTTGCCTGTGCCGTCTCATTGTAGTTATTTCTGAAAGGAACGCCGCTGTTTCCCGGGATTGATTTTATTTTTAGCGACCAATTTTGACTAGGTTTTCGATACAAGGATTGAACGACCCCCTGAAGCTTTCTCAAAGAGCCATTTAGTGCCAACCCTGCGAGATCACGCCGGCAGTGCAAGATTTGATCTTTCTTGAATTCATGGTGGACATTCTTTTTTCTCCTCAGAGCAGGCCCGGGCCCGAATGGGCCATCCCAGATACGCGCCGGTCACAGGGCCCGTTTTCCGTTTGTCCTTTTCGAGCCAGTTCGACACCTTGTTCGGAAAAACCCCGTGTGTTTTCGCATTTTTCACTCCATTTTTTCATGTTAAGATACCTTTTCCTCCTTTCCGTCCCAAGGGGATTGTCCCCCAGGCAGTTTCCCCTTTACCGACCCTAGACTAATGAGGCCCGTTTCGTTTGATGGCAGGGGCGGACTCTTAGGCTTTTTCTCAAAGATATTCCTCCCTAGGACCCGCTTCCCTTATTTCGCCGCGCCTTAGCATACCCTTCCTTTTCCCCCTTGACCACGGTTAGTCCCCTTTTTCGGCCCGCTCCGCGCTTCCAGCGTATGACTCTTCCTAGGAGGCTTCCCTGACCTCTCTGCGGGCCATGCTCGGTTCCAGGCGATTTCCGTTTGGTCAACCAGTGGGAGCTCGATCTTTCTCCTAGGTGTCACCTTCCCTTCTCCGCCAAAGCTTCTTCAGCTCACTCGCGGCTGCCCGCCCCTCACGTTTCGTCTCAGCATGTAGGGGCCCCTCCACCGCTTTGAGCAACGGCCCCGTCGTTCACGTTCTCCGGAGTAGCCCCTGCCTTTCCGTGCTTTTCAGCTCTATTTTCACCAACGCAACCTTTTCAGTAGCAGCCTTAATTTGACCAACTCGGCGTTTGCAATGCCCCCTGACCCAGTGATGCCCAGCACATCACCTTTTTCTCCTCCACTCGGTTTTTTGAACTTTCTTCTGAGTTCTAGGACGCGACCAATGGGGTGGCCTCTTCCGCAGTTCCCCCTCCGGTTGAAATGAGGGCTTTGCCCCCCCCCAAGTCTTCTTGGCAGGGGCTCTCCCTCGCGTCTATCCAATGCCGAGACTGTTCCTTTAATGGGCTACGAGCTATCACCCACCGCGGCGTGCTACAAATCTGGCCTTGTCTAAGACCATGCCCCCAAGGGTTTTCCTCGTGTGCCTCAGAGAGATGCCTTTTGGGTTTCAATTCCTCCAGGAAGGATTTCGTTGCTCTTTGTACGTGACCCTCCGCGCTTTCCCTGAGTCTTTCTTTTCCTTTTTCGTCTTTTTCCGATAATTTGGATCTCTCTTCCCCTATACGTTGTTTGTAGGCTCTCCCAAGGTAGGTTTGTTTGTATCTGACCTTGCCACCCCTATTTGAGCATTTCCCTCTGGCTACGCGGTACGTCACCGAGGCCCCAGCCCAGCTTCCCGGAGGGTCTAGAATTCTCTACCTTCCTTCGAAGCACTCCTTCGATCCTGGCCCCCACTCTTCCAACTTAATTTTTTTCTTTCATATTCGTCAACCAGGAAATTTTATCCTCGGCGGCGTTTTTTCTCCTTGCTCCCCTGCCCATAACGGCACCAGCTCGTCTTTTTTTGCTCGTGGAGAAGAAGTCCGTCGATACCCCCGAATCCCCCCATTGCGCGGATGGGTTATCGCGCCCCTTCCCTCAGTGGCACCCCGACTTAGGAAATTATGGTCCCTGCTTCGGCGTTGTAAGCTTCCAGCGCCTTAATGGTCGATTAACGTAGTGTCGCAGGTTGAGTTCTTGGCTTGGGCATCAGTTGTTCTTGACGAATTTCCGTCGGAAATGCCTCAGCCGTTTCAAACAAAGATTTTTTTTCTGGTTCTTTATGGTAGTTCCTAGGAGCTATCCAGCTCCACTTGACCTTTCTTGTCGCCTTCTCCCCACCGAAGTTCCTTTAAGCCGTTCCTTTTTCCGCCCCACGCCCGCTGATCCCAGTGCTAGTTTGAGAGGGTGAGAGAGCTGAGTTTCCCGGAAAGGAGATTCAACAGGGGCACGGAGAGACTTTTCCTCTCTCCCCGTGTTGGGTTGACTGGGGAAATACTCCATCCAGCACCTTTCCCTCTCCCGATCCAGAGATTTTCCTTGGACCCCGATTGAAGAGCTTCGTAAGTTCCTCAGAGGAGACTGTCCCCCCCTGTGGCTACTTGGCAGTTGGGCGTTCGGGTGTCACCGGGCCCAGCGGAAATAATCCCTTGTCTCTGAGGTCGCGTCAACTCTTAATGCGTTTTTGGCCGTAATGACTGCCTCAGTCCCTCTGTACTGGCTCGTGGAGCTTTTCCTTAGCTTGGTCCACGACGGGGACACAGGCCCCCCCTCATTAGCAGCTCCTCTTGCACTTGAACCTCCCACCATATACCCTCCCAACCCTGCGTTTTTCGTCCTTCCGTAGTTGCGACCCCTTCTAGGACGTCCGTTTTCTCCGTTAAGGTTAGAAAGAGTCCGATGGAATCCCTGAATCTTGGCTTCCTTTTCGATATGTCATGCTCCTCCCGAGCACATGATTTGTCACCTTCGCCTATCCGCGGCCACGTCATCCTCGTTCTTTTCTCAGGCGGTTTTCCCTTACCCCCTTGGCGCGTGACCAGAGGGTTCCAGTGCACCCTGTTAGAACCCTCTCCATGCACGGCTTTTCTCGAGAATCCACCAATTCAGCAACGTTTCCCCCCCATCGGCTCCGGTGACTACCTGTATACTGCACCGGACCGTTTCGTCCCCCCGGCTCAGTTCAATCGGCCTTTAACTCCACGTACAAAGCGATTCATCCCCCTTTCACTTCCGGGCTAGTATTTTTTTCTTTCCAGCTGGGCTAGACGATGGACGTTCCCCTGTCTCATTGAATTCTATCATGTCGCGTGATTAGTGTCTTGGAGTCATGCTCTTCCGATGGCCTCCCTTTGATCAGTCTGCGATCCAAGGCTGTCAGGGGTTAAGTTCAGTCATTCTCGCTCAGATTTCATCTTGTCACCCTTCTTGTTTTGATAGGGTGTTCCCCTGCACGGTTTCTTTTTTTTCCATCGCCGGGGGTTCTACGCTTGATATGCACGCTTCCCCAATCAAGTCGGAGAATTTTTCCTTACTTTCCCCTGTCTTTCTCAATTAGCTTGACCCACGGATTTTTTTCCGACCTTTAGGTCTTCTGGATAATTCTGAGGAATTGGAGCCCCTTCCCCAGAAATGCCTCTGTTCTGTCCTTCTTTTTGCGAACCTTTCCCTGTTTACACGTTCTTGTCCTCAGTCTATTGGCCGGCCGTACGTCCGTTTAGAATCACCTTTCTTTTTTTTGGGGTTTTTTCCTTTTTTTCTTGCCCCCCCCCCCCCCCACATGGACCTTTCGTCAGGTCGTCTTTCTCTTTTAACATTTCTTCCTTGCCGTAGTTCGGCGTTCCTTTCTCCCCCTCGCTACTTCGGGTGGTCCAGCTTTTTTGTTTTTCCAAGGTTTTGTTTTCCCTCCTGGGAGGTTGCAGGGATGGTGGCAATTGTTCAGCCGTTTTTCTTGGTCCGACCTCGCTTGCCGCTTCTGATTTCCCAGACTCAGAACCTCAAGGATAGCTTCATCGGACCTTGGTCTCCCCCTTTGACATGATAGTTTTTTTTTTCTCTCCCCAGCACTTCGCAAGATTGTTGTTTTTCCTCGCTTGTTTACTCCCATGGATCTATCACTGCGCGGTGCTTTGGATCAGTTATATGTTTTAGGCGGTCTTTCGGACATCTTATCTCTTTCCTTTGACAGTACTTTTTTCTCAAACTTCCTTTTTGTCCCCGTGCACTTGTCCCTGGCATGGGGCGTCTCCATTCAAAATTCTTTCAGTCGTGGCGTCAATTTAGATGCCCTCGGACCCTCCTCTTCGGGCAGGTACTTTCGGGTGTGAGGAATCCCTCCTTTTATTCCCCCCCACCGTTCCGTGGCGTAGTTTGTTTATCTTCTCTCTTCCTCCCGTTTGTATGAGTCTACCCTTTCCCCACTCAAAATAAGCGGGTCGTCAAGCCTAGGGATTCTCCCCTGACCCGGGCAGTTTAAGGAGATGGACCTAATCTTCCCCTTTCTTTGCCTCCCGCCCTCTCCGCCACTGAAATGGCCTCAGTCATGAGACGCCAAACCCTTACAGGGTCCTGTCCCCCCTTTTCCCCCCGAGTTCTTAACAGATTTACGGTCAGGCTCTTATCAAGATACCCCTTTATCCCCCCCTCTCTCCAAAAAGTCTCGACGTCCTCCCCAATCCGCGCGGCTGCACCGAACTGAATTTTCCCTGGACAGACCACCTCGAGTCCTTTTTTTTCTTTCCTAGGGTCAGGTCTCCTGCTTGTCTCCCCCGGCCCTCGCCAAAGAGTTTTTTCCGCTGGGTCTCTCGAATGTTAACCCACTTTGCTTGTCCTCCCTCCCACCCCAGAGCAAAGCCCATACCCCTTTTCTTCCCCCCCGTCCCCGGAACCCCTGTCCCATGACCCCTTTCCCCTCGCATCGTCCTGCCGAGTCTGTCTCCCACTACCTTTCAACCAGATTTCCCCTGACGCCGATAAAAGAGTTCTCATTCAGAGCTCTCCTCCCTCGGACGACTTTCCTCCTTCTTGGCCCAGTCCCTGCGTCCCCTTGGCAAGGACGACTGATCGACCTCTTTCACCCTTTCCCTGTATTCGAGTTCCCGGCCTTCCCGCCTCCTTTCTTAACATGAAATCCGTTCCCCCTTTCCTTTTGCTAAGTATCTAGGATTTCCTAGTCCGTTTTTTTTTGAGTGAGCTCCCCCCTGTACTCGTATCATGATTCCCCTTTTCGGCCTTCCCCTCTTTCCGTGAACTCGCCCCTTGCTCAGCCTATCCCGTTGTGTGCTTTATCTCGGTGATCTCCTTTCTTTCTACTCCCTCTCAACGCCTGCCCCACGGCGGTGGGAAACCGGCCTCCCTCCCACCCTGTCTTGTAAGCACAGATCCCCCCCCTCAGGTGTTTGACCCTTATTTCGAAGATGCTTTTGTCGAACTTCTCGTTCGCGCCCCCTAGCAGCCCCTGATTCCTTCTGCCGGTAATTCCTCTCAATCCCCTTCCTCCCCTGCTTGATCGGGAGCTTTAAGGCAGAACAGGAGCGGACTTCGCTCCCCAAATTCCGCATGTAATGAGCAGACGCTATTCCCTCTCTGACCCTCACTTTCCCGCTGATTAGGTTTTTTTTTTCGCAATTACTCTCTTTGGCACCTGGACGGTGAACGCTTTCCCTTTTTAGCGTAGGATGCCTCACTGACGCCCTTTTTTAGGTTTTTTTAGGATCCTCGTCGTCACCCACCGGGAGGGATTTTTCCCTTCCATTGCACGCCGCAGTTCAGGACGCCCTTCGTGACCCCTGCTTGCGCGAGCCCCTCCTTCGACTTTAGGCTCGGGTTCCTTTACCGGAACGGGCAGACGATTCTCCGTCGGGCCACGCCCCTCCTGGTTCCTCCCCCCCCCCGCTGGTTTATTCCGCCTCGAGGCAGCTCGCGCAAAAGTTTTCCCAGCCGAGACAATTTCGCCAGGTTTGTGAACCCTTCAGTTTTTAGTCTCCCGTCCATGGTTGTTCGCTGATACATTCGCTGTCGCGCTCTTCGACGTTGCTGTTTCCCAGGCCGTGGCCCCCCCCCTCGACGGTAATTCTTCGCCTGTTCTGAGTAGAGTCTGCACGGCCTGCCTTGAATCTCTTTCTTGCTCCTCGACAGCAGTTGACCGCTCTTCTCGACGCTGTTTCGGAGGCCTACCCTGAATGTGCACATTTAAGTTACGCCTCCGCGTCGGAAAGGTCCCCCGCCAGTCGCATTCGTTGTGTGAGGCCTACTCGGTCTCGTCTCGGCCTGTTTAGCTTTTCGGTCTAGGATCCCTAAACACATTTGGAGCTCGATCTCTTTGTACTCCCCCTTTCCCTTCCGTTACGGTGCCTCCTTTCTCGCAGCTTTCCCCCCTTGATTAAGGACCATCCCCCCTTGGTCGTCTCAGACATTCTTTGTGCGTCGCACCGGACATTTGAACGTCTGGAAATCGGTTTTCTTTCCCTTTCATTCAGTGGACTGTGAGAGCTCCGATGTCACCCTAAACATTTTCCCCCCCCTCCCCCCGTTGGCTTTTTTGAGACCAAATTCGGCGGCCTTTCTCAATTGCCATCGTTTCAATCCCGACTTCCCCCAAGAAGTCCCACATCACTGGGAGGATGCTCCCCTCTTTCTTGGGACTCCCCTCCTCATTAGGCAATTCTAGGACAATTTGACCTATCCATCTTTGTTTCCCCCCAGCGGAGGCCATGGCTTCCCCCCCATTCTGACGCGGGGCGGATTTTTCCCGATTGCTTCTCGCCAACGGCCTCGCCTTTTCGGCGATGGGTCCTCTCCCTTTCTCATCGCTACCGAGGTCCTCCACAAGTTTCTTGCTTAATCAAGGCACGGATTTTCAGAGTTAGTTGTGGCTTCTCCGAGTTTTTTCACCGGCGGCGAGCCTTGCATTTTCCGAGCATCCAGCTCCGTTTTGAGATCCGTTTGCCTTTCCCTTTTTACTGGCGGCGCACAGTTCCTTCCCCGGGGATGACGAGACCCCTCCCCCCACCCTCCCGTGGTTATCATTTTATCCCCCCTTGTTGTTTGATGAGTCCCAGGTCTTTGTTGTAGTAGCGTAGCACTAGGTTGTCGGCGCTTTTCAATTTCCACGAAATCTTTTCCCACCAGAGTTTACCACCGCACTTCTCCCTCCGGGGCTTTCCTCCCTAAGATTTCCCCGTCATAGCAGACTTTTCCGATCGCGTATCGGCTGACAATTCACTTCATTTTTGGTTCTGATCTTTTTCTAGTCTTCCCTCCTGGCTTCCTTTGATGATCAGCGTTCAAATCGACCTGCCCTTCCCCGGCTCGTGGAGACTCTGCATCGGCTTTTGCCCCGCCTGCCTCTCGTCCTGGGTGGACTCGCCCTTTCCCCTTCTCTGAAAACTGCATCATACATTTATTTCCCTGCGGTCGACGGCCCTCCCCTGTGTCACGAACAGATGCCTTAAGCCGAGTTTTTGAAAAGCGGGGAGGTACCTCGCCCAGTTTGGATCTTTTTCATTTTTCTCTTTTTCCTTACATTCGGCCCGGCGCTCCGTTTTTTCTCCAAACCTCTGCGAGTGTCCTGTTGGTGAGAAGGTGTCTGTTGTGACCCTCGTAGCTCTCCAGCTCCAGTATTTTTTCGACGCCCCAGCTCATACTTTTCACCTCCGTTGCCCCCCCCTTTTTCCCGCACCACGACCTCCTTTCTCGACCACTTAGGTTTCCCATCCGCGCGTGTGAGCTGCGTTCCGTACCTTCTCAGTCCGTGACTTTTTTACAACCTCCAGAATTCGATCATTTGTTGTTGAACGCATCTCCCCTTCACTGCCCCTTTTTACCATCGAGAACGTTAGGTGGGGGGGTGCACCCCCCTCGAATCCTATTGTTTCTCCGGTCGGCGCTCGTGAGTTGACGGCACCTTGTTCCCCTCTTAGTAATTTTCTGTGTGAGGGGTCTCCGTTAACAGTCCTCTGGTAGAAATAGGTTATGACTGCTTAGGTTCAGTCGGAGATTCCGTATTTTCCCGTGAATCCTTTACACTGCCAATCCTGAAAGTTAGTCAGGTTGAGATTGTTACAGTCGATGTCCCATGGGGGGGACCAATTCCCCCCAAGCCCGATCCCTCCCGAACTCATATGCAGGAGTGACGCCCCTTCCGTCTCTCTCAACCACCCAATCGTTTTTCGTAATAAAGGACTGTTGCGAAACTTTCTTCTTTTGGAGCTGGGCTGTGGGAGCCCCTTCTTCTCGGGGGCTGAAAAGTAGATGGACCGGTCCTGATCTGCTCTTGGGCTGCAAGACTATCAGGATCGCTTCCCTTCCCGAAGCCTTTTCATTCGACTTTTTTTCCACGCCGGTCCTTCGGCCGGTCAATCTTTCTGCAAGTGCATCCCCTTCCCCCTAGCAATGTGTTGAGATCGGAGCGACCCTCACCCCCCGCAAGACTTTCCCGCGCGTAAGGTTATCCGTTTAAGATGAACTCGGCAGATTTCCCCTTGAAAACCTTGGCCGAGGTATTAATACTTTTTTCCTGACAGCCAACTACCCCCCCTCGTCTCAAGGAGTTATAGTAGATGACTCACTCAGTGGGCGCGATTCCCCCTTCATTGAGGTGCAGTAAGCATCCTTTTTTGGCTTCCCGCCCCCCTTCCCTCGCTTCGGAGGACTTCCCATGGATTCGACTCTCTACAGCCGTGTACTTCTCGACCTTCCACGGTGATTTCCCCCCTTTTCAGCCCGCGACTTTTTTTTCGTCAGTCCCTATCGTTCTCACTTCAAAACCCTTCGGGGTATGGCTCTTAGCCCGCTTGGTCTGATGGCCGTGTCTTTGTGGGACGGTTTTTGATCTGAAAGGCTTTGTTTTTACGACGCGCCGAGGGGCCCCCCACTTGATCTGGATGCTCCCCCCTTTCCCTTACGGAGCTGCTCCTTTTTTTGCGGATAAGTGTCTACTCTGACTGTCTCTGTCCTTCCCCTCCTACCTAGGTTCCCTCCTTGACTTACCCGAAACGGGATAACGTCTGGTACGTGTTTTTTAAGATGACGGAAGCCTTCCTCCCTGGGTTCCCCGAATAATTTTCTTTCTGCACCTTCGATTCTCCTTGCCAGTAATGTTCAGGAGGCTTTCCTCCGTCTTTGTCGCAAGGCTCCTTGTATTTGAGACCTTTTTTTTTCCTTCCCCGATGAACTCACCTGAGGCTTTTTTTTAAATTTGTTGTTTACAGGTATTTTTCATTCGGTATGACTTTTTCTTGCCGCGGGCAGTTTTGGGGTGCCGACAGTTCCCTCGAACTTGATGTGCTCGTTTTGGTTATTTGAGTTTTTCCCTTTACGCCGGTGAAGAACCTTTTCCCTCCTCCCCCTTAACTGTTTTGTTTTTCCTATGGAGGGTTTCACCAGGGAGCCCTTACACGATCTTCACTGTCTAGATTTCTGCATGAGA
>Ga0179593_1381033_pt1 | contig 15165 bp, 23 predicted proteins | sample CZODoug2_1_08_16_FD_185931 | JGI IMG/M metagenome (GOLD analysis project Ga0179593, IMG submission 185931) | Vadose zone soil fungal communities from Angelo Coast Range Reserve, California, USA - CZODoug2_1_08_16fungal (PacBio error correction) | ecosystem: Environmental > Terrestrial > Soil >... | reverse complement strand
GACGCCAAGGAACGTCACTGCTTATAATTCCGAGAGCCCGTGCCTTCGCGCGACCAAGCTCCCTTGAACGTGAACGGACGACCCCTTCTCGCATTTAGAGGTGACCCCTTATGCGGGAACTATAATTTCCTTTTCCTTACCTTCCCCCTCCCCCTTTTGCTCAACCATGATACTGCTACACTTCAGGTTCTTAGCCAGCTTCACACCACCGCTTCGTGAACCCCTTCTTTTTTCCCAGCCGTCCGCGCAATTTTTAAGGGTTTCTATACCTTCCATTCTCAGTTGGAGTCTATTTTTTTAAGACTGCGAACTCCCCCCTGACATGGCGAAAATTCCTCTGACTCTTTTCCCACTGCTCCTGGTGGTACCCGAAACAATCGTGACACTCACGTACCCTAACCCCCCCATCTATAAGGTGATACCATAAAATACCTACCCTCTTCTCTTGCCTGGGGCTTCCTACCCCTCGCCTTTTTTTTTCCTAGTAGACTATTCCAGAGGAAGAAAATGCCCGCCCCCTTCATTTTTCCTGCTGACCACGTCTCCCCCTCAACGAGATAGAGAGCAGTCCCCATTTTTCCTACCACGTTCCTCTTTCCTGGGAACTTTCCCCTTCTTTCTTTTGTCCCTCAGGAAAAAGGGCTACACCCTCCCCCCCTTTCGGAAATACTCATCATGAATATCTCTCTTACTAATTATCCCCCATTGATATAACTGCTTTTTACCTCACTCAATTTTCAGCTTCAAAATGAACTTTGCTTCCCCGAACTCCTTCCCGTTAGTTCATGATTAACTGGCTGACCGTCCATTTTCCCTTTTGAATGGGTTTTGCTTTCCCTCACAAATATGAGTACTGAGGAGGTTTTCCCTTCTAAGAGTACTTATTTCAGCTTTCCCTACCGAGACTCTTGTAAATCTCAACTTCTCTTCTAGATACACTTCTGAGAGGGTATTTGATTTTCTTGGAGGTCTTCCTTGTTCTACTAAAAAATGATTGGGCTCCTCCCCTCAGGGCAACTCTTAATCAGTTTGCCCCTCGTTGTACCTGCATGCCCCTTCTGGTCCCACATTTTCTCCTTTCCCAGCTGGGAGTCGGAAGTTTTCTTTACTACCGCCTTGTGAGAAATGGTAATTGAAGCCTCCTTGCCGTACTTTCAGTGATGATCTCATAGTCGAAGCGATACCCGTTTCATCCTCGAGGCTGTGACGACAATATGGAATCTGTTTGTAGAGGCTGTCCATTATCCCTCTTTCCGTATCGGGCCTAATTTCCATCCTTTCTCACACCTTTTGTCTTTTAGGATCCGGATCTTTCCACTGTCAGGTAATTTTTTCTACAGCAAAATCCTTTTTCTCAAACATGTCCCGCCTTTCCTTTTTCTAGGCGTTGACCCAGGTTGTTATAATTCTAGCTTTCCCAGGTAAACGAACCCTTCACGACAAGTTTCAGACAGGGGGAGGTAGCTTATGTTTTATCTTTTTGTAATCGTCCGTTGCTTTTTCATTTTATGCCTTTTTACCTTTCCACCCTTAAGGGAGACTCCTATTCAAATCCTCGCCGTTGTCCCGAATTCTCGGGAGCTAAATCTATCCACCCAAGTACCCCTTGGCCTCCCCTGCAAATTTTTCTTTGGTCCACTCTTTTTCATACTGACTGTGTTCTTCTCTCTCTTCCGACCACTTTTCCTGACACAGTGTGTGATGGATTAACTCCCTTCCCCTTCCCATCCAAAAAATAATACTCCGTTTTCTCGTCTTCTCTGCAAAGAATATTCCTTCCCCCAGATCCTTGGACCCCCCCTTTTCCCCGCCCCCCTTCTAACTGGACCCTTATAAAATACACAACTCCAAAGTCGGTCACACTCTTCAGGGAAGGATGTTAGTTACCACTATTGAAGTGGTAGCATCGGCAAGTAACGTCAAAAGACCAACGGAATAGCCGCGTGGTAGGTTGAACGGAGAATGAAAAGGCGAAGAGCCACCGGGATAAAGAGTTGGGCGGAAAGACACAAGACTCTTTTCCAGAATGAGTAAAATTGTTGAATTCCATAGATTTCCAATTCGATAAGGCCCTAATTAGCTTACACACCCCCCCTTGAATCCTTCCTGAATGCCATGTGACTCCAGATCATTACTCGGCTGAAAAATGCTATTCCATGCCCGTCCTCCGTCTAGTTACCAAGTCTCCCAAGTGTTGAATTTAATCATCATTCTCCGCTTACATGTCTTTAGCGTACCCACCCCCTCTTTAGAAGAGCTTTTCCAATGCAGTTTCTGACGAGTGCGCTCTAAGAGCTGACCCAACTCACCCATTTGTTTACGTCAGATTCCGTAGAAAAACTCATTGTTGGGTACAATAGGCCCGCCCCCGACTAAGCATCCCTCCCCATCTTCTGCGCCTCTTCTTTTTCAATCTTCTACCGCTTCTATGGAACCTTCCACCTGCAACTCCCTCTGCCTTACACTCCCCCTCCTTTACTATATCGCATGTTACATCGAAACTACACCCCCTAATTAAAGCCGACACTTTTCTTTCCGTATAAACAGGTACCGAACCCGGGGCCTTCTCCCCCGTGGCCTCCCGTTTTCCTTTTCCGCTTAAGTTCTTCCCCGGATATCTCCCCCAATCTCCCTTTGCAGAGACTCTTTTGAAATAGAAGGTGGTACCCTTTCCCTTCCGTTCATTGGAAGTCCACCTTTTTTACTTTCCACCACATCCTAGTCCAGTGACTTCCCCCCTCCCTTTAATCGTATACGCAAATGGGGAGCGTGCTCTCAGATGATTTTTCTCGCCCCCTTTTTTCGATGCACTAACATCTCTTTTTGCCTGGTCTGCCAGGCTTGTTCGCCCGAAAGAGAACACTCTCCGGTTATCCTCCCCCATTACGAAGTACTCTTTCCTTCATTCTCACCTCGGAGGACTTCTTGCGTAAGCGCCTTTTCTGCTCCCGATTTTCGATTTTCTTTCCGCTTTCCCCCCAGAGAAAGATGATTTTTAGGCCATGGCCTTGGGATGTTGACTCCCCCTTCACTTACCTTAGACAGTTTAATGCCCTTTCTGGTTAGTGACACAACTCACCTATTTAATTTCTCTCCTGGATTATTTTTCACCTTTGTATCTCGCCACCGAATGTTAGAGACCTGCCTGCCCACCTCGAGGCCTTTGCCCTGGTGAATACCACTCTCCTTTAGATTTTCCCTTCTTTCTCAATTTTCCTCGATGAGATACCCCGTGAAAGTAAAGTTTTTTTCAAAGGTCTTTTTTCGAGACGAATCACTTGTCTCTTCACTTATAAGACGTTAGTTTGTCTTGTTCGGCCCCCGCACCCCCTTGATCTTAGACATCTTTCTAATCGTTTTGTTGCTCTCTCTGATAAGACTATCAAGTTGTGTCCCCATTCACAAGAAACAGGAACTCCTCGAACGCGGCAAACTCTTTTTCGGTTCTATTTGTTAGTCGCTACGACCAGCATTGCAAGTGTTAACTAGCAAAAGGTATTCAGACGGGTTGACCTCTCATGATGAATTTTCCCTCTTCCTCCCTGTAAAACTTCTTTTACTGAGCGTGGAAAACAATCAGGCCAACTCTTTTGAGAGAGGACCCTGCTTCTTCCACATGAGTTCACTCTTCACCCCAGAGGTTTCAAACCTCTACATCCAATCTCCAGACAATTCTTCCTCCCTCTCTGAATGGCTTCCACCGACCTCAATCTCGTGGATGCAAGGCTGAGATGTTTGCCAACTTCCGTCACCACCACGGGACCCTTCCTTGTCACCCAAGCTTTCACGCGTTCACTCACGCAGATTGGCCTCCCCTTGAAATCTGATCCGTGCCAGGAAAAGGACCAGAAGCCCTCGCTTTCCCTACGCGGTACCTAAACATGATACTTCAGAACTTCTCCTTATATGTTTCGTGCCATACACCAAGTTCTAAGACAAATTGTCCTTCAAACCCCGAACTTTTCCTTTTCTGAGACAAACCCCTGAGGCTATCTAACTACGCACTACGCCGGCATGTTCTTTAAGATCTTTCTTTTTCTGGGAATGTTCCTCCGGGGCTGGATTTGCTAAGAACTTTCCTTTTTTTACTTTATGAAATACCCTCCTCTTCTACGCCGGAGCTATTTTTTCAATATGTGATTATCTCAATGTGCTCTTAATTCCTCTTTTTTAATCTCCTGAAGCGTCCAGAACTTTACGGTTCTTAGTCCCGTGGCCCCCAAGGTGAGTTTGTTTTGCCCTGTTTCTTCTTCGATTCCTTCCGGGAAGATTTTCTATTTTCTTAGCCACGACTTAGTCAACGCGTTTCCTTTTTCTCATAGCCTTTTTTACTTGATCGGTCCCGACGCGTTTTTATCCTCTTTAAATCTTCCCTTTCACGTGGAGTTCCTTCCCCCCTTCCCCAGCTGTGGGCAAGTTTTTTCAATTGTCTAGGCTGTAGCAGACGTAAAAAAGTTTTTTCGCTCTTCAATCGCATGAACAGTCGTCCCAACGCTCTTGCAACTGCACTCTCTTTTTCCCCCAAATCTCCTGACCTTCCTCTTGATTACATGCAAAAGCCTTGTTGACCTTTCTCCCTCGGAAGTAGTGTTCGCCTATTTCCCTCCGAAACTTTAATTTCAACTGAGCGTTTCTTCTTCCCGGACATTTCTTGCAGGACGTTTCTTTCTAGTACTACCCTTCTGATATTTCTCTTGTCCTTCGAAATTTTCACTCCTTTCCTCCTTCAAGATTTTCCTTCCGAAGGAGATCAGGTTGCTTCCTTCCTTTTCTGGAAAACATCCGAATCCTCCTTTTTAAACTTTTGCTTTTACTGGTGTAACCCATTCCCTCGGGGTTCAGAACATCGCTTCATCCATTGGTTCCCTCTTTTCTCTTTAGGTGTCGGTGTTTTTTTCCCTTTAGTTTAGTGACAAAGTTCATCATCATGAATTCTGTAAATCAGTCGTCCCTTGAGGATTTATTTTGTTTTCCGAGGAGTTTATTACTAGAACAGCATGCACCACGCCTTTCTCCTCCCCAGCATTTTTTTTACTGGCCCCTTTTAATATTTTTTTAACTTACTCTTTTTTTTTTCGTTCAGACCAGTCCCATTACTGTGGAAAATGAGGTTTTTTCTCTCTTTTCAACCCTCTTCGGCAACTCCACCTCATTTTCTCTGGCTTGATCTCTTCCCCTCTTCAAACTCTCCTGGATAAAATGAAATGTCCCCGTGAAGGGTCCAGACCTTCACCTTAACTCTACAACCTACACCGGCTGAACTCTTTGGACCTTAAGGAGGTTCAGTTTACCCTTTCACTTTAACCCGTAAAAGACCCTTGTTTACCACGGACAAGGACCCTCCTCGTTTTGCTCAAAAGTGTGCCGTCGCCCCCCTTCTCCGATCCCCCTTTTCTCTACTCGAACTCACCCTCCCGAATATTTTTTTTTGCCCGAGATCCGGCAGCGAGTTTCTTCCGTCAAACACCGCACCCCCCGCTATTCCCTTCCCTCCCCCCCCCCAGCGCGTAGTTTTGCTTCCGAAATTCCTCACTCACTCTACCGAAGGAAGCCAGGCTACGTACCGTAGAAAGGCGGTTGTCCTTTCCTCCCGTCCGGCCCCCCCCGCTCCCACGGTAGGGCTCATGTTTTTAAACCCAAATTCCTTTGCTCTTAGAACCTCTGGGTAAGATTTTGAAGACTCCTTTAACCCCCCCCCCCAGACAACTTCTCTTCGTCCTCGATTCCCCCTCCAACTCCCCCCGAGAAAACTGACCTCCTCTTCTCAAATAAGTATTTCGACTTCTTCCTCCTTTTCAAGCGTATCCAAAGATAGGGACCGTTCACCGCCCCTGGCTCTTTGAAAAGCGACTTCCTTATTTCTTCGTGCCGGTAAGTCTCCAAATTAAACCTTTTGTTCCTTCCCCTCCCTGCCCCTTTTTTTCGTCCGTTTACTGACGGCTCCTGGAACTCAGGGTCTTTCCCCTCCCATTTCGGGATCCCTGTTATTTTAACACCTTTCTTTCCCTAATGATTAACAGAGGCCTTTATGAACCTTTTATCATTAATTAATACTTTTCCAATATCCTGAAGAGAGATTACTTTTCCGGAATCCTTTTTCCTTTCCCCATTCTCCCCCTCCGGGAAAGGACCTCACCCTCTCCTCTTCCCGTATGGAATAAGTCGCCCCTTGCGAGCTCGTATTTCTGATTAGATACTAATTGTTTTCATCTTCCCTCCTAGCGGTCTTCCCCCGTCTGCTCCACCCTTTGTCGACTCGATGAATTTCTGGTCTTCCCTTTTATCCGGGGCATTTTTCCCCCTTCCATGGAGGTTCGGGAAGTTTTTTTCTTCCCCCTGTTCTTCTTCTCAAGATTTTCTCTTTCCTGTAAAAGCTTTCCTGGCTCTCTTTACACTCTCCATTTCTGCCCTGCCGTGGGTGATGTTGCGCCCCCTTACCTTCCCCCCCTGACTCAGCCGATTACTGGCCTGGTTAGGTGACAAAACCCTCTTTCATTGCATAGGGCTCTTTTTTTTCCCTGTTTGAACCTCTGTCAAACCCTCTTTTGCTACATGTTTCGCTCTCCCCTCTTTTTCCTCCTTCATGTAAAGAGCAACATGAGATTTTTTCAGGCATGATCCTCACCCTTCCTCCTGATCCCCCCTGTTTTTCTCTTTGAGAGAGCAAGGGACATTCTTTCGCTTCCCAATTCGGGAGACTTTCAAGGATAATCCGTTGATGTTTGAGTGTCCCTTTTGTCCCCCCACATTTTTATTTCTATCTGCTCCCTTTCCTCTTTTTTTTTTTTTTCTAGTCATGTCGAAGCTGCCCCAATGGAAACAGGACTCCAAAAAACTGATTCTTGATCGCGCCCCTACCTTTTATTTAGAGCCTAAAATTTCCCTTTCCTCTCTTCCAAGTGAAGCCCGTTTGATCTCTCATCTCTTCATAAGGGAAACCCCTCTCCCCCCTTGGACTCCTCTTCATAATAGGGGGAGTCGCTCGAAAATGTGGCTCACATGACGTGTTTTTTTCTCGCTTACCCGCAGCTTAACACCCCTTTTTTTTTTTTTGCCTTTTTTTTTTTCACTTTAAAAGCCTCTCGTCTCCTCCTCCAGGAAGGTTGTAAGGTCTTTTCCGCTCCCAATTCGTGAGTGTGTCCGCACTTCTTCTTTTGACCTTCCCTTCTCCCCATCAACCATTTTCCTTTCCCCTATCGTTTAGTCTCCTCTGTCCAGACAATCGCCCTTCTTTTATAGAAAGGCCTCCCCTTCCCTAAATGCGCTTCCTCCGTTTAACACCCCCGCCCGTTTATGATGTTAGGCAGACCCTCGAAACGTTTCCTGTCTTATACGGACCGCCGTTTTACCTTCTTGCCAGACCTTTTTCCTCTTTTTTCCCTCTCCCCGAAAAAACCGGCGATAACCCCTCCTCCCCCAATGGCCCGCCTTCCTGGGTACTCATATATTTGAAGGCCCCTTTTTTGACCCGTTCTACGTAAAATCTTTTTCTCTTTCCCTCCTTCTCTTCTCTTGTCGTATGTCTATTTTTCTACCTTTGCTCTCATCCTCTGTATATCCCCTCTTTTTTCAACCATCCTTTCCCTCCCAGAACTTGGATGAGGGGTCCCTGCCCTTTTTCCTTTTTCCTTACAATGTCCTGATTTTTTTGTTCGTTGTCTGGACACGACCCCAGATGACTCCCCCCCGCGGGCGGTGGCATTTCTCCGAGTTCTGTTGAATCTTGCCCAGGATCTTTTTCTACGCGGAAAGATCTCTGAGACCCTCTGGTCTGGTCTGGCTTTTTTTTGTATCATGACTCTTATCAGTACTACAGTTTTCTCCTTCTTCCCCCGCAGGTTGGTCAAAGCTCCCCCCCCCGCGATTTTGTAGACTAGTTGCCCACCCCTTGGAAGCTTGCGGCAGTTGCGAAGGATATGACGCAAAAGAGTGTTCGCATTTTCCTGTAGTCTCCTTTCGTCGGCCGTCCTTTACCTCAAGTTAAAGAGATAGAAGTTTCCTTTCTCCATGCGTTCTTTCCATTCCAATATGGAGGACTTTTTTGTTTTAGTGTAAGTTCTTTCTCCGGTCCTGATCGTTTTACGAAACAATATCCCACCCCCCTCTTCTCCTTCCCTGCTCGGTTGCTGCCCTCTCCCTTCTCTAACTTTTGTCGGACAGAGTTCCCCCCTTTGAGAAATTTTTCGCTGTCCCTAAGTGACTTTCGTACATTTGTCGTTGACTGTTCAAGATTTCCACGAGCCCCGTTTCCCGGTTCCTTTTCGGTTGTAGATGTTTATATTCTTCCACGTCCGTTGCGTTCAGGGATTGACCTTCGGCGTTTTTTTCCCTTCAACCTCAGGTTTCTGTGGGCCCCTCCTCTGAAATCCAGCGACCCTTCTTCTTTTCTTTTCTTGCCTTTCTTGTACCCTGCCGTCCTCCCCCTTTTCAGACGAAATTTTTTTCCTTTCAATTTCGATCTTTTCCCCCTTTTTTTTTTTTTCTCGAGATGGACGTCAGAAAAATTTCCTGGGTCGGAAACACGTATTTGCTGCTCTGGTCTCTCCTTCCCCGATTGGGCAAAGCCAAAATCATCCGTCAGTCTTCCTTCGGCCCAGCATTCCGTGTATCTGAAACACTACTTTCCCCCCCCCAAGTCGCCCTTTCCACCCGGCGTCACTTTTCTGCACGGCAGGATTTCGTTTTCATCGGCCTTTCGATCTTCACTTACCAGTACCCGCCAAAGTGTTCCTCGCCACTCTAAGAGAGTTAGAAGATTCCCGTCGCCCCCTTCAAACCCCTTTAGTCGAAGGACCTCAAAAGATTCCCTGCGTAACTGCGTGAAACAGTGTTTCCGTCCTTTCCTTTGCCTTCGATTCCCCTCTGAAGACCTCTCCCCCTCCCCCCCTCGTTTTCGGTCAATGGAAAGAGGAATTTTCTTCCACTTTTTTGGTCCGTCCACTATGCATCACATGCACCGTCCGGGACCTACCTTACCGCCACGGATGTTTCCTTTTCCCCTCCCTTCTTTCCGCCGAAGCAAGGCCCCCCTTCTCTGTTACACAAAGCTCGGTGCAGTTTGCCATCTTTCCAACCCCTCTGAAGCGCTTTTTCTCTAGTTATTTGAAGAGCGAACCCCCCCAAGCCAATCTTTGCTCGTCTCTTCTGACGATCCCCAATTCTCAACCTTAAAAATCCTGCGCACCGTTCCTCTCTCCCCCCCTCCGGAGAATATTTTTCCCCTTTCCTTTCCCACCCTGTAAGATTCCCCCCTAAAAATTCTCTTATGAGCCACACTTTACTTTTTTTTCCCTCTTCGTGAAGGAAGTGGCGCCCCTTACTTCCCCCCTGACCTTTCTCACAGATCTCGTGGCCTACCAAGTTGGTTCTGTTTTCTTTTTACGAGGCCTTCATTAATGACCCACCGCTCCTTCTCTCCCCCCCTTTTATTTTTTTTATCCAACGACAATCGTATCTCTTTCTGCCCTCAAGATCTAGTACTCTGACACCCCTTACTTTCAGCCTTTTCCCACACTACCCTTTCAGACGGAACCTTGCCCCCAATCCAAGAGACAACTATTTCTTCTTACTGACGCTCTTCATGGCGCGGTTCTGTCTAGAGAGAAGCCGGTTTTTTTCGCAATCTTACAAGTCTGGGAAGTGGGGGTTCGTTGCTGCCCCTTTTTTCTTGCCTAGTTATGATTTCTTCTCTCCTCCTTTGATTTCACCCCACTGCCGAAGCGCGGTCTTCAGGTATTTGATTGCCCCCCCTCCCTTTCTTTCCAGTCATTGGAGGTTCTGAGAAGTTTCTTCCCCCGGTCTATTCTTTCTCATTGATGTCTTTCGGCATTTCTCTCCCTCATCTTTTTTCCGCCGGCCGGTGGTTTTGACTTCAGCCTAAAAAATCGCCTCCGTTTCCTTCCCCTTTTTGTGAGCGGTTCTTTCTCACGTTTCTCTTCAATTGAGCCGATCCCCTTCTTCTCTTTTACGTGGTGGGTTCAATCTACAAACCGCATGTTGAGCCTGCTGAAGTGTTTCGCGCTCCCCGATTTGGGATTTATCTGCATTTCCCTCTCGGTTCTTCTCCCCCTCCATCCTTGCGAGACCCGTGTCTCTCTTGTCCTCTCTGGAACGGATTTGTCCGCCAGCTTATTTTGTTTTTTTTTTTTTTTTCGCAACGGATCGGCCGTCGGCCTTTTTCGTTCGGCTTTCGATTTTCGTAGCATAATCTCTTTTTTCTTTTCTCTTTTTTTTTTCTAATCGATTCCAAGTTGAAAACACTCACAGCCCCAGGCTTTTTCCTTTCTCTGACCTCCTTTTATGATGCGACCCAGCTCCCTTTCCCCTTTTCTATACCTTTCTTCAGTCCCTTTTTTCTAGTCTTCCTTTTTCTCTAAGCGTACCCCCCCCCTTTTTTGGGACCTTTCCTATTTTTCTCCTGACAGGGTTATCTCCTCCAAAATGATGTCAAAACATTCTTTTTTTTCGTTTAACTTCCACCGCTTGAATGATAAGTGAAGTCGCTCCCCGCTTAGTACTGTTTGTACCCCCGCTAGGACCAAGGAGGACCCTCTTTGCAGTAAAGGTGACAACCGGGTCCCTTTTCCGGGCCAAGCTGACCGCGTTTTCCCACTAGTCTAGCCTCTCAAAAGTACCACGGTCCTCCTCCTCCCTCAATCAGTTCCCCAAACCCAATACCTTATGCAGAGTATCCTGGTATGTTTTTCCCTTTCATACTCCGCCCTTTTTTAATAGTCGTCGCCGACCAGCAGGTTACCGGATCCCCTTGCGTCCCTCAGACCTTCTTTTCTTTTTTACCGCCCCCTCTCCTACGCATCCCCATTCTATTAAGTGAATCTTCTATGGGAATGAATTTCCTTGTTCGTAGATTGTGCCTTGAAAAGGCCGTTCCGGACCCCTTACCTATATATTTCCTTCATCTCTCCTTTATTGTACCGTAAATTATCCCACTTCCCTTTCTGGTGTTTTATGATCCAGATTCAACGAAGGGATCCGAAATTATTCCTTTGAGCAAGGACAGGATGATCCCCTTGTGCTAAGTCCAAGACCGTCTTTCTGTGAATGAGTTTTATTATTTTTCGATTCCTCAGTTTTCAAGGAGGTTGGATATAATCTTTTTACTTTGCTTCCCTGAAGTGTGGTGCTGTCCATCTAATTTTCGGAGATAATATTTGAGCAGAGGTCGGCCAGTTTCTTTTGTGTTGGTTCTAATTTTTATCTTCTTATCCGACGATCACCCCTTTCTCTTCCAGACGCTTTTCTCCCCCCCTCGAGAAAGATTTTAAGTCGGACTGAAAAGAGATTTTTTTTCCCCCCAAAGTACTCCGAATGCTCTTTTTCTCGGAGGAAAGTCTTTCTGAAACTTCTTCTCCCTTTTCCCTCCGCCCTTCTCGGCCTTTCGATCTGCTTACGTGGCATCAAAAATTTCCCTCGTCGGTTTTCCCCAATTGACGAATATGGAAGTGCGGTGTAGCTTACTTTCCCCCCTCGTGACCCCTTCTCTCCTGGGCCGCCTTCACTTCCGTCCCTTCTTTTCTTCAGTTACATGCTGCCCTTCTGGTTGCTGTATTTCTTCCTTTTGTCTTAAAATCAGTTGTCCCCTAGATGGTACCGACGTAGTTCCACTTTGGGCCTTTTCCGTTAATGCTTCCGTGATTTCCCACCTCCCTCAACGGAATCCCTTTTTCCCCTCCTTTCCTTTAGTTTCCTTTTTCGCGCGTTCGTTTACGTGGATTTCATTTCTCGGTTGTACCTACCTGCCTCTCAAGCCTGCTACCCGTCTCTTTGCTGACTTGTATGCTAACTAGAAGCCCCCTCGTTTTCGAACATGCAAATGTTATTATGCCTTTTCTTCTCTATTTCTCCTCCTCCCTTTTTTTTTTTGAGTTTTCCTTCGACAATTTCAGGCTCGTTTGTTTCCTTGCCCCAGCCCCGGACAAAGACCCATAATCGGTCGCGTTTTTGATGGCCGGCCCAGCCTCCTTTATGCCGTTTTTGGCACCCCCGTGAAACGCCTTCCCCCCTGTCCCCCTCTCACATTTCCCAATCAACATCGGAACTTGTCTGGCTCCCTTTTCCGGGATTGGAACCACTCGATCGGCGGCCCACTTCCCCCGTCAACGAAACTAAACTTCTTGATCTCTTTGTCCCTTATTTGCGCAAAAATTTACCCGAATTCCCTCCCCACTGTCTCCTTGTCCCCACTCCGTCTCTTCTCCTTCCCCGAAGCTAACCATTTTTTTTCGCCTGACCAGCAGGCTCTCCGTGAAGTATGAACACTCCCCCCCTGCCCGGCAGATTTCAGGCATGGAACCTCGTCCCTTTTTTTTTGATTTCAACCTTACCCCGGTCTGGTGAAACCCATATTTTTCCCCTGAAAGTCACGTACTTCCTCAAGTAGCCTCCACGTGGTTTGAATTCAAGTACAGCCGGCTTTCCCCCCCTCCCCAGAAAAGGTTCGCGTTTCCTCTGGATATTCCCCCCACAACTCTTCGGCTCCCTATTCCCGAGATGTGAATCTACAAGCTTTTTGTTAAGTCCCTCTAACCAAGGAGCAACAGCCAAAACTTTCCCCGACCTCCCCTCTTTCCCGATATAATCTCGGACCTCTCTTCCAAACCAGAGTCCGTATCCCCACCTGAACAACTTGCTATGGAGACCAACCTCCCGCTTTTCCTTCCTCTTTTCTTAGACCCTACCTACCCCCCCCTTTTCTTAAAGACAGGATTTCCTGTCCTTCCCCACTCCAAGGATACTCCCTAAAGTTTTAACTTTTACGCGGGCCACTTTATAATGAAACTCTGCATTAGAGCAAAATTTATATTCTTCTATTCTTTACCGAAGAGAGAGTTCCTCCCTTTATTGGGACACCCTCCCCCCAAAGGATTAAAGTTCTCCTTAGGCAAAGATGGCGATAAGCCCTTTGTGTCTCTTCCCCTTCTCTCTTAGTCGATAGATGCCTCCCCTTTTCACATACTCTCTTGCGGCCACCAGGGTTTCCTCCCCCCTTTCTCACTATGAGTATGTCCAACTCAAAGAAGCGGGAACTTGAAGGTATTTCTATAACGCTGATGAAGCTCTTGGATTTATTCCTTTTTCTTCCGCTGCTATCTTCTCTTGGAACCCTGCGGAATGGTGAACCGCTTCACTCTTGCCCAGTTCAAACTTTGTTTGAGCAGTGACGGCCACTCGCCCCCCTAAGAAAAGCGGTCCCTTTCTAGACTACTTTGCCAAAACCATTCCCCTCCATGCTTCCCTTTTTTGGTAAAGAGGTGTTTTCCTCTCTGCACTAACATGTTGCTCTCTTCTTTTTCTCGAGCCACCCTCATTTGGGCTCAGGGATCCTGGCCCCCCCCTCTCATGTCTGAGTTTTCCCAAGTACTCCTCTCCGATAACTGTCTTATCCTGCGCGTCTACTCAACCATTTCAAGTGATTTTTTCAGCGCACCACTTCTGGGCTTCTCGCAAAGGATAAGCCGTTCGTGCCGTGGTGTTTTTCGCCTCCCCACCCCCCCTTTGACTTCTAGTCGGAGCTATATATTTTTCTTCCTCCTTTTGTTGTTGTTTCCGCTCCGCTCGTCGTCCCCCCCTGAAACAGGCCGCCCTTCCTATCCTTGCGCAGCGCAGAGTGATGCTGCGCTCCTCCCTTCCTGGACCGTTCCGCTCTCGCCCCTTCGAACTTGGTTATCGCATTCTTCCTATTTAGATCAGGAATCCCCCCTCTTCCTTTTTGTACATTAAACTCCCCGACCCAAGGTCCTCTGCCCGCCATGATAGAGAAATAGTTTTCGCGTCTCCCACACCCCCTTTTCACCAACTGCTCCCGTGCGTAGTTTTCCGTATACCTTCCCCCCTTGGATGAAATCGATCCCCCGCTTCACCATAAAAAGTGACGAAGCTCAAAAGCTCGTTTCCTCGTTCGCTCCAGGGCGCTTTTAGTACTCTTTTAGGAAGAATACCAAACCTTCCTCCCCCTCCCTCTCTTTACCTAAACCATACATTCATTCCCCCGCTTTCTTCGGCGATTGTCCCGCTCCCTTTTTTTAATTCTAGCGTCCCCGCAGCGTGACTTTTCCCTTCCCCCTCTTTTTTTCTCTTTGAGACACCCCTTCCGCATCTCTCTCGAGTGCGTCCCATTTATACGAATAGTTCCTTCTTCCTGGGGATTGCCTATCTTCATGGGCGTCTGCTTTTTTCTAGTTGCCTTGAAAGGTTCCCCCTTTACAGTTAGGACCCCTTTTCTATTTTCCTCTACTGTTTCAAAATTATCCTAATGCAGCGGCATCATAGACGACTGGACTTGTAAAAAAAGGGTCCCCGAACTGGAGTCTTTTCTCCCTTCAACGAGTGACTTCCCTTTTGCACGTACCTCTTCCGTGCCTTATTTTCTTTCTTTGCTCTTTTTCCTTCCCTCCTCCGTCGGACGTTTTGCCTTCTTCTCTCCTTTCTTTTGGCTGAGTGTTCTCGTTACCCTGATCTAATCGAGATCTTTTTCTTTCCGCCCATAGTCCGGGGTTGTGCCCTTTTCTTGGCTTTTCCGCATCTCGTAGATCCTATTTCAAACTGCTCTTCCTCTTGGGCGCCACCCCGTGCTGAAGAGTGTGCGGAATGCACGAGTCTTTTTCACAGTCGCCGACTGCGTTGCTTCTTTCCCTTCAAAATCTTCTGGTACTCCCCTCTTAGTACGGGACGTGCTGTTGCTCGAGTTCCATCCGCGATCAACCTTGGTCATCAAACTGCTCGTTTTGTTCCTTACCTGGACAGGAATTGGATGTAGCTGCTTCAGAGGCTTAGAATTCCCTTGTGATATGGCGAGTGAAACCACTTTTTCCAACCTTAGACCTCAATGATCGATGTTGCCTTGCTCCACCTTTCTATTTTCCTTTTGTCGAGTGCCACATCCGTGAACTGTACCTCCTTCTTCAATTTGGCTTTGAAGCTGTGTTAATTTTGCCTGATCTCGTTTTCCCAACGAACTGCCCATTTCCCTCCTTAGCATGTGGCGTTCGAGAGGTCTCCTTTTACTCCCCCCCGTTGCGTTAAGTGTTGATTGACCCCATGGAGAGGTGTACATAACTAAGGCTGGCCTGACAGATCATCCTCGACCTTCTGTGTTTAGTCCTTAGTCGAAAAGAAGAACACAACTCCCCTTGCTGTCTTTCTACT